>Ga0272446_1003429_pt1 | contig 19966 bp, 17 predicted proteins | sample YNPCB0061_FD_194587 | JGI IMG/M metagenome (GOLD analysis project Ga0272446, IMG submission 194587) | Hot spring microbial mat communities from Yellowstone National Park, WY, United States - YNP-CB-006-1 | ecosystem: Environmental > Aquatic > Thermal springs > Hot (42-90C) > Sediment | place...
CCTGATGCCGGGCAGATTTACCTGGCTGGACAGGAAGTCACCCACCTGCCAGCGTACCGCCGCCCGGTCCACACGGTGTTTCAGAGCTACGCTCTGTTCCCACACCTGAATGCGTACGACAACATCGCGTTCGGGCTTGCCCGCAAAGGTCATGCGCCGCCAGCCATCCGGCAGCGCGTCGAAGCCTTGCTGGCACTTGTCGGATTGGAAGGCATTGCCTATCGCTACCCCCATGAACTTTCCGGCGGTCAGCAACAGCGCGTCGCTCTGGCGCGGGCACTGGCCTGTGAACCGCCGGTGCTCCTGCTCGATGAACCCCTGGCGGCCCTTGATCCACACCTGCGCCGCCACATGCAGCGCGAGCTGAAAGCCCTCCAGCACCAGCTTGGCACCACCTTCGTCCTGGTCACTCACGACCAGACGGAAGCCCTGATGCTCTCGGACCGGATTGCCGTCCTGCGTCGCGGACGAATCCTTCAAACCGGAACACCCCAGACGCTCCACGACGAACCCGAAACGGCCTTCGTTGCTTCGTTTATCGGCAACTGCAACCTGCTCCACGGACGCTTGCACAGCTTCCAGCCTCCAGAAGCTGGCGTCATCATTGGCGGTGCCATCGTCACCGCCCGGTGCCGCCACAGGGACGTAAAGCCCGGACAGCCCATCACCTTGGCTGTACGCCCGCAGTCGCTCCGGCTTGAACGGGCCAGTGCAGACCAACCCCTTCCGCCAAACCAGCTTACCGGAGTTGTGACCGAACGGCTGTACATCGGGGCCGAAACCCACTGGACGGTCTGCCTTCCAGACGGCCAAACCCTCGTCGCCGCCCTTCGCCCGGAAACGCCTCCAACCTGGGAGGTGGGTTCAAAGGTTCACGTCAGATGGCAGACCTCCCAGGCCGTTGTCGTCAAGCCGGACGATGAAGCCAACGACGCATCCCCGGTGTAGTTCCCCATTGTGCCGGTACATCACACGTGAACCGCCTGCGTGGCCAGCTCGAACAACCGCGCCCCAAGCACTTCAAGGCGGGCATGCCCTTCCAGGCGGTACACCCACCGCTGTGGCAACGCCAGACGGGTCAGTTTGGCTCCCAGCAAAGCCCCTGCCACCGCCGCGTTGGTATCCGTCGCGCCGCCCAGCGAAACGACGTTTACCAGACCATCTTCAACACCTGTGGCGGTCTTCAACGCCCACAAGCCAACCCCCAGCGCCCCCAGAGCGCTGCCGGAAACATCCAGTTGTGCCGGGTCAGGAGACGACACCACAGCCTGCCGCACCTCCGGCAGCCCGTCACCTGGTAAACAGGCTTCAGGTGTGAAGGGTTTACCCTGGACAAGCTGCACCACAACCTCCCCCAGCACGAGTGCGGACTGCACAGCAACCGGGTCCCAATGGGTCAGACGCGCCACGGCAACCATGTCCGCCTGGCGGCGGGCGGCATCCATCACCCGGTACAAAGCCACCGGAAGACAGCGCGTCAGATGCCCGCCATCCGGCGGACTGAACTCAGGATCAAAGGACGCCCCTTCAGAGGCTTCAGCCGGGCTTTCCCCGGCCTGAAAACGGCCCAGAACATGGCGTACCAGCGGCGTCATGTCCTTCGGATGGCTCCGAAACCAACCTTTCAACCGCCGGACAAGATCAGTCTCGTCCAGCGCCCGCTGCGTACAGATACTTTCCAGCGTCAGCAGCAGAAGCTGCCCTTCATCCGCCAGTTCACCGGGCGCTGACCGGACAGATGGCACGGGTTGGAATTCACGGAGCGACTCGAAACGGCCATACTCGCCAATGTCGTTGGCACTGAGACCTTTGAAGGGAAAGCCCAGCGCATCCCCAATCGCGGCCCCCAGCAGGCAGCCCTGAAAGTTTTCCTTCATAACGGATTCACGCGGTCTTCAAATTCAGGCAGTTTTGTCGGCGGCACCAAAGCCGGACGAATTGAGCGCCGCCGGGCCGACACGTAACATGGCATTGGGTTGAACTTCGCTGGCACCTCCGCCTGGCCCTACCGGCGGCTTCCAATCATGTCCACACTGCTGCTTATCGCCGTTGCATGTTATGCGTTTGGCGCCGGTCATGCCATCTTCACGGTGTGGCGGACACCCCATCCACGCTGGTTCTGGATTGCACTGTGGCTGATGGCGGCGGGTTTTGCGGCGCACACCTCGTCCATCGTCGTTCGCGGCTGGGAGGTCGCCCGGTGTCCCCTGCTGAGTTATCAGGAAGTCTGTTCCTTTCTGGGATGGTCCATTGCCGCATACTTTCTGGGCGCCTATCTGTGGTATCGCTCGAAATCGTTTGCGGCCTTCGCCATGCCGATGGTCTTTCTCTTTGCCCTGGCGGCCTGGCTTCTGCCCGCGCCAAGTGACACCGCCGCCGTTCTGAAATTTTATGGGCAGACGGCTTCCCTTCTGACCCTCCATGCCGTGCTGTTTGTCTTTGCCTACGCCGCCTTTGCCATTCTGTTCGTTGCCGCCATCCTGTACATCGTGCAGGAACGGCAGCTCAAGCAAAAACAGTTCGGCCCGCTCTGGTCCCGGCTTCCCTCACTGGACACCTGCGATGACGTGAGCGGCAAGGCGCTCCTCATCGGTTTTGTGCTTCTGACCCTGGGCATTCTGACAGGGATTGTCGGCTCACGCCGGCTCAACGGCGTGTACTGGCATGGCGATCCGCTGGAGTTTCTGTCTCTGGCCACTTGGCTAATCTACTTTTGTGTGGTTCATTACCGTCTGACGGCCGGCTGGCGCGGCCGGCGGGCCGCCTGGTTGGGCATCGTCGGCTTCGCCATGGTCATCGTGAGTCTGGTCGGCATCGGCTGGTTCAACGGTTTTCACAGTATCGGTTAGCCCCCTCTGCCGACTTTTTGCCAACCGGACTGGTTTTCCTTGATGCGGCTTGGCAAGTTTACGTCACCCCTGCCCCCGGTTTCCCAGACAGGTGTTCAGCTCATGAACGTGCTTCTCGTCGGCATCAACCACACCACGGCTCCAGTCGGCGTGCGCGAGCGTCTGGCTTTTTCTGAAGCCGGGCTGCCAGTCGCGCTCCAACGGCTGCTGGTCGGCGGCAGTGTCAGTGAAGCTGTCATTGTCTCAACCTGCAACCGGGTCGAAGTCATCGTTGTTCCCAGCCTGCCGACGGCCGAAGCCGTCGAGGCGGTCACGACCTTCCTCTGTGACTACCACGATGTCCCGGCGGGACAGGTCCGCCCCTACCTGTACGTTCACCAATCCAGCGCAGCGGTGCGGCACGTCCTGCGGGTGGCCGCCAGCCTCGACTCGATGATTGTCGGCGAAAGCCAGATTCTGGGACAGATCAAACGGGCTTACGCCTTGGCAGCGGCTGCCAACACCGTGGGTCGCCACCTGCACCGTCTGTTTGAGCGGGCTTTTGCGGTCGCCAAGCGTGTTCGGACGGAAACCGGCATCGGCGCTCATGCCGTTTCACTTGGCTCAGTCTCAGTGGAGTTGGCCCACAAGGTTTTTGACCACCTGACCGACAAGGTGCTGCTGCTCATCGGCGCCGGAGAAATGGCTGAACTGGCCGCCAAGTGCTTCTTTGAGTCCGGTGTGACCTCGCTTTTCGTTGCCAACCGCACGCTGGCCCACGCGCAGCATCTCGCCGATTGTTTCCATGGCGGCGGCCGCGCCCTTGGGCTGGATGAACTCCCGGCGCGGCTCCACGAGGCCGATGTCGTTGTGGCCTCCACCGGGGCCACCACCTATCACATCACTCCGGCCATGGTTCGCGCGGCGCTGGACCGCCGGCGCTACCGGCCGCTGCTGCTTTTCGACCTTTCCGTACCACGGACCATCGCCCCCGATGTGGCCGTCCTCGACAACGCTTTTGTCTTTGACCTCGACGACCTCCAGCGCGTCATTGCCGCCAACCAACGGGAACGCCGCCGGGAAGCCGAACGCGCCGAAGCCATTGTCGAAGCCGAAACCGTTGCCTTCATGACCGAAGCCGACCGGCTCGACATCGGCCCCACCGTGGCTGCGCTCAGGGAACGCCTGACCGACATCTGTGCCGCCGAGTTTGAACGGCACCGGAAACGCCTTGGCCCGCTGACCCCGGAACAGGAAGCCGCCATGCGTCAGTTTCTGCTGGAGGGCATCGTCAACAAGACGCTCCATCCGCTCATTCTGGGGCTGCGGGAAGCCGCCCGGCAGGGTTCCGAACTCGTTGACCTCCGGCGCGCTTTTGCCTTGGATAGCGTCGCCCTGAAAACAGATACGGCCCGGGACAACGACGCGGTCAGCACCCACGAGGAACCGGCCAACCAACGCCTCTACCGATGACCTCGACTTCCTTCTGGCAGGCCACGGCCGGACGCCCTTCAGCCCCGACCCCAACAGTCAACGACGTTGACTGCCTCATCATCGGCGGCGGGATTGCCGGCGCTTCGGCGGCCTATGCCCTGGCGCAGGCCAGACCGGACTGGAAACTGGCGGTCGTTGACCGACGCCAAATCGCCGGCGGCGCAACCGGCCGCAATGCCGGTTTTCTGCTTGCCGGAACGGCCGACTACTACGCTGTCGCCGTCGCCAGATACGGCCGCGAAACGGCACGCGCGGTCTTTGCCACGACGGTGGCCAGCCATCACCACATTCGGACGTTTCTGGCTCACCGTCCTGACGTGGAGTGTGACTACATCCCCTGCGGCAGCCTGACGCTTGCCGGAACGGCCGAAGAGGCCGAGGTTCTCGCGCACTCGGCCGAACTGCTGCGCGAAGATGGCTTCGATGTGGACTTTGTTCCCCACGACCCACTCCAGCGCGGCTTCTGCGCCGCCATCCGCAACCGGCACGATGCCGGTATCCATCCGGTCAAACTCGTCCACGCCCTGCTTGCTGCCTCTGGCGCGGCCATTGTTGAAAACTGGCCCGTAGCCACGTTGGAGAGCACTCCGGCGGGTGTCGTCGTGCAGGGTGAACGCGGACAACTGCGCGCCGGGCGGGTCCTTCTGACGCCAAATGGTGAAGCGGCCAACCTCCACGCCTACTTTGCCGACAAGGTGTTTCCCAAACGCGGACAGATTTTCGTCACCGCCCCCTATCCCAGCCGACTGCTCTCCGAAGTCGTCTATGCCAACGACGGCTACGAATACTTTCGGCAACTGCCCGACGGACGTTTTCTGTTCGGCGGCGGCCGGCGCGCCTTTGCCGCCACCGAAACGGGGACGGATGAAACGCCGACGGCAGATGTCCAGAACTTTCTGGAACGCTTCAGGGACCGTCACTTTCCCGAACTGACTGGCTTGCCCATCACCTATCGCTGGGCAGGGACGATGGGCTTCACGCCGGATGGACTCCCCCTGTTGGGGACGCTGCCCGGTCAACCGGAGATTGCCTTCTCCATTGCCTGCCACGGCCACGGCATGGGCTTCAGTCTGGAGGTCGGTCGGCTGGCGGCTGAACTCGTCATCACTGGCAAGCCGCCGGCGCTGTTCGATGTGGCACGGCTGGAACGAAGTCCGGCCTCACGCCCGGCGGCGCACGTATGAGTTACCCACAGCCCGGCGTCACCGGCAGCCACCGCAGCGGACGCACCTCATCAATCAGCCGGTGTCTGGCGGCCAGCGTCCAGTAGTGCGTCAGCCCTGCCAGATCATCGGCTTCCAGTCCGTAGTGGATGTTTTCTTCGAGATACGTCACCAGGGTTTCAACCGGCAGTCCCAGCCGGGGAGCATAACGCGCCGCCAGCGCCGGCCGGGCGCGCAGGCCAGCATCCCGCGCCGCGACGAAATCCAGCCCGGCCACGGCTTCCCGGGCGCTTTCCCGTACCGCCCAGATGGCAAACACGAAAGGGAGTCCCGTCAGGCGTCGCCATTCGCCCGCCAGATCGAAAACGTGCAGACCGGTTCGGTCAAAGGTCAGCGCCGGGTCGCCAATGATGACCGCAGCATCCGCCTCCGCCAGCATGTGCGGCACGTCCGGCGGTGCGGGATGGAAAGCAACTTCGCGGCGATAAAACTCGGCAAACAGAATCCTGATGAGTGAAACCGACGTGCGCGACGAGGTATCGAGCGCCACGGTTCTGATTTCCGGGAGCGGCTTTTTGGCCGCCATGACGACACTGCGCACCGTGTGTTTTGAGCCGATGGCTACCCCCGGCACAGCCAGCAGACCCGGAATGCGCTGATATTCAATGGCCGGTATCAGGGCGGCGGCGACATCACCCTGCCGCAGCAGTTCCGCACAACGCGCCGGCGCGGCATCGGTGATCAGACGGCATCGCTGGCGCTGCTCACCGGTCAGAAAATCCTCCATGAGCACTGCTGAGTTGAGGTAATCCGACGCCGCAATGGTCGGCAGCTCCACAGCCACGGCGGTTCACCACTTCCCTTCGCGCTTCAGCTTCTGAATCTTGCGCCGGATGAGTTCACGGCGCAGCAACCCGGCCTTCTCGATGAAGAGTTCACCCTGAAGATGGTCATACTCGTGGAGCACACAGCGGGCTTCGAGGTCGAGAAAGTCCCCCTCGAACCATTCGCCCTTGACGTTCTGGGCCCGCACAATGACCCGCGCGGCGCGCTCGACATCGAAGTAAATGCCGGGAAAGCTGAGGCAGCCTTCATCCCCCACCTGAGTGCCTTCGGTCTGGAGGATTTCCGGGTTGATGAAGACAAACTGCCGGTTTTTTTCCTTGCTGCAGTCCATGACGAACAGACGCCTGGAGACGCCCACCTGGGGCGCAGCCAGCCCGACTCCCGGCGCGTCATACATCGTCTCAAACATATCGGCGACGAGCTGTTCCAACGCCGCATCGAATTCGGTCACGGGTGAGGCCTTTTCCGTCAGCACCTTGGCGCCATACTTGACGATTTCACGTTTCATGCCCTTTATCCATCTCCGTTGATGGTCGCTTGCCGGAGGTAGCATAGCACCGGAAAGGCCGGGCGTCGCAGCCGGTTTGCCGTGCCGGTTTCAGCGTAAACCTTGCATCCGGCAAAACGACAAGCTCCCGGCCGGCCGGGCATGGTAGTGTCCGCTGCCTTATGGCTACGGCGACTTCCCTTTCCGCACCGGCTTCCACGGCCCATACCGGCAGTTTTGCCAATCCCAAGGCGCTCAGCCTCGCCTGTCTGGCGCACTTCGTCAACGACGCCTATTCGAGCTTTATTTTTCCGCTGCTGCCCCTGATGACAGCGCAGTTGCACCTGTCGGCCGCCCAGGCCTTCTGGCTCATTCCGGTCTATGCGCTGTTCTCGAACTTTCTTCAGCCGGTCTATGGCATGCTCTCTGACCGCTGGTCGCGGCGGAGTTTTGCGCTGGCCGGCCCCCTGCTGGCGGCGCTGTTTTTGTCGGCCATCGGCTATGCGGGCAGTTACGGCTGGCTCATGGTCGTCCTGATTATGGGCGGCATGGGTGTGGGAATGTTCCACCCGCAGGGTGCAGCCATGGCGGCGGTCGCCAGCGGCCAGCGCCGCCGACTCGGCATGGCACTCTTTTCAGCCGCCGGTACGCTGGGGGTGGCGTTTGGGCCGCTCGTCGTGACCCAGACCATCACCCACTTCAGCCTGGGGAGCACGTTGTATCTGGCGCTGGCCGGTATCGCAGCCATGGTCGGGCTGTTCTTCTGGCTGCCGCCCCTGCCGGCCCCCAAGCGGCTGGCGGCTGAAACGACGACGGAAACCGGTCCGGGTCTGGTTCAGGCGCTCCAGCTTGCCAGTGTGCCGCTTCTGGCGCTGTATGCCATTACGGTCGTGCGCGCTGCCACGCAAATGCTCATCAACGCCTACTACCCCTTCATCCTGCAGGCGCAGGGGGCCTCGCTGACCCACATTGGCAACGCCCTTACCGTCTTTCTCCTGGCTGGCGGTATCGGCGGGCTGGCCGGCGGCTTTCTGGCCGAACGGTTCGGCGGACGCATCGTGACCGTGCTTTCCGGCCTCACCTCCGGCCCTCTGCTCGCCGCGGCCTTTCTCGTCCCGCCCCACTGGACACTTCCGTGGCTGGTCTGTGGCGGCTTTGCCCTTGGGGCCACGATTCCCGTCAACGTCGCCATGGCGCAGGAACTCGTCCCGCAGCGGACGGCCACCGTGTCGGCGCTGATGATGGGTTTTGCGTGGGGCGTCGGTTCGCTGGCCCCACGCGCCTTCGAGCCGCTGACACCGTTTATCGGCGGCTATCACGGGGCCATTATCGGATTGGCGCTCGGCACGACGCTCAGCACCATCCTTGTCCTCTGGCTGCCACGGGAGGCCCGGCGCCCGCTGCTGCGTCTCTCATGGCGCCTGCCGCACCGGTTTACTCCGACACAGCCGGATTCATCACTCGCCCCATAAACAGCGTCGCACCGCTGCGGTTGTCCCGGATGACGAACAGAAACGGATGGTCCGCCCGAAACACCACCGGGCGCGGCGGTTCGGCGCCGATGGACGTTATCCGCATGCCGACGCCCGTGGCGGCGGCGGCTTCCGTACCTTCCTCGTTGACCTCGACGAACGCCTTGTGAGCAATGGCGTCAATGAAAAGTCTGGCCTGCCGGGTCATCGCCGAGAAATCAGCGCCTTCCGTAAACGCCAAGGTCATTCCGAGCGCCTTCATGTCATCTGTCAGGTGTTCCAGCCGCAGCGTCAGTTTGAAGCGCGGCACACTGACCTGCACCTCGCGCGCAATGGCTTTTTCGACGACTTCCTGAAGCTGGGCGGCGGTGAGTCCCTTTTCCAGCGCCGGCAGGCCATCCGTGGCATTCGGCAGCAGGATGACCATGGAGAGTTCGTTGCCGCGATAGGGCAACGTCAACGCCTCGAACGTGCCGCCGTCAAAATGGGCGTAGCGCCCGGTACGGTTCATCATCGCCACCGTGACCGTCCCCCCACGTGCCAGGCGGAACTGGTCCCGTTCGTTTGTGGCATCGCGGTCAAAGGCCTCAGCCCAGTTGCCCTTGAAGTAAATGGCATTGGTCAGCACCAGCCGCGTCATGGGCGTGATGAAGCCCGGCGGAAGCAGGTCGGGAATCCGGCGGTTGGTCTTTGTGGAAACCCAGTCGTTGATTCGGCTGCGCGTACCTTCCGGGTTGCCCCGAAAATCAACTTCCTCCAGCCCGGCCCCATAGTGCTGCCGGGTGGCCGAAAGGAAATCCGGCTCGAAACCCAACCCGCGCTGTCCCCACAGCGCATTGGCTACAGCCAGCGTGTAGGGCGCGTTGGGCGTATTGATGAGCCGGTCCTGGGCGGCAAAAGCGGCGTGGGGAATGCCATCGGGAAACTGAAGTGCAACCTGCATTTCCGCCAGTGTTGCGCCCCGCGCACCGAGCGCCGTCATCGCCAGGGCGGAACTGATGCTGTAGGGCGAAAAAAACAGATTGCCGTCCGTTTGACGGCTGAGCCGTTGGTGCAGGGTCACAGCAAAGCGGTTGACCCCGGCAGCGGCATCGCGGGGGGCAGTAGCGGTGTTCATACGTGGCTCCTTGGCAACAGGGGAAGTCGTGGCCGGGGTCCCGGACGCCGGGCGCGAAGCCGGGCGGCGTTTGCGCTTCTGGGCTGAAGCATCATGGCTTGCCAGCAGCCACAGCGCCACCAGACACAGGCTGAAGATACGGATGGGCATCGTCATCGAGAAAGGTCCTCCGAAGTCAGTGGGCGTCAGCCGTCAGTGAGGTCGGCGCATGGACGCCTTCACACCGCATCCGGTTCCCCAAGCGACTTGTCCGGCGGCGGCGCGGCTGAAAGCGTCGTCAGCGGCGAGAGTCCCATCAGCACCAGCCAGCCGGCCGCCACCAGAAACGCCGATGCACCCGTGGCCAGAACCGTCACCGTCGGGGTCCAGCCCCACACATCGAGCGCCCGTCCCATCAGCCACAGGAAACCCGCCATGGCAAACGTCAGCGCGCCAAACTCGAAGGCAAACACACGCCCGCGCAGTTCGTCCGGGACGAGCCGTTGCAGCAGCGTCGTGCTGACCACCCAGAGCAGACTGCCACAGATGGTGATGAGGACCGTTGCCACGACAACCATCCACAAATGGACAGACCCGGCCCAGAACCCAAAGAACACGCCCCGCAGCACAAAGAGCCAGAAAATGCTCCACGCAATGTTGAGGCGCTGGCGCAGAAACCAGCCGGCGGTCAGCGCGCCGACCAGCGCCCCAAGACCGTGCGCGCCGTTGAGTATCCCCACGGACAACGCTCCATCGCGGCCCACCGGAAACACCGTCTGCCCATACACCACGGCCAGCAGCCACACCCCACTTCCCGCAATGGAAATCCCGGTTTTGACGAGCGCCACGGCCAGCGTCACCGGATGCGCCAGCAGGTACTTGATAGCCACCCAGAAACCCGTATCGGGCGGCGCATCCAGGGACACCGGCTTCAGCGGCGCATCCCGCAAACCAAGCAGGATGACAAACGAAACCAGGAAGGAAGCGGCATCCACGATGAACGCCACCGTCAGACCAAACGCATTGGCCACGACACCGCCCAGAAAACCACCCAGCCCAAGCGTCAACGACCAGGTCAGACTCGTCAACTGGTTGGCCGTGATGAGTTCCTCCGGCTGCGCCACCGACGGGATCAGCGCCTGCCGCGCCGGCTCGAAAAAGGCTGCCAGGGAAAACTGAAGCGCCGACAGGACGTATATCAGCCAGAGCCGTTCGGGGCGGTCAACAAGCAGAAAACCAAGAACAATGACGGCGCGCAGCAGGTCGGCGGCCATCATGACATACCGCCGGTTGAACCGGTCGGCCACCATGCCGGCCACCGGACTCCAGAGCGGGAACGGAAGCAGCTCAATGGCAATGATGAGCGCTGCCATTTCCGCACCGCCGCCATACTGCCGCGCAAGCTGCATGAGCGCCGCGTAGTTGAGCCAGTCACCCAGCTCACTGACAAGCTGCGCTGCCCAAACCCGCCGGAAGCGCGGATTCTGCCGCAAAAGCCCGATGTAGCCGATGGTCGTCATGCCTGGGATGCTTCCTAAGCCCTTTGTGCGCCGGATGCAAGCTGACCTGCCCGCGCACAACAACCGGATTGCCCCCAGGACGATTGCCTGCCAGTGCTATGGCTCCGCCCGCGCGGTCATTCGTAGCGCAGGGCTTCCACCGGATCGAGCCGCATGGCACGCCAGGCCGGATACAGCGCGCCAACCGCCCCACTCAGCACCGCCACCGCTGCCACAATGACAAACCACACCGGCTCGAACTCGATGGTACGAAAAGCCGTGAAGCTCACAATCCACCAGCGGCCCAGATAGGCCAGTCCAATTCCCAGCAACACTCCGGCGCTGCTCAGAAGCAGGGCTTCCTGCTCAATGGCCAGCAGAATGAAGGCGTCCGTAGCGCCCAGGGACTTGAGAATGCCGATCTCACGGGTGCGCTCGACCACCGAGGTGTACATCGTCAGCGACACAATGAGCAGGCTGATCATCAGCGCCAGCCCGATGACGACCCGGAGAAAGGTATCCAGCGCCGGGAGTCCGCGGGCATACAGCCCTGGCAGGTCGCGGACAAAGACGAGCTGATCGGTTGGGAACGCCTCCCGCAGGCGTTTGGCGACGGCTTCCTGCTGGCTGGCTTCCGCACACTGGACAAACACCATCGAACAGCGTCCCGGCGCGGCAAGCATCGTCTGGAGGGTTTCCAGCGGCGCTTTGAGGCGGGCCCCGCTTGGCGGGTCATAGATGCCCACGACCGTAAACACATGTCTGGAGAGCGTCACCTGCGCCCCGAGCTGGAAGTCACGGCTGCGCGCCTGCTCCCGGTCAATCACCAACTCATCAGGTCCCTGCGGCGCACGTCCGGCCACAATCTGAATGCCGCTCATGGCCGCGTAGTCCGCCCATGGCACGCCTTCGAGCAGCCGGAACCCGATGCCGCTGTCCGACGGCAACGCATACTGAATGACCGGTACGGCCGCCCGTACGCCGGGGATGGATGCAATACGCGGCAGCCGCTCCAGCGGATAGGCCGGCTGATTTGACACCACGCCCCCGCCAAACGAACCGGACGGCCGCAGCATGATGTGCGCCCCAACCCGTGCTTCGCGCTCGGCACGTTCGGCAATGACGCCATGCGCCAGCCCGGTCGTCAGCAGCACCAGCACCGCGCCGACGGCGACGCCGAAAGCCGTGGCCAGTGAGCGCGCCGGACGATGACAAAGATTGGCCCACGCAAGTGATGGCATGTGTTGAAAACGTCTCTCCTTCGTTGGCGTGCCGTTCCGGCCCGCTTACAAGCGCGGCCACGGGCAACGGCGCGTGGCTGAAAAGCCAGTCCTTTGCCGCCAGACTGCCTTGCAGGAGGATACCGAATCGGTCACATTCCAGACATCGCAAACCATGTGAGCTGGTTTCACTGCCCCGCACCGGCCACATTTTCAGCCTTTGTATCCGAATAGCTCCATGAACCGCGACCGATTCCTGACACAGCTTGCCATCGTCCTGCTTTCCTTGGGAACGGCCCTGTGGATGAAACCACTTGGCTCCACCCTCTGGTCAGCCGTTCTTGGAGCCGGGCTGGGCAGCGCGGTTGTCGCCCTTGAACACTACCTGCGGTCACGTCCCATCACGACCCTGATTGGCGGCACACTCGGACTGTTTACCGGACTGGCGGCCGCCGTCCTCGTCGGCCTCGTTCTCAGCCTTCAGCCGGGCATCCCGGACGCCCCCAAGACCTACCTGGTTCTGACCGCCCTGCTGGCACTGGGTTATCTGGGTATGGTTCGCGGCAGCGCCAGTGATCGCTGGTGGGAGCTGTTTGGCACTGCTGCCAAAAGCCCCGGCAGCGCCGACAACCGCCCACTCAATCTCGTCCTCGATACGAGTGTCATCATTGATGGACGCATTGCCGACATCGCCGAAACCGGCTTTCTGAGCGAGCGCCTCATCATTCCGCAGTTCGTCCTGCGCGAGTTGCAGCACGTGGCCGACAGCCCGGAAGCCACCAAGCGCAACCGTGGACGGCGGGGACTCGACATCCTGCAACGCCTCCAGAAAAACAAAAAGCTCGACACCATCATCACCGACATGGACTTCCCCAACATTCGGGAAGTTGACCTCAAGCTCATCGAGTTGGCCAAGCAGCTTGGGGCCAAAATCGTCACCAACGATTTCAACCTCAACAAGGTGGCACAGTTGCGCGGCGTTCTGGTGCTCAACATCAACGAACTCGCCAACGCCCTGCGCCCGGTCGTCCTGCCCGGCGAAACCATGCAGGTGTTCATCCTGAAAGAAGGCAAGGAATACAACCAGGGCGTGGCTTACCTTGACGACGGGACGATGGTCGTCGTGGACAATGCGCGCCGGCAGATTGGCCGGGCCGTGGACATCAGCGTAACGAGCGTGCTGCAAACCACAGCCGGCAAGATGATTTTTGGCAAACTCATCGAGGAAACGACGCCACGCCTGGCCTCTGACCGCCCGCCCGGAGACCGCTCCGAGCGCCCCGAACGCCCACGGACGCTCAGCGCCCCAACCTCGACACCGCCGACCGGCACCCCCGTGACGCCAACACCACCGGAGATGCCGGAAGTCAAGCTTTCTCAGCCGTGACCAGATAGCCGGTCAGCAACGAGGACGTGAAGGTAAACTCGAAGTCTTCCGGCACGACGCGCGTCCAGAGCAGTCGCCAGAATGCCCGGTTCAGGCGCGGGCGCAAACCGCGAAACCGTATGCGGTGCAGTCCGGCCGCCTGGCAATACCGGGCCATCTCCCGTGGCGTGATGAACAGGCGGAGCACGTGCATATTGGGCGGCACATTCGGCACGAACCACTCCACGCCCTTGATGACCACCAGCCAGCTCAGCCAGTTCCGGTTGAAGGTCGAAGCAAAAAACAGCCCGCCCGGCCGCAGCACCCGTGCCGCTTCCCGAATGACTCCGGCCGGGTCTTCCACGTGTTCGAGAAAATCCATGGCGCACACGGCCGAAAACGAAACCTCCGGGTAAGGCAACCGCATGGCATTGCCGACCTCGTAGTGCACGCTGTGTGTCGTGTCGTGGCTTTGCGCGATGCTCAGGCTCTCCGCCGACTGATCCAGACCGGTGACGGCAAAACCGGCCCGGGCCAGTTCGTTCGACAGAAAGCCGCCGCCACAGCCGATGTCCAGCACGGCCGCGCCAGCGCCGCACCGGGCGGCAATTTCCGTGGCAATCCACGGGTTGCGCAGGCATCCTTCGGCGCGCAGCAGCGCCACGGGATCATCCTGGGCCGTGTACCACCGTTCGCCCAGTTCGTCATAGAGTGCGTTGTTGACCGGCGTCATTCCGGCAGACATCCCTTCCGCCCTTTCCAGAGATTCCAGTACAGCAGTTGGTAACACCCGAAAGCGGTCACGATGACAAACGTTCCAACCAGAACGTCACGCCATGCGCCAGCCCCCTGCGGCATATCCATCCAGATGAGTGCCGCCGCCGCCAGCGTCACCGGATGAAGCAGGAACAGCAGGGCGTGTAACCAGTGCTCGCCGGCAGAGCAGGCCCGGGCGTGAACGAACTCGTCCTTGGTCACAAACAGCATGGAAAACACCGCGCAGCCGGCATACCACGCCAGAGCCGTCGGCGAATAAGGCACCCACAGCACGATGGCGTAGCAGACCAGGACGGTCAGCGTATCGAGCGGATGCCCCAGCCGTTCCCACCGGCCCAACCCACGTCGCCGGTGAAACCAGAACTCATCCCAGAGCATGGCGCCACCCTGTACGAGAAACGGTGCCATCAACCACCCGTGGGCCATCGTCAATGCATCACCTCCCTGGCTTCCTTGCATCAGCGCTGGCTTCCATCAGTCGTCGCAGGCGTGGACAGACGCTTGACCAGCAGGTTGCCACACAGCGTCAGACCGGGACCGAAGGCCAGACTGACCACCAGCGTCCCATCGGCAACGGTGTCATCGGCCAGCATCTCCGCCCAGACGTAGGGCAGCGTAGCCGAGGACATATTCCCGTATGCCCGCAGCACGCGCCGGCTGGCTTCCACCTGGGCGTCTTCGAGTTCGAGCGCCGCCTGAACCTGCTCGATGATTTTCGGCCCGCCGGGATGAATAGCAAACCGGGCCCGGCGCACATCGGCTTCGGTGCAGCCCGCCTTCGCCGCCAGTTGTGCCACAAAACCGGGCAGCGCCTGCGCCAGACGCTGCGGCACATCCCGCGCCAGCGTCATGTGAAAGCCCCAGTCGGCGCATCGCCAGGTCATGGCTTCGGATGAATCCGGCAGCAGTTCTTCCCGCATCGCCACCAGCTCGAAGTGTGGACGCTCCGGTGCCCGGTTTTCGACCACATAGCGCGCGAAACCGTCGGCAAACAGACTCTGGATGACAAGCTGCTCCGGGTCGTGGAGCGCCGGGTTGAGGTGCAGCGTACACAGCTCCGTGTGCACGACATCCGCCCGCCCCGCTGCACCGTCGGCAAGCAGAAACCCGACCGCCTGCCGAATCGCCGGAAAGGCCGCATAGCAGCCCATGTGGTAGGCATGGGTCACAACGGTCGTCAGCCAGCCTTTGGACGCCACGAGACGCTGGGCGGCGCTGGGTGCGACGTAGCCCGTACATGTGACGTGAATGAGATGCTCCGGCGCAACGGCTTCATCGGCATAGAGACTGGCGAACACTTGGGAGGTGACTTCGGCAAAACAGTCCATCCGTGCCGCCAGGCCCCGTCCTTCGGGATGGTCGGTCAGGTTGAAAATCCGCATCCGCGCCCAGTCCTGGTGGGTGAAATCTTCGAGCGCGTGGAATCGCCGGGCAATGCGTTCCGGGTCGCAACCAAAACGGTCGAATGCGCGGCGCAGACGGGCGGCGGCCAGCGCCTGTTCGCTCCCGGTCTGGGCAGCGGCATGCGCATGGGCAAGCCAGTCATGAATGGCGGACTGCGGCGTGACATACGCCGGCAGCAGGCACTGAAACGTGTGCAGAACGATTGGCATTGAGTTATTCCCATCGGCTTTTTGCAGCCGGAATTCCACCGTGCAAGGCCGGCGGACAGCCACGGCCCGCTGCCGATGAGGGCGTTACCAGCCCGTAAGAACGGAAGTACATCGGGCGGCGACACGTCACGACCGGGTATCGGGCGTGGGCACTTCGTCGCCGGCAGTTGTGGAGGGAGTTTCATCTTCGGATTCATCATCCCCGGCAACCCGCTCGCGGACGCGCTTGGCCAGCTCCCGGACGCCCCCCTGCTTGCGTACGATCAGCGCCGCTGCGGCCCTGGCCGCTTCCTCGGCGGCCTTTTCGGCCGTTTCCAGGTCGCCCGCTTCCATAACGACGCGCATCAGCTCGTCTGACTGCTCCAGCATCTGGCGCAGGTCCGTGGTGTTTTTCTCAAGGGCAAGTTTTTTGGCATCAACTGGATTGACCGGCATTGTCGTCCCTCTCCAAAATCATCAGCGTTGTGTGTGCCCTGGCGCGCTCAGGCGGGGAAGCACGGCGATGATAGCGCATCCCGCCACAGGATTCAGCCCGATATGCGGGAAGCTGCCGCATGAAATGCCCGCCGCACCTCCTGCAAGCTGGCCCGGTACGGAAAGGTACGGTTGGTCAGCAGGATATAGACCCGCTCGGTCTGGGGGTCGCACCAGAGACTTGTGCCGGTAAAGCCAAGGTGGCCAAAGGCGGTCGGCGACAACCCGACGCCGGTTGCGTTCGGTGAACCGGCCAACATCCACCCAAACGAGCGGGCTTCGGCTTTCCCCGGCGTCAGGTTGGTCGAAAACCACTGGCAGGTTTCCGGGCGCAGCAGAGGGCTTCCCGGCAGAAACACCCGCGCCAGCTTCCACACTTCCCCGGCCGTTGCAAACAGCCCGGCATGGCCAGCCACACCGCCAAGGAAATACGCATTGCCGTCGTGGACTTCACCCTGAACGCGCTGCGTACGCCAGCCGGCATATCCCCGCAGCCGCGCCTGCACCAGAGGATGGTTCTCTGCGGCGATGAGCTGCTCCACCATACGGCGTTCGTGGGCGTTGCCGTCTTCGGTCGGGGCCGTTCGTTCGCGCCATTCCGGCGGCGGACAGAACCGGGTGGCCGTCAGGCCCAAGGGCTGCGCCACGTGTGTCCCGAACAGAATGGCGAGCGGCTGTCCGGCCAGGTGTTCAAGCAGACGGCCCAGCACGATGTAGCCCAGGTCGCTATACACAACATTTTCGCCAGGTTTGGCAATCGGCGGCGTCTGCGCCATGACCGGCAGGACTTCATCCGGCGTCGCACACATGGCATAGAGCGGCCGCCAGGCCGGGAAACCGCCGGTGTGCGTCACGGCCTGTGCAACCGTGACGTGTCCATAGGGACTATCGCGCAATGCCGGCAGCCACTTGCCTAGGTGGTCGTCAGGCGCGCACGGCCCCTGCTCGATAAAGAGCGCCAGCAGCAGCGCCGTGACCAGGGGTTTCGTCAGTGAAGCCAGATCATAGAGCGTATCGAAGCCGGCCGGGCCGACCACGCCATGCGCCACCATGGTTTCACGGCAGCCGACGAGCCAGACGGCGCTCTGGATTTCCCCGGCATCCAGGGCGGCTTCGAGCTGTTCCCGCAACACATCGCCCATTACTTCTTGTTGATGAGCTGGGTATGCAGCCCCGGACGCTGCGCGCGCTGAAGCCTGCGATACTCAGCCACGGCCACCTGATGCTCGGCTTCGTTGCGCGAGAAGCGATGTCGTCCGCCGGGGCCCAGCACGAAGTACAGATACTCCGTCTGCGCCGGCTGAAGGGCGGCCCGCAGCGATTTTTCACCCGGCGAGGCAATCGGCCCCGGCGGCAGCCCCGGAGAAAGGTAGGTGTTGTAGGGCGACAGCAGGCGGCGGTGCGCCGGGTTGTTGACGTTGTCATCCCACGTGCCGTTGAGTTTGGCGGCGTAGATAAATGTTGGGTCACATTCCAGCCGCATGCCCTTGCGCAGCCGGTTGTGGAAGACACTCGCCACCAGGGGGCGTTCGGCATCGTCGGCGGCTTCCTTTTCAATCATGGAAGCCAAAGTCACCACCTGCCGCAGCGTCAGACGGCGGGCTTCCGCCTGCTGGCGCAGTTCCGGCGTCCATGCCCGGCGGAAACGGGCCACCGCCTCGGCCAGGATTTCGGCATTCGTCGCCCGTTTCGGAACAATGTAGGTATCCGGGAAAATGTACCCTTCAAGGCTGGTGGCCTGTGGGTCAAGGTCGGCAATCAGGCGCACGTCCAGCAGCGCCGGATCGAGCTTTCCGCTGGCGGGACGGTTCGGCAGCAGGTCGTTGACTTCATAGATGTTCAACCCGGGCCGAAACATGATGCGGCGCGTGGCAACCGCGCCCCGGCGGATTTTTTCCAGCGCGGCCAGCGGAGCAATCGGCGATTCAAACTCGTAGTCTCCGGCCTGCAAACGGCGTCCGGCCGGGTTGAGCATCAGATAGACCAGTGCCGGGTAGCGGTTCGGGATGATGCCGCGCTCGTAGAGCAGTTCCACGACCTCGCGCGCGCCCATCCCCGGCTCGATGGTGATGAGTTCATCGGCGGCCCGGTGACTGAACGGTACGTGCAGACTCCGGTAGGACAGAAATCCCATCCCGACCACAGCCAGAAGGGCTACTGTGACGACCGCAAACCAGGCCAGTCGGCGGCGTAGATGTGCCATGACATATCCTGCTGGGGCAGATGATCAGACGCCCGCCACCATGCAAAAGACTGTGGGTGAGGCGGCGCGCCGCAGCACAGCATGACACGAAACACAGCCGGGAACAACCCGCTGTATCAATCCCAGTCTAAGCCTGAAAAAAACCGGAGACCGTTCCGGCAGGAAGCAAAAAAGGCGGTCACGCCCGCATCAGAGCGTGACCGCCGGAAATCAGGTCAGGCTACCCTGACCAGGTTCAAACCTACCGTCGCCGTCCAGACGGCGTTCCGGGCATGGCCGTGCCGGAAGCCAGCGGCTCCACCGTCAGCCGCCCTTTGTCCCGCAGCACCTCAAAGCCAAACGCCGGACCCTCCAGCGACATCGTCGTTGCCATCACCGGCCCCGACGCCCGCCCTTCGTTCAACGCCACCGGGCAGGTCGTCCCGCCAACCCCGAAGACGTTGACATAGAACCGCAGCCGCTGCACTGCCGGCAGGGCAATGCGGAAGGTCAGCGTCCGTGAATCCCCCGGATTGAGCGTCCCAATCGGCGTGTTGCTGCCAATCGGCGCCTGTCCGTTGACCGTGGACTGGTTCGCTCCAGCCTGCCCGCCACTGCTGCACGTCGTCGCATCCGCCGTCAGCAGCCGGTGCGGGTTGGGCGAGGCCACAATCACCCCGGTCGGCGTACTGTCGGGATACCCCAGACCCGCCACCTGCACGAAGACATTCGAGATGGTCTGGGTACTCGTGTTCGTCAGCACAGCCGTCAGCACGAGGTCGCCGGCGTAGTTGGGCAACCCGCAGGTGTTCCCCGCCAGCATCTGCCCGGTGATGTTGAGTGACACGCGGCAGTTCTGCAACACCGCACAGGAAGCCGTGGTGGTGCAGTCAGGCGTGCCGGTCTGGATGGTGATGGACCAGCCGCCGTTGATGTTGCCGGCATCACCGCCGACGAAGTCCTGCACGAACAGTTCCCACGTGCCGTTCACGCTTGCCCCGGACAACCCGTTGAAGATGTTCAGGTTGCTGTTGTAGGGCGGCGATGGCAGCGGCGGCGCGAAGGTCCGCGATCCGCCATTGTTGTTCGGGCTGTATGTCCCGCTGGGCGGGAAGCCCGTCGTTGGCAATGGCGGGGCTGTCTGGTCAAATGTGTAGGTGCGGTTCGTCACGCCACCGGAGCTACCGATGGCCGCATTGAACAGCACACAAATCTGACCGCCCGGACCCCGCAGGGCTACACCCACGTCGCTGGGCCAGGTGTGATTGAAGTCGTTGATCGTCACCGTCACCTTCGTAATCGGCGCTGTGATGCCACTCACGTTGATGGTGGATGGATAAGGCGTCGCCGTTCCCGAAGACGGAATGGTGATCGGCGCTGAGTTAGAGAAGGTAAACGTGCCGCCCGGCGTCAACGGGCAGCCCGTCGCCACCGTGTAGCTGGCCGTAC
>Ga0272446_1003430_pt1 | contig 19962 bp, 18 predicted proteins | sample YNPCB0061_FD_194587 | JGI IMG/M metagenome (GOLD analysis project Ga0272446, IMG submission 194587) | Hot spring microbial mat communities from Yellowstone National Park, WY, United States - YNP-CB-006-1 | ecosystem: Environmental > Aquatic > Thermal springs > Hot (42-90C) > Sediment | place...
TGGTGGAAAAACGCCCTGTACATGGCGGCGTGGCGGAGAAGTTCTACCGAGTGGCCTTTCGGAACGCCCGGATTGCCCGTGAGTTGTGGGGAAGGGGCACGGAGCCGAGCGAGACGCTCGAAGTCATCATGAACGAGGTGCTCGACGAGGCGCGTCGGCGCGCCATGCAAGCCGCCGCCGACAGCGTGATCAATTTTGACGCCCTTCCCCCTCATCCGGAGGCGCTGTTCCTCAAAATCGCATACCTGAACCTGACGCGGGAACAAGCGGAGGCCATGAGCCGCCAGATCATCGCCTTGCTCGACGCCTACAATGCCATCGATCATGCCGAAGGTGACGTGTACACCTTTAGTGTGCTGCTGCATCCCGTCGCTAAACGCTTACCGGAAGGGGAATAGGGCGGCAACAGACAGCAACACGGCAATATAGTCATGTTAGGGACTGGTGAATTGTGTGGACGCTTGGCCCTCACCCCCCTGCCCCCTTCTCCCTCATGTCGAGGGGGGAAGAAGCTACGCTCCCGCATGTTGACCACTTCCGGCGTGTCGGTTGGCATGGAAATACCGGAAATACCGTTAAGGTACAATAGAAGTGTCACCATGCCTGCACTGTTGGCGGGCAGAAACTATCGACAAGGGATGCGCCATGTTTTGGTACGCGGGCCATCTTCAAAAGTCCCTTTTTGGGCAGCTAAGCGGCCCCTTTGGAGAAAGGTTTTCTTATGATCCGTCGTTTGTCTCTCTTCCTCGCCGTCGTCCTCGCTTTGGCTAGCTTAACAGGCGTTGCCCACGCACAAGGTTACCCTTCGCAACCCATCAACATCATGGCCCCAGCGGCCCCCGGCGGTGGGTGGGATTCCACCGCCCGCGCCATGCAAGCCGCCCTGCAACAGACGGGCGGCCAAAATGTCACCGTCTACAACGTGCCGGGCGCGGGCGGCACGGTTGGCCTCGCCCAATTCGTCAACGACCACAGCGGCAAGACCCATGAACTCATGGTCATGGGCCTCGTCATGGTCGGCGCGATTGAGACGAACAAAGCCCCCGTCAACCTAAGCCAAGTCACCCCGATTGCCTCACTCACGTCGGAGTATATGGCCGTCGTCGTCCCGGCCGCCTCCAAGTACCAGACCTTCGCCGACCTGATCGCCGACTTCAAAGCCAACCCGACCAGCGTGAGCTGGGGCGGCGGCTCGGCAGGCGGCACGGATCACATCCTCGTCGGGCTGATCGCAAAGGCCGTCGGCGTCGATCCCAAGCAGATCAACTACATCGCCCATGCGGGCGGCGGCGAGGCGAAGGCCGCGCTGCTGTCTGGGGCGCTCTCGGCGGGCGTCAGCGGCTTGTCCGAATTCAAGGATCAGGTCGATGCGGGCCAGTTGCGCTTGTTGGCCGTCTCCAGTCCGGAACGCTTGGAAGGCGTGGACGCCCCGACCATCAAAGAGAGCGGCGTTGACGTGATCCTTGCCAACTGGCGGGCCGTCGTCGCCCCAGCGGGTATCGGGGCGGAAGACCGCGCCGCTATCGTCAAGGCCATCCAGACCATGCACGACAGCCAAGCGTGGAAGGATGCCCTCGCCAAAAATGGCTGGCAGGACTTCTTCAAGGCGGGCGATAACTTCGCGGCCTTTCTGAACAGTGAAATCTTCCGTATTCGGGGTGTGCTGGCCGATATTGGCTTGATCGAACCACTGCCGGCAGCGGCTTACCCCAGCGCCCCAATCAACATCATGGCTCCGGCGGCCCCCGGCGGCTGGGATTCTACCGCCCGTGCGATGCAGAGCGTGTTAGCGGCCCAGACCGGCCAAAACGTCACCGTCTATAATGTGCCCGGCGCGGGCGGGACGATTGGCCTCGCCCAATTCGTCAACGATCACGGCGGCAAGACCCACGAACTGATGGTGATGGGCTTGGTCATGATCGGGTCGATTGAGACCAACAAGGCCCCCGTGAGCCTCAGCCAAATCACCCCGATTGCGTCGCTCACGTCGGAGTGGATGGCAGTGGTCGTCCCCGCCAATTCGCCCTATAAGACCTTTGCCGATCTGGTGGCGGCCTTCAAAGCCGACCCGACGGCGATCAGCTGGGGCGGCGGTTCAGCGGGCGGCACCGATCACATCCTCGTCGGGCTGATTGCGAAGGCCGCCGGTGTCGACCCCAAGCAGATCAACTACATCGCCCACGCGGGCGGCGGCGAGGCGAAGGCGGCGCTGCTGTCTGGGGCGCTCTCGGCGGGCGTCAGCGGCCTATCCGAATTCAAGGATCAGGTCGATGCGGGCCAGTTACGCCTGTTGGCCGTCTCTAGCCCAGAACGGCTGGAGGGCGTAGACGCAGCCACGATCAAGGAATCGGGCCTCGATGTGGTCTTGGCGAACTGGCGGGCCGTCGTTGCACCGGGCAACCTCTCCCCCGAAGCCCGCGCCGACATCGTCGCCATGATCGAAAAGATGCGGGCCAGCCCCGAATGGGCCGAAGTACTCAAGCAGCGCGGCTGGAATGACTTCTTCCAAAGTGGCGATACCTTCGCCGCCTTCCTGACCAACGAAGTCAGCCGTATTCAGGGCGTCCTGCGTGATATTGGCCTGACCCAATAACCCCTTCTCGGGCCTTTGAGGGAGCCGATCCTGCTCGGGGTCGGCTCCGCCTCGCCCGATGGCGCTGAGGAGCGCGTAACATCATGGCACTCGAACAACCGAAGAACTCCCCTCCATCGCGTAGTTGGCGCGGGCCGCGTGCGTTTGGGGTGGTTCTTTTTATTTTCAGCCTGTTTCTGATCTACAACGTGACGCTGATCCGGGAGGGGGGCGGCTTCATGGTGGTCGGGCCGCGTGTGTTCCCAACGGTGATCGTGGGGATACTGACCGTCCTCGCCGTGATCTTCTTATTGAGAACAACCGTCTGGCCGGATACCGACCTCGCGGAAATGGCGGCGGAAGAACGGGCCGCCACTCACTGGCCGAGCGTCATTTTGACTGGTCTGGTGCTGGTGGTTTACCCGTTTGCCATGCGCGAATTGGGCTACATCATTGGGACGGCCTTGTTTTTGCCGATTATGTCCAGCATTTTCGGGAGCAAACAGCACGTCCGGGATGTGGTGATCGGGGTGATCCTCGCCGTCGGGGTGTATTTGGTGTTCACCCGCGTACTGAGCGTCCGGCTTCCGGCGGGCATACTCGCGCCAATTCTTTAGCTTCCCCCGCCTTCAAGGCGGCAGGAAGCGTGCTCTTTTCTTGGGGGAATCGTGGACGTTATTACCAGTCTGTTACAGGGGTTTGGGACGGCGCTCCAACCCCAATACCTGCTTTTAGCCGCCTTCGGGGTGACGTTAGGGACGATGATCGGGGTGTTGCCCGGCATCGGCCCAGCGCTGACCATCGCGCTTTTGTTGCCCCTCACCTACAACTTTGACCCGGTGGGGGCTTTCATCATGTTCGCTGGGATTTACTACGGCGCGATGTATGGTGGCTCCACCACATCAATCCTGCTCAATACCCCCGGCGAGTCGGCGTCGGTAGCCACAACCTTAGAGGGCTTCCAAATGGCCAAGCGCGGGCGCGGTGGGGCAGCCCTTGCGACGGCGGCCATCGGTTCCTTTGTGGCGGGGACGCTCTCGGTGGTTGCGCTGACCTTCATTTCGCCGCTGATGGCCCGCATTGCGACCTCGTTCCAGCCTGCGGATTACTTCTCGCTGATGCTGGTGGCCTTCGTTAGCGTGACGGCGTTGGTCGGGCGCTCCATCGTGCGTGGCATGATCAGCCTGACGCTGGGCATGTTCATCGGCCTGATGGGGATCGACGTGCTCAGTGGGCAAACCCGCTTCACCTTCGGGATCGTCGACCTGTTGGACGGGCTTGATATTGTCGTGGTGGCGGTGGGGCTGTTCGCCGTTGGGGAGGCGCTGTACATGGCTTCTCGGCTCCGTAAGGGCAAGGATGAAATCATCCCCGTCAAGGGCAAAATCACCATGACTCGGGAGGAATTCCGCCGTTCGTGGCCAGCATGGATTCGCGGGGCGTTGATCGGCTTCCCGTTGGGGGCGCTTCCGGCAGGCGGGGCGGAAATCCCGACCTTCCTGAGCTACACGCTGGAGAAACGCCTCTCCAAGTATCGACATGAGTTTGGGCAGGGGGCCATCGAGGGTGTCGCCGGGCCAGAGGCCGCCAATAACGCGGCCTTTTCCGGCGTGATGGTTCCGTTGCTCACGCTCGGCCTGCCGACCTCCGCGACGGCGGCCATTTTGCTCTTGGCCTTCCAAAGCTACAACCTGCAACCCGGCCCGTTGCTGTTCCAAAACGCGCCCCAATTGGTGTGGGCGCTGTTCGCCAGTTTGTACATCGGCAACGTGATGCTGCTGATCCTCAACCTGCCGCTGATCCGCATCTGGATTAAGGTGCTGGAAATCCCCAAACCGGTGCTGTACGCCGGAATTTTGGTATTTGCGACGTTGGGGGTGTACAGCGTCGGGAATAGCGTCACGGACGTGTTGATCATGTACCTGATCGGGGCGGTTGGCTTCTTCATGCGGCGCTTCAACTTCCCAATCGGCCCACTGATCCTCGGTGCAATTCTGGCCCCCCAAGCGGAGGCCCAGTTCCGCCGGGCCATGTCTATTAGTCGGGGTGACCTGTCGATCTTCATCACGCGCCCGTTTTCGTTGTTCTTGCTGATCGTCGCGGTTGGTGTGCTGGTCTTACCGTACCTCCCCAGCGTGATCAGCTTCATACGTGGTAAGCGGGGCGAAGTCCCCACCCGTATCGTGTTCGGGGAGGGCCAAGAAGACTAACGCCGAGTCGGCGCTACAACAAAAAAGGGCGGCCACAGGGCCGCCCTTTTGCTTCAGATGGGCTGGGGCGCGGACTAGAAGTCCATGCCGGCACCGCCGCCGGGCGCAGCAGGCTTTTCGGGTTCCTTTACATCGGTGATCAGGGCTTCGGTGGTCAGGATCATGGCCGCGATGGAGGCCGCATTTTCCAACGCACCGCGGGTGACCTTCGCGGGGTCAATGATGCCCGCTTCGATCATGTTGACGTACTTGGCGCTCATCACATCGAAGCCGATCCGGTTGTCGCCCGTTTCCTTCTGGGCGCGGCGCACCGATTCGATGATCACGGAACCGTCTTGGCCAGCGTTGGAGCTAATCTTCCGCATTGGGACTTCCAGCGCACGGCGCAAGATCGCCACGCCGGTGTTAGCGTCTTCATACGGCATCTTCAGGTCATCCAGCTTGCTGATGGCGTTGATGAGGGCCACACCACCTCCGGGCACAATGCCTTCTTCAACGGCGGCGCGGGTCGCGCTCAGGGCGTCTTCAACGCGGTGCTTCTTTTCCTTCAGTTCGACTTCCGTCGCCGCACCGACGCGGATCACCGCGACGCCACCGGCCAGCTTAGCGAGGCGTTCTTGCAGCTTCTCGCGGTCATAGTCGCTGGTGGTGCGCTCAATTTCGATCTTGATTTCGGCAACGCGGGCCTTGATCGCGCTTTCTTCGCCAGCGCCATCAATGATGGTCGTATCGTCTTTAGTGGAGACCACCTTGCGGGCGCGGCCCAAGTCGTTGATGGTGACGTTTTCCAGCTTGCGGCCAACCTCTTCGCTGATGACCGTACCACCCGTCAGGATGGCGATGTCTTGCAGCATGGCCTTACGACGATCCCCGAAGCCGGGGGCCTTAACCGCCAACAGGCTGAGCATCCCGCGCAGCTTGTTCAGCACGAGGGTCGCCAGCGCTTCGCCGTCCACATCTTCGGCGATAATGAGGAGCGAGCGACGGCCCACCTGAACCAGCTTTTCCAGCACGGGAACGATGTCCTGCGCGGCGCTGATCTTCTTTTCGTAGATCAGGATGTAGGGTTCTTCGAGGACGGCTTCCATCGTGTCGTTGGACGTGATGAAGTAGGGGCTGATGTAGCCGCGGTCAAACTGCATCCCTTCGACGTATTCGGTCTCGAAGTCGAGGCCCTTGCTTTCCTCAACCGTGATCACGCCGTCCTTGCCCACGCGCTCCATGACTTCGGCGATCAGGTTCCCGATGCTTTGGTCTTGGGCGGAGATGGCGGCCACAGAGGCAATTTCTTCCTTCGTGTCGATCTCGACGGCCATTTCTTTAATGGCGTGGGCCACGCGCTCGGTAGCGGCTTCAATCCCCATCTTGAGCAGCATGGGGTTCGCGCCGGCGGCTACATTTTTGAGGCCTTCATTGACGATGGCTTGGGCCAACACCGTCGCGGTGGTCGTCCCATCCCCCGCGATGTCGTTAGTCTTGGTGGCGGCTTCCTTCAGCAGCTGGGCGCCCATGTTTTCATAGGGGTCTTCCAGTTCAATTTCCTTGGCAACGGTCACGCCGTCATGGGTGACGGTGGGCGCACCGAACTTCTTGTCCAGCGCCACGTTGCGGCCCTTCGGGCCGAGCGTCGTCGCTACGGCTTCAGCCAACTTATCGACACCGCGCTTTAGCCCGCGGCGAGCTTCTTCACCAAACACGAGTTGCTTGGGCATGGTCGTAATTCCTCTTTCCTGTTAGGCTTGTTTCGGGTGGCTTATTCGGTCACAACGGCGAGGATGTCGGCTTCCTTGAGGATCAGCAGTTTTTTGCCGTCCACCTTGACTTCGGTTCCAGCGTACTTGGCGTACAAGACCACATCATCGACCTTGACATCCATCGGGATGATCTTGCCGTCGTCATCACGGCGGCCCGGCCCGGCGGCCAAAATCTTGCCTTGTTGGGGCTTTTCCTTCGCAGTTTCCGGCAGCAGGATGCCCGAAGCGGTCTTCTCGTCACCTTCCGAAGGCTCGATGATCACGCGGTCAGCCAACGGACGCAATTTGAGGCTCATGCTTGTTTCCTCCATAGCGCAATTCAGTCGGTTTGAACAAGGGTTTAGCACTCTATAGGGGGGAGTGCTAACATACTGCGCATAGTTTACAGTAGGTTCCAAATCAGCGTCAAGAGCCAATTTAGCAAATGAGGCGGGAGAGTGCTAAAAGAAATTCGTTAGCGTTTTGAGCGCCCCGCTTGGCAACCCACAAACGGCCAGATTCGTGGCCCCTGTACAATCCTGCCCCAAACGAGATCACCACGTAGGCAATTCCCTAACAAAAATTCCCCAAAAACTGCCCGTAACCTTTTTTGCCCTTTTCACGCGGTATGGGCGGAACTTGTCAACAACATAGCGTTGCAAGTAACGAAAAGCCCGAAACACCCAACACCTTTAGAGGAGAACGTAAACCATGAAACGTCGTATGCCTATCAAGCGCCTGCTTTCCGTTGGCATCGCTGTGAGCGCCTTCACCATTGCCCAAATTGGGATGACCGTCCCCGCCCATGCTCAGCAAGCAGCGACCTGCACCGTGATCGAAATTTACGGCAAAGTCGACTCCGTAGCGAGTGGGAAGGCTTTTGTACGCAGCTTCACTGTAGACCTGACCCGAATCAGGGGCACAATGCGGACTCCCGAAGTCGGCCAATTTGTGAAGGTAGACGGCTGCCTGAATGCTGACGGTACAGTTGAAGCGGGTGAAATTGGTGGGATTCCGGAAAGCCTCGCCCGCACCAAGATCGAAATCTATGGCGTGATCGAAGAAGTGACGCCCACCAGCATCAAAGTCGGCGGCATCGTGTTCACCATTGATATGGCGGAAGTTCAAACGCTGTTGGCGGTTGGAAAGATCGTCAAGATCGAGGCCACCAAAGACGGGGATACTTGGTTGGTAGACGAAGTCCAAGCGGGCACAGATGAGGACATCAAGCGGCCCGACGACGACAAAGAAGACACCAATGACGACAAGAGCGGCTCCGACGATGACAAGGATGACCACAAGGGCGGCTCCGACGACGACAAGGACGACCACAAGGGCGGCTCCGACGACGACAAGAATGACGACAAGAGCGGCTCCGACGATGACTAACCCTCAGTAACGCCCAGATTCTCTCTGTACTGTAAGCACACCACCCCACGCTTGCCCGACGTGGGGTGGTGCTTTTTGCTACCCACTCCTATTCGGCTAGGGTACAATCCCCGCCATGACAACATCACATCTCATCCTGATCAGACATTCAACATCGTATCAAGACCCCTCCCGACCCGCTCACGAGTGGATACTGAGCGCGGAGGGGTTCCGTCGTGCCGCGTTGCTGGTCGAACGGATGCGGCCCCATCGGTTGGCGGCGGTCTATGCCAGCACTGAGCCGAAAGCGACCCAAACTGGGCAACTTTTGGCCGATGCCCTCAATCTCCCCTTTGCCACAGACCCCGATCTGGGCGAACAGCGGCGGCGGACCGTGCCCTATCTGGGCAATCAGGCTGCTTTTCGGGCGCAAATCCGGGCGTTGCTGACCAACCCCGATGCCCTCATCTACGGGGAGGAGACGGGCCGTGCGGCGGGGGAGCGGCTAGGGCGTGCCCTACGCCGGATCGTGGCTTCGCTGCCTAACCAAAGCGTCGCTGTCGTCAGTCATGGGACGATCATGGCGCTCTTTGCGGCACAGGTGGCGGGCGTTGATCCGGTTTCGTTTTGGGAGGCGCTCCAGATGCCGTCTTATGTGGCGTTCAGCCTTCCAGACTGGCGCATCGTCGAACACCAATTTGACCTTTCTGGGTAAGGGGGGCCAATTATGGGGGAGTTTCCCGTCGGTTTTCTGATTTTGGCCGTCGTTGGCCTGTTGGGGCTATTCGGGACGCTAGCGGTTGCGCCGCTGGTCATGAAGATCAGCAATTATTTTGAGGCGTTCGGTACATTCTTATCGGGGATCGCCTCCTTCACGGGGAATCCGGGCCTGACGCGGCTCGGCTGCCTCGCCCTGACCGTTGGGATACTAGGCTGTTGCTTTTTCCTGATGGCCCTCGTCATCGGCCAGTTCACCTGCTCACCCGACGTCAACTCGGTGATCTGCCGCCTGATCGGGCGCTAGGGGCGCGGCGGCAAGCCGTCCATCCCGAAGGCGCGGTACAGCCGCAGGCGCGGCTCCAGAAGCGCCATGCCATCGGGGGCGTGCGCCCGGTACGCGGCGGCATTCTTCACCAGCCACTTATGAATATCGGCGGCTAACTCAATCGCCCCGAAATACATGATCCGGTGTTGCACAGTTCGGATCAGCGTCAGGATCAAGCTGGTTCCAGAATTTAGCACCGCATCCGTGAGTTCGATGCTCCAAAATTGGGTGAAGTTCTCGAGCATCTCAGCAATTGTGGTGGCCTCCGCTGGGGTAGCAATTCGTGTGGTGTTAAAAACCTCCATGAGGGGCCGTTCGTCCCCGTGCAAGGCGTAGCCTAACGTGCCCGGCGCACTCTGTTCCGCCCCCCATGACCAAAACTTGTTCCGTGCGGCCAACCAATGCCCGCGCTTACCCAACACGGGGAGGGCGTACCCCTGTAGCCCTCTCATCGTCCCGCCGTGTTGGAGCAGGCTGGGCAGGTATTCTTCCGGCACGCGGTAGCCCCGCACATTGAGCAAGGTCAGGTACTCGGCGAAAAACTGATCCTGCTTATTGGCGATGAAATTGCCCAATATGGCCCCGATTTCCGGCGGTGGCAGGGGGAAATCGTCAAGGGGGGCGGGGACGGGCAACGGGTGCGGATTCTGCGTGGGAACCACCCCCGCCCGCCGATATTGCAACACCGCTGCAACCGAATCCAGCGCGGTACGGGCCGGATCATCCGGGTCGCCAACGGGCAACCCCTCCGGCGGCGTGAACGGCTGCCGATCCGTGCCGAGCGTCAGGGCCGCTAACAGAGAATCCCATACAGTGTGAAGGGGCAGGCGCGGTGTGCTCATAGCTTGCGGTAGCCTACCTTAAATTCCCGCCATACCTGATACCCAGCTTTTTCATAGAAGGCGCTTTTTTCCGTCCAGCCGATGTGGGCCACACGCACGCCCCGCGCCTTCAACACTTCGGAGCCGCGCAAGACCAGCCCCAGCCCAATATTCCGCCCGCGCTCGGATTCGGCCACGCCAACGGCGTTCAGGGCGCCGCAGTCCTCGCCGTACAGCCGCGTCCAAGGGGCATCGATGCGGGCCGGGAAGGAATGTAACGCCGAATACAGGATCAGCGTGCCGACGATGCCTTTGGCCGGGTCACGGGCGATCAGCACGTCCCCGTAATCCCCTTTGGAGATGGGGTAGGCGTATTCATCGTACCAGTTTGGGAAGTTACTAGCCTCGAAGGCGAGCGCCTCGCCTGCTTCGTCCATGTTTTGGGCAGGTGCAATGGTCAACCCGTCCGCCCCGAACTTCTCCCAAAAACCGGCGGGGGCGGCGAAGTGGGTCAGGTCTTGGGTGAGGTCGCACACCCACGTATCGGGGTTAAAGCCGTGCTTGGTGAAGAAGCCCACCGCCGAAGGCAGATTGAGCGGAACGCCCGGCCACAAACGCGGCAACCGCCCGCCGACCTGAACCCTCCCCACCCCCTGAGTGCGGAGTTCGTTCAAGGCCGCATCGAGGAGGGCGCTGCCGACGGTGCGGCGGGCCATCTCAGGCCGGACGGCCATCGCGGTAATGCTGGCATTCTGGGCGGAGGCGGAGGCCCCCGCGTAACGCTGAGTCAGGATCACGCCGATGGGCACGCCGTCCTGAAGGGCGACGAATTGCGGGCCGCGTTCGTTTGGGCCGCAGACTTCAGTCATGGCTTGCCACACGCGGGGCGTCAGGGGCCACGTTTGGCCGAGCGCGGCCTCCCATACGGCCAACACGCCCGCCTCATCACGGGCGCGGTTATAGGCTTCAATCGTAATCAAGACAGACCCACTTTCCTTGTGACTCTATTGCTAATGGCCACAACTGGCTACCGTCCCATTCCCCCAATAGCGTTACGGGGTAGCCGCCACTCACCGCCATGAGCCGCCAGCCCGGCATCCCCAAGTCTTGGACAAGGGGGATGCCCATGCCGTTCGCGTCGTGTACCGTCCATTGTTTAGGCGCAGTGGCATCGTTGAAGATGACATCTCGTATGGCGAAGGGCCACCCGCGTAAAAAGGGATTCTCCCCTAAGGCGGCAGCATAGGGATGCAGAGCGTCTCGGAAGGTGGCAGCGACCTTCGGAAGTGCCACTTCAGGCCGGAAGGTTGGCGGGCCGTAGGGAATTTTGAGGATCGCCCGTGTGGGGGTCGCGCTGGGGAAGTACACAAGCTCCCCATCGATGCAGGTGTTGGCTGGGTAATAGGCCTTATACGCTTGCGCGCCAAACTTGTAATCGATCAGGCAGGCGTAGCGTCCGGTCTGCTGGCCGACGAGCCACGTCCGCCGCATCTTCAGGGTCTTTTCAACCACCTCGTACACGATTCCGCCCACCCACCAACGGTCTTGAAGGCCGGGCCGTTCGGCGAGGGCCTTTTGGTCTTCCGCCCAGCCGATGGCGGTGCGCACATCGGCGGCAAGGCCGGGTGGCAAGCTATCGATCCGGCGGTAGGCTTGCACCAAAAGCCATAGGCGCCCGGCCTCTGCCATAAGCCGTTCATTGGCGACCGTGGGTGTCGCCTTGTGGATGTCGTTCAGAGCAATGCGGATGTGGCGGGCCATTTCGCCCGCCTTCGCATCGGTCAGGCGGGCGGCAACCATCTCCCAATCCTTCACCGTGAAGGCCGAAAGCCCGCGCTGGGCGAGGTCTCGCAGCCATGCTTCGAGATCGTCAAGGCCAGCGCTGACGCTGGCGGCGCGTTTATCGGCAGTTGAACGGGTAGGTTTCTTCGTCATGGGGAGAATCTTAGCCCGCTTGGGGGGGAGAGGCAAGCAACCTTCGCCCCCTTTTCGATGCAAACGGGTACGGGGGAGCCTGTCTGAAGGGGGCTGCCAAAAAGTTGCATTAACACCCTGTAAAAATCTCATAAAAAGCGCACGCAATCGGCCAGGTCTTTCGCCCTCGCTGCTTGACTTGGCTTCCTCGACGGGCGTACACTGAAAGCATCCAGAGTACACCAGCGTTTACCCATTTGTAGGGGAAAGACGAAAGGGAACTCATAGTGAGGGCCTTCAAAAAAGGCGTAGTGTTGTACGCGGTATAAGAAAATTGGGTTAAGCGAACTGATTAAAGTTCTGTCATACCCAACTAAGGTAACCCGTGTACGTTCGTCTATCTAAGGGTGAGGAGGTCAAGTCCAGATGAGTGCTCCAAAGGTTCAGGCAGATTACGACCAGTTGGAAGGCATTGCCCAAAACTTCAGCAAAGAAGCCGGGCAAACCCAGCGGCTCATGCAGATTGTCCGGCAATGCTACGGGCAGCTGCAAGGCGGTGACTGGAAAGGCGTCGGCGCGGATAAGTTCTTCAATGAGATGGAAGAAATCGTCTTCCCCGCGATTGACCGCCTGTTGGGCGCGTTGAACGAAGCGGCGAGCGCCACCAAGCGCATTTCGGATGCCTTCCAGCAAGCCGAAGAAGAAGGCGGCGGGTTGTTCCGCTAGGCTGATTGACCAGTTAAGAAGCGCATAAGAAGGAGAGAAAACGATGGCCGATGTGCAGATGAACTACGATACCGTCGAGGAAATGATCAAGATTTTCCAAAACGGTGCACAACAGCTTGGCGAAACGATGGAAGCCATGAAGAAGGTCGCTGACCAAATGCGTTCCGGTGCGTTGTTGGGCTTGGGTGGCGATGACTTCGCCGAAGCGCTCGAACGTATCTTGGCCCCCCGCATCCAGAAGATGCAAAACAAGTTTAACGAAATGGCCGGCGACGTGAAGTTTGCGATGGACGCCCTCAAGCGTGGCGACACGAAGGCCGCGGGCCGCTTTACGTGATTTTGACTGGTCACACGGCGTCATTTTAGGGCTGTTATCTACTAAGGAGGGCATACGATGGGTATTTTCACCTTTATCGCTGGCGAAATCGAAGACTCGATCCAGCAGTGCAGCAAGCAGTCGGATACGTGCGAACGTACCGTGAGCAACATTCGTGGCGGCCTGAACCCTATTCAGGGCGGCGCGTGGACAGGGCAAGGGGCGCGGGCCTTCATCCAAGAAGTCATCACCCGTGTCATCCCGCAGATCATGGAACTCATCGCGGCCATTATGGGCTTCGGTGGCAAAATGAGCAACGCGCTCAACATCATCGGCAACGCCGATAAGATGGTCAAGGGCATCGTTGGTCAAGTCTCCAGCGTCTTTGACAAGGTATTTTAAGCCCACGCGGCATACTGAGGAGGACTGAGCGATGAGTGGTTTGGATGTCTCAATCGACTATGAGGTCGTCGGCAACATGGCCAAAATCTTCGGCACGTCTGGTCAAGTGCTGAAGACCGTTGGCGAAGTGCTGAAGGCTGTGGCAATGGCCCTCAAGGCCGCGGCGATGTTCGGGCTGGTCGGGAACTTGGCGCTGGCATGGTATCTAGATAACATCGGCGAGAAGTGCAAGACCCTCTCCGAGACGTGCATCGAGATGGACGGCGACCTGCAAGGCGCGATCAAGGCCTTCCGTGACGGCGACTTCTCCGGCTCGACCCGCTTCGTATAAACCGAATTCCCTGCACTTTTACTGGTAGCCCCCACAGCGCCCGCCGATGTATCGTAAGTTTCGGTTGCGGGCGCTGTGGTTTTCCCTAGCGGAGGAGCGCCAACGCTACCCCCACCATCGCCGATAGGATTGCAATCATCGAGAAGCGCTGGACGACCTGTGGCTCGCTCCACCCCCCCAATTGGAAGTGATAATGCAGCGGCGAACGCCGTAACAACCGCCCCCCGCCCGACCATCGGAAATAGGCCACCTGCCCGACCACGCTTAACAGTTCGACCACCGGAACCGCCGCGATCACGGGTAGCAGCACCCATTGCCCCGTCATCAGCGCCACCGTGCCAAGTGTGGCCCCCAACGCCAGCGACCCCGTATCGCCCATGAACAACTGCGCCGGGACGACGTTGTACCACAAGAAGGCGAAGCACGCCCCGACCATGATGAAGCAGAATTGCACTAAGAAGGCCTGCCCCTGCACTAGCCCGATCAGCCCGTAGGCCGCGAATGCCGCCGCGACAACCGTTCCGGCCAGCCCGTCCATGCCGTCGGTCAGGTTGACGGCGTTAGAGGCCGAGACGATCACGAAGATGGCGATCAAGAAGTACAGCACGGGCGCAAGGGTCACCCGTAGGCCCATGATCGGCAGGTAGATTTCACTGGTAAACTGAAAGCCACCATTGACGAAGGTCAGGACGAAGGCCACGATGCCTGCGAGCGCAACCTGCCCGATGATCTTGGCGCGGGGCGAAATCCCCTCCCCCTGCGTGCGGAGCTTCGTGGAGTCGTCTAGCGCGCCAAGCACCCCAAAACTCACCAGCACGAACAACGGCAACAAGATACTGACGCCTGTCCCCTGATCGGGCGGGCGCAACAGGTTCACCAGATTCAGCAGCAGGGTGATGATCACGACGGGCACGACGATCAGGACGCCGCCCATCGTCGGGGTTCCCTCTTTGCTGTTGTGCCAATCTGGGCTATCCTCGCGGATGCGTTGGCCGATTTTCAGGCGGCGCAGCACCTCTACGAGTGGGTCACCCCAAATCACCGTGAGCAAAAAGGTCATCGTGCCGAGCGTCAGAGCCAACGGCATCGGGTTATCAGTATTCATGGGTAGGCCCCCTAACGCTTCACGATTTGGGCGGTATCGCCGCCGGCGGCTTGCAAGGCCGCTCGCTGCGCGTCCGTCGGGATGTTCATCAGCACGACGAGGCGCTTGACTAAGCGGGCGAAGGCGGGGGCCGCCGTCTCGCTGGCGAAGCCGCTCACCTTGTCGAGTTTGATCAAGATGCTGACGCGGGGTTCATCGGCGGGAAGGAAGCCGACGAACGTCGCATTTTGCAGTTCGGGATCATACAGGCCGGGGCAGGTGGCGCAGTAAATTTGGGCCGTTCCGGTCTTCCCTGCGATGGTGTAGCCCGGCACAGCCGCTTTGTTCCCTTCCCCCACAGCGACCACCTTCACCATCAGGTTGGTTATCCGCCGCGCCACGTCTGGGCTGATCGGGGTACGCACAGAGGCGGGCAGTGCCTCAAAGACCTTATCGCCATCCACCGTCTTCAGCCGAACATGCGGCTGCATCATCTGGCCACCGTTGGCGATGGTATTCACAAAGGAGAGCATCTGGAGCGGCGTAACCGTCAGGCCCTGCCCAAAGCTGTTGGTGGCGAGGTCGGAGTCGCTCCAGTACAGGTCATTGGGGAGGCGTAAAATACCGGCGGCTTCGCCCTCGAGGTCGATGCCCGTCGGTTGCCCAACGCCGAAGCGCCGTAGCCCGTCGTAAAACTCCGTCGGGCCGAGAACGTCCACGCTCATCCACGTTGTCCCCAAGTTCCAAGACCGGATCAGCACATCGGCGAAACTCTGGGAGCCGTGCGCCGCCCGATCCCAGTTATAGACCTTGCGCCCGCCTACCTCGCGGAAGTTTTGCCCCTCATAGTAGGTTGAATCTTCGGTGACCTTACCCGATTGCAGGGCCAACGCTGCTGTAACTACTTTGAACACCGATCCGGGTTCGTAGGAGTCGCTGACGACGGGGTTGCGGGTGGCGTTTTTGTTGCTCTCAAAATACAGGTTGGGGTCAAAGGTGGGGTAGGAGGCCATCGCCAAGACCTCCCCCGAACGCGGGTCCATGATCAAGATGCTGCCGCTGGTGGCCCCGTAGCGGTTGATTGCGTCGAGCAGTTCGGTTTCCGCCAAGAACTGCACGCTACGGTCAATAGTCAGGTAAATATCGCGGCCCGGCGGGGTTTGGTCGTTCAGGTCAACATCGAAGGGAATGCGGCTGCGCTCGGTAACGCGGCTTTGCCCAGCCAGATCGTCGTTGTAGCCGCCCTCCACCCCGACGTAGCCGCGTCGTATCGTCCCCTCCCACCCCACGAACCCAATCACGTGGGCGGCGAGGCTGTTATGCGGGTAAATGCGCTTGGGTTGGGGGTCGATGGTCACAGCGAGGGATTCTAGGCTCGCCACTTTCTGCGCAATCTCGGCGCTGACGGGTTGCAAGGTGACCAGTTCATAGGGGGCCTTACTCTGCGTCAGCCGCAAAATCCGCGATTCATCGTCGCCGAGAATTTCAGCGAGATCGCGGGCGAGTTTGGCTCGATCCGTCACGTAGACCGGGCTGATGCCAATGCGGTACTCGGTGGTGTTGGCAGCCAATAATTCCCCGTTGCGGTCATAAATTTTGCCGCGTTCGGGAAAGCGGTCATTGACGACGCGGTAATTGTTAAAGGCGACTTTTTGCAGGTACGTGGCCATATCGATCTGGAATTGGAACGACCCAAGCCGGGCCAGCAACAACACCCCAATAATGACCAACACGAAGGTGAGCATCGTCAGGCGGCGGTTAAAGGTGACCTTCATCGGTACGGCACTCCAAAAATAGGTTTTTCGGGCAGGGGGCGGGCGGTCTTCGCTTACTCAGCGGGCGCACCGTTCATCCATTGCTCAAATTGCTTGACGAGGGCATCCCACTGCTGGCGGATGAACCCCTCAAAGGTTTCATCGTATTCAAGGGGCGGCGGTTGGGTGGCAAAGGGAGTCGCCGTCGCCCGAATGGGGGAATAGCCCGGCACAACCAAATAGTTCAAATCGGCGGCGCTGGCCGGTTCAAAACCGAGTTGCTGCGCCCGCCCCCGCAGGGTGGAGATGTTACGGCGTTCGGCGATCTGGGCTTGCATGTCGCTGATCGAACGGGTCAAAAATTCCCGCGTGCGCTGGAGTTGCAAGAGTTCCGTGCCGGTGGTCGCAGTCACAGTAGCTTGGGCGAGGTACAACGCCCCGATGATCACCCCGACCACCACGATCAGGCCGATGATGGCAATCGGCTGTTGGGGCGTCTGCCAGATGGACTGGGGGACGGCCTGTTTGATGGGAGTTGAGTCGCGCTTCTCAGACATTGGATTCTCGGCATTGGCGGGCAAGTGCCGACCATTATAGCGCGGATGGTCAGAACGGGGGAGGCGGGCAACCTCTCCCCCGCACCCGCTTTCCATTAGAGCAGGGAAATAAGAGAGGTGCTTCCCGCTGCGCTTCTGGCCCCCTTCCCACATGGGAGAAGGGGGGAGGGGGTAATCCTCACTCAATTTCGACAGGGAGGTACGGCCCGGCGGTGCGCTCATCGAAGGGAGGCAGATCGTCGGGTTCGGGCAGATTCAGCGCCGCTAGGTGTGCCCGTGCCGCCGCTAACCCCCGCGCATAGGCATACGGCGCGCCGTTGCACCACGATAGATAGTAAGCCGCTGTCGCCGTTTGTCCGGCGGCCTTGGCGTCGCCCGCCTCCCGCTCGATGGTCGATAGGACGTTATAGGCATCGGCGTGGAGGGCGCGATACGGGCCGCGTTCGGCCTGTTCCCACACTGAGTCTAGTAAGGCGCGGGCGGCCTTGACCTCCCCCGCCCGCCGCCGGAGTTCAGCCGTCGCCGTCAGCGCCGCAATCTCCTGTTCGATCAGGTTGGCCGCCCGCGCTCGGTGCAAGGCGATTTCCAGCCACTCCCCCGCCTGATCGTCGTTCATGGCGAGGTAGCTTTCCCCGATCAGCCGCGCCGCCCGGATATAGTCCGCCTCATACTTGAGGGCATCGGCCAATTCCCACGCTTGCTGGGCATGGCGCAACGCCGCCGCCGGATCGCCCGTCCAGAGCGACCACTGGGCGTGTAAGGCCGCCGTCACGCCGCGTCCCTGCATATCCCCCTCAGATTCAAACAGGCTCGCCGCTCGGATCAAGGCGCGTTCGGCTTCGGCATATTCCCCCCGCCCCATCCGGATCAGGGCGGCCAATTGCAAGGCGGAGGCTTCTAGGCTGGCGTCCTCTTGGGCGCGGGCGATGAGCAACGTCCGGTTGCCGACGGCCTCTGCACCGCGAAATTCCCCCGTCAGGCGCAGGGCGTCCGCGATATTCAGCAAGCCAATGGCGACGTTCTTGGGTACGCCCTCTTCTTCGGCCAAGCGCACCGCCCGAAAATAGACTGGGACGGCCCGCCCCGGCTGCCCAGACATCTGGTAGGCGAGGGCGAGGGCGTTTAGAGCGCGGGCTTTAGCGCTGCCCGAACTCAGTTTCGGGTCGCTCGTATCGACGCCGTCTGGGAATAGCATCTCCAGCAATTCGGCCCGCTGCAAATTGGCGCTCAGGCGGCGCAACATCGGGATGTTGAGGCGCTCGGTATACAGGGCGAAGGCCTCATCGTACTTCTGCATCCCGATCAGGGTGTTGTATAGCTCAATCGGGGCGGTCAGGTCGTCCAGACTGCGCACATCTTCGGCTTTGACAGCGGGCAACGCCCCAAAGTGAGCGTTGAGCGTGGCGTACAGGCCACGCTTGGCTTGTTCGTCTAGGGCGCTCCACGCCACATTACGGACGATTGGATGCAGGTCGTAGCGGTTAGCGACCTTGTCCCACCCGACGAGGCCGCGCCCTTCCAGTTCCGTCAGCGCCGCGTCTAAATCGGCATGTTCGGGGAAGGTTGGGGGCGGGGCGGCGGGCGTCGGTTGGGGTTTGTTCCCCCCGCCAAGCGCGCCCAAGCTGCTCAGCAGGCCGCCCTTGCGCGGGGCCGGATCGGGCGGCGGGGAGGCCGCTGCACCCACCAACAAGGCCGCTAAGTTATCATAGAAGGTGGGCATCCGGAAGGCCGCAATCGTATCGAGGGTGCGCCGCGCACGCGGGCTGAGGCCGCTGAGGGCGTAGCCCATCACGTGGGATTTTACGGCATCGGGCCGTTGGCGCTCCGGCTGAAAGTCCGGATGCGCCTGCCGCCACGCGGCAAAATTCCCCCTCGCCACGGGATCAGTGGCCACTTCGCCCGCCAACGCCCGGATCAGCAGGGGGTAGTTTTCCACCGCCCGGAAAATGCGGAGCAATTCGTCATCTTCGCCCGTGCAGCCGAACGAACGCCACAAACTGAGCGCCTCCGCATCGTCTAGGCCGGTCAGGAAGATCGCAAAACTACCCGGCATGGGGTAGCCGGACGGGTGCTGCAAATCCGACGGGTAAAGGCGGGTGCTGATCAGGATTCGGGAGGCCGTAATTTGGGTGAGTTTTTGCAGGAAGGCCCCCGCACGCGGATCGGCAGTCTTGCGGAGGCGATTCGGGCTAAAGACGGCCTGATCGGCATTTTTGGGGATGCCTAACGCCCCCCGCACTTGGTTTTGGGTCTCGGCGTCGAGGTCGTCGTCGGCAAGGTGGGCAGCATCGAGCCGGGCATAGGCGATCAACATGCGTTCGATGCCATCGAGGACGATCAGGTACGGCTCCCGATCTAGCACCTCGAGCAATTCGCGTTCGCGCTCGGCGGGGGTAATCTCGCGGATTTCGCCCTCCGACGAATGGGTGACGTAAGCCAGCGCTCGGATCACAAAGTTTTCAAAGTGGGCGTCGCTTTCGTAGAAACTCCACCACATGCGCCCGGCCAACGGTTGCATGACGGTCGGGGCGACATCGCTGAACCACTTCCACGTCACGGCGCTTTTGCCCATGCCGCCGATGGCGACGACGCTCATGACGCGGAAGGGGTTGCCTTTGTCGGTGATCCACTCGGAAAGCAGGTCAAGTTGGGCTTGCCGCCCAGCCAGTTTGGCCGCCGGAAGCAGGGTGTACGGATGGGCAATGTAGGGCGTGGGCGGGCTAGGGATTTTGCGAACATAATGCAACCGCTCTACAGTGGCGTGGTGGGTTTGCGCCAATTGGTTCACTAACGCCCGCCGTAGGCCCTGTGGCGTCTCATAGGGGATCGCGGCAACATCCGGCGGCAAGGCCACCCCCGGCCCGACAAAAATAAGGCGGGGAATGTCTTGCTCAATGGCCTGACGGAGGGCGGTCAGGGCGGCTGGGGCGGGCGCTTCAGGGAACACCCCAATATATAAGGCCGCTTGGGGCAATTGGGCCATCAGGGCGGCTTCAGAGTCGGGCAGGATTGGGGTGACGCCTAACCGGGCTGCGCCATCAGCGACCGCTTCAATGAGGGCGGGGTAGGCGCGGAGCGTCCCGCCGAGCACGGCTAAAGTACGTTCAATGGGATAGGGGGCAGCGAACG
>Ga0272446_1003431_pt1 | contig 19961 bp, 18 predicted proteins | sample YNPCB0061_FD_194587 | JGI IMG/M metagenome (GOLD analysis project Ga0272446, IMG submission 194587) | Hot spring microbial mat communities from Yellowstone National Park, WY, United States - YNP-CB-006-1 | ecosystem: Environmental > Aquatic > Thermal springs > Hot (42-90C) > Sediment | place...
CGCGCCAGGCCGAGCGGCTGCTCGCGCGCCATCGGCAGGAAAGCGGCACGCTGCCCGAGACGGTCGCGATGGTGCTGTGGGGCACCGACAACCTGAAGACCGAAGGCGGGCCGATCGCCCAGGCGCTGTGGCTGATGGGCGCCGAGCCGCGCCACGATTCCTACGGCCGGCTGGCCGGTGCACGGCTGGTGCCGCTCGAGCGCCTCGGACGGCCGCGGGTGGATGTGGTCGTCACCCTCTCCGGCATCTTCCGCGACCTGCTGCCGCTGCAGACGCGGCTGCTTGCCGAGGCCGCGCTCCTCGCCGCCCAGGCGGAGGAACCGCTGGAGATGAACCTCATCCGCAAGCACGCGCTTGCCTTCCAGGCCGCGCATGGTGGCTCGATCGAGCAGGCGGCGCTGCGCGTCTTCGGCAACGCCGACGGCGCCTACGGCGCCAATGTCAACCTCATGCTCGAGCAGGGCTCCTGGCAGGAGGAGGACGAGCTCGCCAACGCCTATCTCCGCCGCAAGGGCTTCGCCTACGGCACGGATGGCCGGCCCATGCGCCAGGATGCGCTGCTGCAGCACGTCCTCCGCTCCGTCGAGGTCACCTACCAGAATCTCGATTCCATCGAACTCGGCATCACCACCGTCGACCACTACTTCGACACTCTCGGCGGGATCAGCCGCGCGGTCCGCATGGCCCGCGGCCAGGATGCCGCGGTCTATGTCGGCGACCAGACGCGCGGCGAGGGCAAGGTTCGCACCGTGGCCGAGCAGGTCGCCCTCGAGACCCGCACGCGCGCCCTCAACCCCAAATGGTTCGAGCCGCTGCTGCAGCACGGGCACGAAGGCGTTCGCACGATCGAGGCGCAGGTGACCAACACCCTCGGCTGGTCGGCCACGACCGGTCAGGTCGCGCCCTGGGTCTATCAACACCTGGCGCAGACCTACATGCTGGACGAACAGATGCGGCGGCGGATGGCCGCGCTCAATCCCGTCGCCTCGGCCCGGATCGCGAGCCGCCTGCTGGAGGCGCATGAGCGCCGCTACTGGCAGCCGAGCGAGGATGTCCTCGAGGCCCTGCGGCGCGCCGGAGAGGAGCTCGAGGACCGTATCGAAGGTATCGCCGAAGGGGTGGCCGCATGACCGTCGTGATGAACCCGCCACCCGGCTTCGGCCTCGCCCGCCGCCGCGGCGACGGCGAAGGCAGCGTGCAGGTGCACATGGAGCCGGGGGCTGCCATCGGCACGGCGAAGGTGTTCGCGGTCTACGGGAAGGGGGGCATCGGCAAGTCCACCACCTCCTCGAACCTCGCCGTCGCCTTCTCGATGATCGGGCGGCGCGTGCTGCAGATCGGCTGCGATCCGAAGCACGATTCCACCTTCACCCTGACCAAGCGGCTGATCCCGACGGTGATCGACGTGCTGGAGTCCGTCGAGTTCCACGCCGAGGAACTGCGCCCGGAGGATTTCGTCTTCGAGGGCTACAACGGTGTCCTCTGCGTCGAGGCCGGCGGCCCGCCGGCGGGGACCGGCTGTGGCGGCTATGTCGTCGGGCAGACGGTGAAGCTTCTGAAGGAGCATCATTTGCTCGACGAGACCGACGTCGTGATCTTCGACGTGCTCGGCGACGTGGTGTGCGGCGGCTTCGCCTCGCCTCTTCTGCATGCCGAACGCGGGCTGGTGGTCGCGGCCAACGACTTCGACAGCATCTTCGCGATGAACCGGATCGTCGCGGCGATCAAGGCCAAGGCCCGGAACTACCCCGTGCGTCTCGGCGGCGTGATCGCCAACCGCTCCGCCGCGACGGACCAGATCGAGAAGTTCAACCGGGCGTCCGGCATGCGCACGCTCGCGCATTTTCCCGACCTCGACGCCATCCGCCGGTCGCGCCTGAAGAAGGCGACGCTGTTCGAGATGGAGCCGAGCCCCGAGCTTGCGGCGGTGCAGGCGGAATACATCCGCCTTGCGGAGCAGCTCTGGAAAGGGACCGAGGCGCTCGAGGCGGAGCCTCTCAAGGATCGGGAGATCTTCGACCTGCTGGGATTCGACTGAGATGGGCAGCGGCACCTGGGCCGCCCGGCGCGGCCAGATCGAGACCTATTTCGACCGCACGGCCGCCGAGGCCTGGAAGCGCCTGACCTCGGACGCGCCGGTCTCGGGCATCCGTGCGACCGTCCGGGCGGGGCGGGAGGCGATGCGCGCGACGCTCCTCTCCTGGCTGCCGGCCGAGATGTCGGGTCTCAGGCTGCTCGACGCCGGCTGCGGCACGGGCGCGCTGGCGGTGGAGGCGGCCCGGCGCGGGGCGGATGTGGTCGCGATCGACGTCTCGCGCTCGCTGATCGAGGTGGCGCGGGAACGGGCGCCGGCCACACGCGGGAGGCTGCGCTTCGCGGTCGGCGACATGCTCGATCCGGCTCTTGGCGTCTTCGACCATGTGGTGGCGATGGACAGCCTGATCCACTACCGGCCGACGGATGCGGTGGCGGCGCTGGCCGGCCTCGCGCCGCGCACGCGCGGCTCGCTCCTCTTCACCTTCGCACCGCGCACGCCGCTGCTCGCCGCCATGCATGCGGTCGGGCGCGTCTTCCCGCGCCGGGACCGCGCCCCCGCGATCGAGCCCCTGGCGGAGGCGGCGCTCCGCCGGCTGATCTCGCGCGAGCCCGCCCTGGCGCGCTTCGCGGTCCGCCACACGCGGCGGGTCCAGAGCGGGTTCTACACCTCCCAGGCGATGGAGCTCGCCGCGCCATGACCGGCCTCAACGCCCGCATCGCGCGCATCTGGACCAAGCTTGGCAACGACCTGCTGCCCTTCGCCGACGCGCATTCGGGCGAACTCCCCTATTCCCGGCTGTTCCGCCTTTCCCTGTTCCAGCTCTCCTGCGGGATGAGCACGGTGCTGCTGGTCGGCACGCTCAACCGCGTGATGATCGTCGAACTCGGGGTTCCGGCCGGGCTCGTCGCGACCATGGTGGCGCTGCCGCTCGTCTTCGCGCCGTTGCGCGCGCTGATCGGCTTCCGGTCCGACAACTATCGCTCGGTTTTGGGCTGGCGGCGCGTGCCGTATATCTGGCTCGGCAGCGTCATCCAGTTCGGCGGGCTCGCCATGATGCCCTTCGCGCTGCTGATCCTGTCGGGCGACACCTGGGCCCCGGCCTGGGTCGCGCAGCTCAGCGCGGCGATAGCGTTCCTGATGGTGGGTGCCGGGCTGCATACGACCCAGACGGTCGGCCTCGCGCTCGCGACCGACCTCGTGCCGGAACGCGCGCAGCCGAATGTCGTGGCGCTTCTGTCCATGATGCTGCTGGCCGGCATGGTCGCCGCCGCCGCCGCCTTCGGGCTTCTGCTGGCCGATTTCAGCCAGATCCGCCTGATCCAGCTCATCCAGGGCGTTGCCGCCGCGACGCTGGTGCTGAACTTCATCGCCGTCTGGAAGCAGGAGGCGCTGGACCCCACGCGCACCCAGGGACGGCGCGATGGGGAGCCGGGCTTCCTCGACAGTTTCCGCCTGCTGCGCCGGCAGGGGCCCTGGACGCGGCGCCTGGTGGCCGCCGGCATCGGCACCGCCGGCTTCGCCATGCAGGACGTGCTGCTCGAACCCTATGGCGGCCAGGTGCTCGGCCTCGGCGTCGGCGCGACGACGGGGCTGACAGCGCTGATGGCGGGGGGCGGGGTGACGGGCTTCCTGCTCGCGGCGCGGCGGCTCTCGCGCGGCGAGGATCCGTGGCGGGTCGGAGGCTATGGCGCGCTCATCGGCGTGTTCGGCTTCAGCCTCGTGATCTTCGCCGGGATGCTTTCCACCCTTGCCGTCTTCGCCTTCGGTACGGCGCTGATCGGCTTCGGGGCGGGGCTCTTCGCGCATGCCTCGCTCACCGCCTGCATGCGCGCCGCCCCGCCGGACAAGACGGGCCTTGCGCTCGGTCTCTGGGGGGCGGTGCAGGCGACCTGCGGCGGCGCGGCCATCGCCCTCGGCGGGCTGATGCGGGACGGTGTCACCTTCGCCGCCGAAGGCGGGCTGCTCGGCGCCGGGCTCGAGGGGCCGGTCACCGGCTACGTCTCGGTCTATCTGCTCGAGATCGTGCTGCTCTTCGCCACTATCGCCGCGGCCGGGCCTCTCGTCGCCCGCGCGCGGTCGCGTGCGCCCACCCGGACCGGCCTCGCCGATCCGGCAACCGTTTGACCCCTGGCTGCGGAGGCCACCATGCCCACGCCACCACCCACCCCGGTCTTCCTCGATCTCGCGGCGCTGTCGCTCTACCTGTTCTTCGCCTTCTTCGCCGGGCTGATCTACTACCTCCATCGCGAGAACAAGCGCGAAGGCTATCCGCTGGTCCCCGATCGCTCTGACCGGCCGAACTTCGGCACCATCCACGGCTTCCCCGAGACGCCGCCGCCCAAGACCTTCCTGCTGCACCACCCTCCCGGAAAGACCATCGTGCAGGGAAGCCAGCCCGAGAGGGACCTGACGGGCCTTGCGGTGGAAGACCCCTACAACGGGTCCCCGATCACGCCTCTGGGGGATCCGATGCAGGACGGCATCGGCGCCGCCTCCTATGCGCTGCGGGCCGACGAGCCTGATCTCGCCTTCGACGACAACCTGCCCAAGATCGTGCCGCTTCGCGCAGCGCCTGGCTGGAGCATCGCCGAGGAGGACCCCGACCCCCGCGGCCGGCCGGTCATCACCCTCGAGGGCAAGGAGGCCGGCACCGTCGTCGACCTCTGGACCGACCGTTCCGAGGCGATCCTGCGCTACCTCGAGGTCGAGGTGCCCGGCGGGAGGCGCGTGCTCGTGCCGATGTTCCTCGCCACCGTGAACGACGAGGGGGATGTGCGCGTCGTCTCGGTGACGGCCGAGCAGCTGGCCGCCGCGCCGGGCCTCAAGAATCCGGACCAGGTGACGCTGCGGGAGGAGGACCGGATCGCCGGCTATTTCGGCGGCGGGCACCTTCACGCGACACCCGAGCGCAGCGAGCCGCTGCTGTGAGCGCGGCCGCGCCACGCCCGGCGATCACCGAGCACGGGCTCGAGCCCGTACCGGGCCTGCCCGGGCATCTGCCCAAGGGCGAGACGCTGCTGTGGCAGGGCCGGCCCGGCTGGCGGTCGCTCGCGCGCGGCGCTCTGCATGTGCGGGCGATCGCGGCCTATTTCGTGCTGCTGGCGCTGTGGCGGGGCGCGGCGATCACCGCCGAGGGCGGCGGCGCGGGAGAGGCCGCCGCCGGCGCCGGGCTGCTTCTGGGCCTCGGCGCAATCCCCATCGCCTTCCTCCTCTTCTATGCGTGGATGGCGGCGCGCTGCGCCATCTACAGCATCACCAACCGCCGCGTCGTGATGCGCGTCGGCGTGGCGCTTCCTGTCACCATCAACCTGCCCTTCGCGCTGATCGAGAGCGCGGCGCTCGCGCGGCGGGCCGACGGCAGCGGCGACATCCTGCTGCGCCTCTCGCGCGGCCAGCGCGTCTCCTGGCTGATGCTGTGGCCGCATCTGCGGCCATGGCGCTTCGCCCGGCCCGAGCCGATGCTGCGCGCGCTGCCGGATGCCGAGGCGGCGGCCCAGATCCTGGGGCGCGCCCTGGCCGCGGCGAGCGCGGTGCCGGTCACGCCGCTGCGCGCCGGCGAGGCACGCGCCCCCGCCCGGTCGGGCGCGGAAGCGATCGCCTGAGGGGCCTGCGCCATGCCCCGCGCCATCCGCCAGGACGTCTTCCGCCGCACCCCGGCGGTCTGGGCGGGCCTCGCACTGGCCGTCCTGGTGGCCCTGACCATCGCGCCCGCCGGCCGTCCGCGCGCGCCGGAGGAGGCCGGGGCGGTGACGCTCGCCTCGCGCGCCATCACCGTCGCCGATCGCGACGACGGAGCGGTGGTGATCCGCGATGCCGCGGATGGGCGCGTGGTGCTGGTGCTGCCGCCCGGCCAGGACGGGTTCATGCGCGGCACGCTGAGGGGCCTCGCGCGCGACCGCCGCCTGCGCAATCTCGGCCCCGAGGCCCCCTTCCGGCTGACCGCCTGGAGCGACGGCCGCATGACGCTGGACGACATGGCGACCGGCCGTCGCCTCGACCTTCTGGCCTTCGGCCAGACGAATGCGGAGGCCTTCCTGCGCCTCCTGCCCAAAGGGGAGAACACCAAATGACGTCCAAGGAGAGGACCTGGCCCGGATGGCTGGGCGGCGGCGCGACCATCGAGGTGCCCTGCACCGTCGAGATCGAGCGGAGCTTCGACAGTTTCCACGCCTATGCGGTGCCCGAGGGCATCGAACTCCGCCCCGGCGACCGGGTGGTGGTCCACGGCGCCCCCGACCACGTCGACTTCGGCGAGAGCATGCGCTTCGAGACGCGGGCGACCGTCTACCGCGCCGGGCCACTCACGCGGCTATGGACGCAGTGGGTCGCGATCTTCGAGTTGACCGAACTCTACCACTGCGGGTTCGAACCGAAGGAGGCCACGTGATGGACACGATGATGCCGCCCGATTCCGGCACGGCGATCCCGTCGGCGCATCGGGGCCCAAAGGCGGAGGCGAGCGCCGAGGCGACGCGCATGGCGCTGACCGAGACGGTCCTCAGCCCGCGCTTCTACACCACCGACTTCGCGGCGATGGACAAGGTCGAGGTCGAGCCTCTCCGCGCCCAGTGGGACCGGCTGATGGACGAGTTCCGCGCCGACCCCAACAAGGGGCATTTCGTCCGCAACGAGGAGTTCGACCGCTTCGACCTGAACACGCTGCCCGAGGGGCTGCGCAAGGAGTTCATCGAGTTCCTGGTCAGCAGCGTCACGGCCGAGTTCTCCGGCTGCGTGCTCTATGCGGAGATCAAGAAGCGGGTGAAGAACCCGGACATGAAGGAGCTGTTCTCGGTCATGGCGCGCGACGAGAGCCGCCATGCCGGCTTCATCAACGACAGCCTGAAGGACATCGGCGTCGGAGTGGATCTCGGCTTCCTCACGAAGGCGAAGAAGTATCACTACTTCCAACCGAAATTCATCTTCTACGCGACCTACCTTTCCGAGAAGATCGGCTACGCGCGCTACATCACCATCTACCGCCAGTTCGAACGGCATCCAGAGCTGCGCTTCCACCCGATCTTCCAGTGGTTCGAGAAGTGGTGCAACGACGAGTTCCGCCACGGCGAGGCCTTCGCCCTGCTGATGCGCGCCAATCCGCACCTGCTGCGCGGGGTGAACCTGTGGTGGTGCCGCTTCTTCCAGCTCGCGGTCTTCGCCACGATGTATGTGCGCGACCACGCGCGGCCCGAGTTCCACAAGGCGCTCGGCATGACCGCGACCGAATACGACATGCGCGTCTTCCGCATCACCGAGCAGATCTGCCGGCAGGTCTTCCCGGCGACGCTGGACGTCGACCATCCGGGATTCCTCCGCGACATGGAGCGGCTCAACCGGCTCTCGCAGGCGATCGGCAAGGCCAAGGCCCGCGGCGGCATCGCTGGCGCCCTCGGGCGGGTCGGCCTTTCGGCCGCCGCGGCCGCGACCTTCCTGCGCGCGCTGCTGCGCCGGCCGCGCCGGCACGAACTGCCGGCGGATGCCCGCCTCTCGCCCGCCTGGTGACGAAGGGGACGCGGAGACAGCCCCATGGCCGAGATGGTCCTTCCCGCCCTGGCGACCGTCTTCGCATGGTGGCTCAGCACCGGCCTGATCCTGCTGCTGGACGGGCTCAGGCGAGAATCCTTCCGGCGCAACATGGCCTCAGCGAGCGCAGTGCTGGTTGCGGCCCTGCTCGGACTCTGGCAGGTCGCGCCCGAGCCCAGCGTGGGCGGGGCCTATATCGGCTTCCTCTGCGGCCTTTCCGTCTGGGGGTGGATCGAACTCGCCTTCCTCACCGGTTTCATCACCGGGCCGAGGCGGGAGCCGTGCCCTCCCGGGCTGTCCGGCCCGCGGCGCGTGGCGGCGGCGATCGCGGCCATCCTTTGGCACGAGGCCGCGATCATCGTCGGGGCGGCGCTGGTCCTCTGGCTCTCCTGGGGGCAGCCGAACCAGGTCGGGGCCTGGACCTTCATGATCCTCTGGGTGATGCGCCAGAGCACGAAGCTCAACATTTTTCTCGGCGCGCGCAACACTGGCGAAAACTTCCTCCCGGATCATCTCCGCTACATTGGCACCTATTTCCGCACCCGTCCGATGAACCTGCTGTTTCCCTTCTCGGTCACCGCCTCGACGCTCTTCTGCGCCTGGCTCTTCCATCGCGCCGCCGCGCCCGGCGCGACGCCCTTCGACGTCACGGCGGCCAGCATCCTCGGCACGCTGGCCGCGCTCGCCGTCCTCGAACACTGGTTCCTGATGCTGCCGCTGCCTTTCGAGGCGCTATGGCGCTGGGCGATGGACCGGCGAGGCAAGACCGGGCCCGCCCCGCGGATCGCCTCCTGGGAATCGGGGTTCTCCGCGCCATGCGACGCCGACTCGCTCGGCCGGCTGCTCGAGGATGTCGCGCTCGGCGCCTATGGGCGGGTGGACCGGCTGCACGGGACGCTCCGCTCGGGCTCGGGCTGGCTGCGGTTCGACCTTGCCGGCGGACGGGCGCTGGTGGAACGCATCACGCCGATCGGGGAACCCGCGCCACGGGTCGTCGCCGTCGGCGCAACCCGGGACCTCGCGCGGCTGCGCACCGCGCTCGAGGCGTGCCTCAAGCCGGCTGCGGCATGATCCGTGTCAAGGACATCCGGCACGCCCGGGGCCTTTCCTGCGCCATCGCGTCGCGCCTTCGCGATGGCTGTCCCTCGATGGCGCACCGGTGGAACCGGGGAGGTCAGAGATGAACTACGAGAACTTTTTCCGCTCCCAGCTCGACGGCCTGCGCCGCGAGGGCCGCTACCGGGTCTTCGCCGACATCGAGCGCCGGGCCGGCGCCTATCCGCGCGCCATCCGGCACGACGCGGGCAAGACCCGCGAGGTGACGGTGTGGTGCTCGAACGACTATCTCGGCATGGGGCAGCACCCGAAGGTGCTGGCCGCCATGCATGAGGCGCTCGACCGCTACGGCGCCGGTGCGGGCGGGACGCGCAACATCTCCGGCACGAACCACGAGCATGTCCTGCTCGAACGCGCGCTCGCCGACCTGCACGGGACGGAGGCGGCGCTGCTGTTCAATTCGGGCTACATGTCGAACTGGGCCTCGCTGTCCACCCTCGCCTCCCGCATCCCGGGCTGCGTGATCGTCTCGGACGAGATGAACCACGCCTCGATGATCGAGGGGATGCGCCATTCGCGCGCCGAGCGCCGGATCTTCCGCCACAACGACGTGGCCGACCTGCGGCGCGTCCTGTCCGAACTCGACCCCGCCGCGCCCAAGCTCGTCGCCTTCGAGAGCGTCTATTCCATGGACGGAGACATCGCCCCGATCGCCGACATCTGCGACGTGGCCGAGGCCTACGGCGCGATGACCTACTGCGACGAGGTGCATGGCGTCGGCCTCTATGGCCCGACGGGCGGCGGCGTCTCGGAGCGCGACGGCGTCGCCCACCGCCTGACCGTGATCGAGGGCACCCTCGCCAAGGCCTTCGGGGTGATCGGGGGCTATATCGCGGGGTCGGCCGCGATGTGCGACTTCGTGCGCTCCTTCGCCTCCGGCTTCATCTTCTCGACGGCGCTGCCACCCGCGGTCGCGGCCGGGGCGCGCGCCGCGATCGAGCACCTGCGCCGCTCGAACGTGGAGCGCGAGAGGCTGCACGAGCGCGCGGCCACGCTGCGCGCGCGGCTGGACGCGATCGGCGTACCGCACCTGCCGAACAGCAGCCACATCGTGCCCGTGATGGTCTACGATCCGGTCCTCTGCAAGGAGATCAGCGACATCCTTCTCGACGAGCATGGCATCTATGTGCAGCCCATCAACTACCCGACCGTGCCGCGCGGGACGGAAAGGCTGCGCATCACGCCATCGCCGGTGCATTCGGATGCGGACATGGACCATCTGGTTCGCTCGCTCGAGGCGGTCTGGGCCCGCTTCCGCCTGCGGCGCGCCGCCTGATGCACCAGGCCCTCACCGAACGCGCGCGGGAGGAGGCCGGACCCGCCGGCCCCTCCGTCGCGCGCGGCAGGCCGGCGCGGCCGGCGGGAGCGGCGCCGTCCGGGCGGGCGCCCTATCCCTTCGCGGCCATCGTCGGGCAGGAGGAGATGCTGCGCGCCCTCCTCATCGCCGCCATCGACGGCAGCATCGGCGGCGTCCTCGTCCTTGGCGACCGCGGCACCGGCAAGTCCACCGCGGTGCGGGCGTTGGCGGCGCTGCTGCCGCCGATGAAGGTGGTCGCAGGCTGCCGCTTTGGCTGCGACCCGGGCGATGCGGCGGCGCTCTGTGCCGACTGCCGGGCGCTGCCGCGCCTGCGCACGGCCGAGGCCCCGGTGCCGGTGGTGGACCTGCCGCTCGGCGCCACGGAGGACCGCGTCGCCGGGGCGCTCGACATCGAACGCGCCCTGGCCGAGGGCGTGAAGGCCTTCGAACCGGGCCTGCTGGCCAGGGCGCATCGCGGCTTCCTCTACATCGACGAGGTGAACCTGCTCGAGGACCATCTCGTGGACCTGCTGCTCGACGTCGCCGCATCGGGCGAGAACCTGGTCGAGCGCGAGGGCATCTCGGTCCGGCATCCGGCGCGCTTTGTGCTGGTGGGGAGCGGCAATCCGGAGGAGGGTGAGCTGCGGCCGCAGTTGCTCGACCGCTTCGGTCTTTGCGTCGAGGTCCGTACACCGGCGGATGTGCCCACGCGCATCGAGGTGATCCGCCGCCGCGACGCCTACGAGCGTGACCCCGTCGGCTTCTGCGCCGCCTGGGAGAAGGAACAGTCGCGGCTGCGCCGGCGCATCCTGTCCGCACGCGGCCGGCTCGCGACCATCGAGGTGCCAGACGCCGCGCTCGAGCGCGCGGCGAGGCTCTGCCTCGCGCTCGGCACCGATGGGCTGCGCGGCGAGTTGACGCTGATCCGTGCCGCCCGTGCGCTTGCGGCGCTGGAGGGGAGGGACCGTGTCGGGGACGCCGAACTGCGCGCCGTCGCCCCGGCCGCGCTGCGGCACCGGCTGCGGCGCAATCCGCTGGATGAGACCTCCTCGGCCGCGCGTGTCGAGCGCGCGGTGGCCGAGGTGTTCGGGCCGTGACCGCGCCCGGCGACGGTCAGGCCCCGCCGGGCGCCGCGCCGGATCCGGCCGTGGCCGAGGATCAGCGTGCGGCCGCCCTGCTGCTCGCCGTGGACCCGGCCGGCCTCGGCGGCGCCGTGCTGCGCGGCCCGCCGGGGCCGGAGCGGGAGTCGTGGCTTGCCGTGCTGCGGGCGAGCCTGCCGCCCGGGACGCCCTGGCGGCGCATCCCGGCGACGCTGCCGGACAGCCGCCTGCTCGGCGGCCTCGACCTGGCCGCGACGCTGGCCGCCGGGCGCCCCGTCGCCGAGCGCGGCGTGCTGGCCGAGACGGATGGCGGCGTTCTCCTCCTCGGCATGGCCGAGCGCGTCGCGCCAGGCCTTGCCGCGCGCATCGCGGCCGCGATGGATGCGCGGGAGGTGGCGCTCGAACGCGACGGGCTCGCCCGCCGGCTTCCCGCGCGCTTCGCCCTCGTCGCCTGCGACGAAGGGGTGGAGGGGGAGCACGCGCCCGAGGCGCTGCGGGACCGGCTCGCCTTCCACCTCCGGCCGGTCCTGCTGACGGCGGCGCCGCTCGTCGGCATCGCGGCGGCGCGCGCGCGGCTCGGCGCCGTGCGCGTGCCGGCGGATGCGCTTGAAGCGCTGTGCGGAGCGGCGCTGGCGCTCGGCATCGCCTCGCTGCGCGCGCCCCTGTTCGCGCTGCGGGCCGCGGCCGCCTCGGCGGCCCTGGCCGGGCGGGAGGCGGCAACGTCTGATGATGTCGCACTCGCCGCGCGCCTCGTGCTCGCCCCGCGCGCGACGCGCCTGCCCGAAGCCGAGGCGCCGCCGCCCGAGCCGCCCCCGTCGGAACAGGAGGCGGCGGAACAGGTCCCGAAGGGAGAGGATTCGCAGGGTCCGCTCGAGGAGCGCGTCCTCGCGGCGGTGCGCGCCGCGCTGCCGCAAGGGCTTCTCGCCGGCCTCGGCGCCGGCATGCGGGAGGCGGCGCGCCGCGCCGCGCCCGAGGGACGGGCCGGTGCGCGCCAGGCCGCCCCGCTGCGCGGACGCCCGGCGGGGACTCGGCCCGGGGCGCTGCGGGAGGGGGCGCGCCTCGCCCTCGTCGAGACGCTGCGCGCCGCCGCACCCTGGCAGCCCTTCCGTCGCCGCGGGCAGATCGGCGGTCCGCGCCTCCTGGTCCGGCGCGAGGACATCCGCCTGCGCCGCTTCGAGGCGCCCCGCCAGACCACGGCCATCTTCGTCGTGGACGCCTCCGGCTCCGCGGCGCTGCACCGGCTCGCGGAGGCGAAGGGCGCGGTCGAGCTGCTGCTCGCGGACTGCTACGTGCGCCGCGACCGCGTCGCACTGATCGGCTTCCGCGGCCTGGGGGCGGAGGTGCTGCTGCCGCCGACCGCGTCCCTGGTGCGCGCAAAGCGCTGCCTTGCCGGCCTGCCGGGCGGCGGCGGTACGCCTCTCGCGGCGGGACTCGATGCGGCGCGCGATCTCGCCCAATCCTGCCGTCGCGCCGGGCGGACGCCGCTGCTGGTGCTGCTGACGGACGGCCGCGCCAATGTCGCGCGCGACGGGACCGGCGGCCGGGCGAAGGCGGAAGCCGACGCGCTGGATGCCGCGCGGCCGCTCAGGCTCGGCGCCGTGCCGGCGCTGCTGGTGGACACCGCCCCGCGGCCGCAGCCCTTCGCGCGCGAACTCGCCAACGCCATGGGCGCGCGATACCTGCCGCTGCCCCTGGCGGACGCCGTGCGCCTTTCCGGCGCGGTGCGGGAGGTGGCGGCGTGACATGACCGACCGGCCGGACTGGGCGATCGAGGGGCGCGACTGGCCGAACCGGGAGGCCAGCCGCTTCCTGCGCGCGGGCGGCCTCGAGTGGCATGTCCAGTTGGCGGGGCAGGGGCCGGTTGTGCTGCTCCTGCACGGCACCGCCGCCGCCACCCATACCTGGCGCGATCTCCTGCCCCTGCTCGCGCGGCATGCGACCGTGGTCGCGCCCGACCTGCCGGGGCACGGCTTCACCGGCATGCCGCGGGAGCAGGGGCTGACCCTCCCGGGCATGGCGCGGCTGGTGCACGTCCTGCTCGAGACGCTGCAGACGAAGCCTGTCCTCCTCGCGGGGCATTCAGCCGGCGCGGCGATCGCCTTGCGCATGGCGCTCGACGGCCGTCTCGCGCCGCGGACGATCGTGAGCATCAACGGCGCGCTGACCCCGCTCGGGGAGGAGCATGCCGCCTTCTTCACCCGTGCGGCGCGCCTGCTCGCCGGCATTCCCTTCGTGCCGCGCCTCTTCGCCTGGCGTGCCGCGGACCGGGCGGTGGCGGAGCGACTGCTGCGCGACACCGGTTCGCGCATCGATGCGCGCGGGGTCGATCTCTACGCGCGGCTGTTCCGCCGCGCCGGGCATCTCGCGGGCGCGCTCCGCATGATGGCGAACTGGGACCTGCGGCCACTGCTGCGCGACCTGCCGCGGCTCGCGCCGGAGCTGGTGCTGGTGGTCGGCGGGCAGGACCGCGCCGTTCCCCCGGCGAAGGCGCGCCGCATCGCGGCGCTGGCACCGAAGGCCCGGATCGAGACCTTGCCCGGCCTCGGCCACCTCGCGCATGAGGAGCGGCCCGATCTCGTCGGCGCGATCCTGCTGCGCCTGCTGCAGCCGGAACGGGCGGCGGCATGAGCGCGCGCTTCCACCTGCCGGCCTGGCACCCCCAGCGCGTCGAGCTGAACGACGAGGTCCATGCCCGCCCGCCCGAGGCGCTGGTCCCGCCCTGCTCGATCTCCTACCTCGCTCTCATCCCGCCCGAGGGCGCGCCGCGGGAGCAGACGCTCGAGGCCGTGCGCGACCTCGTCCGCCGCGTCGGCGGACCGGAGCCGGCGCCGGGGGCCAGCCACTACAGCACCGACCTCGGCGCCTTCCGCCTGAAATGGGAGCGGCACACCGAGTTCAGCCGCTTCATGGTGATCGTGCCGGGGGTCGGGCCGGAGCCCTTCGCGAGCACGGCGATCGACGCCGTGCCGGCGGACTGGGTGGCGGCCCTGCCGGGGCAGGTCATCGTCGCCGCCCATGCGGCGCTGGTGCGAGATCCGGGAACGCCGCTCGACCTCGCCGCCCTCTCGGCGCGCTGCTTCGGCGGCAACCACCTGGTCGGGGCCGAGGTCAGCGGCGGCCGCGCGACCGCCATCACGGATTTCCGCATCCATGGCGACGGGTTCAACCGTTTCCTGGTGCTCGACCGCGGCACGGGGCAGCGCCAGGCGGGGCGGATCGTGCAGCGGCTGCTCGAGATCGACACCTACCGCATCATGGCGCTGCTCGCCCTGCCGGTGGCGCGCGAACTCTCCCCGGTGCTGGCGGCGCAGGAGCGCGAACTCGCCGCCGTCACCGGCGCGCTGATCGACTGCGGGGAGAGTGACGAGCCCGTCCTGCTCGACCGTCTGACCCGGCTCGCCGCCGAGATCGAGAGCGGGGAGGCGCGCAACCGCTACCGCTTCAGCGCTGCGCGGGCCTACTACGAGATCGTGCAGCGGCGGATCGAGGACCTGCGGGAAGGGCGCATCGAGGGGCTGCAGACGGTGCGCGAGTTCACCGAACGCCGCCTCGCGCCCGCGATGAACACGGTGCGCGACGTGGCGCGGCGGCAGGAACTCCTCTCCCAGCGCGTGGCGCGGGCGACGCAGCTCCTCTCCACCCGCGTGGACCTGACGCGGGAGCGGCAGAACCAGGCACTGCTCGCCTCGATGGACCGGCGCGCGCGGCTGCAGTTGCGTCTGCAGCAGACGGTCGAGGGGCTTTCGGTCGCCGCGATCACCTACTACCTCGTGGGACTGATCGCCTATGCCGCCAAGCCGCTCGCCGAGGCGGGGTTCGCCGTCCGCCCCGAGCTGGTGACGGGCGCATCGGTGCCGTTCGTGGCCGCGGCGGTCTTCCTTGGCACACGCCGGGTGCGGCGACGCATGGAGCGCGACGAGCCATGAGCGGATTCCGCATCGCCGAGGAGGATCTGGCGCAGTGCCGCCGGCTGCTCGCGGGCGGCTCGAAGTCCTTCCATGCGGCGTCGCTGCTGCTGCCGCGCCGCGTGGCGGCGCCGGCCGCCGCCCTTTACGCCTTCTGCCGCATCGCCGACGACGAGATCGACCTCTCGGGCGGGAAGCGGGAGGCTCTTGAACGGCTGAGCGCGAGGCTCGACGCCGCCTACGCGGGAAGGCCCGAGGACGATCCGGTGGACCGCGCCTTCGCCGCGGTGGTGGCGCATTTCGGCATTCCGCGCACCTTGCCCGAGGCGCTGCTCGAGGGTCTCGCCTGGGATGCGACCGGCCGCCGCTACGACGACCTCCCTGCTCTCGAGGCCTATGCGACGCGGGTGGCCGGCACGGTGGGGGCGATGATGACGCTGCTGATGGGCGTGCGCGAACCCGATGCGATCGCGCGCGCCTGTGACCTCGGCATCGCCATGCAGCTGACGAACATCGCGCGCGATGTGGGCGAGGATGCGCGGGCGGGGCGGCTCTACCTCCCGCTCGCCTGGCTGCGGGAGGAGGGGATCGCGCCGGAGGGCTTCCTGGCCGCGCCGGCCTTCACCCCCGCCCTGGCGCGCCTGGTGGCGCGGCTCTTGGCGGCGGCGGAGGCGCATTACGCCCGTGCCGAGGCCGGCGTCGCGCTGCTGCCGCGGGATTGCCGTGCCGGAATCCGAGCCGCACGCGCCATCTACGCCGAGATCGGCCGGGAACTGGAACGCAACGGACTCGATTCCGTAACGCGGCGCACGGTCGTCCCGGCTTGGCGGAAGGCCGTATTGCTGGTCCGGGCGGCGGGCGGCCTCGCATCCGCGAGGCGCGGCGCCGGGGAACCGCCCTGCGAGGCGGCGGCCTATCTCGTCGATGCCGTTGCCGGGACGGCCCGCCCGGACGGGCTCGTGCCGCGGGGCTGGGGCAGGCGGCTGATCTGGGCGCTGGAGCTGATGGACCGGCTGGACCGGGAGCGCGAGGCGGTGCTGAAGTTCGGGACGCTGCCGACTGTCAGCGCGGATTGACACACCGCAAAGCGGCCCGCCCGGCGAGGCGGCAGCCTTCCCGCTGCCGCGCCTGATGCGGCGGGAGGGGCCCTGATGCGCATCGTCCTCATCCACCCGAACTACCATTCCGGCGGGGCGGAGATCGCAGGCAACTGGCCGCCCGCCTGGGTCGCCTACCTGTCGGGCTACCTGAAGGCCGAGGGCTTCACCGACATCACCTTCATCGACGCGATGACGAACCACCTGAGCCATGACCAGGTGCGCGAGCGTCTCGCGGCGCTGCAGCCGGACGTGATCGGCGCGACCGCCATCACGCCCGCGATCTACGAGGCCGAGGCGCTGCTGAAGCTGGCGAAGGAGACCTGCCCGCAGGCGGTCACCGTGCTGGGCGGCATCCACGGCACCTTCATGTACCCGCAGGTGCTGGCCGAAGCGCCCTGGATCGACGTGGTGGTGCGCGGGGAGGGGGAGCAGGTGCTGCTCGACCTGGTGCGCTGCATCGACGAGGGCCGCTGGCCCGCCGGGCGCGACAGCGTGAAGGGCATCGCCTTCAACGACGCCGAGGGCATCGTCAAGGCCACCCCCGCCTGCCCGCCGATCAAGGAGGTGGACCGCATCGTCGCGGATTGGGGCATCCTCGACTGGTCGAAATACGTCTACATCCCGATGAACACGAAGGTCGCGATCCCGAACCTCGCGCGCGGCTGCCCCTTCACCTGTTCCTTCTGCTCCCAGTGGAAGTTCTGGCGCGACTATCGGGTGCGCGACCCGCGCAAGGTGGTGGACGAGATCGAGGATCTGGTGCGGACCCACGGTGTGGGGTTCTTCATCCTGGCGGACGAGGAACCGACCATCCACAAGAAGAGGTTCGTCGAGTTCTGCGAGGCGCTGATCGAGCGCAACCTGCCCGTGCTGTGGGGCATCAACACCCGTGTGACCGACATCCTGCGCGACGAGGCGCTGCTGCCGCTCTATCGCCGCGCCGGGCTGATCCACGTCTCGCTCGGCACGGAAGCCGCCGCGCAACTCAAGCTCGACCGCTTCAACAAGGAGACCACGGTCGCGCAGAACAAGAAGGCGATCCAGTTGCTGCGCCAGCACGGCATCGTCGCCGAGGCGCAGTTCATCGTCGGCCTCGAGAACGAGACGGTCGAGACGCTGGAAGAGACCTACCGCATGGCGCTCGACTGGGACCCGGACATGGCGAACTGGGCCATGTACACGCCCTGGCCGTTCAACGACCTGTTCAAGGAGCTGGGCGACAAGGTCGAGGTGTTCGACTTCTCGAAGTACAACTTCGTCACGCCGATCATGAAGCCGGACGCGATGGACCGGGCGACGCTGCTCGATCGCACCATGCACAACTACCGGCGCTTCTACCTGCGCAAGGCGCTCTTCGGCTATCCGTGGATCCGCGACAGGGTGAAGCGGCGCTACATGCTGGGCTGCCTCTGGGCCTTCGCGAAATCGGGCTTCCAGCGCACCTTCTACGATCTCGGCAAGGTCGGCTACTGGGGGCCGCAGTCGAAGAAGAGGGTGGATTTCCACTTCGACACGAGCCGCACCCTGACGGCCGAAGCGGCGCGCGCGCCGCACAATGCGATGTGGAAGACGATGCATCGGCCGAAGGTGAAGCTTCCCGCGGCCAATGCCGGGGCGGAGATCCGCGCCTGCGGCGGCGGCACGGAGCAGCTCGGCGAGGCGGAGATGGAGGCGATCACGGCCGCCGAGGCCGCCCCGCCCGACCGGGCCGCCCGCCCCGGGGGCTAAGGCCATGGCCGCCGCTGCCGCGCGCATCGGCCCCAACGCCGTGACGCGGCTTGCGGAGGCGCTGGCCGGCATGCGGGGGGAGGGCGCGGCGCGCGAGGTCTTCGCGCGCGCGGGCCTCGCGCACCATCTCGAAGCGCCGCCGGAGCGGATGGTGGCGGAGCGGGACGTGATCGCCCTGCACGCCGCGCTGGCCGCGGCGCTGCCGGCGGCGGAGGCGGAGGCCGTCGCGGCCGAGGCGGGACGGCTGACCGGGGCCTACCTCCTCGCGCACCGCATTCCGGCGCCGATGCGCCTCCTCCTGCCCTGGCTGCCCGCGCGCATGGCGGCGCGGATCCTGCTCGCGGCTGTCGGCCGCCATGCCTGGACCTTCGCCGGCAGCGGGCGTTTCGCGCGCGAGCCTGGGCGTGGCCTGCGCTTCGTCATCGCGGGCGGGCCGCTCGCGGGCGGGCGGGAGGCGGCGGGGCCGGTCTGCGCCTATTACGCCGCGACCTTCGAGGCGCTGTTCCGCGCGCTGGTGCATCCGCGTGCGCGGATTGTCGCGACCGCCGGCGAGGCGCTGGGTGCGCCGGCCTGCCTCCTCCAGGCCCGCTGGTCCGGGCGCGAAAGCGTTTGACTCGACTGTCCAGTTGTATTGACACTCGCGATGACCGTTCTGCCTGACGCTCCGCGCCGGGCTCCCGGGCACCGGAAGGAGGTCTTCGCATGGATGCCGCAACCCGCATCGAGACCACCCTCGCCGACGCCGTGCTGCTCGCGGAAGCGGCCGGGGCGCCGCCGCGCCTCGCTGCGGCGATGCGGCACGCGGTGTTCCCCAAGGGCGCGCGCATCCGGCCGCGCCTGACGCTGGCGGTGGCCATGGCCTGTGGCGACGACCGCCCCCGGCTCTCGAGCGCGGCGGCGGCGGCGATCGAACTGCTGCACTGCGCGAGCCTCGTCCATGACGACCTGCCCTGTTTCGACGATGCCGCGACGCGGCGCGGCAGGCCCTCCGTCCACCGTGCCTTCGGCGAGCCCCTCGCGGTCCTGGCCGGTGATGCGCTGATCGTCCTCGCCTTCCAGACCGTCGCGCGCGCAGCGCCCTGCGCGCCGGAACGGCTCGCCGCCGTGATCGGGGCGATCGGCGACGGGGTGGGCGTGCCTTTCGGGATCGTCGCCGGCCAGGCTTGGGAATGCGAGCCCTCGGTCAACCTCTCGGACTACCAGCGGCAGAAGACCGGGGCGCTCTTCGCCGCGGCGACGGTGGCCGGCGCCGCCGCGGCCGGCGCCCCCGACCCCGAGGCTTGGCGCCTGCTCGGCGACCGGCTCGGCGAGGCCTATCAGGTCGCGGACGATTTGCGCGATGCGGTGGAGGACGAGGCGACGATCGGCAAGCCGGTCGGCCGCGACAAGGCGCTCGGCCGGCCGAGCGCGGTGGAGCGCTTCGGGCTCGCGGGGGCGGTGGCGCGGCTCGCCATGCTGGCCGAAGGCGCGGTCGCGGGCATCCCGGACTGTCCAGGCCAAGCCATGCTGCGGGCGCTGATCCTGCAGGAGACGCAGCGCCTTCTGCCCGCGAAACTGGCGGCGGCCTGAGACGCCGCCATGTCGGGGGCGGATGCGGTGGAGGCGGAGCCCTCGCCCTCCTGGCACGACCGATTCCGCGCCTGGCGGGAAGGGCTCGCGGCGCGACCCGGCTTCCGCCGCTGGGCGGCGCGGTTCCCGCTGACGCGCCCCTTCGCGCGGGCCCGGGCGCGTGCGCTGTTCGATCTGTGCGCCGGCTTCGTCTACACGCAGGTGCTGCTCGCCTGCGTGCGCCTGCGCGTCTTCGCGGTCCTGGCCGATGGTCCGGCGAGCACGGCGCGCCTCGCGCCGCGCCTCGGCCTCACGCCCGAGGCGACGGAACGGCTGATGGCGGCGGCCGCCTCGCTGCGCTTGGTCGCCCGCCGTGCGGATGGCGCGTGGATGCTCGGCCCCCTCGGCGCGGCGATGATCGGGAATGACGGCATCGCCGCCATGGTCGAGCATCACGCCATGCTCTACGCGGACCTCGCCGATCCGGTGGCGCTGCTGCGCCGGCCGCGCGGCGGCACGGCGCTCTCGGCCTACTGGGCCTATGCCGGCGCGGATTCCCCGGACGCGGTGGAGGCGGAGCGCGTCCGCGGCTACACGGCGCTGATGGCG
>Ga0272446_1003432_pt1 | contig 19960 bp, 16 predicted proteins | sample YNPCB0061_FD_194587 | JGI IMG/M metagenome (GOLD analysis project Ga0272446, IMG submission 194587) | Hot spring microbial mat communities from Yellowstone National Park, WY, United States - YNP-CB-006-1 | ecosystem: Environmental > Aquatic > Thermal springs > Hot (42-90C) > Sediment | place...
GGTACCGCTCGCCGGCGCTGGGGAGAACGACAACGATCGCAGCGCCGTCGAATTCTTTTCTCTCAGCCACCCTTATCGCAGCCAGCACGGCAGCTCCCGATGATATACCACAAAGGAGGCCCTCTGTGCGCGCCAAAAGACGCGCGTATTCCACTGCTTCGGCGCTGGATACATGTTGGACTTCATCGATGCAATTGAGGTCAAGGACGTCTGGTATGAAGCCCGCGCCGATTCCTTGAATTTTGTGGGGCCCTGGGACCGGGATTTTTCCTGCCAGCGTCTGAGCGATCACTGGGCTTTCCGTCGGCTCGACCGCGACGACATGAACTTTTTTCCCTTTGGTATTGCGCAGGAATCGCGTCACTCCCGTAATGGTCCCGCCTGTCCCCACCCCGCTGACAAAGACATCGATGTCGCCGCCCGTAGCTTCCCAGATCTCCGGCCCAGTGGTCAACTCATGGGCTAAAGGATTTGCGGGATTCTTGAACTGCTGGGGCATGAAGCACCGTTGGGGGTTTCGTTCCACTATTTCCGTGGCCTTGTCAACAGCCCCCTTCATTCCCAGGGCCCCCTCCGTCAAAACGAGATTTGCGCCGAACATCTTCAAGACCTTCCGTCGCTCGATGCTCATGGTGTCCGGCATCGTCAGGGTGAGCGAATATCCCTTCAGGGCGCATACAAAGGCCAATCCTATACCGGTATTGCCGCTTGTCGGCTCCACAATCTCGACGTCCGCGTTGACCAGTCCCCGCTCCTCTGCATCTTTAATCATGGAAACGGCGATCCTGTCCTTGACCGAATAAGCGGGATTCCGTCCTTCCACCTTGGCAAGAATGCGCGCGTTCGAGCGGCCACACACACGAGTGAGGCGTACCAGAGGAGTACCGCCGGTGGAATCAGCGTTGTCTGAAAAATATCTGCTCATAACGATCCTCCACTTGCCTATTCTTCATGCTGCGATGGCAATGGCCGCGAGGTTGTCGAGCGCTCGAAAAGTTTTTCATTCAGCGGCCATTCGAGGCTTTGCCAGGGGACACTCCCGCCTTTGGCAAGCTGAACAGAAATGAAGCTCCCTTCCCTTCTTCAGATTCAACCCACACTCGACCTCCATGCGACTCGACAATCTGTTTGACAATGGAGAGGCCAAGCCCTGAACCCTTTACTCCGTTTGCCTTGGGTATCCGAAAGAAACGATCAAAAATACGTTCGTGGTATTCCTTGGGTATCCCAATCCCATTATCGGCAACGGTGGTGACGACTTCCTCGCCGTCTTCCGAGATTGCCGCCTTTATTACGGGATGCGGAGGGGCGCCCATGTGCTTCACCGCATTCATTATCAGATTTTCCAATACTTGCCTGATGCGATTGCGGTCCCCTGACACCGTGACGGGCGTGCACTCCGTCAGATCTACTTCGATTCCCTTCACATGGATTTCGTCGCCGAGACTGTCAAAGACCTCCCTAAGGAGTTTGTCGAGCTCGAAGCTTTCCAGGGCATTCTGAGTCTTTTCCACGGCCAGGGCGTCCAAGAGGTCAGCGAGAAAATTTTCCAGCGTCTTGGAAGACAACCTGAGTTGGCGAAATATATTTTCCACATCAGGCTCAGCCGTAATGCAAGCGACCTTCCGTTCGAGCAGACGCAGCAACCCTCCTATGGTGACAACAGGCGCCTTCAAATCGTGGGCAACCATTTGAATGAGCGTCTCGAGTTCGTCGGTCCTCCTCATTGCTTGCGCGTTGAGGTCTTCCAGAGCCTGCTGAGCCCTCTTCCTCTCTGTGATGTCTCGAATAATACCTGAGAAGCATAGCTCATCTTTGGTTTTCCATACCGCGAGGGATAACTCGATGGGGAATTCTCTCCCTCCTTTTGCAAGAGCTTGGAGCTCCACTTTTTTCCCAATAATTTTGGGAATCCCTGTCTCAAGAAACCTCTTGCGCCCTCTTTGGTGGGCCTCCCGCAAGGACGGCGGTATGAGCATTGTCACTGACTTGCCTAATACCTCGTCCTCGGTGTAGCCAAAGATATTGGACGCCCCATTGTTCCAAAATACTATTTTGTCGTCTGAGGTAGTGGAGATGATTGCGTCCACCGCGGAATCAGCCACGCTCCTGAACCTGTTTTCCAAAAACGTCAGCGCCGTCTCTATACGGCTTAACAGGTCGTCGATCTCTTTACTGATGTTCCCCGATCTTCTCAGGAGGGCTATTTCAGCCAAGAGGTCCCGGCCAATCGTGTTTTGAGGAGACAAGATCACTCCACACAAGCTCGTTGGGATGCTATCGTCCTCTTATACCACAATATTGACTCACTGTTACAATAGCGATGCATTTTCAACGAAAACATCGAATTGTTCTGGATTGCCGAGAGAATTTCATTCAGAGGATGCCACGCGGCAGATTGCAGTGCTCGAAAGCGCTCATGAGTTACATGGCGTACCCGTCATTCCCCAAGATTCAGTTTCATCATCGCAATCGAGGCCTTGATACGCTTGGCATTGCGCTCTATGGCGGGAAAGCGCTGTGAAACGGCGGATAATTTTTCCGCAAGCTTTTCCATTGCGATGATCATATCCAACATTTCTTCTCGTCGCGCTTGTTCATTCATGGCTGGCTTCTTTGTTTTCGTAGGTCTTTGAACCTTCGGGCCTTGACCTCGTAGCGTGGGAGGCTCCCGTAAGGGTATGTTTCAATCTTGTATCCGAGATTGGTTTTGACTCTCAACTCTGTGTGCAGTCTTTCAATGAGAGAACTAGGGGCTTCGGATGCGCCCTCTAGGAGCTCGACTTTGAGGGTGATGGTATCCACATCTCCTTTTTTATCCACGATGACTTCGTATTCATCGGAGAGTCCCTCGATGCTTCTCACCACGTCTTCTATGGCCGCAGGGGCCAAGAGGACTCCCTTCACCTTGGTAATGTCGTCGGCGCGGCCCACGACGCCGCCCGTGAGTAAACGGTATGTACGCCCGCAGGAACACTTTTCGTCGCTAAGTTGTACAAGGTCCTTCGAGTCGAACCTTATACACGGCTGTGCAATGCGATCCAAGGCGGTGATGACCAGTCTGCCGTAACGTCCCGCTTCTGTAACGGGCTCGCCGGTGTCAGGATCTTCAAACTCGGCCAAAAACATTGCTTCATTGATATGGAGCGCGCCCGGCTGATCCGCGCATTCAAAGCCCCACGCTCCAATCTCCGTGGCGCCGGCGTGGTCAAAGACCTTCGCGCCCCAGGCTTCCTCTATTCGTTTCTTGGTGGCCGGAATCAACGCGCCTGGTTCCCCTGCGCACGTGATTTTTTTTATGGACAGGTCGCGAGAGGGGTCGATGCCGAGCGAACGGATCGCCGTATCAGCCATCCCCAGGACGTACGTGGGCGTTGCCATCATGGCAGTCGCCCGGAGTTCCTGCATTTTCAAGATACGAGACTTCGTATCGAGCACGCCGCCCGGTATGGTCTCGCACCCGATCTTTTCGCTCGCGTAGTGCCCGGCCCAAAACGCAACAAATATGTTGTAACCGAAGGGCAGAAATACCCTGTCGATGGGTCTGTACCCTTGGGCCCACAGCAGGGTGGCCCAGCATTCGGACCACCACTCCCAGTCCTGCCAAGTGTCAGGTTGATACACCGGTCTTCCGGTCGTGCCGCTCGTCTGCCGAAACTCGGTGACTTCCTCCAATGGGACGCAAAGCGCGTCGCCGTAGGGGTACGGCTCCTTGCCCTGAACAGAGCGCATCATTGATTTCTCGACCTTCGGGATTCGACGGATGTCCTCGAAAGTGTTTACATCTTCCGGACGGATTCCCACCGAATCATAAAGGGCGCGGTGAAATCGCGAATGTTCATACGCCCACGTGAAAATACGCTTGAATTTTTTCAGTTGAAGAGTCTGGAGCTCTTCACGAGACAGCGTCTCGAGGTAGGGGTTCCAATATGGCGACCCGTCGTTTTTCATCCCAAAAATCCTCTGGAAATAGATTGCGTCTTTTCATATCTTGCGCGTAGGCATCAGGCATCCCAAAACGACGCCATGGTCACTACTTTAATACATGAGATTAGGCAACCACACGACAGGTTTTGGGAACATAACCATGATCACTGTGCCTACTATGAGGGCGATGAGAAAAGGCATCGAGCCGATGAATATGTCCTCCAACGGTATGGATTTGTCGATTCCATTGACCACGTACACGTTGATGCCTACCGGCGGGGTAATGACGCCCATCTGCGTCACCAGGACAATGATCACGCCAAACCAGACTGGATCGTATCCAAGATTTGTTATCACGGGATAGAATATTGGAATCGTGAGCATAATGAGGGCTAAGGCATCGATAAAACATCCGCCGATAAGATAGACCAACACGATGACGAGGACAATAGCCCACGACGGGAGATTCAAGGCCGCAACCCACGAAGCCAGCTCGAAGGGGATGCGGGTGACCGCCAAGAAATGACCGAATACCACGGCTCCGGCTACGAGCAGCAGTATCATACACGATGTGCGCAGGGTTTCGTAGCATGACTTCACAAAACCTGCCCAGGAGAGCGACTTTCTCAGAAGCGCGGCAACAAATACAGCGAAGGCTCCCACTGCCCCTGCTTCCCCAGGGGTAAACCAGCCGAAAAACAAGCCCCCCATGACCACGATGAAGATTGCCAACGTGTCGCTCAATTTTGTAAGTGACCGAAATTTGTCACTCCAGGTAAACTTATCTCCCACTGGGCCTTCGTGGGGACTCATCAAGCAATAGACCCATATGGCTGCAATGAAAAGAATGGACATAAAGATCGCGGGGAGGATGCCTGCCACGAACAATTTGCCTATGGATTGTTCAGTAAGGATGCCATAGACGATCATCACTACGCTGGGCGGCATCAGCATTCCCAAGCTTCCTCCTGAGGCAACGCAGCCAGAGGCTAATCGGTTCCCGTAATGATATCGCTTCATTTCCGGCAACCCGACCACGGCAAATGTGGCCGCCGTGCCAGGACTCGATCCAGAGACCGTGCCAAATGCGCAGCAGGCTGCGACCGTGGCCATGGCCAAGCCCCCCTTGGTATGACCCAAAAAGGCATAAGCCGCGTCGTACAATTTTCTGCCGATACCTGCGTTGAACGCCAATTGCCCCATGAGGACGAACATCGGTATGACCGTGAGGCCATAGGAAGAAAAGATGTCGTATATGTCACGCGCCAAGAGTTTGCAGCCTGATTGCAAAGAAATAATGTAACTAAACCCGAGAAAACCCACCAGAGTCATGACATAGGCGACAGGCATCCTAGTGAAAAATAAGGCTACCAAAATGACAATACCGATTAACCCTATGGTAGCAGCGCTCATTGGCGCACCGCCTTTCTGACGTTACTGAGAAGATCAGAGAGGAGCACGAGACCGAGGAATAGAAAACATATTGAAATCAGGTAGATAAATGGCGCTTTGGGAATTTGGACAGTCATGGATACCTCGCCTTTTACGGATAGTTCCCTGGCGTAGAGCCACATCTCGCGCGCCACAATCGCAAACAGCCCGATACTTACCGCAGATGTGATCGAGTCCAGAATGGCTTGGCTCCTTGGAGACATTTTTTGGGCCAGTAAATCGACCCCAACATGGCCGCGTTCTATTTGGGTGTAAGGCAAGGCGCACGCAAGGACGATCACGGCAAAAAAACCCGTCATGTCCACCGCCCAGATAATCGGATGGCCAAAGGCTCTCAGTAGGACGTCCGCGCAGGTCACGAACATCATGGCGACAAGGGAAATGGCGCCTATGAGTCTGAGCAACTTCGTCAACCAATTGAGACTTTTTCTCAGAATGTCCATTGTTGATCAACTCCCATGGGGTGCGAAGTAGGGGTGTAAAACAGGACGCGCGAAGAATTCGTCATAGACGCGTCCTGCCTCTTAATCGAAGGGGTTCTACTTTCGGGCTTCTTTCAGCGCATTCTCAGCGGTGTCCAGCGCCTCTTTACCCGGCAGATTTTTCCCGGCCATCTCTTCCACATATTCCTTGAGCACCGACTGAACGGCTTCAGACCATCTTTTGCCTTCTTCAGGAGAAAGGGTGATAATTTCTCTATTCTTTTCTTTCAAGAATTCCAAGCCCTCTGCATCGCTTTCATCCCAGGCCTTGGCATGTTTGGGTACCCATTCTTCATTGATTTTTTTGATCGTGGCCTTAACGTCATCAGGCAAAGAGTTCCACTTCTCTTTGTTCATCGTGACAAAGAAGGTAGTCGTGTAAGCTGCAGGAAAATCTAGGGTGCAGAAATCTATCACTTCACCCAGCTTCCACCCTTTATTGGACTCCAATGGATACACCGCGCCGTCGGCAACGCCCTTTTGCAGCGCCTGATATGTCTCTGGCATCGGCATAGCGACCGGAGTCCCCCCCAGGGCTCTCACAACTTTCTGACTGGTGCCGTGGCTCCTGATTTTTAGACCCTTCATGTCTTCCAGTTTCCGCACCGCTTTGCCCTTTGTATGGACAAGACCAGGGCCGTGCGCATGTAGATACATGACCACCGTGTCGGTCAGTACCAGATCCTTGAATTTGTCAAATACGGCGTTTGCTACCTTCGTGGCTTCTACTCCGTTTTTGTATCCCAAAGGCAAATCGACGACCTCCATAAGAGGAAATCGACCTCTGGTATAGCCAAGAACCGAGAAGCCTATGTCGGAAATGCCATTTACGACGCCGTCATACACTTGATCAGCCTTCGTGAGAGTTTGTCCGGGGTAGTATTCCACCTTCACCTTGCCATTGGTGCGCGCCTCAACCTCCTTTGCCCATGCCTCGGCAAGCTTGCTCTGAACGTGAGTCGCAGGGAAAAAGTTACTGTACGTCAGTTTGATGGCATCTGCCTTCGCGGGCGTTGACCAGGTCAACAGACACGCTGCTACTACGAAACACACCATTGCAAATCCGACAATTCTTCCTTTCATCTTTCTTTCCTCCTTGGTTTGAATTGATGAGAAAGACTTGAATAAGATTTTTCATTGCTCCGGTGACGATCACCGCGTAACCACCCGGTCATTGTAGCCTACTTTAATAACAATTTGCTGCGGCGTCAAAGCATATCGTCGTCAATGACTTCTTTTTCCTGCGATGCTGAGACGTCGTCCAGACGTCAGAGGAGCACGCGGCTGCAATTCACCTTGACATGATTGCACCCACGGGCACGCGCATGTAACGGTTCCCGCAAGTAAACGCAAATTCGATCTAGGCGCCGTCATTTTAAGCGCCTTACTCGGGGTCATTTGGAGCCACCAAGCAGAAGTGTTGGTTCAAACAACCAAGACTTCTCATTCGCCGTCTTTCACTTTGTTTCGACTGGGCCCCTTCGGGATGACAACGGTTGACTTGTCCTCGCTGTCTCCTCGGTTCTCGAAAGCGCACACGAACTGCATGATGGCGACCCCATTACGGAGGAAATGTCGAGGATCAGTATATTTTCGAGGATGGCTATATCGTCATGGCCGTTCTCGATGCAAATCGCGCATTGGGCGTAGGCGCCTTTTTGCAACTGATGTACCCTGAGATTGATCTGTCGCTTTCAGTTTTTCGCAATGACGCAAATTTATTCCTGCGTCATTGAAAGGTAAGCAAATCAATCTGCCTAGAAATTTTGAAAAAAACCTTATGCCTAATCAATCTTAGCCTGCCTCTGCGTCATTCAATGGTAGCCAGATGGTAAATACAGTTCCTTGATCATCGGATTTCACGGAAATGGATCCGGAATGGTCCTCGACAATCTTTTTGCATACGGTGAGGCCGAGCCCTGTGCCTTGCTGCTTAGTGGTAAAAAAAGGATTGAAAACATTTTTTAGGGCCTCCGGCGGAATGGCAGGGCCGTTGTTTCGCATCTTCATTTCAAAGAATCCCGTTCCGCCGAACTGCCCCGCTTTCAGGGCCTTGTCGCTCGGGATGGAAGCTCCTGTGGTCAAGTGGATTTTCCCTCCAACCGGCGACGCCTCGATGGCGTTTGTCATGAGGTTCAGGACAAGCTGCTGGAAACGGCCTGGATCAATGGGGATTTCTCCGACCTCGCTTCCAAGATTGACGACTAAATCAAGGTTTTTGTCCGCCATCCGAGATTGCGTGATTTCTATAATGTATTGTATGAGTTCATTGGGGTCCACCCGGCGTTTCGCGATGGCGCTGCGCTTCGTGAAATCGACGAGCCGATCCAGGATCTTCTCGAGACGCTGAATCTCCGAGATAATGATCCCCAGATATTGCCTCTGGCGATCTAAGTCTGGTTTGTTCTCCGAACTTATTTGCCGCTCGAGGCGTCTGGCAAACCCTCCCACAATTGCCAATGGCTGCCTCAATTCGTGCGCGACTTCAGCGGTGTGCTCTTCAATGGCCTTATATTTGCCGGACTGGACAATATGCTCGTACAAGTCGTCTATAATCTTGATCTTTTCTATGAGAGCGCTCTTTGACGCCTTCAATTCTTCTTCCAAGGACTTGTGGCACGTGCGATCCCGCATGACTCCGTCTATCTCAACGAGGCAGCCTTTCTCATCATAAAGGCCTTTACAGCGCACTCGCGTGATTTTCCTGTTGCCGTCGACAGCGATTATGGCGATTTCCTCGTCCCACACTCGGTCAGGAGGAAGACAGAATAGATTCGCCAATTTATCGGCATGGTCGGGCGCCACATAATCTTGGAATGGGGTCTCGAGGATGCTTGCCACTCGGTACCCCAACAGACTTTCGATTTGCGTATTGACAAAAGTGAAATTGCCGCTTGCATCCAGGGAAAAAATCACATCCGGGACTTCCTCAATCAAATTGCGGTAGTGGCGTTCGGAGTCTTTCCACCATTCGTGGGTTCTTTGGAAGGGGGTGAGGTCGAGGATGACGCCTCTCACGCCCGTAATAAGACCCTGCTGATCCATCAGCGGGAGCACATGCTGGCGTATCCATTTTGATTCCCCTTTTTTCGTTCGAACCATGCTTTCGCAGGTTGCTCTCGCCTTCCCTGCCAGCACCTGCTGCATAGGGCAACTCGCGCATTGATCGGTCAGACAGGTGACGACATCGGAACAGGACTTTCCCGTCATCGCGCCAAATGTCTCTTCCATACGGCGATTGGCAAAGACAACCTTCAGGTCGCAATCCAGCTCCCAGTAAAAGAGATCGCAGTTGTCAAACAATTCGCCGTATGGTTCTTTCATGGCTCTCTTTCACACACGTCAGTTTCTAAACATCCGACCTGGTCGGGGACATCTCCACACCACCTTAGCAATTATCATCACACAATCGAAATTGTCCAGATGATTCAAGACCGCGTCTATCCAGCAAATCCGCGAATCAGTTTCTTCAAGCGAGGGTCGTCTCTGAGGGTATAGAAGAGGTTGGTCTCATCTGAAGAATCAGCCTCGATTCTCGCGATGAACCTCGAAGGATTCGCTTTCATTGCTTTGCGCAGCGTCTCGAAGACTTTGTCCTCTTCATTCAGGGCGGCGTACACTTGCGCCAGCAAGTAATACCCAAGTCCTTTGTCCTCTTCTCGTTCATATTTGGGCAAGTCTGCTATCGCCTCCTCGATGGTCTTCACGACCTTCTGGGCGCGCTGGGGTTCATCCAGATAAATAAAGGTTCTCGCAATCAGAATGAGATGCATTGGATTTTCCGGGAACTCGTTGTAGGCTTCCTTGAAATATCCGAGAGCCACCTGATATTTTCCTGAGGCGCTGTATAGATTGCCGATATTTACAAGGACTTTCGCGCGTTCATCAGGGGAATGAGCGAATTCCAGGGCGCGCTCGAAATTCTGCATGGCCTTGGTATTATCGCCGAGATTCTTGTAACACACGGCAATGGCGTTGAATCCGAAAAAATCCTCCGGCTGCTCTAAGACGTAGTTTTTGAAGGCTTCTATGGCGCCGTGGTAATCTTTGGCCTTGACCAGCTTGAGCCCCTTCTCTTTTGACGTTTCGGGTTCAGCCGCAAAGACGCCGGGAAAGACTTTATCGAGATCGAAGGGCATGCCTTTTTTGAGGGACTTAACCCCGCATCCCCCCAACAGCACGGAAGCAAGGAGAAGAAAAATCGCGATGCCTCGCAAAGAATACAGGCCGGCGGCGCCCTTGCAAGGCGAGACGGACTGCGGAGGCGCATTCGCGATGCAGCCACAGCGTACAAGATTTATTGGTCTGTCGGTGCAATGGTCTTGCCAATCAGAAGTCTTGCAGACCGATGGCCTGGGTCTTTTTTGTTTGTACTGGTAGATCGAAACTTTCAGCCGATGGCTGACGGTCTTCCCAACAATTAGGTTTCCAGCCTTTTCTTCTCTTCGCTCCGGATTTCCCTGCGGAGAAGTTTTCCTACCTTGGATTTGGGCAGCATATCTCTGAACTCTATGTATTGAGGGATTTTGTAGTTGACTAATCGTTTGCGACACCATTTGATAAGTTCGTAACCGGTGACACCTTTGATATCCTTTTTCAGGACCACAAATGCTTTTATTCTCTCGCCTACTTGGGGGTCGGGCACGCCGACCACGCAGGATTCGATCACCGCAGGGTGTTCCTGCAGCACCGCCTCTATCTCACTGGCTGATATTCGATAGCCTTTGTGTTTTATTGTGTCAACGGTGCGATCTACAAAATAAAGGAATCCATTTTCGTCCCGTCGCACAATGTCTGCTGTGCGATACCATAGTTTGCCGTCTATTTCCACGAACGCCTTTTCGGTCTCTTCTGGTTTATTGAGATACGCGGTGACCATCTCTTTTGAAGAGACGAGGAGTTCCCCCGGCTGCTCGCCCTGCACTGGTTCTAAAGTGTCTGGCTGGACGATCATAATGCTCTTGCTCGGGAGCGGGAGGCCCATGCTCAGCGGAGGACTAGGTCGATCTGCGGGGCTCAGCACGATGCCGCCGCAGGTCTCTGTGGCGCCGTACCCCTGATAAATGGTCAACCCGAAGCGATCCTTCCAGCGCTTGGCAACCTCTTCAGGAAGGACGTCTCCTGCACAGAAACAATAACGCAGGGACGATAAGTCATATTGGTCCAGCCTGTCATGTTCCAATATCATGCGATAGAATGCTGGTACGCCAATAAGCGATTTTGCCTTCACGTTCTCGATCGAGTCGAACACTGCGTCGAGATTCACCTTGGGCAAGAGTATAAGGGTACCGCCGCCGACCAGAATCGTAGCGAGGCTGCATGTCTGACCCAAGATATGAAAAAGCGGCGCGCCGCCTAGGACCACATCTTCATGGCTTTTGAAAAGGGGATCCCGCACGGCAAGCTGTTCGACGGCAGAGACAAGGAACAAACCATGGGTGATGGGGACGCCCTTTGGATGCTTTGTGGTGCCGCCGGTGAAAAGAAACTCCGCAACATCAGATCTGCCAGTGTTAAGCGACGGGGGTGGGCTCCCTGCCTTGCTGATCAACGACTTGAACGAATGTACAAACGAGGCCTTCTCAATGGTTCCACTGGGTATTCGATCCGCGAGGACCCCAAAAAGTTTTTTCCATGCGGGCAGGAGGTCCGCGATATTAGTGACGATAACCTGGGTCACAGACGAGCCTTCCATGGCTTGTTTGACGTACCCATAATTGCGGTCAGAACAGATGACTGCCTTTGCATCAGTATCTTTCAGGATGTAGTTGACATCTCTGGTGGTGTAGATGGGGGTTATGGGAACAGGGATGCCTCCCAATCTTTGGAGCCCCAGCCAGGAAACGACAAACTGGATTGAGTTGGGAATATACATAAGTACTCGGTCCCCAGACCTGAGGCCCAGACCGTATAAGCCGGCGGCAAATCGCTCTGAAAGCTCTCTGACGCGGGCATACGTGTAGCGGGTACCGAGGAAATATACGGCGGTTTTTGTGGGATACTTTTCTGAAAGACCGGCAAACGCCTCAAAAAGATTTTTGTAGTCCGCTGGATTCATACGCAAAACATTCCGTCTATATGTTGCGGCAACGAGCCTTTCCCGTGATGGCGCCCGGCGAGATAAATCTTGCCGGCTCATCTTCGCTACAGGACCTCCAGGCTACCGGCCAAACAAAGGACCAACAAGAGTCTCGCCAATCAAACCTCTTGAATTTTCATAGTAGGACGACGCCCGTCGCACCAAACCATACTCTGCTGCTTACTCTGTCCACGTTGCGGCGATCTACGACGCAAGTAAAGGAACTCACTCTATACCCCAAAATATGCGGCTTTTACCTCTGGATTTTCCATAAGCTCTTGACCGGTCCCTTCCATCGCAAGCATGCCATTCTCGATCACATAGCCATGATCGATCACAGGCAGTAAAGGCCGGGCAAATTGTTCGGTGACCACGATGGTGAGGGAGGTTTCCTGCTGAATTCTTTTCACGGCATCTACTAGCGTCTTTTGCATGAGAGGACTCAAACCCAGCAGGGGTTCATCCAGGAGCAAGAGGCGAGGCTTGACCATAAGCGCCATGCCAAGGGTGAGCATCTGCTGTTCCCCGCCGCTAAGAAAACCTGCTTTTCGGCGACGCAGCTTGACCAATGTCGGAAAGAGGTTGAATATATATTCTATTCTTTCTTTGACTTCGGATCCTTTTTTTAAGTACCCGGCTATTTTTAGGTTCTCCAGCAGATCTGATTCGGGAAAAATCGGATGCCTTTCACGGCACAACACCATACCTCTTCGTACCCGTTCGCTGGGATACAGATCGGTGATATCCTGTCCGTCGAAAATTATGCTTCCATACAGGGTGATTCGCTCTCCGCCCTTGCGCTGTTCCTTTATTTTGGTGTCGATAATGAGGCCCGAAATCGTATTCATGAGGGTGGTTTTGCCGGCGCTGTTTGAACCGAACACGCCGACAATGGTACCCTCAGCCACTCGCATACTGAAATCATTCAACGCGAGCGCATTTTCATAAAACACCATCAAATTGGATACTTCGAGCATCACGTGATTTGATTCCTCAGATCTTTGCGTCGATTGGCCGCGTCGTCTTTCCCGAAATCGGCATTGCACGGCGTCGGTTTTGCGCCTCCGGCATATTGCCCAGGGCGCTTGACGCCGACATCGCAATGCAACGGCCGCGGTTCATGGAATGCTCTGCTCCCTCAGGGCCACAAGACATGCTTTTTGACGCGCTTCAGTCCTCCGTCCCAAGGTACGCCTTTTTTACCTCATCCTTGTCCATCACTTCTGCGGGTTTCCCTTCGGCTATCACAGAGCCATAGTTCAAGACAACCACACGAGATGCTATTTTGAACAACTCCCTTAACCTATGCTCGATCATGACAATAGTTTTTCCTTCTGCCAGGAGTTTTTCAATAATAGGGAGAATGCTTGCCAGTTCCGCGATGCTCAGTCCCGAAAACAGTTCGTCCAGTATGATCAAGTCGGCTCTTAGCGCTAGACATTTTGCGAGTTCCAGGCGCTTTAAGTACCCGTGCGGCAGGCTGCCCGCTGTCTTGGTGATAACGGCTGAATCCCTTTCAAAGCCTACCTCTTCCAAGAGGTCTTTTGACACGGCGTCTCTGTCCCCGTACTTGCCGCCCAACAGCTTGCGCACTCGCCTGGAGTAAAGAGGTATAATGAGATTTTTGAACGCAGGCAGGCCGGCAAATGGTCGCGCCATCTGGAAGGTCCGCGCGATGCCTAATGCGGCAATTTTATAGGGCATCCAACCTGTTATATCCTGGTCGAGAAAGATCACCTTGCCTGAGTCAGGTCTGACAAACCCCGTGATCAGATTGACAAGGGTCGTTTTACCGGAACCGTTCGGTCCGATAATGCCAAGCAGCTCCCCTCGATACAGGTGGAAGCTGATGTTATCCACTGCACGCACGCCGCCAAAGCGTTTGCTCAGTTCACGAACATCAAGAATTTTTTCCGCCGCGTTTTCAGAATGCATGCAACCAAGACCATCTTGCCGAGAAAGGCTACTACGTAGCTTCTCTCATTGATGATTTATTTTTCAACGTCCACCCAGCGCTCAAATTGCTGGTACTTTCGCTGCATATAGTGAAAAATGCCTTCCGGCAAAGCCACGATGAAGACCACGAGAAACATGGCATAGATGACTGTTCTCAGACCGCCGATGCCTCGGAGGGCTTCAGAAAGAGGTACTAGGATAAACGCGCCGAGAAAAGACCCTGCGAATGTACCCATTCCTCCCACCACGGCCGACGCGATCGGCAAGATGGAATAGTCAAGCGCGAACGCTGGCATCCCTACGAACATGTAGAGATGGGTCATGTATGCGCCGCAGAAAGCCCCGATACAGGCCGCGATAAACAACGCCTGCGTTTTCAACCAATAGATGTTGAGAGCCGCGCCCATCACTGCCCTGTCGTTGTCACGCACCGCCTTCAAGACCAACCCATAGTCAGACGTCATGAGACGGCGAAATCCAAAGAGCGCAACGAGAGCGGCAATGGCTACCACGTACAGTTCAACCCACGAATTGCCAATGGGCTGAAGCCTTGTAAGTCCCTCGGTTCCTCCGAAGACGCCGGTTGCCTCGATGATGCGCTCAAACATGAGCGGCACCACGAGCGTGACCATGGAAAAGTAAATTCCGCGCAGCCGCAAGACTGGCAGCAGGAAGAGGGTGCTCATCATTCCGCCAAGGACGGTTGCGAGAGGGATGGTCAACCACACCGGCAGCTTGAAATAGTGGTCCAACACGCCTGACGCGTATGCGCCTAGACCGAAAAATAGGGCCTGCCCCAACGATACCATGCCTACTGAGACCAGAAAATCCCAGCTCATGGCCAATAGAGCGAAAACCGCAGTCGATATAAAGACCTTTTGCCAATACGCAGGGAGGATCAACGGAAGGAGCACGAGAAGCACCACAGGTATGGCAGGAGGAACCGCGATGTAGAGCATCTCGCGGTACGAGGTCAACGCGAATATATCTTCCGCCCTGACTTTGACGCCCCTATCTATGCGCTCTTTCCTTTTCTGCCTCATTGGTTCTCTCGATATGTCGCTTCTCGCCGTTTGTGGGACAGCCTCGACCCCATATCCAGGCTATATTCTCTCTTCAAGTTCCTTTTGTTTGCCGAACAATCCAGAGGGCTTGACGACCAAGATGACAAATATGGCGACGAGGGAAACGATCATCTTCCAGTGCGGCCCGCTCAAGACATCGGTTATCATTTGGGCATAGCCGATGACAAAAGCCGCCAAAATCACCCCAGGCGTGCTGCCTAATCCCCCGACAATGCATACTGCCATGGCATTGATGAGTACTTCATACCCGTCGTTGACTGAAATGGTTCCTCTGGGAAGCACCAGTATGGCTGCTACGGCCGCCAGAGCAGACCCGAAGGCGACGCTCACCCCCGCCATAAAATCCGAGTTTATCCCAAGGGACAGAGCGGTCTTCTCCTCTTGGGCTATACCCCTGAATGCCAAACCCACTTTGGTGTAATGTGTAAAGAAATACAGGCCCACCGCTATGGCAACGCCGGCTCCCACGATCCATAAACGTTGGTGGTCCACGTACGTGTTGCCAATCAGTATGGCCCCATCGCTAAAAGGCGGCAACGTGTATTCAAAGCCGGTGAACCCCATGTAGCGGAACAGTTCGAGGATGGCAAGACCGACTCCGAACGTGGCAATCACCTCAGAGATCACTTGGCCCCTCACTCGCAAAAGAACCAACTGGTAGAGGAGCGCGCCAAGAATGCCCGTAAGCGCCACCGATATCAGGGCGGCAACCAAGAATGGCAGGCCGAGCTGATTGATGAGAATCCAGACCGTGTACCCGGAAAGGATGTATAAGGCGCCATAGGCAAAATTGGAGACGCCGCTGATGCCAAACGTCAAGTTGAATCCAAGCGCGACAAGAGCCAGGATCACGCTGTTGATGAAACCGTAAATGAGGGTAACCTCGAGCAACAGCCTTTCTCCTCTCGCAACAGTTGCGAACTACTTGCCAGCCTTGACCCAGTCGGGTAATACCACTGCCCCTTCAGCAATGGACTGGGGAAACACGATAACCCTCTTGCCGTCAGCGGTCCATTGAAAAACGCATCCCACGGCTGTTTTGGTGGGGTCATCCCCGTAAACAACCTGGTTGCCGTCGTCGAATTTGATTCTTCCGATAACGCCCTGGCGGTCTGTCTTCTTGATCTCGTCAACTACCTTGTCAGGGTCTAACGAGCCCGCCCTTTCGATGGCTTCAGCGAGAATATAGACGGAATCATACGATGGAGCTGGGCCGTGGCCGGCTTCCATAGGAACCCCGTATTTCTTGATGTAGTCATCATAGAATTTTGTAGCCGGCGCGTATTTGGCCGAAGGAATCGCGCTGCCCAATTCAAAGCATGAATTGAGGAGACCAGCGATCTTGCCCTCAAAAGTTTTGAACGCGCCGGGCCCAGCCATGGGAGAAATGAACCCTGCCATGAGGGCAGGAATCTTCATGCTCTGCCATTGCTTAAGAAGAATGCCGCTCTGAGGCATGTCAAATACAGGCAAAATGACCTGAGCGTTCTTGGTCTTCGCTTTGACAAGGCCGGCCGAAAAGTCAGACGCTCCAGTGGGATAGGCTTCAGTGCCCAGATTTGTCCACCCCATCTTTTCCGTGAGAACCTTGGCCGTGAAATCTCCGGTGGTACGCGCCCAAAGCACATCTTGATACATGACAAAAAGACTCTTGAAACCGAATTCCTTCTGAAGATTCCCGATAGACTGCGCGAGGTACCCCACCAGATATCGTGCATTGAGGCAGACACGGAAACAGTATTTGTATTTGTTCGGTTCAGCTTTGACTTGCTCCTCAGATTTAGGCGTCATGGCAATGGTTCCAAGCATAGGAACCTTGTATTTTGCCAAAAGGTCCATGCCCGCGAGCAGCGCCTCTGACCGAAACGGCCCCACCACGATAGCGTGTACCTTTTTTTCGGTAATGATTTTCTCCAGCCCGAGCAGCGCTTCGGAGACTGGTACGCCCGGCGAGGAGTCCCTAAGGTCAAGGGTCTCTATCTTTATGGGCAGCTTTTGCGACCCTACCGCAACGCCGCCCTTGGCATTTATTTCATCAACGGCCATCTGCACTGCCTTGAGCGATTCTCTCCCCTCTATGGCCGTAAGTGACGTTGGGACGCCTACCACAATGGCGTCCGGGGCGCAGAGGGCAGGCCATTGAAAAACCATAAGTACGGCAAAACAGATCAAGCCTACAAGCGACGACTTCTTCATGGAGCCTCTCCTTCCTGTTGCTTACGATTGTCAGAATCGTGGGAGAACCGGCCGCCGGCACGCTTGCCCAGCAAAGCAGCGCGTGCAGGCCGCAGACATCCCATGGTCGTAGAAATGGTCAGCAGATATTCAGTCAGGCCGTTTGTGATGACCGATCAATGACATTAAGGGATGCTCAGCCGTCTGTCAATCAAAATATCCGAACATGCAAGAAGCTGCGAAACTGCCTTTTCTATAGTTATTCTCAAAAGTTATCCCCAGCCAGCTCCGTCCCAATGTCATGAGAGGGGCTCTTGTCATTACGACGAGCCGAAGGCGAGGTGGCAATCTCGCCTATCATGAATCCATGCGTCAAGCCGTTAACCCATTCGCGTTCACTCTCCAGACCCACTACGGGACGCGGGCCTCGCATTCATATCCCCTCTCCGTCATACCACATCGCCTCAGCAGTGGGGTTTGTCGCCTATTCCAAACCCTGCCGCGTACGACGTGCGCGACCTTTCACGCGTCGTGTGCATGTGCTATAAATGTGAAGATTATGACCGGACGGCGCCTGATGCAGGAGACGTCTCATGGAGACTGTGTCTATATTTTTAAGACGTGTTTCGGAAGCGATAAGAGATGAGTGCGAGATGTTCCACTTCAGTGGGTACACAAAGCCCTGAGAAAGGGCAATGGGAGGAAGAGCTCAAGGCTATTGAACGCAAAGGTTTGCTTCGCACAATGCCTTTGGTGAGCGGCATGCCGGGGCGTCTCATCATGGTAGATCATAGGGTCGCCTTGAACTTTTCCAGCAATAACTATTTAGGGCTGGCAGGTCATGAGAAAGTCATCGAGGCCGCCCTTGACGCGGCCCGGCGATACGGCGTGGGTTCTACGGCATCTCGACTCATTGCCGGCAACAGCGAGATTTTCCGCCAGTTGGAAGATTTCATCGCTCAATGGAAGCGCACGGAGGCTGCCCTTGTTTTTGGCAGCGGATATCAGGCCAATGTGGGGATTATCTCGTCGTTGATGGATGAACGAGACCTGATTGTATCGGACGAGCTTAATCACGCCAGTATTATAGATGGATGCAGGTTATCCCGGGCGCGGGTAGCAATCTACCGTCATGTCGACGCCGATGACGCTGAACAGGCGCTCAAGCGCTACCCGGGCCGTAGAAAATTGCTTGTCACTGAATCAGTCTTTTCTATGGATGGGGATGCAGCTCCGTTGCAAGATTTGAGTTTTATTTGTCGGCGGCGCGGCGCGATGCTCATGGTTGATGAGGCTCATGCGACCGGGATACGCGGGCCCCAAGGCTCGGGCCTTGCTGCTGAGTTGGACGTGATCCCCGAGATCCAAATGGGGACTTTGGGAAAGGCAGTAGGCGTCGCAGGAGCGTACGTCGCGGGCGAAAAGAGTCTGATTAACTTTCTTATCAACACTTCTCGCTCTCTCATCTACACCACAGCCCCGCCGCCTATGACAGCGGCCGCTGCTTTGGCGGCGCTCCATATAATCCGATCCCCTGAAGGCGAGCGCAGAAGAGCTCAGCTTTATGAGAACGCCAACGAGTTTCACCGTCGGCTCAAAGAGACGCGCTCAGTATCCAACGCTGTCTCAGCGGTCGCAAGTCATATTGCCCCGGTCGTCATTGGACCCTCGGACGCCACTATGAGGATAAGCAGAGAATGCCTGAGGAACGGGGTCTTTGCCCATGGCATTCGGTATCCCACTGTACCGGAGGGCTCAGCTCGACTCAGGTTTACCCTTATGAGCGACCACACTAAAGAGGATCTTGCGAAGGCTGTGAGCGTCCTCTCGGACGCGGCGGCGACCATCACCCTTCACCATTCAAGAGAATGCTTATGCTAGACTCCATCGAATCAGTCCAAGAGGCCATGTTGGCGCAAAACTATCTTGCCGATCGTTCGCTGGCCACCGCGCTGTTCCTCGCCTGGCGATTAAAGAAACCGCTGTTTCTGGAAGGCGAACCAGGCGTGGGCAAAACGGAAACCGCGGTTGCAATGGCTCGTATCCTGGACACGGAACTCATTCGGCTCCAATGTTATGAGGGACTAGACGCCAACCATGCCCTTTATGAATGGAATTACCCTCGGCAAATCCTCGCCATAAAGATGGCCGAGCAATGTCAACAGGGACCGCAAGGTCTTGCGAGCGCCATTTTTTCAGAGGAGTTCCTCATTAAGAGGCCGCTCCTGGCGGCGATATTATCCAGTCGCGACAAGGCGCCGGTGCTTCTCATCGACGAAATAGATCGCTCTGATGAAGAATTCGAAGCATTGCTACTCGAGGTGCTGTCTGAATTCCAGATATCCATCCCTGAGATCGGCACACTCAAGGCCCTTAGACGCCCCCTGGTCATCCTAACGTCCAACCGAACGAGAGACATTCACGACGCGTTGAAACGAAGGTGTCTGTATCACTGGATTGACTATCCCAGCCAACAAAGAGAAATGGAAATCATTCAGGCGCGCATCCCAGGGATTTCCCAGAAGCTGTCCATGCAGGTTGCAGCCTTCATGAGTCGGTTGCGCACACAGGAATTTCTAAAGCGGCCAGGCGTGGCCGAGACCCTCGACTGGGCAGAAGCCCTGATAGCCCTTGAACGGGATTCGCTGGATGAGCAGACTGTTGAAGACACCTTGGGATGCATCCTCAAATATCGAGAAGATATCGTACTCTTTGGAGAATCATGGGAAGATAGGGCGTTTCGGGAATCGCTTTTAGGGGCGTGCGGCGCCACATTGTCCTGAGAACTCTTGAGCGCATCGGCG
>Ga0272446_1003433_pt1 | contig 19959 bp, 16 predicted proteins | sample YNPCB0061_FD_194587 | JGI IMG/M metagenome (GOLD analysis project Ga0272446, IMG submission 194587) | Hot spring microbial mat communities from Yellowstone National Park, WY, United States - YNP-CB-006-1 | ecosystem: Environmental > Aquatic > Thermal springs > Hot (42-90C) > Sediment | place...
GAGGAGCATGTGGCCAGGCGGCGGGCCAGTGGCGCCGGGAGCAACCCATGTCACCCCGAGCCCTTCGGCTGCGCGGCTCCCGAGCTTGTCGAGGGGCAGGGCAGGCTCCGCGCGGGGTCTTGCGGCGTCTGGGCACCGCCAGATTCCGCACTCCGCCTGCGGCTCCGTTCGGAATGACATGCACCATGTCATTCCGAGCGCAGCGAGGAATCTGGCAGCGCACCGCGCTGAAGCCCCCGCGCGGCACCGCCAGATTCCGCACTCCGCCTGCGGCGCCGTTCGGAATGACATGAACCATGTCATTCCGAGCGCAGCGAGGAATCTGGCAGCGCACCGCGCTGAAGCCCCCGCGCGGCACCGCCAGATTCCTCACTCCGCCTGTGGCTCCGTTCGGAATGACATGAACCATATGGTTCTGAGGAGCGTAGCGAGGGGTCTTCCAGCCACGAGAAATCTTCCCTCCTCGTGGCTGGAAGACCCCCTCGCTACGCTCGGGGTGACAACCAGCTCCAGCCTACCAGTCAAGACAACGTACAACTGTAGTACGATCAACTATCGGCTATCTAGATTGGCAAGCAGGTATGAACCGTGGCTCATCGCCCATACGAGATCGAGGGCAGATAGGTGACCAGGCTGGGGAAGATGATGATCAGAATGACGATCAGCAACTGAACGGCGATGAAGGGCACCACGCCGCGGTAGATGTGGCCGGAGGTGACCTCGGGTGGGGCGACGCCCTTCAGGTAGAAGAGCGCGAAGCCGAAGGGCGGGGTGAGGAACGAGGTCTGCAGGTTGGCGCCCATGATCACGCCAAACCACATCAAGTCGATGCCGAGCGCCTGGGCGACGGGCACAAAGAGCGGGATGACGATGAAGCAGATCTCAAAGAAGTCGATAAAGAAGCCGAGGAAAAAGACAATCAGCATGCTGACGAGCATGAAGCCCCAGAGACCGCCGGGCAGGTTCGCCATAATGTCGAAGACGAACTTGTCGCCACTCAGCCCCCGGAAGACGAGCGAGAAGGCGGTCGAGCCGATCAGAATAAACAGCACCATGGTCGTGGTGCGCATGGTGGCGTCGGAGACCTCGCGGAAGGTCTGGAAGTTCAGGCGGCGGTTGGCGGCTGCCAGGATGGTGGCGCCGAGCGCGCCCACCGCGCCGGCCTCGGTGGCGGTGGCGATGCCGAAGAAGATCGAGCCCAGCACCGCCACGATCAGCAGCAGCGGCGGCACCATCACCTTGACCACGCGCAGGGCCAGGGCGCTGCCGCGCAACGTACGCGCCGAGAGCGGCAGCGCGGGGGCGATGTCGGGCTTGAGCAGCGCGACCACCCAGCAGTAGAAAGCCAGCGAGGCCGCGAGCAGCAGCCCGGGGATCAGCGAGCCGATAAAGAGCCGCCCCACCGAGACGCCGATCTGGTCGCCCAGGACGACGAGTACCACCGAGGGTGGGATGATCTGCCCGAGGGTGCCCGAGGCGCAGATCACGCCGCAGGCCAGTTCCTTATTGTAGTTGTAGCGGAGCATGATCGGCAGCGAGATCAGGCCCATGGCCACCACCGTGGCGGCCACCACCCCGGTGGTGGCCGCCAGCAGCGCGCCTACCACCACCACGGCGATCGCCAGCCCGCCACGCACCGGCCCGAAGAGCACCCCCATGGTATCGAGCAAGTCTTCGGCCAGGCCCGACTTTTCCAGCATCGCGCCCAGGAAGATGAAGTAGGGGATGGCCAGCAGGGTGAAATTTGAGGCGATGCCGAAGATACGCGAGGGCAGTGCGCGGATCAGGATCGGCTCGAAGATGCCGAAGCTAACCCCGATCGTTCCGAAGATCATGGCGACCGCGGCCAGGGAGAACGCAACCGGGTAGCCGATGGAGAGAATAACCAGTGCCCCGAGAAACATCAATGGGCCGAGCCACTCGCTCATGCAACCTCCAACGTCAGTGGTGGAACCTGCGGGATCGTGCGCCGAAGGCCGTAGACCTCACATCCGAGCCGGGCCAATCCCCACTCCGGAGGGCCGACGCCGTGGTGTAGCCACCGCTTTGGCCCTACTCCAACTCCAGCGTATCGCGTCGCTGCTCTTCGGCGACCAGCGACGGGTCGGCGAAGCCGATGGCCACAGCAAGGTTCTTGATCGCCTCGGAGATACCCTGAATAAAGAGCAGAGCCGGGCTGACAAGCAGAAAGGCTTTCAGCGGGTAGCGCGGCAGGCCGCCCGGGTCGGGCGACATCTCGCGGGTCCTGAAGGCTGTCTGGACCACGGGCCACGAGAAGTAGATCAAGAGGACGCAGAAGGGCATGAGGAACAGCAGGGAGCCCAGCAGATCGACCAGCGCCTTCCGTCTGGGCGGATAGTTCGCATACAGGAGGTCAACCCGCACGTGCCCGCCGTGCTTGAGCACATAGGCGCTACCGAGGAAGAAGATCACCGAGAAGATGTACCACTGGGCCTCGATGTAGAAGTTGGAGCCGAGGGTGCGCCCGATTGCGCGGCCCACATAGCGATTGGCGACGTTCCAGACGCCAACCGCAAGCACGAGCGGCACCAGCCAGATGGTGATGTTCCCGACGATCTCCGTGAAGGCGTCGATGCCCTTCGAGAGGCGCAGCAAACCACGCATGCCTCACTCCACTGGGTAGGGCAGGCCCGTGGCGCATTCCACAGCCTGCCGGCTTCACCAACTTGCGCCAGGAGCACGATGCCCGCTGGACAGCAAGTCAAGATCCGCACCGGGGCGGAAGATGTGATTGTGATCCGAATAATGGGGATTGCGAATAGTCGCAGTTCGAATAATAGTACCCCTTCTGGGCGGATCTGTCAATTTGGGGCAAGCCCGTACGTGTTCACATTTCTCCCGGGAGCGCGGGCATCTTGCCCGCGGAGACGCGACGAGGGCGGGACGCCCTCGCTCCCAGGCGCGTGTATGACCCCGGGTGTGAACAGTTACGCAAGCCCCAACCCCCTGTTTCCTGGGTGGATCGGGCAGCTACGCCGCCAGATCCACCCAGGAACAACCATCGGGGCGGCGCAGCCGCCACCACCATCACCGGACAAACACCTCGATAACAGGACAGGTGGGATGGCGGCACTGCCGCCATCCCACCTACCATCTGTGCCGGTCACCAACAGGACCTGGGATTACTCGTGGGTCGGACCCCAGTTCTTGGGTGTACGCCAGAGGCTGGAGAGGACGAGGTCACGCACGTTGAGCAGTTCCTTGGGCAGCCGGTCGTAGAGCTTGATGAACAGCTCTTCGTGGAGCAGGATCTCCTGCTGCCAGGCATCGAGATCGAGGTGCATGACCTGCTCGAACTGCTCGCGGCTGAACTCGATCCCGCGCCAGTCGAGGTGCTCATAGTTGGGGATCCAGCCGATCGGGCTCTCGACGCTGAAGGCCTCGCCGTGGGCGCGCTGCACGATCCACTTGAGCACGCGCATGTTGTCGCCGAAGCCGGGCCAGGCGAACTTGCCGTGCTCGTCTTTGCGGAACCAGTTGACGCCGAAGATACGCGGTGGGTTGTAGATCTCGCGGCCGAACTGCAGCCAGTGGTTGAAGTAATCGGCCATGTGATAGCCACAGAAGGGCAGCATGGCGAACGGGTCGCGCCGTACTACGCCCTGCTGACCGAAGGCGGCGGCCGTCGTCTCCGAGCCCATGGTGGCGGCCAGGTAGACGCCATAAGTCCAGTTGAAGGCCTGGTAGACCAGCGGCACGGTGGTGCTGCGGCGCCCGCCGAAGATGAAGGCCTGGATATGCACGCCGGCCGGGTCGTCCCAGGACGGGTCGAGTACGGGGTTGTTGGTCGCCGGGGAGGTAAAGCGGGCGTTGGGGTGGGCGGCCGCCGTTGTGCTCTCGGGCGTCCAATCCTTGCCCTTCCAGTCGATCAGGTGGGCCGGCTTCTCCTTCGTCATCCCCTCCCACCAGACATCGCCGTCGTCGGTGAGGGCCACATTGGTGAAGATCGTATCCCGTGCGCAGCTCTCCATCGCGCTGGGGTTGGTATCATAGGAGGTGCCGGGAGCCACGCCGAAGTAGCCCGACTCAGGGTTGATCGCGTAAAGCTTGCCGTCCTTGCCCGGCTTGATCCAGGCAATATCGTCGCCAACCGTGGTCACTTCCCAGCCTTCCTCCTGGAACACTTTGGGCGGCACGAGCATAGAGAAGTTGGTCTTGCCGCAGGCCGAGGGGAAGGCGGCGGCCACGTACGTCTTGCGGCCACCGGGATCCTTGACCCCGAGGATGAGCATATGCTCGGCCAGCCAGCCCTCCTGACGGGCCATCACCGAGGCGATGCGCAGCGCGAAGCACTTCTTGCCCAGCAGCGCGTTGCCGCCGTAGCCCGAGCCATAGCTCCAGATCGAGCGCTCCTCGGGGAAGTGCACGATATACTTCGTCTCAGGATTGCAGGGCCAGGTCGCATCCTGCTGGCCAGGCTCCAGCGGCGCGCCCACCGAGTGCATACAGGGGATGAACTCACCATCTTCGCCGAGCACATCGTAGACCGCCTTGCCCATACGGGTCATGATCCGCATGTTGACCACTACGTAGGGCGAGTCGGTGATCTCGATGCCGATGTGCGCGATCGGCGAGCCGATCGGCCCCATGCTGAAGGGGATGACGTAGAGCGTACGGCCGCGCATACAGCTAGTGAAGAGCCCGTTGAGGATCTCCTTCATCTCCTTCGGGTTCATCCAGTTGTTGGTCGGGCCGGCATCACCCTTGGAGACCGAACAGATGAAGGTGCGATCCTCGACGCGAGCGACATCGCTGGGATCGGAGCGGGCCAGGAAGCAGTTCGGGCGCTTCTCCGGGTTGAGCTTAATGAAGGTGCCGCTCTCAACCATCTGGTTGCAGAGCGCGTCGTACTCTTCCTGCGACCCGTCGCAAAAGTGAACAGCGTCAGGCTGACACAGGGCAACCATCTCCCTGACCCAGTCCTTTAGCCCGGTATGCTTGATGTAGTCCGGAAACGTGATGTCCGCCTGCTTCACTGCGACGGTCTCAGAGGTCTTCATGCATCCCTCCCTGCGCTGTTTAGGCTGCGACACTGCCGCACAACGATTATCCAGCCTGGCGTGAATGGGACAATAATACCACGACACACCAGGAGTTGTGGAGGAAGAATATCACGGATTATACCGCAAACCACAACCACAACCGGTTGTAGGGCACCCCAGGGCCCGTGCACCATGCGCCTCAGGCGGGTGGGGCATCGGGGCCGAAATACCCGTTGACAGCACTCCGGGTCTGTGCTACGTTCCGCCCAACGAGAAGTTCAACCCTACCATCATGGGCACGATCGACCTGAACTGCGATTGCGGCGAGCGCTTTGGCGCCTGGAGCCTGGGCGACGACAAGGCCGTGCTGCCCCACGTCAGCTCGGCGAATGTGGCCTGCGGCGCCCACGCCGGCGATCCCCAGGTGATGCGCCACACGGTGCGCCTGTGCCGCACACTCGGCGTGGCGGTAGGCGCGCATCCGGGCTTCCCCGACCTGCAGGGCTTCGGGCGGCGGGTGCTGCCGCTAACGCCGGCCGAGATCGAGAACAGTGTGCTCGTCCAGCTTGGCGCACTTGCTGCCATCGCCCGCGCCGAGGGGGTGCGGCTGCGCCATGTCAAGCCCCATGGCGCGCTCTACAACCTGGCCGCGGTCACCCCGGCAGTGGCCGAGGCGATCGCCCGGGCGGTGCTGGTCTTCGACCGCGAGCTGGTGCTGGTGGGGCTAGCCGGCTCGGCCCTGGTCGCCGCTGGCCTGGCCGCGGGGCTGCGTGTGGCCCGCGAGGCCTTCGTCGATCGGGGCTACGCCGCCGATGGCACGCTGCTGCCGCGCGGTGCGCCGGGGGCGCTCATCCTCGACCCGGAGCAGAACCTGGCCCAGGCGCTGCAGATCATCACCAGCGGGCAGGTGTATGGCCCCGATGGTCGCCCGCTGCCGGTGACCGCCGATACGCTCTGCATCCACGGCGACGCCCCCGGCGCCGCCGCGCGGGCCGCCCACCTGCGCCGGGGCCTCGAGGCGGCGGGGGTCACGGTGCGGAGGATGTAGCGCGTGGGGAGCTGTGGAGGTGGGGATGCGGCCAATGACGAACCTCGCACGGCGATGAGCTGCTCCTGGAGCTTCACGCCGCTGGGCGAGGCGGCGTTACTCGCCGAGGCCGACACGGATGACCATGTGGCGGCCAACCGGGCGGCGCTCGCCGCCGCCGCGGCGCTGGCGGCCGACCCAATGCCCGGCCTCAGCGCGGTGGTGCCCGCGATCGCCTCGCTGCTGGTTTGCTTTGACCCGCTGGTGCGCAGCCACGCCGCCGTGGCGGCGCGGCTGCGCGTGTTGCTCGCCGCTCCGTCGCTCGATGGGCCATCAGCCGGGCGCGTCGTGCGCATCACGGTGCGCTACGGGGGCGAGGACGGCCCGGATCTGGAGGAGGTGGCGGCGACGCTGGGCATGACGCCGTTCGACGTGGTGGCGGCGCACACGGCGCAGCCGCTGCGCGTGATGATGATTGGCTTCGCGCCCGGCTTTCCCTACCTGGGCCCGTTGCCGCCATCGCTGCACCTGCCCCGGCGCGCCACGCCCCGCGCGGCCGTGCCGCCCGGCTCAGTGGCGATCGCTGCGGGGCTCAGCGGCATCTACCCGGCACAGTTGCCCGGTGGCTGGCACCTGATCGGGCGCACGGCGCTGCGCCTCTTCGACCCTTATGCCGAGCCGCCTGCCCTGCTCGCCCCGGGTGACCTGGTCCAGTTTGTGGCGGACCGTTCTCCGTGATCACCGTTCTCGCAGCCGGCCCGCTGCTCACCGTGCAGGACCTGGGGCGGCCCGATGCGCGGCGCTACGGCGTGCCCGCGGGTGGGGCGATCGACCGCTTCGCGCTGGCGGCGGCCAACCGTCTGGTGGGCAACCCGCCCGGCGCGGCGGCGCTGGAGATCACGGCCGGCGGGGCGGAGCTGGCCTTCGCGGGCGCGGCCATCATCGCCATTACCGGGGGCGACCTCGGGGCGGGCCGCGCCGGGCGGCCAGTCCCCTGCTGGACGGCCATCCACGTAGGGCGTGGTGAGCACATCGTCTTCGCCGGGCGCAGTGGCCCGTGGGGTGCGCGGGCCTACCTGGCGGTCGCCGGTGGGATCGCCGTGCCGCCCGTGCTTGGCAGTCGCGCCACCGATCTCGCTGGCGGCTTCGGCGGCCTGGCGGGGCGTGCACTTCGCCCGGGGGATCACCTACCGGTCGGTGCCGTGCCAGGCGCGACGCTAAGCCTGGGCCGCCACTGGCCGGCTGCGCTGCGCCCCGCCTATGGCCCGACACCGTGCCTACGCGTGCTGCCGGGCCCCCACGGCGCCTGTTTCGCCCCGGATGTGCTGGCCGCCCTCAGCGCGCTCACCCTGCAGGTCAGCGCCACCTCGAACCGCATGGGCTACCGCCTCACGGGCGCGCAGCTGGCCTACACGCGGCCGTGCAGCCTCGCCTCGCTGGGCGTGGTACCCGGCGTCATCCAGGTGCCGCCAGACGGCGCTCCGATCCTGCTCATGGCCGACGCGCAGACCACCGGGGGCTACCCGGTGGTTGCCACCGTGATCGGTCCCGATCTGCCCCTTGCCGCCCAGTTGCTGCCCGGTGACAGCCTGCGCCTGGTGCCGACCACGCTGGAAGTGGCCCTGGCGGCGCGGCGGGCCGAAGCCCTGGCGCTGGCCCACCCCCTCGACGCCGACGAAGGCGACCTGCTGGCCGCCCTGGCCGGGGGCAATTAATTTGGTATCAATCGTGCCCCTACGTGCGCACGCCGATCACGACGTTGCTCAGCACCAGGACGAGCAAGACCCCGAGCGAGGCGAAGGGCGACCAGCGGCCCAGGCTGTGGAGGGGGTTGCGCGGGCCGACCGCCATGTGGGCCAGGCCGGCGGCAAGGATGCCGATGAGCGGGTGCAGGATGAAGGGGAAGCTCAGATAGCGGGCCTGGGCCTCACCAGAGGTGGCGAAGAGCAGAAAGACCCAGTAGATAATGCCCAGACTAACCTGCAGGTCGACCAGCACGGGGAAGATGCGGGCGACCGGGCGACGTTGTGCGGGGGAAGCGTAGGTGGCAGTCAGGTAAATCGCCGCAGCGATGACCAACAGCGGCAGGATCATCTCGCCGAAGATCCGGTGGATCTGAAACAGGACACTCATCTATGGCCCTCTAGCACTTCAGGCGGCCCCCACCCGTTTGGGAGCCTCAGCACGGCACGCGTGCACCAGCGCACCGCCGGGCGCATGGTAGGGGCCGGCACGCAAACTGTCAAATCGTCGCTATTCGTTATTCGCCACTCACCATTCGCTTATCATATTCAGATCGCCTCGTTGCGCTTGAGGCGTTCGTAGAGCTCGTTGGTCTCGGGGAGCGGCTCCATGCTCAGTTCGTCCTGCAGGGCGTGGACGCAGCGGGCATAGCTGCGTAGTGCCTGCGAGCGGCTGCCGGCGCGGGCGTGGGCGCGCATCAGGCACTGGTAGGCCTCTTCGTAGCAGCGGTCGCGGCGCAGCACCTGCTCACAGAGCTGAATGGCCTCGGCCTGATCGCCCTCGGCGCTCAGGCGTTCGGCGTAGCTCACGGCGGCGGCGAGGTAGCGGGCGAGCAGCCGCTCGCGTTCCTCGATCGTCCAGGGGTCGTAGAGCGACTCGGCGAGGTAATCGCCGCGGTAGAGCTGGACGGCGATCTGGGCATTGCGGCGCGCGACGTCGGCGTCGTCGCTGGCGGCGACGGCGGCGGCGCGCAGCTCGAACTCGTCGACATCGATCCAGACGCCGTAGGAGGGGGCGAAGCTGTAGGCGAGGCCCTGGCGGCGGATGAAGAAGGGCGCGATGCGCGGCGGCCGGTTGGGCTCCAGTGCAGCATTGAGCGCGTTGAGCGTCACCTTGAACTGGCGCTCGGCGGCTTCGAGGTCGGCGTCGGGCCAGAGGGCGGCGCAGATCTGCTCGCGCTGCACCCAGTGGCCACGCTGGGTCAGCAGCAACTGGAAGAGCTGGCGTGCCTTCTCACGCTGCCACTCACGGGCCTGGATCTCCTGGGCCCCGCGCCAGACCCGAAACGTACCGAGCATCTGGACGCGCAGCGTATAGCCGGGATGGTAGTCCTCCACCGTGTCATCGCCGGCGATGGTGGGGAAGCCCTGGCGCAGCAGGGCGCGGGCGAGCTCGCCGTGGCCGTTGAGATTACGGGCACGGAGCAGCAGCGGCACGATCGAGGCCATATCGCGGGGGCCGAACAGGCTGTTGGCCACCAGCACGCCCATGTAGCCGTGGGTGGCCACGGTATCGAGCAGCTGGCTGATCGCCTGGTCTGCGGCCGGCCCATCATCGGAGCGCAGGGCGTGAATCGCCTGCCAGAGGGTGACCAGCGCCTGGCCGTAGGTATCGCCGCCGCGGGCGAAGCGCTGGCGCGCCTGTTCCAGCCAGCCGAGGGCGCGGTCATCGCCAGCGGCCACAGCGGCGCCGCCGAGGGCCAGCAGGATGAGCGCCGCGGTCCACTCATCACCGGCAGCAGCGGCGATCTGCAACCCATCGCGTGCATCCGACTCGGCGCGGGTCAGGTCGCCGCCGTGGCCATAGAGCAGGGTGAAGCCGAGGTAGGCCTCGGCGCGGGTGCGGGCCACGCCGATGGCCTGGATGAGCCGCATCGCCTCGACGTAGTGTTGGAGGGCGGGCGCGGGGTCGTTGGTGGCAACGAGCTGGTAGGCATGGCCGAGGCGCAGCTCGGCGATCGCCTCGGTGAGCCGCGAGCCAGACTGCTGGGCCTCGGCGAGGCCGCGGCGGGCCATTGCCAGAGCGCGGGTGCCGCTGCCGAGCATCGCGTAGATCAGCGCGAGCAGCAGCTGCGGCTCGCGATGGGCGCCGACGCCATCATCGCCGGCGGCCTGATCCCGGGTCTCGGCCCAGAGTTGTGCTTCGAGCTGCTGCCGCGCCTCGTTGAGCCGCCCGGCGCGCAGCAGCAGGCGCGGCGGCAGCAACCCCGCGCGCGCGGTCAGCTGGTCGGCGCTGCGGGCACGCAGCGCGCCGGGCGCCTGGTCGCCATCTTCAATCGCGCGGGCCGCACGTTCAAGGATGAACGCCACATCGGCCCGGCCACGGTTGGCCCAGTTCTCGGCCTGCAGGCGCAGCAGGCTAGCGCGCTCGGCAGTGCGCTCACGGGGCAGCAGCTTGAGCGCCCGCTTGAGCAGATCGGTGGCGTGGGCAGGCTGTACCGTATCGAGGTAGACCTCAGCAAGGCCACGGAGGGTGCGCACCTGACCATCGAGATCGCCGCTGGCGGCATAGGCCCGCTCCGCGGCAGCCTCGGCCTGCAGTGCCTCATCGAAGCGCCCGCTCTGGCGCAGGGCGGCAGCCTGCAGTTCAAGCAGGCGGGGATGTTCGCGCGCGGCGCCGGGCAGGCGGCGCACCCAGTCGAGCACGCGCTCGGGGTGGCCGGCATCGAGCACCGAGGGCGCAAGCTGTACCACGGCGAGCACCGCCTCGGCCTCATCGCCGGCGCGCAGCAGATGATGGATCACGCCTTCGGCGTCATGCTGGCGCCGAAGGTAGGCCGCCGCACGGCGATGTTGCTCGATCCAGGGGGCGCGATCCTGGGCGGCGCGCCGCTCGAGATAGGCCTGGAAGACCGGCAACAGGCGCGGGGGGCCGGCCTCGCCCTCAATGAGCAGCCGGCGACGCGCCAGCTCGGCGAGATACGGCTGGGGGGCCGCACCATCGAGCAGCAAGGCGCAGAGCGGCGGGTCGAGGCGCCGCAGGCCGGCGACCTGCAGCAGGAAGTGCTGCAGGTGCAGCGGCAATTCGTTCAAGACGTGCTGCTCGAAGTAGCTATCGAGCGCCGAGGGACCGTGGAGGCCGAGGGCCGTGCGCCAGTCGGGGGCGCCGACGGCGGCCTGCAGCCCGAGCGGCCAGCCGCAGGTCGCAGCGAGCAGCGCCGGGAGATCGGGCGGCACAGGCTGATTGGCCAGGGCAAAGAGCGCGCGAGCCTCCCCGAGGTCGAAGGCCAGGTCGCCGGGACCGAGGGCCAGCAACTCGCCACGGAGCCGCGCTGTCTCCACCGCGGCCAGGGCGGGCTCCAGCCGGGTGGCCAGCGTAAGATGGAGGCGCATCGGCTGCACCGCGATCAGCTGATCGATCAGCGCGCGCAGCTCGGGTTGCTCATCGGCCAGGTGGTAATCGTCGATGACCAGCAGGGTCTCGTCGTCGAGGGCGGCGGCCAGTTCGTTGACCAGCGTCTCGACGGCGGCGCGCAGCGCATCGTCGCGGGCCAGCGCCGCCTCGATGCGTGCCTCGTCCAGCGGTGCAACGGCGCGGAAGGCAGCGGCGAGGTGGCGCAGAAAGAGCGCCGGGTCATCGCCGCGGCGGGCGCGGCACCAGGCGGCGGGCCAGCCGCCCACGCTGGCAAGGGTGGCGAGGGCGGTCGTCTTGCCACTGCCGGGAGGCGCCACGATCACGCAGAGCGGGTGATCAAGGGCGGCAGCCAGACGCGCCTCGACCCGCTGGCGCCGCAGCAGACGCGTCTGCCGGGCCGGCGGGGCCAGCCGCGTCAACAGCAGGCCGTCTTGTGGCTCGCGCGCATCGAACTTTGCTGTAACCCGCGGTGGTACCATCGATTTGATCTGCACCAGATACTGAACCGGCACCCACATTGCTGCAGTACAACGCGGTGCGTCATGCACAGTATACCACCGGAGGGCACGATATGGCGAATGACGAACACCAGCGACCGGCGAACGGTCAATCGCCGACGGATCCGGTGATGCGCTCCATGCGCGTCTGGAACGAACTCCTCGCGGCCAGTACCGATATGGCCTTCGACCTCGTGCTGAAGAACTGGGACTACAGTCGCAGTCTGCGCGGGTCGGCCGAGCAGGCGATCGCCGATACGCTCCGGCTGCAGCGGCGGCTGAGCAAGGAGATGCTGCAGGCCTGGGAGGGCTACTCCAGCGAGATTATGGACATCCTGGACCGTGGCGGGAAGTAGGTGAGGAGAGCGGCGCGCGGGATGGGACGTGCTGGCAAGCTTCCGAGTTGTGGGTTGCTGGTCGATCGGCGCTGGTGCCACTGCCGGCGGCACGCTGCCAGGCGACGCAGCTCCCCTCACCTCCCCCCGGCCGCTACATATAGGCGCCGCCGTTGACGTTGATCTGGGCCCCGGTGATATAGTCGCCGTCGGCGGCGAGGAAGACCACCGCCTTGGCAACGTCCTCGGGCGTCGCGAAGCGACCCAGCGGAATGCGGGACTTGATCTGATCCTGGACGTCAGTAGGCACCTTGGCGAGCATGTCGGTCAGGGTGAAGCCGGGAGCGACCACGTTGACGGTGACGTTGAACTTGGCCAGTTCGAGCGCCGCAGTCTTGCTGAAGGCGATGATACCGCCCTTACTGGCGCCATAGTTGGCCTGGCCAAAGGCGGCGGTCTGGCCATTCATCGAGCTGATATTGATGATCCGGCCGTACTTCTGCTCGATCATCGGCTTCATCGCCGCGGTGGTGCAGAAAAAGACCGCATTAAGATTGGTCTGGATTACCTCCAGCCAGTCTTCATCGGTCATCTTACGGATCGAGCGGTCGCGGGTAATACCGGCGTTATTGACCATAATATCCAGGCGGCCCCAGCGCTCAAGCACTTGCTGGATGAGCCCGCGCGCCTCGGCGGGATCGCTGACATTGGCCTTGATCGCGAAGGCCCGTTCCTCGCCGGTGTCGCCGTTGATCGTTGCGGCCACCTGCTCAGCGGCCGTTGCGCTGCTCAGGTAGTTGACGGCAACCTTTGCGCCCTCAGCGCCGAGGGCCAGGGCGATGGCGCGCCCGATGCCCTTCCCCGCTCCGGTGACGATCGCCACCTTCCCGTCAAGCTTGCCCATCGTGATCACTCCTTATCGCAGATACAGCTTCGGATGCTAGCACCGGGGTGCGCGGCGCCAGCCGGCGCCGCGCACCGTGTCGTTCCATTCCCTAGAGGCGCTCGAAGATCGCCGCAATGCCCTGGCCGCCGCCGATGCACATCGTCACCAGGGCGTAGCGCGCGCCGGTGCGCTGCAGCTCGTGCACAGCCTTCACCGTCAGAATGCAGCCGGTGGCGCCGATCGGGTGGCCAAGCGAAATGCCGCTGCCGTTGGGGTTGGTGCGGTCGGCCGGCAGGTCGAGATCACGCATCACGGCGAGCGCCTGGGCGGCGAAGGCCTCGTTGACCTCGAGGATGTCGATCTCCTCGAGGCGCAGGCCGGTGCGCTCGAGCAAGCGGCGCACCGCCGGCACCGGGCCGATGCCCATATATTTCGGCTCGACAGCCGCGTGGGCATAGCCCACCAGCCGCGCCAGTGGCTTGTAGCCGCGCTGCTCAGCCACGCTGCGCTCCATCAGCACCACCGCCGCCGCCGCGTCGTTGATGCTCGATGCGTTGCCGGCGGTCACGGTGCCGTCCTTCTGGAAGACCGGCTTGAGCTTGGCCATGCGCTCGAGGCTGGCATCGCGGCGCACGTTCTCGTCGGTGTCGAAGACCTGTACGCCGCCCTTCACCTTGACCTCAACCGGCACGATCTGGCTCTTGAAGTAGCCGGCGTCAATCGCCGCAGTCGCTCGCCGGTGGCTCTCAACGGCCAGCGCATCCTGGTCCTCCCGCGAGATGCCCCACTTGGCGGCAACGTTCTCGGCGGTGACACCCATGTGCACATCATCGAAGGGGTCGTTGAGCGCGCCGACCATCATATCGACCAGCTTGGCGTCGCCCATACGCGCACCCCAGCGCATCGCGGGCGCGCTGTAGGGCGAGCGGCTCATCACCTCGGCGCCGCCGCCGATCGCGGCATCGATATCACCCAGCATGATCATCTGGGCCGCCGAGACGATCGCCTGCAACCCGCTGCCGCAGAGCCGGTTCAGGGTCAAGGCCGGTGTCTCGACCGGGATGCCGCCCTTGACTGCCGAAACCCGCGAGACGTACATATCGTGGGGCTCAGTGTGGATGATGTTCCCAAAGACGACGTGCTCGATCTCCCTGGGCTCGACCCCGGCCCGGGCCACCGCCTCACGCACCACGATCGCGCCCAGGTCCGTGGGTGCGAAGTCCTTCAGCATGCCGCCATACGTGCCAATCGCCGTGCGCACCCCGCTGAGAACCACGACTTCCCGCTGGCTGCTCATCTCGACCTCCTTGTCAGCCCGTTGCGCGTTGCTCCGGGCGTATGCGAGTTTTGGTTGGGACCGTTGGATACGCGCCATTATAACAGCAAAATTGGCCGTGCATAGCCCCGCTGCCAGATTTTGTCCGCAAGATCGTGGCCCGGCGTGATCCTGAGCCTTCCGGCACGGCTGGCGCGGCGGGAGAAGTAACTGCGATGTAACTATCTGTGTTATAGTTCGCCCATCTTCCCAACTGGCGCAATGAATGCATAATTCCTCGTGAGCAGGAGGCAGACGATGACCCAACGCATCGAGGCGGTAGGCAGCGTGGCACTCAAAGATGGCCGGCACGCGAACATCCGGCCCCTGCAGGAAGAGGACCGTGAAGCGCTCACCGCTTTCGGCTTGAGCCTGCCCAAGAACGATCTGCTCTACCTCGAGGACGATCTGACGCACCCCGAGATCATCGCCCGCCTCGCCAACGCCGCCAAAGCTGAGAACTGGCGCCAGCTGATTGCGATTACCGACGATGGCCAGATTATTGGCTACGCAGCCGCGTTACGTATGCCCGGCTGGTCAAACCACGTCGCCGATATCCGGCTGATCGTGTCCCCCGGCTACCGGCGTAGCGGCCTGGGTATGCACCTGGCCCAGGCGATCGTCGAGGCCGCCCGCGAGCTCGGCGCGACCAAGGTCTCGGTCGATATGCTCGCCGCCCAGACGGCCGGCCAGGCGATCTTCAGCCGCCTCGGCTTTGCCGTCGAGGGGCAACTCGCGCGCCATGCGATCGACCGTGATGGTAAGCTCCAGGATATCGTGATCATGTCGGCCTTTGTGCGGGTGTAGGCTCCGCCAGTCACCCGCTGCAACGCGATGTCGGGGTGACACGGTGCGGGGGTGAGGGCCAGAGGCGTGGGACGTTGCCAGAGCCCTACTCCCCCCTCACCGTGTTATACCAGGTGGCATTGGCAATCCCGCAGTGTCCCGCTCATCTCCACAGCTCTCCAGCGCCACACAGAGCTTTGTAGAGCTGGAGCGCTGTGGAGGTGTGGAGCTGAGCCAATGCGATGCCAGCAAGCAGAATCGGTATTACCCCTTCCCCCCGCACCGCGCGGCGTGTCAGCCGGCTGCCCGCCACCAGAGCGCCGGTACCGAGGACGACGAGGAGCCCGCCCAGCAGCCAGGCCCGCGGGCCGCTGAGCTCGCTGCGCGGCAGATACCAGGCCCAGTGATCGACCAGGTGCCGGTTCGGCGGGTCGTAGTACCATGCCCAGCGCGGGCGCGGGCGCAGCGGAAGCGGCGCCACGCCCGTGTCCACCACGGCAAGCTGCGCGCCGTCGCGCGTGGAGCCCCCCAGGTCGGCCAGCTGTGGCCCGAGTTCGTCGTCACGCTCACTGAAGCCGACCGCCAGTGGGTTCCACGGGTGCGCGACGATCGCGAGCCGCGCGCGGCCAGGCGGCAGGAGCAGTTGATAGGCCCGCAACTGCCCCGCCGGCGGTGCAGCCAGTTCACGCCCATCCAGGCGCAGGCGCAGGTCGCTGGGCGGTGCCGCGGGCGGGCGCCGGTCGTCAAGCCTGAACGCGATCCGGGTGCCGGCAGACACATGGCAATGCAGCACGCCCAGCGCACCACTGCGGCGCGGGAGCGGCGCGCCGCCCGGATCCTCGCTGGCGAAGAACCCATCGCCGGGCCGGCAGACGGGCGGTGCCGCGGCGTAGCTGGCCCAGCGCTCGCCCAACAGGCGCCAGTGGCCGACCAGCGGCGAGCCGGCCAGGCTGTAGAGCTTGTCGCTGGGCGTGGTCGTCACCACGTAGGTGCTGAAGTTGAAGAGTACCCCGCCGAGATTGCCGGCGAACCCGGCCACGGCCAGCAGCGCGACGACGAGCAAGCGCCAGCCTGGTCGTGCCGTCGCGCCCGGTCGCAGCGGGACAAAGCCCGCCGCCAGCACGAGCACCGGCGCCACTACCGGCAGCAGGAAGCGTGGCCCCCACACCCCGCCGCCTGGCCACTCACCCCAGCGGGCGTAGAGCAGCAGATGCGAGAGAAACAGGCCCAGCGCCAGCAGCACGGTGGCCTGCGCACCCCGCCGCCAGAGGGCCACCGCGCCGGGCAGGGCCAGCAGCAGGGGTGGCGCGTAGAGCAGCACGCTCTTGCCCGGGCTCAGCAGCAAGCCGTGGAGCCCCACCAGCAGCGGCGTGGTGAACAGCCCTGCCTCGCTGGCATACCCCGAGGCGAGCGGCGTGCCGAAGCGCGCCAGGTTGTACCAGACGAGCAGCGCCAGGCCCGGGAGCAGCCCTGCAAGCCAGGGCAGCGGAGCACGCAGCACAGCGAACGCCGAGCGCAACCACGAGCTGGTAGCGGGCCGCCCCTGCCACGCGCCCCACAGCACGTAGAGCCCGAGCACCGGCAGCGCCACGCCCGCCGCGATGCGCGTGGCGAGCAACAGGCCCGCCGCCAGCCCGGCGATGAACAACGCGCGGCGCTGTGTGGCGGGGTGGCTGCGCTGCTGTGCGGCGTGGGCCCGCTCAGCGGCCACCAGGATCAGCAGCGCGGCCAGCGGCTCGGAGAAGAAGGTGCGGGCGTAGGGCCAGGCAAAGGTCGCCAGGCCGTAGAGCAGGGCCAGCACCGTTGCCCAGGCCGGCGGCGCCCCCAGGCGCAATGCCCACGCCGCGAGCACGGCGCCCACCGCAGCGGTGAGCAGGGCGTTCAGCGCGGTGACGGCAAAGCGCGTCGTGTAGTCGGCGGCCGGACCGGCGGGCGCGAGCACGGCGCCCCCCAGGTGCAATGGCACGGCCAGCAGCGAAGGCAGCACGCCATAGGGCGAGTAGCTGCCCCCGTCGCGGCCAGGCCGCAAGGCCGCAACCGGCGCACCCTCCGCCACGACGACGGCCACGTCGCCCCGTTCGATCAGCCCGCGCGTGACCGCAAGCATGGTCTCCTCGTCAGCCGAGTAGGTGTGCCCACTCAGCATCAGCAGGTAGCAGCCGCAGAGCAGGAGGAAGATGGCGCTCGGGAGGCGCATGGTCATCAGCCAGTCGTCGATCGTCAATGCTCAGCAGGACAGAACTGGCCCTGAGTCTAGCACAGTCCGCGCGCATGCCGGATCGGTGTACAATAGGGTTGGTGAGTGCGTCGTTCGGCCACCTATGCTTCCATCAGATCAACAATCCGAGATTGCCGCCATCCTCGAGGCCCTGCGCGCCGAGGTGCGCGCGCAGCGCCAGAGCCGGAGTGACGTGGAGCAGGGCTCGGCCCTGAGCGTGATCGAGCGCGAGCTGCACCACGCCGCCGAGCAGTTGGAGATCACCCGCGTGGTCAGCGCCCACTGGCCGCTGGAGGGCCGTACCCTCTACGAGCGCGCGTGGATCCTGGTGCACAAAGTGGTGCGCCGCGGGCTGCGCTGGTACATTAACCCGATCGTCGAGCAGCAGAACGCCTTCAACGACAGCGCAACCCGCGCCGTGCGCCTGCTGATCGAGGCCGAGGGTGAGCTACGCGACCAGATCGCCGCGCTGCAGCGCCAGCTAGCGCCACCCGCGTCCAGCGGCGGGCCGCCTGCGCCAGCGGGCGATCACCCCGCCACGCCGCCCACCAGCCCGGTGGCGGCCCCGCCCCCGCCGCCACCCGCTGCCGATGAGCCTGGCAGCCTGGCCGCTGAACTTGCGACACGGCGCACCGTGCATGCGCACTGGGAACTGGGCGGCCCTGGCCCCCTCGGCCTGGCGCGCGGCTTTGTGCAACGGGTCGTGCGCCAGTACCTGCGCTGGTTGATTAACCCGATCGTTGAGCAGCAGAACGGTTACAACGAGGCCCTGGCCCTTGCGCTGCCCCGGCTCAGCGCCGCCAATCGCGAGCTCCGGGCCCGCCTCGGGCGCCTGCCCGCGCCACCCGCAGCTGGCTCAGCGGGGACGCGCGCACCCGGATCGACGCCGTGATCCGCGCGCATCCGCTCCGCATCCTGATCTGCGCCGCCCAGGTGCCCTTCGTGCGCGGCGGGGCCGAATACCTCGTCGAGGGGTTGCGCGATGCCCTGCGCGAACGCGGCCATAGCGTCGACGTGATTGCCCTGCCCTACCAGTGGCATCCGGTCGAGCGCATCCCCGAGAGCGCGCTGGCCTGGCGCTTGCTCGATATCAGCCACGCCAATGGCCAGCCGGTCGACCTGGTGATCGGCACCAAGTTTCCCTCATACCTGGTGCGCCACCCGAACAAGGTGCTCTGGCTGGTGCACCAGCATCGGCAGGCCTACGACTGGTACGGCACACCCCTGAGCGATTTTGCCAACACCCCCGCGCACCGGCAGGTCCGCGACGCCATCTTTCGGATGGATCGGCGCGGGCTGGGCGAATGCCGGGCCCGCTACAGCATTTCGCGCAATGTCAGCGCGCGGCTGCAGCGCTTCAACGGCCTGGATAGTACCCCCCTCTACCCGCCGAGCCGCTATGCTGCACAGCTGTACGCCGGCCCCTACGGCGACTATATCCTCTCCGCATCACGCCTGGACCGCGCCAAGCGCCTCGATCTGCTGCTGGCGGCCGCGGCGCGTATGACCACGCCGGCGCCGCTGGTCATCGCCGGCAGCGGGCCGGACCGCGCGCGCCTCGAACGGCTGGCCGCCGAACTGGGCCTCGGCACGCGGGTGCGCTTTCTCGGCTTTGTTAGCGACGCCGAGCTGGTGGAGCTCTACGCCGGGGCGCGGGCGGTGTACTACGCGCCAATCGATGAGGACTACGGCTTCGCCACCGTCGAGGCCTTCGGCGCCGCGCGCCCGGTAGTGACCACCGACGATGCCGGGGGGGTGCTGGAGTTCGTTACCCACGGGCTGAACGGGCTGATCGGCCCGCCCGAGCCGGCCGCGATCGCGCAAGCCCTCGACTGCCTGGCTGCCGACGCCGCCCTGGCTGCGCGGCTGGGTCAGTCCGGGCGCCCGCTGGTCGCCGGCATCACCTGGGAGCGCGTGGTGGGAGCGCTGCTCGGCGGGGTGACGGGGTGACCGGATAGGCCGTATGGTCCCGCCACCTGGATCGCGCACCCTACCTGCCGGCTACGGGCGGGATGGTGCACGGAGCGTCTCGCTATCCAGGATGATCGTCACCGGCCCCTCATTGACCAGGGCGACCTGCATCATGGCGCCGAAGACCCCGGTCTCGACGCTCACCCCGCGGGCGCGCAGGGCCGCGCAGTAGGCAGCCACAAGGTGCTCGGCCTGGACCGGCGGGGCGGCAGCGGTGAAGCTGGGGCGCCGGCCTTTGCGGGCATCGGCGAAGAGGGTGAACTGCGAGACGACAAGCGCGCCGCCGCCGGTATCGAGCAGCGAGCGATTGAACTTGCCGTCCCCATCGGCAAAGATGCGCAATCCGGCTGTTTTGTCGGCCAGGAAGCGGGCATCGTCCGCGGTGTCGCTATGGCCTACGCCGAGCAGAATGAGCAGCCCCGGGCCGATCTGCCCGACGATCTGCCCGGCAACCTCCACGGAGGCCGCGCTCACCCGCTGCAAGACTGCACGCATCGAGATCCTCGCTTGTCTATGCCTGCGTACGTAGTCTGTGAACGGATTCTTCCGGCATGTTCCCGGGAGCGCGGGCGGATCGCCCTCGGCGGCGTTCGCGGGCAGGATGCCCGGTACGTGTTGACAATTCTCCCGGGAGCGCGGGCATCTTGCCCGCGTAGACATTTCTCCCGGGAGCGCGGGCATCTTGCCCGCGTAGACGCGACGAGGGCGGGACGCCCGCGCTCCCAGGCCCGTGTATGACCCCTTTCAGGGGTAGAGTTTCTGGCGGATGGCGTCCTGATGCGCTGCTTGCCCTCACCCCCCTCCCCCCCTCCGGGCGGGGGGGG
>Ga0272446_1003434_pt1 | contig 19951 bp, 17 predicted proteins | sample YNPCB0061_FD_194587 | JGI IMG/M metagenome (GOLD analysis project Ga0272446, IMG submission 194587) | Hot spring microbial mat communities from Yellowstone National Park, WY, United States - YNP-CB-006-1 | ecosystem: Environmental > Aquatic > Thermal springs > Hot (42-90C) > Sediment | place...
AAAAGGCTTCCGTCGGAAGCCCTTTTTTTGGAATGACAGTTTGGGAATCAATCAAAGTCTTCGGCGGTAAAGGTGATGGACTGCGGCTTGAGCAGTTCGCCATAGTGAGCAAGTTGTTTTGCTTCACGAAATTCTTCTGGTTTGCCGAGAAGTGCTTCAAGTTCCTTTTTTTCATTAGGCGTTATGTCGCCTCGCTCGGCGGCATATGAAAGTTGACCTAAAATAAACATACGAGCTTCAAACGGTATGTTGCTCTTTGCGAGTGCGCCCTCGATTTGTTCCTTAAAACTTTGAAAAACGACTTCCATTGTTGCAGTCTCTCCGATTGATGCTTTGGCGGTTTATTGAACCGAGCGGCCAAGATAACGAGTTACGACTTAATAGACTTACTACATCAAGCAGTGCTTGATTTATCTTAACCGCAACGCCTTATCCTTGACCTCACCCTGTTTTGGCTTCGCCAAAACTTCCCTCTCCTTGCGAAAGGAGAGGGATGTCGCAGAGCGACAGGGTGAGGTTACAGACACGCGCCTTGCATAAGATTGAGGCTCGGTGCCCAGTTGCGTGCAAATGCCTATTGAGCCGCCTTTCTTTGCCTTTTTTGGACGGATTTTCAATGTAGTATGTCTAATCTCTTCGGCGACTTCTTTTAGTTTTCGCGCCGACTACAAACACAAAGAGCCTGCTTTCACAGGCTCTTTCACTTTCAACCTCATGCGCGTTACTTTTCCTCAACGGTTTCGTCCGTTTCCTTTTCGGATTCGGTTACATCAGAAAACACAAGGCTATCGGTTTTCTTGCTGTATTTGATTTTAATCGAGGAGCCTTCTTTGAACTTGCCTTTGAGAATTTCTTCCGCCATCGGGTCTTCGACATACTTTTGCAATGCACGGCGAAGCGGGCGCGCACCGAATTGTTGGTCGTAACCTTTGTTCGCCAAAAACTCTTTTGCGGATTTGGTAATCTCAATCGTGATGCCCATTTCGCGAATGCGCTTAAAGAGCTTCTCGGCGGAAATGTCGATGATGCGGAAGATGTGTTCTTTTTCAAGTTGATGAAAGACAATCACATCATCAATTCGGTTAAGGAATTCAGGATTGAACACGCGCTTCAAGGCATCTTCAACGGTTGATTTCATGTTCTCGTATTTGCCTTTTTCAGAAGGTTGCGAGAAGCCCATGCCCATGCCCATGTTCTTGATGTCGCGTGCGCCGATGTTGGACGTCATGATGATAATCGTATTTCGGAAGTCCACGCGGCGACCCAGCCCATCGGTGAGAATCCCATCGTCCAACACTTGAAGCAAGATGTTGAAGACATCGGGGTGCGCTTTTTCGATTTCATCGAGCAAGACGACGGAGTAAGGCTTGCGGCGCACTTTCTCGGTGAGTTGTCCGCCTTCTTCGTAACCGACATAGCCGGGCGGCGCACCGACAAGTCGCGAGACCGTGAATTTTTCCATATACTCGCTCATGTCAATTCGCACTAAGGCTTCTTCGGTGTCGAAGAGGTAGCGGGTTAAGGCTTTGGCGAGTTCGGTTTTACCCACGCCTGTCGGTCCCAAAAAGATAAATGAGCCAATCGGACGGTTCGGGTCTTTCAAGCCTGCACGCGTGCGCTGAATGGATTTTGCAATGCGTTCAATCGCTTCATCTTGTCCAATGACTTGGCTCTTTAAGATTTCAGGGAGTTTGAGCAGTTTTTCCGATTCAGATTGCGCGACTTTGACAACCGGAATGCCCGTCATCATGGCAACAACGGCAGCCACGTTTTCTTCATTGACATCAAAGATTTTTTCTGCGGTTGTTCTTTCCCATTCTTGTTTTGCGCGCTCGAGCGAATCGATAAGCCGTTTTTCTTGGTCGCGTAGGCGTGCCGCCTCTTCAAAGTTTTGAGACTTGACGACTTGATTTTTCAATACTTTGATGTCCTCGATTTTTTGTTCGAGTTCGAGGATTTCTTTGGGAACGTGAATGTTAGAGAGGTGAACGCGTGCGCCGGCTTCGTCCATCACATCGATGGCTTTATCGGGCAGGTGTCTATCGGTGATGTATCGGTCGGAAAGTTTGACGGCGGCTTCAATCGATTCTTTGCTGTATCGGACATTGTGATGCGCTTCGTATTTCTCTTTGATGTTATTGAGAATCGCAATTGTGTCTTCGACCGTTGTGGGTTCAACCATGATTTTTTGGAAGCGTCGGTCGAGTGCGCCGTCTTTCTCGATGTATTGGCGATACTCGTCGAGCGTGGTTGCGCCGATGCATTGGAGTTCGCCGCGAGCGAGTGCCGGTTTGAAGATGTTGGAGGCATCAAGCGAACCTGAAGCGCCACCTGCACCGACAATCGTATGCAGTTCATCGATAAAGAGAATGACGTCTTTTGATTTTTCTAATTCGTTCATGACGGCTTTCATGCGCTCTTCGAATTGCCCACGATACTTTGTGCCTGCAACCAGTGCGGCGAGGTCGAGAGCGACAACGCGCTTATCATACAGCACTCGCGAGACTTTACGCTGAACGATGCGGAGCGCGAGCCCTTCGGCGATGGCTGTTTTGCCGACACCCGGCTCACCGATGAGCACAGGATTATTTTTCTTTCTGCGCGACAGCACTTGCGCAACGCGCTCAATTTCTTTTTCGCGTCCGATAATCGGATCGAGTTTATCCTCGAGTGCCAACTTGGTCAGGTCTCGACCGAAATTGTCGAGCACTGGCGTTTTCGTCTTTTCCATCTTTCGTCCCTCGTATTGTTGTTGATATTGCCCGCTTCCACCGCTTGACGAACTTGCGGCGGCAGTTACGGGGCTTCCCGTTTTGCCGCTCATAATGTTGTCCAATTCTTCGCGAACGGTTTCGTATCGCACACCGAATTGCGACATAATTTGCGCGGCGATATTGTCCTCATCTTTCATCAGCGAAAGAAGCAGATGCTCTGTTCCGATAATGTCAGATTTACAAATCTTCGCTTCCAGATATGTAATCTTCAAAACTTTCTCGGCTTGCTTCGTCAGCGGCACATTGCCCAGCGTGAGCGTTCCACCTGTTGAACGCACCGTATCTTCCACAGCGCGTTTGAGTTTGTAGAGGTCGCACCCCAAGTTTTTCAAAATGCGCACGGCGATCCCTTCGCCTTCTCTGATAATGCCCAAAAGCAAATGTTCTGTGCCGATGTAATCGTGTCCGAGCCGAAGGGCTTCTTCACGGCTGTATCGTATCACATCTTGAACCCTGTTGGAAAAATTCCCTTCCATATTTTCGTGTGGTCGTGTTGTTCTATTTGTAACAAGTTCAGATTTGCAATCAATCCACAACTAATGATTATAGTAGTATTTAATCGCTTTTGCAAAGGCATCTCTTTTATCTTTTTTTGCTTATCCTTTTTGAATTAGGCTTTCGGCATCACAATCCATAGAATCACATACACGATAATACCGGGAAACGCCGCGCTGAAAATTGAGATAAGCACATACAGCACACGCACCAGCGTTGGGTCCCAGCCGAGCCATTCAGCGATACCGCCGCACACACCACCAAGAATCGCATTGCGAGAGCGTTTAAGATAAGCCATTGTGATAACTGCTAATGTGATGTTGTTTAAGTTTTTCTTTGAGAATCATTGAGTAACATGTCTCACGCTCCACGAGCCCGCCAATGATGCAAAGCGGCAACTCTTGCCCAACACGCTGACGCAACGCCTTAATATAGCGCACAACAAGCGATGTTTGATAATCAATGATGTTTGTCGCAATCGTTGAACCTCGTGTCGCACACTGAAACACAACTGGTACAAGATGCTGAACCTCAAACTGCTCTTGATAAATTTTTCGAATTGCGCTTTCTCTTGTGCGAAAAAATTTTTTCATCGCTGTTTCAAAAATTGCGTCGCGCTCCAATCCGTCGAGCAGTTGCAAATAGGCTCGCACGGCTTCTTGTCCAATCGCGTAGCCACTTCCTGCATCGCCAATCACTCTGCCATATCCGCCCAATCTAATTTTCTTGCGTCCAACTTTCGCTACGAAAATTGAACCTGTTCCAAGAATCGCTAACATACCATCGCTGTTTGGAAAGTGCAGGTCAAAGGCTAAATCCACATCGCTCATCACGCTAATTTTTTCTCCAACAAGAGAACTTACAATCCAAGCGGCATCTTTTTTTGAAATCACGCCTGCCAATCCAAGTTTCACCGTTTCCGTCGGAAAGCGTTTGATAACCTTTGAAAGCGTGCGAATCATTTTTTCGCGCTCGCCCGTTTGCACATTGAAATTGCCTTTGTAGTTGGCTTTCAGTTTCAAGCCCGATTCGTTTTGAATAAACACTTTGAGCGAAGAGCCGCCGCCGTCTAAAATCAGCACTTTACTTTTCTTGTTGGATTTCACAACTTCTCAAAGTGTTTGAATTGTTCGCACTGCACGAGCGTGCTTGTGCCGTTTAGCACTTTTGGCACTTCCTCTAAAAGTTCAGGCATTTCGGGAAGATTGTCGCGAAGCGCATTGAGCAGTCTCACGGCTTTGATGTTCGGATTGGGTTGCAAGTGCGATTCAGCCGTCGCGCTCGGCGTGGCAAGGCATTTCGGAATTGCCTCGTACAGTTCGGGAAATTCAATCGTGTTGTTCACCACTGCGCCCAAGAGTTTTTCCAAACGCGAAAGTCGTGTGAGTTCCTTATCGCGTGCGGTGAGTTCATCAAGCGTATCAAAGGCATGGCGGTGATGCTCGTAAAGATGCGCTTTGGCTTCTCGCAAATTCGCGATGAACTTCGGCACATCATTTTCATCGAGCGGCTCAAAGGTGAAGGCATAATCGGAATAGATAATCAATTCGCCGTATTGCAGATGCGCAGTTTTAAGCACCGTCTTTGTGTGGTCTCTTTCTTTGAGCAAGCCGGGAAAGGCTTTGGCGAATCGGACTTTTTCTTCGGAGGCTCTCCATTTTTGTTCGGCGTAGGTCATATCTTGCACAGGAACAGTTGCAATGTTTAACAACACAGGATTGTTTTATCATTTCCAAAAACATCAGAAAGTTATGAAAACAATTCTCATCAGCCTTGCGCTCTTTGTGATAAGCGCGTCAAGTCTTGCGCAAAAAATTTTAGTGCCGATGGATAAAGCCCAGACCGACCACCTCAAAGCCTATGGCGTGGCGTATTGGTGCTTGGAGCGGTCGCTTTCGGTTGATTGGCTTCTGAACTATCGTGGCGGCTCGTTTATGATGGACGCGCTCCCCGCCGTCAAAGATGAACTTACCTTGCGCGGCGTTGCCTTCGAAGAACTTTCAACCAGCAAGGCAGAACAAATTCTCGCACAAATCCGAAGCGAAGAATCCAACATGGACGTGATGCGATTGGACAAAGCCCCAAAAATTGTCGTCTATGTGCCGCCTACTAACCTGCCTTGGGACGATGCCGTTACGCTTGTCTTGACATATGCCGAAATTCCTTTCGACAAACTTTGGGACGAGGAAGTCTTGAAAGGCAAGCTCAAAGATTATGACTGGCTTCATGTGCATCACGAAGATTTCACGGGGCAGTATGGCAAGTTTTTCGCGCAGTTCCGAAATGCGCCTTGGTACATCAAGCAAGTGCGCGACGCGGAACAACTTGCAAGGAAACTCGGCTACACCAAAGTGAGCGAACAAAAAAAAGCCGTTGCAAGAAAAATTCGCGACTTTGTGGGTGAAGGTGGATTTATGTTTGCGATGTGTTCTGCGCCCGATAGTTACGACATCGCCCTCGCCGCCGAAGGCATTGACATCGTGCCAAAAGAACTCGACGGCGACGGCATCACGCCCGACGCACAAGCCAAACTCGATTTCTCCAAAACCTTTGCTTTTGAAAACTTCATCGTGAACTTCAATCCCTACGAGTATTCAAAATCCAACATCGACATCAACCCGATGATGACCGGAAGTTCGTCAGGTCAAGAGAACGACTACTTCACGCTCTTTGAGTTCAGTGCGAAATATGACCCTGTGCCATCCATGCTCACGCAAAATCACACCTCCATCATCAAAGGCTTTTATGGACAAACCACTTCATTTCGCAAGAGCCTCATCAAGCCCAGCGTTGTGATTATGGGCGAAAAGAAAAACACCGAAGAAGTTCGCTACATTCACGGCAACTACGCACGCGGGCAATTCTGCTTTTATGGCGGACATGACCCCGAAGATTATCAGCACCACGTCGGCGACCCACCCACCGACCTCAAACTGCATAAAAATTCTCCGGGCTATCGCCTCATCTTAAACAATGTGCTCTTCCCCGCCGCACAAAAGAAAAAACAAAAAACCTAAATCGCCCATGAATCCAATTCCAATCAACATTCTCACAGGCTTTCTTGGAAGTGGCAAAACCACACTTCTTAAAGAGTTGCTCAAAGCCATGAGCGGCAAAAAGAAAATCGCTGTCTTGATGAATGAAATCGGCGAAATTTCCATTGATGCAAAATTGCTCGAAGGCTTCTCGACCAAAGTCTTTGAACTCAACGACGGCTGTATTTGCTGTTCCATCAACGAAAATTTCGTTACGGTGTTAGATGAATTAGCCGAGAAAGCCTCGCCCGACCTCATCGTGATTGAGACCACCGGCGTTGCCAATCCGATGAATATCATTTATTCCATCATTAACCCGCAATTCGTGATTGATGCCGTGATTACAACGATTGACGCAAAGAATTTCTTGCAGATGAAAGATGAACTTGATGTCGCCGAAGAGCAACTCGATGCCGCCGATGTGATTGTCATTACCAAAGATGATATTGCTACAACAAGTGAACTTACAAGCATTCAAAACTTTGTTCGAGAGCATCGCCCGACGGCGACCGTCTTTTATCGCCATTCGCTTGACCTGTCGCTTCTTTTCGGCGTGGCGTATCCGCGCGAAATTCTTGCGCCACCAGAGGCATTGCTTCACGAGCATGACCATCATCATTTTGAGCACGAAGGCGTTGAAGCGTTCCGAGTTGCAAGCGATGATGTCTTCGTGTTAGAGCGACTGCAATCGGCGTTGGAATCGCTTCCGAAAAATTTATGGCGATTGAAAGGTATTGTTCATCTTTCAGGCTACTCGCAATCGTTCATTCTGAACTTTGCTTACGGGCGATACACGCTTGAAGATTACAGCGGCACCGTTGAGTCGAAGTGCGATTTAATTTTCATCGGGAAATCCATTCGCTCACTTCAAGGCGAACTTGTTGCGCACCTTAAAGCGGCAAGCGTGGTTTCGGAAGAATCTCAACCTCATTGATGGCGCGTGGCGAAAAAACTTTTCGTATTAGCGGGCGAAGCATCGGGCGATTTACACGGCGCGGGCGTGTTGAAGTCGCTGAAACGCTTGGAACCATCGCTCGATGTGTTCGGCATTGGTGGCAAGCATATTCAAGCCGTTGGGGCGCGACTGCTTTATTCGGTCGAGCAAATCAACTTTATGGGTTTCGTTGAAATCGCCAAACATTACCGCTTTCTGCGGCGCGTGTTGGAGACGGTGAAATCGGCGATTCGCCGCGAAAAGCCTGATGTGGCGTTGCTGATTGATTACCCCGGCATGAACTTACTACTCGCCGAGTTTCTAAAAGCGCAAGGCGTGCCTGTGGTGTATTACATCGCGCCGCAAGTGTGGGCGTGGAAAGAAGGGCGCGTCAAGAAAATGCGCGAGACCATTACGAAACTCTGCGTCGTCTTCGAGTTCGAAGTTGAGTATTTCAAACAGCATGGCATTGAGGCAAAATTCGTCGGACACCCGATTTTGGAAGAACTCGCCGACCTTTCGCTTCCGCCCAAATCACGCTTTCTCAATCAGCATCATCTTCCTGTTACGCAACGCTTTATCGGATTGCTTCCAGGCAGTCGCAAGCAAGAACTCGAGCGCATTTTTCCTGAAATGCTTGGTGCAAGTGAATTGCTCTCACAACACTTTGAGTTAAAGTTCTTGTTGGGGATTGCGCCCACGATTCCCGAATCGTTTTACGACAAATTTCTTTCGCGCTCCTCTCTCGCGCCAATTCGCGTGAGTGCATATGAGACGATGCAATACAGCGACCTTGCCTTCGTAACAAGCGGCACCGCCACGCTTGAAAGCCTTTGCTTCGGCTTGCCGATGATTGTCTGTTACAAAACTTCTCCGCTCAATTATCTGATTGGCAAACGCTTGGTAAAGATTCAGAAAATCGCCTTAGCGAACATCATTGCGAATGGACTTTACGGCAGTGAAAAAACGGTTCCTGAATTGTTGCAAAGCGACCTAACCGCCGCCAATCTCGCCAAACACGCGGCGATGTTTTTGCACAATGAGGCGTATCGGAACGACGTGTCGGAGAAGTTGCGACGAGCAAAAGAAAAATTAGGTCGATTGACTCCGTCAGAAGAAGTGGCGCGGGAGATTGCGGAATACCTTTCGTGAAAGGTTGTATAAATAGAACACTGATGAGACGGATTAAACAGGTTGCCACCGATTTCTATTCCTCAAAAAAATCCGCGCCTCATCGGTTCAATCCGTTCAATCCGTGTTCCAATTAAAAAAGAACACTGCACAGAAACACTCTCAACTATCAACTCTAAAACACTCCGCGTTCTCAACTCAATCTTTCGGCGGCGTGAGTTTGAAGCCTGAAATCGCGCCCGACCGACGCGGCAGGGTTACGGGTTTTCCGTTCAGCCACAGTTCCGCCGCTTCTAATTTTCCAACCGTCAGCGTGAAAAGACTATCGGCGTTGAATTTTGCAACGGTTTGCGGTGTCAGTAGCATTTCTTTTGCGTTGCTCTTATCGCTGGCGACGCTAATCCAACACGTGTCAGTTTTTGAGCGCACGACAAGCGTATGTTTCTTTTCAGATTTCGGCGATGCGTCCACATCTTCAATCACGGGCTTGCGTTGCGTTTCTGGTGCTGGTGGCGCAATTTCTTTTGGCTTGCTTTCCCGCACTTGCAGTGTTGCGTCAAGCGTTTTCGTGATGGCTTGTTGCTCTGAAACAGGTCGAACTTGTTCTTGGGAAATTCTTTCGGATTGTTTGAAGAGAATCCAGATGATGCAAATCGTTACGATGAGCGCGCCTGCTAAACTTGCATAGATGAGCCGCTTCTTGTGGCTTTGTTCGGGCTCTGGGATTTCAAAGTCGGTCGACATTGCGGGCGAGGCGATGCTTGTTGATTCGCGTGCGGTGGGCTGAAGTGTCGGCTTTGGTTCTGTTAGGCTTTCAGGGGTGGGTTTTTCTTCTTCAAAATCGCTTTGATGCAGTTTTACGCCAATGGTCTCGGCATACTTTTTCAAAATGGCTTTGATGTAAGGTTCAGGCTGAAAGGTTGTGTCTCCGCTTTCAATGCGGGTGAGGACTTCGAGGCGAATGTTGGTTTTGTAACTGATGTCTTGCAGGGTGATATTTTTTTCTTCACGGGTGCGTGTTAGTCGCTCAATGAGTTTTTGCATGGCTGGCTATGTTTTGAACAGCAGTTTGGAACGTCAGATGAAGTTGTTGGAACTTAACGCTTTTACTTCAAAAAACAAATTAAACGTTCTAACGTGGAATTTCTCCTATTAAGCCTTACCAACCAATAACCATAAGACTGCCGTTACGCCAACCATTAAAATCCAACCTAATAAGCACACGATTACTGCTCACACGGTTGATGTGTAGTCCAATGCTTGACGCACCGCAATCACAAATGCAATGAGCATCCAGATTTGAACGATGAACGTGATAATTGCACCGATTAAAGGAATAATGCCAAGTATCAGCAAGAGTCCGGGCGAAGCGGCAAAACCAATCGTGCGCAAGAGTTGTCCTAAATCGGCTTCGGTTTGGCGTTCAGGTAGAAGTTTTGCTCCAACAACAAATGTAACAAGTGCCCAAACAAACCAACCGACTAACTGACCAACCGTTCCAAGCAGAAGCCCTGTTGTGCCGAGTTCATCGTAACTTCCAATGCCTGCGGCAATGCCGTGAAGCACTACAATTAGCATCGCTTGTCCGAGTGCGGTTTTATCCGCTTCGACTTCTTCATAAAGCGCGACCTCTAATTTCGCCGCACGAATCATTCGTTCTAATAGCATGGTTTTTAATCGTGTTTATGTGTTAGAGATTTTTTAGAAAAGATAATTCGCAATCCAAACGACATTGGCGAAAACGCCCGCCGCAGTTACTTCCGCGCCTGCGCCCGCGCCTTTGACTACAAGCGGACGCTCATGATAGCGTTCCGTCGTGTAAGCAATGATGTTATCACTTCCCGAAAGATTGTAGAACGGATGCGTTGAATCGACTTCAACCAATTTGACTTCGGCGTTTCCATCTTCAAGCAGTGCAATAAATCGAAGCACACAGTTCTTGCTTTCAGCCTGCCGTTTTTTCTCTTCAAAAATGGGATTGGCTTTTTCGAGTTCGTGGAAAAATTCATCGACCGTTTTGGCTTGCATACATGCATCGGGCAAAAATTGATGAATGTGAACATCAGAAAGTTCGAGCGGCAAGCCTGTTTCACGCGCCAAAATTAAAATTTTTCGGGCAACATCGAGTCCGCTCAAATCGTCTCGCGGGTCAGGCTCGGTGTAGCCGAGTTCTTTGGCTTCGCGCACAATGTCGCTAAACTTTCTTTCGCCTTTGAAATTGTTGAAGATGTAACTGACGGAGCCCGACAGCACGGCTTCGATTTTGAGAATTTTGTCGCCGCTCGAAAGCAAATCGTTGAGCGTGTTGATGACAGGCAAGCCCGCACCGACATTCGTTTCGTAAAGGTATTTGACATCGTGCTGAATAGCGGCAAGTTTGAGCTTTTTGTAATCTTCATACTTGCCTGAATTGGCGCGCTTGTTTGGCGTTACGACTGAAATGCTTGACGATAAAATGTCTTCGTAATAGCCCACAATTTCATCTGCCGCTGTGCAATCAATAAAGACGCTTCCCGCTAAATTGAGGGCTTTCATTCGGCGAACAAATTCTTTCATATCCTTCGGCTCGCCTTGCTCTTCGAGGGTTGTCTTCCAGCACTTTAAGTCAATGCCGTTGGGATTGAAGAGCATTTTTTTGCTTCGCGCAAGCGCAACGACTTTGAGTTCGAGCGACTGCTGTTCGCGCAAGACTTTGGCGTGTTCGTCAAGTTGTTTGAGAAAGGTGCCACCGATTAAGCCCGTGCCAACCAAGAAGAGATGCAAGGTTTTTCGCTCCGAGAGAAAAAAAACTTCGTGTAAGGCATTGAGGGCTTTTTCTTCGTCGTTTCGGTCAATTACAACTGAGATGTTGATTTCTGATGAGCCTTGCGCAATCGCAACGACATTGATGCCGTTCTTGCCAAGCGTCTGAAAAAACCAGCCTGCCACGCCCGTGCGATGTTTCATGTTCTCGCCGACCACTGCTACGATGGACAGATTTCGCTCGATTTCAATCGGATAAATTTTTCCCGCATTGATTTCCAAAAGGAATTCCTTCTCGACGGCGGCTTTTGCCTGCTCCGCCTCTTTGAGCGCGACCGCAAAGCAAATGCTATGCTCCGACGAGGCTTGCGAGATGAAGATGATGTTGATGTTGTCGTTTGCGAGTGCCGAGAACACACGCTTTGCCGTGCCAATCGAGCGCACTAATCCACTTCCTTCCACGCGGAGCATTGCAATGTCATCAAGCGAAGAAATGCCACACACCGAGACTTTCCGATTCGGTGCGACTGCCGTAATCAGCGTGCCTTCAAACGAGGGATTGAAGGTGTTGAGAATTCGAATCGGAATGTTTTGAAGCATCGCGGGTTGAACGGTCGGCGGATAAAGCACTTTCGCGCCGGAGTTCGACATTTCAAGGGCTTCGCGATAACTCATTTGCGGAATGGGGAAAGCGTCCTTGACTTTGCGAGGGTCGGCGGTCATGAAGCCATCAACATCGGTCCAGATTTGAATTTCAGAGGCGTGAAGTGCCGCGCCGAAAATTGCCGCTGTGTAATCCGAGCCGCCGCGTCCGAGTGTGGTGGTTTCGCCTTTTAAGGTTGAACCAATAAAGCCTGTGATGATTTGCAACGCACCGCGATTGAGAAAATAGGTGCGAATGTTGCGATAGGTTTCTTCTTGCAACACGCCCGCTACGCCGAAGCGATTATCGGTTTTAATCAAGTCGCGTGCGTCGCAGTATTCGGCATCAACGCCTTTGGCTTTGAAGGCTTCGGCAATGATGAACGCCGAGAGCCGCTCGCCGAAACTCATCATAAAATCAAGCGTGCGCTCGGTGTATTCTCCAACAAGATATGTTCCGTGCAAAATGTCTTCGAGCTCGTTGAGCATCATTTTGACCGTTGCCAGTGCAGGCGATTGCGATTTAATCGGCACAAGCGCGTGGACGGCGGAAAGATGTCGCTCTTCAAAGGTTGCGAAGAGTTGTTTGTAGGAAAGGTCGCCGTCAGCGGCTTTCGCGCTCATGTCAATCAATTTATCGGTTGCGCCACCAAATGCGGACACTACAACGGCAACACTTTCTTTTGCTCTTGCTTCAAGCACCAGCGACATGACGCGCTCGATGCGTTCAGGTGTGCCAACAGACGAGCCACCGAATTTCAAGATTTTCATGTGCAATGGTTTTTGTTCAGGAAGTTTTATCCAAGAAAACTCAATTTTTTCTCTTGTTGAATAATGGTTAAATGCTTGGACGGGCTTCGCCGTCTTCTTTTTCAGATTCTTTCAGCCGGCGGTAAAGCGTGGCAACGCCAATACCGAGAAGGCGTGCGGTTTCTTCTTTGTTGCCGCCGGTCATTTCGAGCGTGCGGGCAATCATCACATCTTCAATTTCTTCAAGGGGCGTGCCGATGCGGAAACTCACGATGCGCGTGGTATCTGTTCCGGTAATGTAATCGGGCAGATGTTCTTTTTGAATTTGCTCACTGTTGCAGAGCACAACGGCACGCTCAATGACGTTTTCAAGTTCGCGCACGTTGCCGCGCCACGAATGTCCTTCCAAGAGCCGCACGACTTCGGGCGAAAGTCCGCGCACGTTTTTCGCGTTCAATCGGCTGAATTTCTCGATGAAGTGTTGCGCCAGCGGAATGATGTCGTCTCGGCGTTGGCGAAGCGGCGGGAGTTCCAGTTTGATGACGTTGAGACGGTAGTATAAATCTTCGCGGAAGCGTCCTTCGGCGATTTCTTCGTCAAGGTCTTTGTTGGTTGCGGCAATCACGCGCACATCGGTTTTGAGCGTCTCTTCACTGCCGAGCCGTTGGAACTCGCCATCTTGAAGCACGGTGAGCAATTTCACTTGCAAGTGTGTGGGCATATCGGCGATTTCATCGAGAAAGATGGTGCCGCCGTTGGCAAGTTCGAAGCGTCCGCGTTTTTGTTTGATGGCATTTGTGAATGCGCCTTTTTCGTAGCCGAAGAGTTCGGATTCCAAGAGTTGTTCGGGCAGTGCGCCGCAGTTGATTTTGACGAAAGGCTTATCGCGCCGACCGCTCAATTCGTGAATTGCACGCGCAATGACTTCTTTGCCTGTGCCGCTCTCGCCCAAAAGCAACACCGTCGCACGAGACGGCGCAACCTTCTCGACCGAATCCATAATCTCGCGCCAGAGCGGACTGAACCCGACGATATTTTTCGGAAGAAATCTGCCGCTGACTTGCTGACGGAGTTTGGCGTTCTCGACCAAGAGCATGCGCGTTTCCAACGCCCGCTGAATCAAGCGGCGAATGTCGCTCATTCGGAACGGCTTTTGAATGTAGTCATACGCCCCAAGTTTCATGGCTTCAACGGCAGTGTCGATAGAGCCGTAGGCGGTCATCATCACGACCACGATGTTCGGGTCATACTTTTTGATTTCTTTGAGCAAGCGCACGCCGCTGTCAGGCTCTTGAATTTTGAGGTCAGTCAGCACAAGGTCAATTTCTTCTTCGTTCAAAATCTTCATGGCTTCCTTTGGCGTTTCGGCGGTGAAGACTTGACGTTCATCGGGCTTGACTAATCCGTCGGAGAGTGCGTCGCGTGTATTTTTCTCGTCGTCGACGATTAAGAGTTTTACCATAGTGCCTTTACTCGCTGTGCTGTTCAGGTTTCATGGTCGGGAAGAAAATGACATCGCGAATGGACTCTTGTTCGGTGATAAGCATGGTCAGGCGGTCGATGCCAATGCCAATGCCTGCGGTGGGCGGCATACCAAATTCAATCGCACGAAGGAAATCTTCGTCAACGCCCATCGCTTCCTCATCGCCGCGCTCGCGCAGTCGTGCTTGTTCTTCCAATCGCTCGCGTTGGTCAATCGGGTCGTTGAGCTCGGAGTACGCATTGCACACTTCTTTGCCAGCCACAATCAATTCAAAGCGTTCAACCAATCCTGACTTGCTTCGATGCTTTTTCGTGAGCGGCGACATTTCCACAGGATAATCGATGATGAATGTGGGCTGAATGAGTTTCGGCTCGACAAATTCGCCGAAAATTTCATCAATGATTTTTCCGCTTCCGATGTTTGGGTCAAGTTTCAAGCCGAGTTCGCCTGCGATGGTTCTTAATTCCGCTTCGCTTTTGCCCTCAATCTCTTTGCCGGTGTATTCCTTGATGGCTTCTGCCATTGTGAGTTTGCGATACGGCGGTTTGAGATTGACTTCATGCTCGCCCACTTTGACGGTGGTTCTGCCATTGACGTTCATTGCAATTTTTTCAAACAGCGTTTCAACCGTCTGCATCATCCAGTTGTAGTCTTTGTAGGCGACATAGAATTCGAGCATAGAAAATTCGGGATTGTGAAATCGGCTCATGCCTTCGTTGCGAAAGACTTTGGCAAATTCATAGACGCCGTCGAAGCCGCCGACAATGAGGCGTTTGAGATAGAGTTCGTTAGCAATGCGCAAGTAGAGTTTCATATCGAGCGCGTTGTGGTGCGTCGTGAACGGACGTGCTGACGCACCGCCATAGACGGGTTGCAGAATCGGCGTTTCAACTTCCAAGATGTTGAGGCTGTTCAAAAAGTCGCGAATGGTTTGAATGAGTTTGGCGCGTTTGATGAAGACTTGCCGCACGTCAGGATTCACAATTAAATCCACATAGCGCATGCGGTAGCGTTGCTCTTTATCGCTGAACGCATCATAAACAACCTTCTTGCCATCAATTTCTTGCTCTTTGGCAACGGGAATTGGACGAAGTGATTTTGAAAGCATTTCTAACTTCGTAGCATGAACCGAGACTTCGCCCGTCTTCGTGCGGAAGGTGTAGCCGTGAATGCCAACAATATCGCCGATATCGAAGTATTTGAACGCTTTGTAAGTGGTTTCTCCGACATCATCTTTGCGAAGGTAGATTTGAATTTTGCCCGTTGAATCTTGAATGTGGAAAAACGATGCCTTGCCCATGTTGCGAATCGTCATAATTCTGCCGGCGACCGCGACATCGGTTTTTTCGCCATCAACGAAAGTTTCCACGAGGGGCTTGGCATAATGCGTTACAGGAAACGAGTAGGGATATGGCTCGATGCCGAGTTCGCGTAGTTTGGCGAGATTTTCGCGTCGCTGACGCATTAAGTCGTTGAGGTCTTCGGTGTGTGTGTTGGTATGGTGTTCGGACATGTGAGTTGAAAAATCTGTTAAAAAAAATTTCACCGTGCTTTTCATCTAAAAATCTAACATAATAGAACTTCTTTTCGTGCTATATGTTTAATATCCATTCGCAAATCTTTGTCAGTTGTTGATTGTTTGTAAGATTAGCGGCGTTGTTTATTATTCCGGTTTGTAGTTGTTTGAAAATTTCAACTGCCATTGCTGTTTCAATCGCCGCTCCGATGAAAAAAGTTTGAGGTTTTAAGTTCTTCTTTTTAAAACTTGCGCGTATTCTGTTAAGAGCGGAGGTTGCGGTTTTCCAATGCTCGTCTGCCCCTGCTGGGTCGATACCACCTTTTAACTCTCCCAATGCAATGTATTTTTCAGGTTGATAAATGATGGATTGTTTTCCTGCTTTCAGGTCGTCAGGTTTTGCCTGCAAAATAGAGATGTCTACATTCTTCTTTACTAATGGAACATTGATGTTCAACATCAAAAGTCGGTCTGTGTTTCGTTTCCAGTATATTGCCTTGATATGTTTTTCAATGTCGGTGTCATCAGTCGGCTTTTCACGCCAAGTATTGGTGTTGTCTTTCCAGTTGTATTTGACTCCTGCGATATTGAAGACAGAAATCAGCGAGCGTATAAATTTTCTTTCTCCAAGTGTGCCTGCAAGGTTTCTTGCCTTACCACCGAGCGCATCACCCTTTGTGAGCAAGTATCGATAAATCAATTCATCAATAAAACTTTCTCCGGCTGGTTCAAGAAATTTTTCAATGAGTTCTTTGATTGCAAGTATTTTATCATCTTCGGTTAAATAGTTGAGAGATTTGTCAGAAAGCCCAGCCGCAGTAAGCAGACCCACTCTTAAATCTCTTAAATTCAAAAGGTCTTTGGGCTTTTTCACTTGCGCCGCAAGTCCTTTCAGTGCTTTTGCTTCTTCTATGTATGGAATAGCAATGTAGTTTTTCTCCAAAGCGATTGCGATGAACCCTGCTCTCGTTTCTACTCTTGATGTAACTAAATCGTCCGCTGACTTTATGAGTGGGTTCATCATTTCTTTTGCCACAAGTAAACACATTTGCGGACTTCTGTTCGTCCATAGTTGCCCATTTGTTGACTGCTATTGCCTTTGCCTTTGGGCAAAACAAAAATTTTCTTGATGCTATAGCCAAATGCTTCCGCAAACTCCGACAAGATTAAATCGACAGGAATTTCTTCACCGCCGTAACGAACATTGTCATTTACCATCACACAATAACCGCCACTCTTTGTAGTTCTTGCCATTTCGTAAATCACAAAACACATCTCCAAAAAATAATTCTTCACCATTCTTGGAATGTTCGGATTGTTGAGTTTTTGCAACGTGTTTAACTCGTCAAGAACGGCGTTCACTTCCGTCATGGCGGCGCAATTATTGTAGGTACCTATTACTTCTTCAAAATGTTTTTGTCTACCAAGCGTGGTATAAACCTGACTGATGTCTTCTAATTTTTCTTTGTTCTCAACCGTGCAAGAAAGCATAGATTGCCGAAGATTACGAATATGATTCTGGTCTTGTCCAAGAAAAACTAACTCTAACGCATATGTTCTTGTGTAGTCATAGCGATTGCAATACGGTGGCGAAGTGATAATGAAATCGAAAAAGTTGTCTTGACATTTTGGCAATTCCTCTAAGCAAGAACCTGCGATAATAGTTACAGGTTTCTGTTTAATTCCATTTCCGCTTTTATTGAACTGCTCGAATAAGTTGACCGGTTGATTTGGCGAAAGGTCAGTCACAATTTGATGAAGTTTATTTTTCAGTGCTTCCTCAAACGTTAGGATTTTGCCTTTATCGAATGGCTTGCCTGACAAACTTCTTTTGCTTCTATAATCCCAACGCAAATACTGTCCGTCCTTTCTTGTGTAGCTGATTTCTTCTAACACCGAGAACGCCGCAAATCGTAATACGGTCTGCGTTTTTTTATCGTCGATTTTTGAGCAGTAGGTCAAAAATTTATTGAGTGAAATTTCAGTGTCGTCGGGAAACGCGTCTTTCGTAATTGAGATGTGCTTGATATGACTATCATATACTTCAATCTTGGCTAACTCCGACCACATGTCTTTTATTGTTCCCTGAAGGGTTTCCACATCTATATCATTTAGCATCTCTCTTGTTTGCATGACGAAAACACCAACAGGAAGCAATTCAATACCATGTGATTCCCAGCCGAGTTCTTGTCCTGCAAATAGGGCTGTGCCCGCACCTGCAAAAGGGTCAAGCAGTTTACCGGGCTTTGAGCCGTATTCTGTCAAGAAGTATTTTACAAGAGCAGAAGAAAAGCCTTCTTTGTATTTGAACCATCGGTAAATAGGCTCATCTTTGTTTGCTTGAAAACTCACAACTTTTCGGCTCAACTTGTAAGCCGTTTCCATCTTATCAGCCAATCTGTTGAATAAGCGTTGTCGTTCTGTTCGTGTTGAATCTGCTGTTTTCGTCATGGCTCAAAGTAAATTTAGGTATGCGTTCTGCCCGTCTTATTGAAACCGTTCCAACCAATCACTTCACACAAGTGAAGTGGTTAGAGATTCATCAAATAGCGCGTGTAAAGAAACACAACTGGCGCGATGAAACAAAGCGAATCGAAGCGGTCAAGAAATCCGCCGTGTCCGGGAATCAAGCCTGATGAATCCTTCACGCCGCTATCGCGCTTGAACATCGATTCAATCAAATCGCCAATCGGACTGAGCAAGCCAATCAGCACGCCAAGAATTACAATGTGATGAGCCTCAAAGCGTTCAGAAAGCAAGGTGTGATAAAACATCACCGTCGTAATGATGCTGGCGATGGAGCCGGTGAAAAAGCCTTCCCAAGTTTTCTTCGGGCTGTATCGCTCTGAAAATTTTGTCTTGATAATTTTCCCGCCTAAAAATTTTCCGCCGAAGTAAGCAAACGTATCCGACATCCACACGGCGATAAAAATCATGGTGACAAACACGCCGTCCTTGTCATAGCCTCGCATATCGAGCAGTGAGACAAACGGAAACGAAATGTAAAAGAGACAGAGAAACGACGCGCCGATGTTTTGAATGGGCGTGCCGCGCTTTCGGAAGAGTTCAATCGAGGGAAAAAGAAACACCGCAAGCAACATAAAATCGAAGGTTGAAATCACGCGGAACTTGTGATTGATGAGAATTGCCGCGCAAAAGAGCATCATCAGCCACCGAATCGGATAAATCTGCTTGTGGTTGAGCATCGTGGTGAATTCGTAGAGCGACATGAGCGCGATAAAGAGCATTGCGCCGAGAAAGATTACACCGCCGAAGTGCGCACACAGCAAAATCGTAGGTCCAGCGATAAACGCCACCACCACGCGCCAAAATAAGTTCGATTGAAGCAGGCTTTCAGGGGCGGAAACGGCGGCAGTTTTTTCTTCCACAGGCTTCGAACTCAATTACTCTGCTCCTTTGTCAAAGCGTTGATTGACACACGTTGCTGTTCATATTCCGCAATCAGTCGTCTGGCTTCTTCAAGCACTTCGGCTCTCACCCACAGTTCAATCGGTTGCTCATTCGTGAAGAACGAGAACATTCGGTCGCGCTTCGTGAAAAGGACGGCTTCAATGCCTGCATCGGCAAGCATCGCTTTGAGAAGTTCGGCTTCAAAATCGAGCGTTGTGCGGAATGCGACTTGCCAATTCGGGAGCGGTTCGGCAGGTTCATTCTCAAGCCTCGCCGAACTTGGCAAAAAGAAAAGTCGAGTCAAAAATCGTTTCATTCGTTTTGTTTCTTGGTGAGGTCAATGGTTGTTTGATGCTCCTTGTTGCTGTTGGAACGGCTCACGGCGCGATGGTATTGGCGAAGCACCAACATAAAGAGCAAGAGCGAGATGACCGCACTTGCGATTGCCATCGGCGAAAGAATTTCAGGCTCACTGTTTTTGAGTGTTTGAACCATCGTTTCGCTCAATCCAAACCAACTACCATGATTTAAGATAAAAATTCCCATCACCGAGAAAAAATTAAACGCGAAGTGCGCAACGATGCACAGCCACAGTGCGCCCGAAGTCTGACGCAAATACGAAATGTAAATGCCTATCGCGATCAAGGGCAAGGTTTGAATCGGATTGAGGTGATAGATGCCGAAAATCGCACCTGTCCAAATCACCGTCCGCAGAGGCGACATCGCGCGCGAAAAATTACGCTGAATCAATCCACGAAAGACCACTTCTTCGCACACTGCCGGCGTCAGTGCCATCACACCCACCACCAACGCAAGTTCGCCCACGCTGTTGGCAGAGGCTAATTTTTCCACCACATCATCAAAGAGTGCTTTCCATTGCCGCACTTCTTCTTTTAACCCGAAGCCTTCCGACAGCACAACGACCTGCACATCACCCACATAACTCAAAAACGGATTCAGCACCACCGCACCCAACACGCCCCAAATGATAACCTCGCGAGAAACCGACTCATTGAGCGCAAGAAACGCTCGATTCTC
>Ga0272446_1003435_pt1 | contig 19951 bp, 15 predicted proteins | sample YNPCB0061_FD_194587 | JGI IMG/M metagenome (GOLD analysis project Ga0272446, IMG submission 194587) | Hot spring microbial mat communities from Yellowstone National Park, WY, United States - YNP-CB-006-1 | ecosystem: Environmental > Aquatic > Thermal springs > Hot (42-90C) > Sediment | place...
AAGGGATTATGAATACAATCATTGACAATTATGTTCTAATGGGCTGCTAATAAAATCTGGTATCTAAAAAGTCGGCCATCAAATTTACATTTCACGACTCTTGCTTGCAAAGTAGTCTCTGGAACTTACTGCCAGGTCAATTCCCAGTCATCCATCTACTCAAACCTTATATGGATTTAATGCTTCAACCAAGTATTTGGAAAGGGTTTCACGAAAATTTCATCTTATGGGGCGCTTTTCACCGGGTTAAAGTGCGCTCAGAAGCTTGTAACACCTATTTAGCGAGGCTCTTGCTGTGCTTTACCCAGTCGTGAACCAATACTGTTCGGTTAAAATGCAAAGATTTTGCCCCAGCCCTCTTTTCTTGCATGTCCGTATCTTATATGCCCGTAGGGCTTTAAGCCCCAATTCTGGAGGGCGACAAATCCCTTTCATGATCGCTCATCCGCTATCGTTGCCAGACTGGTCACCCTGTAGGCACTCCCAGCGATGGAAGGCATTTCCAGGTCCGAATGCCGGTTGCTACCAGGCTCTGGGCTCAAACCGATCGTCATTCAAAATCACCACCCCATCCCCCGACTGGGCCAACACAAACAAGCCCTGGCGATACGCATAGCGGGGCTCCCCCTAATTCGCCCAGTTGCTGACTCAGTTGCTGATTCATCCGCCGGTTTTCCTGGGTGGTGGCCTGGATCTGGCGATCGGTTTGCTGAGATTGCTCCTTGAAAAACGGCGTTGGTAAATTACAAAATGAATCAAGCAGGAATGGGGATATCTTGGAACTTGAGGTAATGGATCAGCAATCGCAAGGAATGCTTGAGCATCTCAATCGATTTGGAATAGCACAATATTTTACGGTGGAGACGAGCTAAATAATGATGCAGACGAGTATTTTCGCCTTCCACTCGTATCATGTAGGTCTGACTGACAATTTGGTCGCCTGTAGGAATAAACCCACGATAAACGGGATTAGCGTCACTCACCCAGAAGTAGCAACTCCACCAGGCAATCAAAGCCCATAAGGGACGAAATGTCTCAGCGCTGTGGTCTCCTACAACCTGAATTCCCGCTCGAAAGTGGTTCACTACCGACAGCAGTGCTTCGAGGCGCTGGAGCCGATTTCAAATGCCATTGCCACCCACTTACAGCAGAGCCCTGTGGAGCCTTTTGATGAAACCGGGATGCGGGTCAATGACCAGTGGTGGTAGCTACATGTGGCCTGCACGGATGGGTTAACCGTTCGGCTGACGCTCACGGCGGAAGCCTACTATTTTGTGCATCCCAAACGGGGCCAAGCCGCAATGGAGGAAATGAACATTCTGCCCCAGTTTGAGGAAATTGACTCCATTGATTGTGTTGGCAACTGATTGTGCTGGCAACATCGCTCAGGGTTTCCTGAATACCCCGTTCCTTGCGTTCGCTGTAGCGATCGCAGAGATAATCCACCTTGTCTCGCAACAGCAGGGTGAACTTGTAGAGTTCTTCCATCACATCCACCACGCGATCGCGGTAGGGCGACTCTTTCATAGTGCCGTCTTGGTTAAACTCCTGATAGGCTTTGGCCACAGAAGATTGGTTGGGAATGGTAAACATCCGCATCCAGCGACCCAGAATTCGCAGCGTATTGACGGCATTGAAGGATTGGGAGCCACCGGAAACTTGCATGACAGCCAGGGTTCTGCCTTGAGTCGGGCGGACGGCGCCAATGCTGAGGGGAATCCAGTCAATCTGGTTTTTCATGATGCCGCTGATCTGACCATGCAACTCCGGACTGGACCATACCTGTCCTTCAGACCATTGACTGAGTTCCCGCAGTTCCTGAACTTTGGGATGGGTCTCTGGAACGCTGCCGTAAATTGGCAAATCTCGCGGATCAAAAAATTTTACCTCCGCTCCAAATTCCTGAATAATCCGGGCCGCTTCTTCTGCTAGAAGACGACTATAGGAACGCTCTCGTAAGGAACCATAAAGGAACAGAATTCTGGGGGGATGGTCACACTTAATCATAATTTTGGTTTTAGGCAGATTGACAGCACGCAAGATCGCTTTGCAAAGCTTTACTCCAGGCTTGAGCAGCCATTTGTACAGCATCCCAAGGACTGCCGAGAGGAGGTGTATAGCTAAGGTCAAGATCGCTGACTGCTGCAACCGTCATACCATGAAATAGAGCAGTGGCATAAATATCAATTCGTTTGGCGACCTCTCCCTGATAGTGCCCTGCAATTTGAGCACCCAGCAGTTTTCCGGTTTGGCGATCACCCGTCACTAAAATTCGCAACTTGTGCGCCCCTGGATAATACCCCTTGTGATCCCAAACGTCTGTTTCAAGGGTAAGGGGGTCAAAGCCTACCGCTAATGCTTCGGAATCGCGTAATCCAGTCCGAGCAATTGCGAGGTCAAATACTTTCACAACTTGGGTGCCTAATGATCCTGCAAATATCTGGCTGTGCCCGACAGCATTCGCACCTGCCACGCGACCTTGCTTATGAGCAGTAGTCCCAAGCGGGAGGTACGTATTTTGGTCAAGAATCCGATGCCACGTTTCGACACAATCGCCAGCCGCGTAAATATCGGGTCTGCTGGTTTCCATTTTGCGATTCACTCGAATTGCTCCTCCAAAGCCCATCTCAATTCCAGCGGAGTGAGCAAGCTGGGTATTGGGTTTCGCTCCAACCGCAACAAGTACCATATCTGTAGCTTCCTTAAACCCATGAGAGCCAGAGACCAGTAGTTGATTTCCCTGCTCTTGAATTGCTGTGATCGATACTCCATTAGCAACGGCTACTCCGTGACGTTCGAGTTCACCCTTAACCATGTCTCCTAGGATGGGATTAACGGTTTTAAGGACAGATGGATTATGTTCCACCAGTGTTACTTGCAACCCTCGTAAAACCAACGCATCGGCCATCTCTAAACCAATATACCCACCACCTACGATGACAACAGAGCGGGGATTGCGTTCCGTAAGGTGTTGGTGAACAGCAAAACTATCTGCCATCCACCGCAAAAAATAGACACCTGGTAGGTCAATTCCTGGGATGGAAGGGCGGTTCGATACGGCCCCTGTCCCAATGATGAGGCGATCGTAGGTCAGATGTTTTTCCTTTCCTGCCGCATCAATAGCCGTTACAACTTTATCCTGAGGGCGAATTGTAGTCGCGGTATGGTTAGTAAGAAGTTGAATCCCAGCATGGATGATATCTTCCTTTGTTCGATGAGCTAGATTTCGCCAATCGGTCACTTCTCCACTGAGGAAAAACGGCAACCCACAGATGCTGAAGTTAGGAAAGTCGTCTGCCATCACGATCATTGGACTCGTAGTAGGGGCTAGCTCTCTTGCCCGTAAAGCAGCACTGATGCCAGCATCACTTCCTCCAATGATAAGTAGCTGAGTCATCAGGATACTTCCTCCGCTAGCGATCGCAAAAATGTGATTTGAGCCTCTCGTAGTTCAGCATTGGGGTTAGCAGCTTGGATAATTTGCATTGCATCGCCGTTTCACCCAACCTTTGCCGATTAGACAGCTTGAAAATTCAAGAAGCTCTTCATGAATGGGTTCTAGGGATCTGATAATTTTCAATTTCAGACTTATTGCGTCTATTCCCAATTGGCCAAGTCTGAGACCCCTGTGCTTTCTTAGAGAGTTTGATGGTATACGGCCCTACAAACTCCTGAAGCCCTTTCTCTGAAGGCAGTATCTTCTTGCAGAGGTCTATTGCAATGTATCAAGGAGACGAATGACTCGCTCTCGGATCTCATCCCGCACTCTAGGAAAAATCTCTGGTTGTTCCGCTGGATCATCCAATTGCCAATCCTCAAAGACTTCTCGGGTTACCCACTCAGGTGGTAAATTTACCCCACATCCGCACAGAGAAATGACCACATCAAAGTCTTCCGGCTGAAACTCACTTAACGCCTTTGAAGTTTGGCGACTAATGTCTACCCCCGCATCTTTCATGGTGGCGATCGCTTCCGGGCGCACCTGACTGGCTTCCAATCCCGAACTAGTGACCTCAATTTTGCCCACGCCCAGATGTCTGGCAAAGCCCTCTGCCATTTGCGATCGGGCTGAGTTTTTCTTGCAAACAAACATGACCCGTTTCATCGTATTTTCCTCTCTCACTCTCGCCACCTTCAATACGAACTGACACAGCGGGGATCCCGTAAGGTTGCCTTTTCTGGCTCACGGGGAAACCACATGGCCGTTTTACGACAAATTTCCACCAGCATCAGCATGACTGGCACTTCAATCAGCACTCCGACCACGGTTGCTAGGGCAGCCCCCGAATTTAAGCCAAACAGCATAATCGCAGTTGCGATCGCCACTTCAAAATGATTACTGGCACCAATCAGGGCTGCTGGAGCCGCATCTTCATAGGCCAGACGTAGTCGTTGAGCCGCCACATAGGAAATCAAGAAAATAAAATTGGTCTGGATAAACAGAGGCACTGCAATCAGCAAGATATGGAAGGGATTGTTGACAATTAATTCTCCCTTAAAGGCAAATAAAAGAATCAGCGTGATCAACAGAGCGGTAATTGCAATTGGACTAAGATATTTCAGAAATCTACGCTCAAACCAGTCTCGCCCTTTGTGCTGTAGAATCCAATGGCGGGAATACATCCCAGCTAGCAGCGGCAGGCCGACGTAGATCAGTACAGACAGAACAATCGTTTGCCAGGGAACGATTAAGTCATTTGCTGCCAATAACCATCGCCCCAGGGGCGCATACAGGAACAACATCGCCAGGGAATTCACCGCTACCATCACCAGCGTATGTCCCTGATTACCATAACTGAGGTAGCCCCACATCAGGACCATGGCCGTGCAGGGAGCGATTCCCAGCAGGATAGCTCCAGCAATATAGGAGTTGAACAGAGGGACTTCCACCCCTCGAATGATCTCTGTCCCCGTGAGCAGCGGACGGAAAAGCCAACCCAGAAAAAATTGGGCAAAGACAACCATCGTGAAGGGTTTGATCAGCCAGTTCACCACCAGGGTAAGCATCACTGGCTTGGGAGTTCGGAAGGCCTGTTTTGCCTGGGTAAAATCAATTTTGACCATGATGGGATACATCATGAAAAATAGGCAAATGGCGATGGGAATGGAGACCTGGTAAACACTCATGGCATCTAGCGCTGTCGCTATTCCTGGAAACAATCGCCCCATCAGGATTCCAGCAATAATGCAAAGAAACACCCAAACGGTGAGATACCGCTCAAAAAAACTCAAGTCGCTGCCACCCCGAACCACCGGAGAGCGGCTATCTGCACGATTGATACCCATTCATCTGTCTCCAAACTCAAGCATTACTTTGTTGTTTGACCATTGCCCGATTCGGCGGTCAGTTGAAAAACCGCTTGCCGGCGCAGTAACTCGGCGATCGTCACATTGGGTTGGGGCACGCCTTCAAAGACCGTCCCCACTTCCCCTTTGTAAAATTGCACCTTGGCAATGTGATAGGCCTCATCGGGCAAAGGAATGTAGCCCACTTGATTCACCAAGGTTTTGGCATTCTTTAGATAGAAATCGACAAACTGTCTTAATTCCGGTTTTTCCTGGGCTGCCTTAGCATTGACATAGATAAACAGGGGGCGCGAAAAAGGCTGATAGCTTGCATTTTGGACGGTCTCATGGGATGGTGAGACGGGTCCCTTACCATTGTCAACGGCCAACGCCTTTAACCGGTTCTGATTGGCTTCAAAGTAGGCGAACGGAATATAGCCAAGGGCGTTAATATCTTTAGCAATGCCATCTACCAACTCATTGTCATCTTCACTAGCCGTATAGTCCTTCCGACTCAGCTTGGGTTTTCCGGTTGTGACCTCGTTAAAGTAGTCAAATGTCCCAGAGTCTTTGCCCGCTCCAAACAGAGTCAGGGGGCGATTAGGATATGAAGCGCGAACTTGATTCCAGTTTTTAATTTTTCCCTCAGCAGCAGGCTCCCAGATTTTTGTTAATTCCTGAACCGTAATATCCTTAGCCCAGGTATTTTGAGGATTGACCGCCAGAGTTAAGGCATCAAAGGCAATCGGTAATTCAATAAATCGCACCCCTGCTTTGTTGCAGGTCTCCATTTCTTTTACCAGGATGGGTCTGGAGGCATCGCTGATATCGGTTTCGCCTGCGCAAAACCGTCGAAAGCCTGCAGAAGTGCCAGAAAACTGAGCTTCAACCTTGGCGGCCTTTCCCTCCGATTGCAGAAACGCCTTCCTGACTGCTTCCGTAACCGGATAGACCGTACTGGAGCCATCAATCCGAATCACACCATCCGAAGGACCGGCATTGGCCGCCGTTTCGACAGTCGTCGCCTGATTATTTTGAACCGAGGTTTTTTGAGTTGGTTCACCACAGGCTGTCAGCATCAGGGCAGCCCCTACTAAAGCTGCAAAGCTCCTCCTTTTCTGGCCTTTGGTTCTATTAAGATCAACTCTAACCTGCTGACTCCCACCCCCTAACTCCTGCTCTACACTAGGACCGACCGATCTGAATATGGTTGGCATGGATGACTTAATCAGCATGATTGTCTGTCTTCCCGTCTTTGTGGGCACATTCTCAATCATTTCAAATAAAATTGATTTGTCAAGCCAGCAGGGCTACGTTTGACAAAAATTAATCAACTAAACTTGATGGATTAGGTTTCTTCGCGACAGGTCGGGGCTGGTAAAATGGGACTGAAGCGGCGGTATTCGGCTAAATATTGTTCCAGCACTACGAACTGGGGCAGATTCAGGCTGTAGTAAACCCAGCGTCCCTGCTGTCGCGCCTTAACGAGTTGGGCTTCTTTTAGGGCTTTGAGATGAAACGATAGCTTGGATTGGGGTTCGCTGAGCGCTTCACACAGGTCGCAGACACACAGTTCGCGCTGCCGCAATAAATCCAGAATTTGCACCCGGAGTGGATCGGACAGGGCATGGAAGCCTGAAACAATTAATGTTGATGGGAAAGATGCAGTTTTATCCATCCAGGCTGGGCACAACGATTCCTGACTACCAACTTAAGTCGGAAAATCCTGATGCGTCAAGGCGGTTGGCCGTTTTCCTGCCGTAAATGATTGTCTGGGTCGGCGTTTGGATGGAGGCGATCGCTGGGTGCAACTGTCGAGCACCACAGGTCGGCAATGGGTGCGGGTGATCCTGCTGGGAGCAGACTAAAGGCTGTGTTCCCGCATTCATTGAGCCAATTGCAGCGGTTTGATAGCAGCCCGCAGTTGCTGAAGTTTCTGCATTACCTGACCACTGCTCAGTAAAGTTTCGGCGGTGGTGATGCCGGTCCCAATAGACGGGCAAATGCCGCTTCGCCAGAGGTAAAACCCGCTGTTCCAGAGTAGCGATCGCCGCAATTCGGATGGCTCTCCCACCAGCACAGTCTGCATAGCCGCAATGGCCTGGGCGGCTGATTCTAAGGGAACATTCTGGCCTTCGAAGCCAAAGTCACGGGGATGGAGATGGAGCCGCTCTTCGCCCAGCCCAATAATGCCGGTCCGCTCCCGCGGCAAATCACAACTGCCTTCCAACCCTTTGACGGTGGTAAACTGACGCATGCCCCGCAACCCCAAGGCGACTCGAAACATGGCTTCCGTAGGCGGGTGGACAAATCCCGTAACCAGATGGGCCTCACCACCATAGGGACACCAGATCAGTTCCAGGGTGGCAAAGGGGGGCCGTTTGCCGATTTGTTCCCGGTAAGGCACTAAGCCCTGAGCCAAGGGAAAGTGGACCGGCAGATAGACAAACCCCAGACCAGCAGTTTCCAGAACTTGCTGCACCTGCTCCAGCGATAGTTGGCCCCAGTCCACCCCCAACCCGCGCCAGAAGTCAATCAGCGGTTCCCCTTCTTTGGTAGGCATGCGATCGCCGCCATGCTGGATCACGGGGCAGCCAGCCGTTGCTAGGATCAGAGCCGTCAGGGGAGCTAGGGGAGTCGTGCGCGATCGCCCATCATAGGGGGCTCCCATCACCATGACTGGATAACGACTGGGAATAGCGTCCAATTGCGGGCCCAATTCATCATAGGCATCCAACATGCCAGCCAGTTCTTCGCCGGTTGGTCGGCGGATCCGGTGGGCAATCATGAAGGCGCCAATCTGAGCCGGCGTGGCTTCCTGGAGCAACATCATCCGCGTTGCAACTGCGGCCTCCTGGCGAGTTAGGGATGTACTGGTATGGGTGCCGCTGCCAACTTTTCGCAGCAGGTCTCTGAAGGCATGGCTCATCTGAATCTTCCGGTTGATGTGGGTAAGGGGCAAGCAGGCTTCCCCTATAAGGTGTTCACAGTTTACTCAACGCTGACGACTGGCAATGGTTGATTTTGCACTTGAACTGGCATCAGGTCGGTGACCAATTTGTAGAAGTGTTGGATGGGGGGGATTTGCAGGCGATCGCGGGTGGTCACCAACACCACCTGGCGGGTGAGCGGCGGATCGGCCAGTTGCCCTTGGATGGTTGCATCCTCAGCACCGTGGGGTTCTGCCGCAATGGGACGCACCGCCAGGGTCGGATCTGCATAGGCATCAACCAGGGCTGTTTCAGGCAATAGGGCCACCATGTCTCCCTGACGGACCACGCCCCGGAAGGCATCCGGTGTATTCAGCTCCAAAGCGGCTTTAAGCTGACTTCCCCGCCGTTCAAACTGCTCTTGCACAATCCGCTGCATGCCGTAGCCGTCCTTAAACACCACCTGGGGATATTGGGCCAGATCCCTCCAGGGCACCTGTTTATAGTGGACCAGCGGGTGGTTAGCCGCCATCAGCACCTTGATCGGCTCATCGTAAAGCACCTGCACCATCATTTCCGGGCTGGTGGTCAAAAAGCGGTTATTCATTACGATCGCCAGATCGACTAACCCATCTTTCAGGACTTTCAGAGCCCGATCGCTGCCCAATGCCGTTACCCGCAACTGCACCTCCGGATAGTCTTGACAAAACTGTTGCAAAATCGGCGGCAGGTAATAGGAACAGATGGAATGGATGGCCGCCACACAGAGTTCTGGCTGTTTGCCCTCCAGTAATTCGGTAATTTCCGTGACTGCTTGTTGCCATTCCTGGCAAATTTTTCTGGCCCTTGGCAGGAGGCGATCGCCAGCAACCGTTGGTCTGGTCTGGTTGGAGCGATGCAGCAAGGGTACTCCCAAATCAGCCTCCAGAGCTTGAATTTGGCGGCTGATGGCAGATTGGGTGACTCCCTGACGGTGAGCGGCCTGCTGGAAACTGCCCGTTTCCACAACTGCTAGAAATGCTTGTAACTGCTCCAGGCGCATGCGGGGGTGAAATCGAATCAATCGCGATGGTCAATTGAAGTGACCGTAACGGATTTACCGCGATCGCTTCGGTAGAACTTGATACAGCTTCCAGCGTCAGGCTTAGATTATCGACCAGTCAAACATTCACAGTTCTTCAGGCTTATTTGCGGGTGCAAGCCCGCTCCAACTAAACCTCAGCCTGTACTGCCAGCCGGTTCCATTCCTGGCCCAATCAAAAAGTTTAATGGGTTCGCGATTAAGAGATGTAACGACAAGGTGATAAAGTCATTAATTAGCATTCTCTCTCGCAGGGGTGCATTCAACGGTGATTGAAAGGAGTGAGGTATAGATGTCGGAGGCCGTTAAGCCCCTGACAGTGCCAAAGGAGTTTCTGGGTCCAGCGGGTGAGGGTGAGCTGAATCCGACGTTGATTATGTTTCTGGCGTCGGTGACGATTGCCGTGATATCAGCGATTGGGCACTTCTACTGGCATTGGTACAATTGGTCTAGTTTCTGCTTGAACTTTTTGGCTCTACACATGGTTGGCACGGTGATCCACGATGCCTGCCATAACGTGGCCCACCGCAACCGGATTGTCAACGCCATCATGGGACATGGCAGCGCCTTAATGCTGTGCTTCTCCTTTCCGGTGTTTACCCGGGTGCACATGCAGCACCATGCCAATGTCAATGATCCGGAGAATGATCCCGATCATGTGGTTTCCACGATGGGACCGCTCTGGCTGATTAATTCCCGCTTTCTCTACCACGAAATTTATTTCTTCCAGCGTCGTCTTTGGCGGAAGCATGAGCTACTGGAATGGATTTTGGCCCGCTCCCTACTGGCGCTCCTGATTGTTCTGGGCTACCAATTTGGCTTCATCAGCTATATCTTCAATTTTTGGTTTGTGCCTCTGGCCTTTGTTGGTCTGGCCTTGGGCTTATTTTTTGACTATCTTCCCCATCGTCCGTTTCATGAGCGAGATCGCTGGAAAAACGCCAGAGTCTATCCTGGTGTGGTGCTGAATTGGCTGATCATGGGTCAGAACTACCATCTGATCCATCACCTTTGGCCCTCTATTCCCTGGTATCACTATGAGCGGGCTTACTACGCCACCAAACCCCTGCTTGATGCCAAGGGCTGTCACCAGTCTTTGGGGTTATTGCAAACCACCAAAGACTTCCTGGGCTTTCTCTATGATGTCTTCCTGGGCATCCGCATGCATGGGAAAAAGCAACAGGTGGCGCAACCGGAAGCCGCTGTCGCCCTCTCGGCGGCTGTCACCCCTGAGGTAATTCTCCCCCAAGAGCCAGCAGCAGACTTGATAACCTCAGCGCCTCTTCCACCCCCCCAAGAGTTATCACCATCCGACCAGTAAGGACATTTTGAGCAAAGAAAGGCCCCAGTCACGGTTGAAGCAGTTTCAGTCTTCACACGGGCAAGGGGCCGCTTACTTGGTTGGGCACTGCTGCACCGGAGTAAACCATGCCTCGTTGCATATCCAGAGTGACAATTTCACCATCCCGAATGGCCGAGGTCGCATTTTTCACTCCTACAATCACTGGAATGCCCAGACGTAGACCGATGACCGCTGCATGACTGGTTAGACTTTCCTCCTCTGTAATAATTCCAGCAGCTTTGCGGATGGCATCCACATAGTCAGCGGTAGTGTGGTTGGCAACCAGAATCTCTCCAGGGTTAAAGTGGCTGGTTTCCTGGTTGGTATGAACCACCCTGGCCCGACCACTGACCGACCCCTGACCGATGCCGATGCCTTTGCCACGCACAGCTGTCACCACTTCCACTTTGATCAGGTCAGTAGAACCAGACACGCCCTGGAGCGTGCCAGCCGTCATCACGACCAGATCGCCTTCCTGCAGTAGGTGCTTCTCTTGAGCCACATTCAAGGCTGCCTGGAAGGTCTGGCCAGTCGAGGGCAGGTCAAGCACCAGCAGGGGTTTTACTCCCCAGACCAGTTGTAGACGACGGGCCACATCCACATGGGGAGTAACGGCCAGAATCGGTTTTTGGGGGCGAAACTTGGAAACATTCCGGGCCGTAGAGCCGGACTTGGTCAGGGTCATGATGGCAGCCGCATTCAGTTGTTCGGCAATCTGACCGACAGCATGGCTGATGGCATTGGGAATGGTTCGACCGCTGTCTTCAAAGGTGCGACCGGATTTCTCCTGCTCAATCCGAATAGCAATTCTGGCCATGGTGGCAACTGCCTCTACCGGATATTTGCCGACTGCCGTCTCATTGGACAACATAACCGCGTCGGTGCCATCCAGGATGGCGTTAGCCACATCGGAAATTTCGGCCCGGGTAGGGCGGGGACTGTGAACCATACTGTCCAGCATTTGAGTGGCGGTAATCACGGGAATGCCCAGACGGTTAGCCGTGGCAATCAGTCGCTTCTGCAGGATGGGCACATCTTCTGCGGGTAACTCCACACCCAAATCGCCCCGCGCCACCATCACCCCATCCGAAATGGAGAGAATGGCCTCCATTTCCTCGATCGCTTCGTGTTTTTCGATCTTGACAATCACCGGCACATCTTTGCCAGCGCTGGAAATCAGATCCTTAATTTCCAGCACATCCTGGGGGTTGCGGACGAAACTGAGGGCGACCCAGTCCACGCCCTGATCCAGGCCAAACATCAGGTCTCGCCGGTCCTTGTCGGTCAAAGCTTTGATGGACAAATAGACCCCTGGAAAATTGACCCCTTTGTTGTTCGACAAAGGCCCACCTACCACGACACGGCAGTGTAGTTGCTGGGCCTCCGGGTCAACCTTCTCAACTTTCATTTCGACCCGACCGTCATCCAACAGAATTGTCGCTCCTTCCGGTACTTCATCCGCCAGGGGATCGTAGGTCACCGAACTGATTTCCTGGTTGCCCAACATGGGTTTGCTGGTCAGAATGAAGCGATCGCCTTTGTTTAAGACAATCGAACCTTGCTCAAACCGCCCCAACCGGATCTTGGGTCCCTGTAAGTCCTGCAAAATGCCGACCGGCTGGTCCAACTCAAAGGAGGTCTGGCGAATCAGCCGAATGCTGCGCTGATGGTCTTCATGTGTTCCGTGGGAGAAATTCAGCCGGAAGGTGGTGGCCCCAGCTTCAATTAAGGCCCGGAGAGTTGCAGCGCTACTGGTAGCTGGCCCGATGGTTGCGACAATTTTGGTTCGACGTTGAGCAGTTGGAAATTGCATGGAGATCGGTCAAGAAAAGGCAGAAAAGCTGGCTTTCAAACAGAAACCCTGGAAATGTACTGATGCAGATCTGTGTCAAGGTTTTGGGTGACCAACAAGTTCTGGGTGACAAACCAATACGGGTAAGTTGACTGACATCAGTAAGCGGGACTTTATTAAACAGACGCAAATTAAATCGATGAACAGACTCAAAAGTAAAAAACCCTTAGCTTGGAATCGACCTGCCCTGATTAGGATATAGGGCGGGGGATGACACAAGATCAAAGGCTGACCTATTTATCACAAAATTTTTTAGCGAGAAGCGATCGTAACACGTTCTCGCACTGATTATAGGGTGGGTTGTGTAGCAAGGATTATCTCGGTAATCGGAAAATTTCTGGGGGCTGGGACAGTCACCCATGACTCCAGACAGCCGACCCAGTGCCTTTGCCCTAGTTCAGGCTCCATTCCTGCAAGGCAAATTCGATTCCCTGCCGCAGAGTGTCCGGTAAGGCCGGTTGGTGAACTAGAGTCGTGAGTTGGTCATAGGCCGTCGGACGGTCAATTTGCTTTAGGGCCGCGATCGCGTGTAGCCGCACCCCTATATCCGGGTTGGCCAGCAGCGAGATCAGGGGTTCCAGGGCTTCCGGCTGGCCCAGTTGTCCTAAGGCCAGGGCAATTTCCGGTTTTAGATCCAAGTGTCCGACCGCTGCTTGCTCCAACATCTGGATTAAGGGGCGGCTGGCCAGCCATTTCAGGCTTGGATCGGCCCAACGTCCCAAAATGCCAATCACTTCCCGCTGCACTGCAGCGTCAGCCTGATCGGTCTCTAACAGCCACCGGGACAAATAGTCCAGGGCGGTTTTCGATCCGGTCCAGCCCAGAGCGCGCACGATTGCCAGTTGCAGGGAAACACTGGTCTGGGGAGCGGTTAAGCCCCGAAACAGGGTATCGGTAGCCGTTGGCATGGCTAACCGGCCCAGACTAGCCGCCGCTGCCTGACAAACAGTGGGATCAATATCCCACAGGCGATCCGCCAGTAATTCTGGCAGGTTCAGGGCTTCTGACCATTCGGGGCGAGTGGCCAAACCGCTGACGGCTGCCTGTCGAACCTGGGCCGATGGATCCGTCAAAGCCTGCACCAATAAAGGGGGAATCCGGACATCGGCAAAACTGCTGAGGGCTTCCAGGGCCAGGGTGCGGATTGTGGCGTCCGCATCGGCCACTACCTGCAAGAGCGGCTCCACCGTTTCAGCATGGTGGATCTGGGCCAAGGCTTGCACCGCCAGGCGACGAGTTGCTGGGTTGGGCAGCAGGTTGGTCAACGCGGCGATCGCATCTGCCCCCAGACCAGCCAGGGCCTCTGTTGCCATTTCAGTCAACTCTTCTACTTCATTGCTCTGTACTACCTGGGTGAGGGCCACAATGGCTGCTGATTGGCGAAACTGACCCAGAATGCGGGTGGCAAACCAGCGGGCTTCCAGATCCTGATCGGCATCCTGCAGCAGCGCCACCAACGGGGCGATCGCTGCCTCGCCCAACTGGGGAAAGAGCCGGGCAATATCCCAGCGAGCGGTAAAATCTCCCGCGCTTAGCACTGCCAGCGCCGGTGGTAGATAGAGTTCTGACAGGGTTGCTGCGGGGCTGGGATCTTCCCATAGCAGTTGTTGCAGAATCTGGACAATCTGCGGCCAGTCTTCCTGCTGGGCAGCATTCTGAAGCTGTTGAAGAAGGTCGGACATGGGTTTAGTTATACCCCACCTGCAGTGCATCTCACAGGAGGATGACCTGGGTCAAGCGGGACATTTAGTAGAGGCAAGAGTCAACATCCAGAATTCAGGAACTTGGCTACTTTCTGCCGACTGGCTGTTGGAATTCGGCGTTGCTGAATAGAAGTATGATTTTCGGGTTTGAGTCTTTTGCCGCCCTCACCCTAGCCCTCTCCCAAAGGAGAGGGAACAAGAATCTTAGCTCCCTTCTCCCTGGGGAGAAGGGTTGGGGATGAGGGCAATTCATAGCCACATTCAGCAACACCTGGAATTCCGGATTCCGGTTATTCCAGTGTCTTCCATCTGATACTATAGCGGTTCCTGATCGTACGAGGTACACCAGAAGCCTTGCTGGCCAAGCCTTATAGGTATCGCTATGTACCTCACGCCAGCGAAAACTGCGATAATTCTCTTTCTTTAATGATGAGCATTATCCAACCCCTCCCAACATCCCTTTGGTTCTAGCGTTAGCGGCGCGTAGCGCGGGAAGCGCCGCAGGCGGTGGGGTAAATTCTATGCAACATCAGATGAAATCAGTATGACTTAGAGAATTTCCACAATTCCCTGTTGGCCATCCAGCCGTACCATCTGACCATCCCGTAGTAACTGGGTGGCATTGTGGACATCCATCACGGCTGGGATGCGATATTCTCGCGCCACGATCGCCCCGTGGGAGAGTCGGCCCCCTACTTCAGCAATCAGCCCGCCAGCCCTGGCCAATAGGGGAGCCCAGCCGGAGTCCGTGTATGGCACCACCAGAATGGTTTCGCGATCAATGGTGGGTATCGTCCGGAGACTGCGGACAATCCGGACCCGCCCTTCGATGATCCCAGCGCTGGCCGCAATGCCATAAAGCCGATCGGTTGCCGTCCGCTGGCTGGTGGACGGGGGGGATGGAGGTTCATTGCCATAAACCAGAAAGGGAACTGTTGGCAGCAGCCGGTCTTGTTCTAACTGGGCCTGCCGTTGCTGAATCCGCTCTCCCAAATGGTGGCCAAATTGCCGAGCCGCCTCCCCATCTGGCAACCCATCCGCCAACTCAATCAACCGCCGCACTTCCCAAAACTCCAGGAAGAAAATATCCCCAGCGGTATTCAGGACCCCCGACCCCAACCAGTACTGCTCAAGGGCCACAAAGCTCCAACGCAACTCAGCCAGCAGACGGCTGTAAATTTCGGTGACCTGTCCCTTCAGTCGGAATCGGCGGGACACCCCTTGCCGTTGCTGCATCGATCGCCGTTGGGGAACCGCGGCTGCCGCTGGCTGCCAGACAAACTGAGCTAGCAGGTCGCGCACTGGCTGGGGATCTTCCTGCCAGGTAGGGACTGCAATATCGGTGCCAACCTCGCTCAGATAGCCGTACTCCGCCAGCCACTGGTCAAATTGGTGCCGCAATGCTTGCCCTTCGACGGTAGTCGCCAGAAGCTTAAATAGCCTATTTCCATCTGCTGTTGGCAGCGAATCGGCCAGAGCCGACTGAGCATCCAGCCAGGTCCGGATCTGACTGGCCAATGCTTGCAGCGATCGCACTGCCGCCACTTCAGGGGTATCTTGCTGATCCACCTGGTCATCCGGCTGTCTGGCGATGGCCTTCCGCAGGGCTGCACTCAGGGGGGCCAGGATGCTGTAGTAGGTAGCGGTGCGTAACTGTTCCAGGATAAAGTCAATCCGGGTCAAGAGTTGGGAGGGGGATAACTTGGCGGCTGGGGTTTGGCGTAATTGCGCGATCGCTGGGTCAAACGATTGGCGAGCATCTCGTTGGAAGTCCTTTTCCAGTGCCCATTCCCGTTGCAGCAATCGCAGTAGACCGGGAATATTGCGCAGGGTGGAAGTCAACGGCGGCCGACTAAATTTGGCTCCCCGCGTTAAAAATTCCAGACTTTCTGGTGGCAGACCCATGCGGCGGAAAATCTGACCCAGCAGGGTGGCATTGAAATAGGCCCGGGAGTAATGCAGGGTAGCCGTTTCATTGAAGTCCAGGCCGTTGGCCCGCTGGCCCAGCACCAGGGTGAACAGGTCCCCCCAAACGCCACAGGTAAGGGGCCGATTAATTGACCAGGTGAGGGGATGGATAAGACCGGGAATGACTTCCGCAGCGATTTTGCGGGTCCAGATGGGCAGCAGGGTCGTAATCGGGCGGCTTTGCAGCAGCCACAGGATCTGTCCGTCATAACTCCACTCCACATCCTGGGGAATGCCGTGAAATTGCTGCTCTAACTGGCGAGCCAGGAACGCCACCTGCTGGATCAGCCGGGGTGGCACATCCCCCTCGCCCTCTACCGTCAGGTGCAGGTCATCGGGCAGCAACCAGGCCGGTCGGTTGTCCGTATGACTGGCCGCACGCAGGTCATCTCCTACCTGCACCCGATAGCTCTCTGGGGTCACCTGACCCGACACCACCCGAGTGGCGTCACCAGGCAGGGCTTCAATGACGACGGCTTCTCCCTGGCAGGCGATCGGGTCTCGGCTAAAGGCCACGCCGGAAAACACTCCCATTACCTGTTCCTGAATCAACACGGCCATTGAAGCGTCCGGCAGGCCACGATCGCGCCGGTACTGTACTGCTGCTGGGTCGTCGTAGGAAGCCAGACAGCGATGGATGGCAATCGATAGATCCTCTGCCTGGGTAATGTCCAGAACGGTCAAATACTGTCCAGCCGCCGAAGCTGTAGGGGAGTCTTCTCCAATGGCCGACGATCGCACCACCAGCGGTGTTTGGTCGGAGGGTTGCAAGAGGGTAATCAGGGGTTCCGGATCATCCCCCGGCAGCAACACCCAGCCCATTGGCACTGGATACCCCAACCGTTTTAGCTCAGCTAGAGTCGCTGCTTTCTGACCAACCTTACGGGCGTCCAGCTCATGCTGCAGGGTGCGGACACCGCGATCGCCGCGAAAAAACTGAAACACAGCTCGGGAACTGGGTTTTCCGGCCCCTGGGTTGAGTTCCAGGTCATCGGGAATTTTGGTGTAAATCCAGCCCATCAATCCGGCCAAAGCGATGGTCCAGCCGATTAGCGCTGACTGATGGGGATGGAGCAACGCCGTAATCAGGGGAAACAGAACCAGGATCGAGGTGCGGCCCCATCGCCGCTCCCGCACCAGGGTAAAGCCAATGCCGCCGATCAGGAAGACCAGCAGCGCCGCCACCGGATCGTGGACAGTGTAGCCCCAAACTACGTTGGTGGTTCCGGCCCCCTTGCCAAACCAGTAACGCCCCATTACCAGGGCCATGAGGGCAATCATCTCCCATTCGGGAGCCAGGGGGAAAAAGGCACGGGCCAGCAGCACCGCGGCAATGCCTTTCAACGCTTCTGACAGCACTGCCAGGATGCCGACCAACCGACCGCCATGATAGAACGCTGCTGAAACGCTGACATTGCCAGTGCCCAATTGGCTCAACCGCTTACCCGTCAGGGCTGTGGTGATCCAGGCAATCAGAGGCAGCCCGCCCAACAACGGGCAGAGGGTGAAAATCAGAAAGGCGCCCAAAACCTGGGTCAGCGTCATCACTTAAGAACCGTTATGACTGCATCTGATTGGACGGGATCGCAATTCCAAACAACCTGCCAGGAATTACAGTCTTCCTCTGATAGTATCCCCTGACGGCTGCGATTGCATGGCTCCGACCATTAACCTTTGCACAGAACAGGTGCCCTAGGCTGGCACGAAATGCCCCTCAGCCATGCGGGCAAAACCTATAGCGGCACCTGCCACTAAGGACATTGTTGCGAACGAACATCCCCAGGCACGGGCGAAGCATTGGGGGCATTAGGCTCTGAGTCAACTGAACAATCCAGACCCAAATGCTTCGCCACCACGGCAGATCAAACTTTGCTGGTCAGTTGTCTCCTGAAACGCTCCTAATTGGGAGAACTGTACAGCGAAACCAATCGGGCCACCACTACGGTTAAATAGATGGCTCCGGTCATGGCTTCAAACATGGCCAGGGCCATCAACCATTGATTGACCGGAATAATGTCGCCATAACCCACAGTGGTTAAGGTCATGAAACTGAAATACATGACCAGATTCCAGGACCTGAAGTCATAGTCTCTGACTACGGAGAAATGAAACGCCTGTGGATCAATTGTCCAGATAGCGAAATAGAGGAATGACCAGATAATGCCAATGAAAAGGTAGGCCACAACTGCTGTGATGATGGTGGTGTCAGTGACTCTTTGTCGGGTCAATAATGTTTTCACCAGCACCAGCCAGCCATATCCGAACACATAGAGTCGAATGATTGCGGCGCTGACAAAGAATAGATTCTTAAAACCAGTCGCCCAATCTGTCCAATAGACCAGAAGGTCACAAACGATAGAAACGGTAATCAGAAACAGGAAGGAGACAAAAATCCTGACTGAAAAAGTACGATGATGTACCCGCACCATTCTTAACGCCAGTAAAACCATGATGACGGACATGAAGAAGATAACAAAACCTTCAACCGTTGCGTTTTTATCTACAATTGAAGTGACCACAACAACAATCGAAAGGACAAGCAACAGGTAAGGATTCAGGCAATAATTCAGACATCGATTTAGATACTGGTGCGACATAGAGGCGCCAACGAGCTCCAGCAACAACTGTCTCTCGGCAATTCTAGGCGATACAGCCGCCACTACCAAAGAAGAATCACCCCATGTTGCTCTGGTTGGCAAAAATTAACAATCGTGGCGTCGAATGACAAGAAAATTATCGATAAAAGAGGAACCATGGTTACCTGATGTGTTATGGTTCAGGATTACAAATACTGCCTAATGTTGTTCAGCGATAAATTTTTAGACTGGCATCAGTCTTGCCTGGGCCAACCGATTCGTGCAGTCGGAAAGTTCACCCTATGGGCGATTATGTTCTGGTTGGTTGTCAGTCCGGTTGTCTGGGCTGACCGTGCCGTTTCCCTGGCAGTTCCTGTTGGACCAGCGTTGTCATCGGCGATTGTTCCCAGCCAGCGGCGTCTGACCATGGCTGAGACCGCTGCTGACTGTCCAGAATCAATGGTCAAAGTTCCAGGTGGGACGTTTCGCATCGGTGCGGATGACCAGTTGCCGGAGGAGCGATCGGCTGTAGCTGTTGCGGTCAGTGGTTTCTGTATGGACACCCAGGAAGTCACCAACGCCCAATTTAGTCAGTTTGTTCGGGAGACAGGCTATGTCACGGTGGCAGAACGACCCCTTTCTGTGGAGCAGTTTCCTGAATTGTCCGATGAACAACGTCGGCCTGGTTCAGTCGTGTTCCAGCCCCCAGCCGCAGCGCAGCCAGTGCCGGAATTAAGCTGGTGGCAGTGGGTTCCAGGGGCAGATTGGCGTCATCCAGAAGGCCCAGACAGCACGATTAAGGGTCGGGAAACCCATCCGGTGGTTCATATTGCCTTTGAAGATGCCCTGGCCTATGCCCGTTGGATTGGTAAGGACTTGCCGACCGAAGCCCAGTGGGAATTTGCCGCCCGAGGTGGTTTGGTAGACCAAATTTTTAGCTGGGGCAATACCTTTTCTCCCAAGCTGGCCAATACCTGGCAGGGGCAATTTCCGGTTCACAATACAAAAGCGGACGGCTATTTAGGGACGGCTCCTGTGGGTTCCTTTCCCCCGAATGGGTATGGCCTGTATGACATGACCGGTAATGTCTGGGAATGGACCCAGGATTGGTATCGGGTCGGTCACACGGGTAAAGATCATACGACGAATCCCATTGCCAGCAACAAACAGGATAGTTTCGATCCGCGCGATCCGGGTGTGGCCAAACATGTAA
>Ga0272446_1003436_pt1 | contig 19949 bp, 21 predicted proteins | sample YNPCB0061_FD_194587 | JGI IMG/M metagenome (GOLD analysis project Ga0272446, IMG submission 194587) | Hot spring microbial mat communities from Yellowstone National Park, WY, United States - YNP-CB-006-1 | ecosystem: Environmental > Aquatic > Thermal springs > Hot (42-90C) > Sediment | place...
CTAGGCAGGGGCCCGGGGACGATCATCGTCCCCGGCGGGGGACCGGGGGCAGCGCCCCCGGGTTACGCCGGCACGACGAGGAGTTCGGTCAGTCCGGCGGCGAGAACGTCCCGCAACTCCCGCTCCGGCAGGGCGATGCAGCCTTCCGTCGGCGCCAGGTCCGGCCGCGCCACATGCAGGAAGATGGCGCTGCCCCGCCCCTTCACCACCGGCGCGTCGTTCCAGCCGAGCACGCCGACGATGTCGTAGAGCGCATCCTCGCGCCACAGCCGCTCATGCCGCGCCGGGTGTGGCAGCGTGACCGGGCGGTTGTAGTCGGCGTGCAACGGGTCGTCGCACCAGCCGTCATCGGGCCCGATCGGCTCCACCGCCACGGCGCAGGCGGGGGCGGCGACGCGGTCGGCGCGGTAGAGCACGCGGCGGAGCGGCAGAAGGCCGACCGGGGTTGCGCCATCCCCTTCGCTCTTGTCGGCCCGCGCGCCGCCGCGGCCGATCGCGCAACGCAGAACGAGCCGCCCCATGCGGAGCAGCCCGTTCACCCCCTGCGGATGAAGCTCGGCCCGCACTCAGCCGAGCATGTGGCCGAAGCGGTCCGCCTTCGTCTGCAGGTAGCGGTCGTTGACGCCGTTGCCCTCGAACTTGTGGACCTCGCGCGCCATCACCTCGATCCCGCAGGCGGCAAGGCCCGCCAACTTGTCGGGGTTGTTGGTCAGCAGCCGCACCCGCGTCACGCCGAGCTCGCGCAGCATGGTGGCGGCGACGAGGAAGCCGCGCTCGTCCGCGCCGTAGCCGAGCGCGCGGTTGGCGTCGAGCGTGTCGAGCCCCTGGTCCTGCAGCGTGTAGGCGCGCAGCTTGTTGACGAGGCCGATGCCCCGCCCCTCCTGCGCGAGATACAGCAGCACGCCGGCGCCATCCTCCGCCATCTTGCGGATGGCGCCCCTCAGCTGCGGGCCGCAGTCGCAGCGCAGAGAGCCGAGCAGGTCGCCGGTGAAGCATTCGGAATGGATGCGCGCGAGCGGCGCGCCGCCCTCGGCCATCACCTGCTCGACCGGGCCGATCAGGAAGGCCATGTGCTCGATGCCGCCATCGGCGGCGCGGAAGGAGACGAGCCGCACGTCCCGCGCATCCTCGAGCGGCACATGCGCCGAGGCGACGCGCTTCAGGCTGGTGGCGGCGGTGGCCGGGTAGGCGAGCACATCGGCGGCGGCGACCGACAGCAGCGCATGGCCCTCGCCATAGCCGTCCGGAACGGGGGCCGCGACCAGCGCCGGCAGCAGGCGGCCGAGCTTGGCGAGCGCGATGGCGGCGGCGGCGAGCGGCGGCACGGCGACACGCTCCGGCGTCTCGGGCAGCACTTGCTCGGCGACCGGGTCGGCCAGCGAGAGCAGGGCCTTCGGATCGAGCAGCGCCGGCGACAGGCGGAGCGCGACCGCCCCGTCCTCGCCCGCTGCGCCATGCTGCGGCACCGGGCGGTGCAGCACGGCCGCAGCGCGCACGGGGGCCAGCAGCAGCACGGCCGGCGCCGGGGCGACGGCGGCGAGTTCGGCGAGGCCCCGCGCGCCGACCGTCTCGGCCGCGGCGACGGCCAGGCAGCCTTCGGGCCCGCGCAGCAGCACGGGCGTGCCGCGGCGCAGGTCGGACACCGCGCGGTGCACCGCGCGCATCGAAAGCGCTGCGGCGTCCGGCAGGGCCGGGCCGATCTCGGGGTCGTGCTGCGCTTCGGGCGCAAGGCCTGCCATGCTGCTCGTCCTGGTCATGTTCATGCCGGTGGTTTCCATCGGGCCCCATCACGCTCGCGGAATGTGGCGTTCCGTTGGCCCGCTCAAGACCCCCTGATGAACGCTGTCGAAGATGGCAGGGGAATGGCAAGGATTGCGGCGCAGCATGGCGGGTCCGGACTTGCCGACGGGCGGCGTCGGCGGCAGTCTCCATTCCACGCAGGGAAGGATGGCGCGAGCGATGACCGGGCCACGGCCGGTGCTGATCGTGGACGACGACGAGGCGCTTTGCGCCACGCTGGCCGAGCAGCTGGCGCTGGACGGCGAGTTCGCGCCGGTCCCCGCGGTGGACCTGGCGGCGGCGGAGGCGGCGCTGGCCGACGGCGCGCGGTTCGATGCGGTGCTGCTGGACGTGCGGCTGCCGGACGGCGACGGGCGGCTGTTCTGCGCCGAGCTGCGCCGCCGCGGCGCGCGCATGCCGATCCTGATGCTGACCGGGGCGGGGGAGGAGGCGGACGTCGTCCAGGGGCTGGACGCCGGCGCCAACGACTACATCGCCAAGCCGTTCCGGCTGAACGAGCTGCTGGCGCGGCTGCGGGCGCAGCTGCGCGTGTTCGACAACAGCGACGATGCGGTGTTCACCATCGGGCCCTACGTGTTCCGCCCCGCCGCCAAGCTGCTGCTGGACCCGACGAGGAACCGCAAGATCCGCCTGACCGAGAAGGAGACGGCGATCCTGAAGTTCCTCTATCGCGCCGGAGGGCGGCCGGTGGCGCGGCAGGTGCTGCTGAACGAGGTGTGGGGCTACTCGGCGGCGATCGCCACCCATACTCTCGAAACCCACATCTACCGGCTGCGGCAGAAGATCGAGCCGGACCCGAGCGAGGCGCGACTTCTGCTCACCGAAGGCGGCGGCTACCGGCTGGAAGCGCAGGGCAGGGCGGGCTGAGCCGCCCCGCCGCGGAGCGGCCCGGCCACCCGCCGCGGAGCGGCCCGGCCACCCGCCGCGGAGCGGCCCGGCCACCCGCCGCGGAGCGGCCCGGCCACCCGCCGCGGAGCGGCCGAGGCACCCGCCGCGCGCGTCAGACGATCTCGCAGGCCTCGCCGAAGGCAAGCCGCGGGCTGCGCGGGAACAGCCCCGAGGGATCGCCGTAGCCGAGATTGACCAGGAAGTTCGACTTCCACGGCTTCCCGGCGAAGAACATCTCGTCCACCTTGGCGTTGTCGAAGCCGCTCATCGCGCCGACGTCGAGCCCGACCGCGCGCGCGGCAAGGATCAGATAGGCGCCCTGCAGCGTGCCGTTGCGGAAGGCCGTCGTCTCCGCCAGCGTGTAGTTCCCGGCGAACCAGGACTTCGCGTCGGCATGCGGGAACAGCACCGGCAGCCTGTCGTAGAAGTGCAGGTCATGGGCGACGATCACGGTGACCGGCGCGGTCATCGTCTTCTCGACATTGCCGGGCGAGAGGGCGTGCTTCAGCTTCGCCTTCGCCTCGGGGCTCGTGACGAAGACGAAGCGCGCGGGCGAGGAATTGGCGCTGGTCGGCGCCCATTTCAGCAGGTCGTAAAGTTCGACCAGCTTCTCGGTCGGCACCGGCTTGTCGAGCCACTTGTTGTGGGTGCGCGCCTCGCGGAACAGGCGGTCGAGAGCGGTGGCGTCGAGCGTCTCGGGCAGCGCGGTCGGCGCATTGGTGTCGGGCATCGGGAACTCCGGGGGCTGGGACACTGGGCGGCGGCGAATGTGGGGCGGCCTGGCGCATCGCGCCATGCCGCCCGCCGAATCGCCGTCATTTGCGGGGCTGATGGCGCCCGGGCAGCACGGTCAGGCCTCGACCTGCTCCACCGCCACCACCTCGGGCACATAGTGCCGCAGCATCGTCTCGACGCCGTGCTTCAGCGTGGCGCGGGAGGAGGGGCAGCCCGAACAGGCCCCCTGCATGCGCAGCTTCACGATGCCGTCGCGGAAGCCGCGGAACACGATGTCCCCGCCATCGCCGGCCACCGCCGGGCGCACGCGGGTGTCGAGCAGTTCCTTGATCTGCGCCGCGATCTCGGCATCCGCCGGGTCCACGTCCTCGGCCTCGGCTGCCGCGTCGTCGAGCAGCACGGGCGTGCCCGACAGGAAGTGTTCCATGATGGCGCCGAGGATCTGCGGGCGGAGCGTCGTCCACTCCGGCCCCTCGGTCTTGGTGACGGTGACGAAGTCGGCGCCGAGGAACACTCGCGCCACGCCCTCGATGCGGAACAGCCGCTCGGCCAGCGGGCTGCGGGCGGCGTCGGCAGGGTCGGTGAAGTCGGCGGTGCCGCGGGGGCCCATCACCTCCTGCCCGGGCAGGAACTTGAGGGTGGCGGGGTTCGGGGTGGCTTCGGTCTCGATGAACATGGGGCGGTCCGTGTGGCGTTTCCCGACCTATGTGGTCCGGATTGGCGCGGGGCGCAACAGGGGCTCAGGTGACGCGCTCCAACTCCGCCTCGCTCAGCTCGCCCGGCACGATCGTCATCGGCACCCGCAGCCGGTGGGAATGGCGGCCCGTCAGCGCGGTGATCAGCGGGCCGGGGCCCCCGCCGCCCGGCGCCGCCGCCAGCACCAGGATGGAGATGCGCGGATCCTCCTCCAGCAGCTTCAGGAGTTCCTCGCGCGGCTCGCCCTCGCGGATGATGACGATCGGGATGCCGCCGGTGATCTCCTGCACCTCGGCGGCGAGGCCCGAGAGCAACGCCTCCGCCTCCTGCCGGCGTTCCTCGGCCATCATCTGGCCCACCCCGGCCCATTCCACCAGCCCGACCGGTTCCAGCACCCGCAGAAGCGCGACGCGCCCGCCCGACTTGCGGGCGCGCAGCGCGGCGTAGCGCAGCGCCACCGCGCGTTCCGGGCTGTCGTCCACCACCACCAGGAACACGCGGTCGCGCCGGGCGGCGGCGGCTTCTGCAGTCGGCATGGCGCTTCCCTTCTCCTCAGCCTCGGCGGAACAGGATGCTGCCGGCCCAGCCGGCAAGCGCAGCCAGCAGCGCCGAGCCGATGCCGTAGAGCAGCGGCCAGTGGACCGCCAGTCCGGCGATCGTCGCCGCGGTGCCGACCCGGTCCACGGCCAGGCGGTGTTCCTCCCATGCCGTCACCCGCCCGCCCTCGACCAGCAGGACGGAGACGCGATACTCGCCGGGGGCGACGCTCGCCGGCAGCGGGATGCGGGCGGAGAACAGCCGCCCGCCATCCACCGTGACCTCGCCTGGCTGTTCGATCCACAACCCCGCCTCCTGCTTCAGCGTCAGCAGCGCGGCGCGGAACACCGGCGCCTGCTCGCCGACGCTCCGCATCGGCAGGTTGATGAGGCCGAGGCGCGCCGCGGCGCGCTCCGCTTCGCTCAACACCTCCCAGTGGGGGCGGGTGCCGGCCAGCGCGTAGAAGGACGGCACCGCGGGGAAGGTGGCGGACGGCCCCGGCACCCACAGCCCCGCCACCTGCACGCGGCGGCGCACCGTCATGGACTGCGGCGGCCCTTCGACGCGGATCAGCACGTCGCGGCCGTGATCGCCGCCGAGCGCGCGCTCGGTCGCGCCGAACACGATGATGTCGGCCCCGGTGAAGGCGGTGGTGATCTCGACCCGCGCATCCGACAGGCGGGAGACCAGGGTGCGGTCGCCCTGCGCGGCGGCGGGTGCCGCCGACAACAGCAGCAGCATCGGCAGCAGCATCGGCGGCAGCAGCGCCCGGATCACGACGGGGTGCGCCCGATGGCGAAGGGGTTGTCCGGCACCCGCACCAGGTCCCACAGCAGCGCGGCGGCCACCGCCAGCACCATGGCGCCGAGCAGCGCCCGCGTCTCCTCGCCGCGCAGCCTGGTGCCAAGCGCCGAGCCGAACTGCGCCCCGGCGACGCCGCCCGCCACCAGCAGCAGCGTCAGCACGACGTCCACCGTGCCGTTCTGCCAGGCCTGCAGCACCGTCACATTGGCGGCGACGAACACCACCTGGAACAGCGAGGTGCCGATCACCGTCAGCGTCGGCATCCCGAGCAGGTAGATCATCGCCGGCACCAGCATGAAGCCGCCGCCGACCCCCATGATCGCCGACAGGAAGCCGATGACGACGCCGATGCCGAGCGGCGGGATGACCGAGATGTAGAGGCGCGACTTGCGGAACCGCGTCTTGAGCGGCAGGCCATGGGCCCAGAAATGCTCGTGCAGCCGGGCCGGCGGCCCGGCGCGGCGGCGGCGCAGGATGGCGCGCAGGCTTTCCCGCACCATCAGCAGCCCGACGACCCCGAGCACGACGACGTAGAACAGCGCCACCACCACATCCACGGCCCCCGCGCGCCTGAGCAGCGCGAACACCTGCACGCCGAGGGCGGAGCCCAGGAAGCCGCCGGCCAGCAGCACCAGGCCCATCTTCACGTCCACCGTGCCGCGGCGCAGGTTGGACATGAGGCCGGAGACGGAGGCGCCGATCGTCTGGTTGGCGCCGGAGGCCACCGCCACCGCCGAGGGCACCCCGATCAGGATCAGCAGCGGCGTCAGCAGGAAGCCGCCGCCCACCCCGAACAGCCCCGACAGCCAGCCCACGCCGAAGCCGATGCCGAGCAGCAGCAGGGCATCCACCGACATCTCGGCGATCGGCAGATAGACCTGCATCGTCGAAGGCTCGGCAACGGGGTTGCGCCGGACAGCGAGCCGCCCGGCGATGTCACGCAGCGTAGATGGCAAAGCCGGGCCGCACTATGGCAGGAGAGGCGTTGACGGAGAGTTTTCCGCCGGAAGGGACGCTGCCATGCGCAAGACGCCGATCTCCCGCCGCGCCGCGCTCGGCGCCGCGCTCGCGCTGCCCGCGCTGCGGCCGGGCCGCGCGCAGGCCGCAGCCAGGCTGCGCCTGATCCACCTGAACGATCTGCATTCGCGGCATGAGCCGGTGGCCGCTTCCGGCGCCGCCTGCGACGCCGCGCGGGGCCCGTGCTTCGGCGGCTCGGCGCGCATCGCCGCCGCCATCGCCGCCGCGCGGACGGAAGCGCCAGGCGGCGCGCATCTCATGCTCGACGCCGGCGACCAGTTCATGGGCAGCCTGTTCTACACCCGCCACCGCGGCGCCACCGAGGCCGCGGTGCTGAACGCCCAGGGCTGCGACGCGATGGCGCCGGGCAACCACGAGTTCGACCACGGGCCGGAAACGCTCGCCCGCTTCGCGGACGCCGCGCGCTTCCCGCTGCTGTCGGCCAACATTGACGCGGCGGCGGAACCGGCGCTCGCCGGGCGGCTCCGGCCGTGGAGCGCCTTCGCCCGCGGCGGCGCCCGCGTCGTGGTGATCGGGCTGACCACGCCCTCGACGCCGACCGTCTCCTCGCCCGGCCCGCGGCTGCGCTTCACCGACCCGGCCGAGGCCGCCGACCGCGCCATCGCCGAGGCCCGCCGCGACGGCCCGGCGACGGTGGTGCTGCTGTCGCATCTCGGCCTGCCGGCCGACCTGCGTCTGGCGCAGGCCGTGCGCGGGGTGGACGTGATCGTCGGCGGACATTCCCACACGCTGCTCGGCGCGCTGCCGGGCGCCCTCGGCCCCGCGCCGACGGTCGTGGATGGGCCGGACCGCGCGGTGCGCATCGTGCAGGCGGGCGCGCTCGGGCGCTATCTCGGGCGGCTCGACCTGGACGTGGCGGCCGATGGCCGCGTGCTGGCGCATGCCGGCGCGGTGCGGGAGATGACGATGGAGCTGCCGGAGGACCCGGCGGTGGCACGCATCGTCGCCGGCTTCGCGGCGAGCCTGGCCGAGGTGCGGGCGCGCGTGGTCGGGCGGCTGGCCGCCGAGTTGCCGCTCGAGTGCCGGGCGCGGGAATGCGCGCTCGGCAACCTCGTCGCGGACGCGATGCTGGCCGGCGCCCCCGGCGCCGAGGTCGCCCTGCAGAACGCGGGCGGGCTGCGCGCCCCGCTCCGCGCGGGCGAGGTGACCTACGGCGACGTGCTGACCGTGCTGCCCTTCGGCAACGCCCTGGCCACGCTGGCGCTGCGCGGCGCCGACCTGCGCGCGGCGCTGGAGAACGGGCTGTCGCAGCCGATGGCCGGGCGCTTCCCGCAGGTGGCGGGGCTGCGCTTCGCGTGGGATGCATCGGCGCCGGCGGGGCAGCGGCTCGGGCCCGTCGAGGTGCGGCGCGACGGGCGGTGGGAGGCGCTGGAGCCGGAGCGCGTCTATCGCGTGGTGACGAACGACTTCCTGCGCCGCGGCGGCGACGGCTACGCGGTGCTGCGCGACGCGGCGCTGGAGGCCTACGACAACGGGCCGCTGCTGGAGGAGGTGGTGGCGGGGTTCCTCGCCGCCAACAGCCCGGTGCGGGCCGGGGTGGAGGGGCGGATCGCCGCGCGGTGATCACCCCCGCGGCAAGAACCCCACGATCCGCTCCGCCTCCGCCACGATCGGGTCGGCGATCGCCGCCGCCCTGTCCGCCCCCTGCCGCAGCAGCCGGTCTATCTCCGCCGGGTCGTCCAAGAGCCGCTTCAGCCGCTCCTGGATCGGCGCAAGATGCGCGATCAGCGCCTCGGCCAGCACTTCCTTGAAGGCGCCGAAGCCCTTGCCGCCATGCTCGCGCAGCACGTTCTCCGGCAGGCTGTCCGTCACCGCGGCCAGGATGCCGACGAGGTTGCGCGCCTCCGGCCGCCCTTCCAGCCCGCCCACATGCTCCGGCAGCGGCTCGGGGTCCGTCTTGGCGCGGCGGATCTTCAGCGCGATCGCGTCATGGTCGTCGGTCAGGTTGATGCGCGACTGGTCCGAAGGGTCGGATTTCGACATCTTCTTCGTGCCGTCCCGCAGGCTCATCACCCGCGCCGCCACCCCCTGGATCAGCGGCTCGATCGTCGGGAAGAAGTCCACGCCGTAGTCGAAGTTGAACTTCTGCGCGATGTCGTTGGCCAGTTCCAGGTGCTGGCGCTGGTCGTCGCCCACGGGGACCTGGTTGGCGTGATAGGCCAGGATGTCGGCCGCCATCAGCGTGGGATAGACATACAGGCCCGCGCTCGCCGCCTCGCGGTCCTTGCCCGCCTTGTCCTTGAACTGCGTCATGCGGTTCAGCCAGCCGATGCGCGCCACGCAGTTGAAGATCCAGGCCAGACGCGCATGCGCGGGCACATGGCTCTGCACGAAGAGCAGCACCTTGGCGGGATCGAGCCCGCAGGCCATCAGCGCCGCCGCCATCTCGCGCGTCTGCTGCGCGAGCTGCCTCGGGTCCTGCCACACGGTGATCGCGTGCAGGTCCACGACGCAGTAGATGCTGTCGGTCCTCCCCTGCATCGCCACCCAGTTGCGGATGGCGCCGAGGTAGTTGCCGAGGGTCGGCACGCCCGAAGGCTGGATGCCGGAGAAGATGCGCGTATGCGTCCGCATGACGGTCCCGAAGGCTGGTCCGGCCGAGGGTTTCTGCGCCGCGCCGCCCGCCGTCAACCCTGCCGCAGCCAGAGCGCGTCCTTCACCTTCGCGCGCAGGAAGGCCTCATGCGCCGCGGCGCGCTCGGGCGGCACCAGGATCGGGCGCGGGGTGCGGGCCACGGGCGCCGCCGCAACCTCCACCGCCGCGGCCGCCGCGGCGGTGGCGGCGAGCCCCAGCCCCGGCTGCCGCCCGCCCATCAGTTCCAGATGCACCTCGGCCAGCAGCCGCACATCCAGCAGCGCGTTGTGGGTGGTGCGCTGCGACAGGTCTATGCCGAAGCGGCGGCACAGCGCGTCCAGGCTGTTCGGCAGGCCGGGGTAGCGGCGCTTGGCGATCTCGAGCGTGTCCACCATCCGCGCGCGGTCGAGCGGCGGCGCGCCGGCGCGGGCGAACTCGGCGTCGAGGAAGGCGAAGTCGAAGGGCGCGTTGTGGGCGATGATCGGGTCGTCGGCCAGGAAGGCCAGCAGGTCCGGGATGATCTCGGCGAAGCGGGGCTTGCCGGCCAGCATCTCGGCGGTGAAGCCGTGCACGCGCGTGGCCTCGGGCGGGATGTCGCGCTCGGGGTCCAGCAGACGGTGGAACTGCCGCCCGGTGGGGACCAGGTTGACGATCTCGATCGCCGCGACCTCGATCACCCGGTCGCCGGCGAGCGGGTCGAGGCCCGTGGTCTCGGTATCCAGCACCAGCGCGCGCATCACCCGAACACTCCCTTCAGCAGCCGCCTGACCGCCGCCTGCGAGGCGAAGCGGGAGAGGCCGGTGCGGATCACATGGTCGGCGCGGCGGCGCTTCTCCGCATCCGGCATCTGGCGCGACAGGATGAAGGCGAAGCGCTCCGCCGTCATGCCCTTGCGGCCGACGACGCGCTGCCGCTGCACCGAGGCCGGGGCCGAGACGACCAGCACCGCGTCGCACCTGTCCTGCCGGCCGCTTTCGAACAGCAGCGGCACGTCCAGCACCGCCAGACGGTCCCCGCGCCGGCGCGCCGCGGCGAGGAAGCGCGCCTCGGCGTCGCGCACCAGCGGATGCATGATGGCTTCCAGGCGCCTGATGTCGTCCGGCCGGCCCATCACGGCGCGGCGCAGCGCCTCGCGGTCCACCCGCCCATCCGCCACCGTGCCGGGGAAGGCGGCGGCGATCCGCTTCACCGCCCGCCCGCCCGGCCCCTGCAGTGCATGCACGGCGGCGTCGGCGTCGAACACCGGCACATGGGCGCGGCGGAAGGCACGGGCGACGGTGGATTTTCCCATGCCGATGCCGCCCGTCAGCCCCCACACGAGCGGCGGCCCCGGCCCGCGTCGGCGCTTCCTCATCGCGGCGGGATGCCCTGCGCGACGAAGGCGCGCAGCGCCCCGTCCACGGTCGGCGCCACGCCGAACCACGCCGCGAACCCGGGCCGCGCCTGGTGCAGCAGCATGCCGAGCCCGTCCACGGCGGCGAGCCCGCGCGCCCGCGCCGCCGCGAGAAGCGGCGTCTCCAGCGGCACATAGACGATGTCAGCGACGACGGCGGCGGGCGGCAGCGGCGACAGGTCCATCTCCAAGGGCGGCTGCCCGGCCATGCCGAGCGAGGTGGTGTTCACCAGCAGCGCCGCCTCCGCGAGCGGCGGCGTCTGCGCGACTTCCACCGGCCCGCCGAGCGCCGCGGCCAGCGCCTCCGCCCGCTGCCGCGTGCGGTTGACGAGCACAAGCCGCGGGCAGCCGGCATCCAGCAGCGCCGCCCCGACCGCCCGCGCCGCCCCCCCCGCGCCGAGCAGCACCGCGGGGCCGGAGCGCGGATCGAACGCGGGCGCCTGCTCGCGCAGCGATTCCAGGAAGCCGTAGCCGTCGGTGTTGCTGCCGAGGATGCGCCCGCCCTCGAACACCAGCGTGTTCACCGCGCCGGCGCGGCGGGCGCTGTCCGCGACCTCGTCGCACAGGGCGAAGGCGGCTTCCTTGTGCGGGATCGTCACGTTGGCGCCGCGGAAGCCGCAGGCGACAAGGCCGCGCAGCGCCGCTTCGAACCGCGCGGGCTCGACGGCCAGCGGCACATACGCCCCGTCCACCCCGTGCCGCGCCAGCCAGTAGCCGTGCAGCCACGGCGAGCGCGAATGCGTGACCGGCCAGCCGATCACGCCGGCAAGCCTGGCTGCGCCACTGATCAGGCGGGGGGTGTCCATCGCCGCCATGTCGCACCCCGGCCGCGCGTTTGCCAAGCGGCGGCGGCGGTGGCAGGAACCTGGCCCAATCAGCCCCCGGGGACGGACGATGCCGAAGCCCTTGAAGGTCGCGGTCCAGATGGACCCGATGTCGAGCATCAACATCGACGGCGACAGCAGCTTCGTGCTGATGCTGGAGGCGCAGGCGCGCGGCTACCCGCTGTGGCACTACGAGCCCAGGCACCTCGCGCTGTCCGGCGGCCGCCTGCTGGCGCGCGCGCATCCCGTGACGGTGCGGCGGGAGCGCGGCAACCACTTCACCTTCGGGCCGGCGGAAACGCTCGACCTGTCCACCATGGACGTGGTGCTGATGCGCCAGGACCCGCCCTTCGACATGGCCTACATCACGGCCACCCACCTGCTGGAACTGATCCACCCGAAGACGCTGGTGGTGAACGACCCGGGAGCCGTGCGGAACGCGCCGGAGAAGCTGTTCGTCCTTCAGTTCCGCGACCTGATGCCGGAAACGCTGGTGACCGCCGACCGCGACGCGATCCTCGCCTTCCGCAAGACGCACGGCGACATCGTGGTGAAGCCGCTGTTCGGCAATGGCGGTGCGGGGGTGTTCCTGATCCGCGCCGACGACCCGAACCTGAACGCGCTGCTCGAACTGTTCACCGAACGCTCGCGCGAGCCGCTGATGGTGCAGCGCTACGTCCCCGACGTTCGGCTCGGCGACAAGCGCATCATCCTGGTGGACGGCGAGCCGATGGGCGCGATCAACCGCGTGCCGGCCGCCGGCGAGGCGCGCTCCAACCTGCATGTCGGCGGTCGCCCGGAGCCGACCACGATGACCGAGCGCGAGCGCGAGATCTGCGCCCGCATCGGCCCGGCGCTGAAGGCCAAGGGCCTCACCTTCGTCGGCATCGACGTGATCGGCGGGTACCTGACCGAGATCAACGTCACCTCGCCGACAGGGTTGCAGGAAGTCGCGCGCTTCGACGGCGTGCACCTGGAAGCGGCGATCTGGGACGCGATCGAGCGGCGGCTCGCGGCACGCGCCGGCTGAGCTACAGCCGCCGCGCGACGAAGGCGCCGCCCTTCATGATGACGCGCAGGCTCTCGTCCGGCCGTTCCAGCCAGGACAGCTCGCGCTCCGGCTCGCCGTCCAGCACCAGCAGGTCGGCGGCCGCGCCGGGGGCCAGGATGCCGAGGCGCTCGGGATAGGGCGCGCGAGGGCCGGACATCGCCAGCGCGTCGCCGGCCGCGCCGGTCGCCATCCGCAGCGCCTCCAGCGGCGGCATGAACCGCGCGAGCTTCGCCAACTGCGCCCCCTGCCGTGCGCCGCCACGCGGGTTGAACAGGATGTCCGTGCCGAACACCATCTTCACCTGGTGCTGCCGGCCCATCGCGAAGGCGCGCTCGGTGCCTTCGGACACCTGGCGCTGCGCGGCGACCTGGTCGGGGCGGCTGTACGGGTTCGCGTCCTCGTCCAGCAGGAAGGGCTGGATGGACCAGACGGCGCCCTCGCCGGCCATCATCCGCACGCTTTCCTCGTCGGCGAGCTGCCCGTGCTCGATGCTGCGGATGCCGGCGCGGAGCGCGCGCTGGATGCCGCGCGGCACATACACATGGGCAGAGACATAGGTGCCCCAGTCCTCCGCAGCCTCCACGGCGGCGCGCATCTCCCGCTCGGTGAACTGGGTCGTGTCGATCGGGTCATAGAGCGAGGCAACGCCGCCGCCCGCGGTGATCTTCAGCTGGGTGGCGCCGCGCATCAGCTGTTCCCGCGCCGCGCGCAGCACCATGTCCGCACCGTCCGCGAGCGCCGAGACGCCGAGGGATTCGGCGATGTCCGGCGCGTCGCGCGGCATGCGCGGCAGCGCGTGCAGCAGGCGGAAATCGCCGTGGCCGGCGGTCTGCGAGATCATCGCGCCGGACGGGAAGATGCGCGGCCCCTCGACGATGCTGCGGTCGATCGCCGTCTTCAGCGCGAAGGCGGGCCCGCCCATGTCGCGCACGGTGGTGAAGCCGCGGCGCAGCGTCGCCCCCGCCTCGCGCGCCGCGATCAGGTGCGGCAGCGCCGCGTCGCTCGCCACGAGTGCCAGCATGTTCCCGGCGGCCAGCAGCGCGTGCCAGTGGCAGTCGATCAGCCCGGGCATGGCGACGCGGCCGCCGCAGTCCACGCGCTCCGCCTCGGCCGGGCCCTGGCCGCGCGGCGGCAGGGCGGCGATGCGCCCGCCTTCGACCAGGATATCCACGCCGTCCTGGATCCGCGTCGCCTCGCCGTCGAATAGCCGCAGGTTGGTGAACAGGATCGGCCGCGGCGGCGTCTGCGCGCGGGTCTCGCGTGGCGACAGGCCGAAGCCCGCGAACAGGCCCAGCATGGCGCCGGCGCCGCCCATCATCTGCCGTCGCGAGATGTCGGCGCCGATCTGCCGCAGCGCCGCGCGCGTCACCGGCGCGTCGCACAGGCAGGCCGCGCAGCAGGGCAGCGCGTCGGTGGGCGAAACGGCCTCGCAGGAGAGGGGCATCGGTGTCGCTTCCTTCGTCGGTGTCGGAGCGGCGGGGCTTGTGCCGGCGCAGCCCGCGCGCCGAGGCTACGGGTGGCCGGGGAGGCCTGTCACTCTGAAAGCGACAGGCCGAGCGCCGCCGCGACCGCCGGGTGGGCCACGCGGCCTTCCGCCACGTTCACGCCCGCTGCCAGATGCGCGTCCTGCTCCGTCGCGCGGCGCCAGCCGAGGTCGGCCAGGCGAAGCAGGTAGGGCAGCGTCGCGTTCGACAGCGCGACCGCCGAGGTCCGCGCCACCGCGCCCGGCATGTTCGTCACGCAGTAGTGGACGACGCCCTCCTCGATGTAGGTCGGCGCGGCGTGGGTGGTGGGCCGCGCCGTCTCGACGCAGCCGCCCTGGTCTATCGCCACATCCACCACCACGCTGCCCGGCCGCATCGCGGCGACCATGGCCCGGGTGACGAGGCGCGGCGCGGCCGCCCCCGGCACCAGCACCGCGCCCACCAGCACATCGGCCTCGGCCACCGCGCGCTCGATCGCATCCCGCGTCGCGTGCAGGGTCGCGACACGGCCGCCGAACTCGGCATCCAGCGCCTCCAGCACGCGCGGGTTGCGGTCCAGCACCGTCACCTGCGCCCGCATGCCGGCGGCGATGCGCGCGGCGTTCGCCCCCACCACCCCGCCGCCCAGCACCGCGACGCGGCCGGGCGCGACGCCGGGCACGCCAGGCAGCAGCACGCCGGAACCGCCATTGTGCAGCATCAGGCATTGCGCGCCGACCAGCGGCGCCATGCGGCCGGCCACCTCGCTCATCGGCGCGAGCAAGGGCAGGCCGCCCTGAGGCGAGGTGACCGTCTCGAAGGCGATGGCGACGGCGCCGGAGGCCAGCAGCCCCTCCGCCTGCGCGCGGTCGGGCGCGAGATGCAGGTAGGCGAACAGCACCTGGCCGGGCCTGAGCCTCGCCCATTCCACGGGCTGCGGCTCCTTCACCTTGATGATGAGGTCCGCCTCGCCCCAGACGCGCTCGGGGCCGTCCACCACCGTCGCGCCGGCGGCGCGGTAGGCCTCGTCCGGGAAGCCGATGGCCGTGCCCGCGCCGGCCTCGACCAGGACGGCGTGGCCATGCTCCACGCACTCCCGCGCACCTGCCGGCGTCAGCCCGACGCGGCGTTCCGCGACCTTGATCTCCTTCGGCACGCCGATGCGCATGGCCTTTCTCCTCCGCGCGGACATGATGCACGCGGCATCGTGCCGGTCTATGCTCGGCCCGGTTGCAGGAGGAGCCGCCGATGACCACGCCGACCAGCCTGCGCCGAGGCGATTCCGGCGCCGCGGTGAAGCGCCTGCAGACCGCGCTGGCGAAGGCCGGCTTCAGCCCCGGCAAGCCCGACGGCCAGTTCGGCCCGGCCACCGAGGCGGCGGTGGTCGCCTTCCAGCACAGCAAAGGCCTGCTGCCCGACGGCATCGCCGGCCCGCGCACCCAGGCGGCGCTGGCCGGCGCCGACAACCCGTCCTCCGTCGCCGTCGCCGACGACCGCGCCGGCATGACGGTGGACGTCGCTTCCCGCATGCTGCCCGGCGCGCCGGTGCGGAATGTCGCGGACAACCTGCCCCATGTGCTGGCGGGCCTCGCCGAGTTCGGCCTGACCGACCGGCCGATGCTGCTGATGGCGATCGCCACCATCGCCGCCGAGACCGCGTCCTTCCGCCCGGTGGACGAGGGGATCAGCCGCTGGAACACCTCGCCCGACGGACACCCCTTCGACCTCTACGACAACCGCCGCGACCTCGGGAACCGCGGCCGCCCGGACGGGGACCGCTACAAGGGCCGCGGCTATGTGCAGCTGACGGGGCGGGACAACTACGCGCGCTTCGGCAGGCAGCTCGGCGTGCCCCTGGAAGACCAGCCGGAGCTGGCGAACGACCCGGCGGTGGCCGGGCGGATCCTCGCGGCCTTCCTGAAATCGCGGGAGACGCGCATCAAGCAGGCGCTGCTGGAGGACGACCTGCGCGCCGCGCGGCGGCTGGTGAACGGCGGCAGCCACGGGCTCGATGCCTTCACCCGCGCCTATCGCGCCGGCGAGCGCGCCCTCACTCCACCGGCAGGAAGATGAAGAACACCGCGCCGAGCAGGCACGCCATCGCGGCGAAATAGGTCCAGCGCAGCGGCTCGCCCAGGAACCACACGGAGAAGGCGGCGAACACGGCCAGCGTGATCACCTCCTGCATGATCTTCAGCTGCTGCCCGCTGAAGGTGCCGTAGCCGATGCGGTTGGCCGGCACCGCCAGGCAGTACTCGAAGAAGGCGATGCCCCAGGAGACGAGGATCGCCAGCCACATCGGCCAGGACGGCTGCTTCAGATGCCCGTACCAGGCGAAGGTCATCAGGATGTTGGAGCCGACGAGCAGCAGCGGCGTCCAGATCAGCACCCAGTTCATGCGGAACCCCCGGCGGAGACGATCCGCCACTCTGCCGTCAGGCGCCGCGCGCAGGCCAGCCCCGAGGCGATCGCGCGCGCCGCCCGCCGCCCGACGAGGCTAGCCTGCGCCATCGTCCCGCAGCCGAGGCCCCCGCATGCCCGCCGCCACCGCCCTGCCGCGCGCCGTGGTCGCGCTCGGCCTCGTGTCCCTCTGCATGGGGCGTCGTCGGAAATGATCCACGCGCTGCTGCCGGTGTTCCTCGTCGGCACGCTCGCCGCGCCGGTCGTGCTGGTCGGGCTGATCGAGGGCATAGGCGAGGCGACCGCCAGCGTCACCAGGCTGTTCTCCGGCGTCGTTTCGGACTGGCTCGGCCGGCGCAAGCCGCTGGTGCTGGCGGGCTACGGCATGGCTGCGGCGACGAAGCCGATGTTCCCGCTCGCCTCCGGCGCGACGGATGTGCTGGCCGCCCGCGTGCTGGACCGCATCGGCAAGGGCATCCGCGGCGCCGCGCGCGACGCGCTGATCGCCGACGTCACCACCCCCGACCAGCGCGGCCGCGCCTACGGGCTCCGGCAGGCGCTGGACACGGCGGGCGCCTTCCTCGGCCCCGCCCTCGCCATCCTGCTGATGCTGGCGACCGGCGACGACATCCGCGCGGTGTTCTGGGTGGCGGTGCTGCCGGCGATCGCGGCGGTGGCGCTGGTCGTGTTCTTCGTGCGCGAACCGCCCGACCCGCCGCGCGCCGAGGGCCCCCGCCGCTTCCCGCTGCGGCGCGCGGAGGTGGCGCGGCTGCCGCGGGCCTATTGGCTGGCGCTCGGCATCCTCGCGGTGTTCACCCTCGCCCGCTTCAGCGAAGCCTTCCTGGTGCTGCGGGCGGAGGGCACCGGCCTGCCCGTCGCCTTCGTGCCGCTGGTGCTGGTGGCGATGAACGTCGTCTATTCGCTCGGCGCCTATCCGCTCGGCGCGCTGGCCGACCGGATGGACCGGCGGCTGCTGCTCGCCGCCGGCGCGGCGCTGCTGGTGGCGGCGGACCTGGTGCTGGCCTTCGCGCCGTCCTGGCCGCTGGTGTTCGCGGGCGCGGGGCTGTGGGGGCTGCACATGGCGGCAACCCAGGGGCTGCTGTCGGCCCTGGTGGCGGACGCCGCGCCGGCCGACCTGCGCGGCAGCGCCTTCGGGCTGTTCAACGTGGTGCAGGCGGCGGCGCTGGTCCTCGCCAGCACGCTGGCCGGGCTGCTGTGGGACGTGGCCGGGCCGGAGGCGCTGTTCCTGGCCGGTGCGGCGGTGGCGCTGGCGTCGGGCGCGCTGCTGCTCACGCTGCCGGGGCGGGCGCCGCCTCCTTCGGCGGGAACTTCCACAGCAGGACCAGCATGATCGCCATCGCCGGCAGGGCGGCGGCGGTGGTCAGCAGGAAGAACCAGGTCCATCCCATCGCCTCGGCCAGCACGCCGGAGCCCGCGCCGAAGCTGCGCAGCGGCACAGCGGCCAGCGAGGACAGCAGCGCGTACTGCGTGGCGGTGTAGGTGCGCGAGGTGAGCGAGGAGAGGTAGGCGACGAAGGCGGCATCCGCCAACCCGTCCGTGAAGTTCTCCACGCCCACCTGGGCATAGAGCATGCCGATGTCGTGGCCGGCCTCGGCCAGCGCGACATACATCAGGTTCGACAGCATCTGCCCGAGCCCGGTGAGGACGAGGGCCCGCCGCATGCCGATGCGCGCGACCAGCCACCCGCCCGCCAGCGCGCCGGCAAGCGTCGCGACCAGCCCGAACACCGAGGCGACCTGCGCCACCTCCAGCCGAGAGAAGCCGAGCGAACGGTAAAGCGGGGCCGTCATCACGCCCGCCAGCGCCTCGCCCAGCTTGTAGAGGCAGACGAAGGCGAGGATCAGCCACCACCAATCCCGCCGCGCGAAGTCGCGGAACGGGTCCACCACCGCGTGGCGCAGCCGCGCCGCCCAGCCCATCGGCGCGCGCTCCGGCGCGGGCGGCTCGGCGCCCGCCAGCACGGCGGCGAAGCCGACGCCGACCAGAAGCGCGCACATCGCGAAGGCCGCGCTCCAGCCCGCGAATTCGGCCACCGCCAGCGCGCCGGCATTGGAGACGAGCAGCGCGCCGCGGTAGCCCCAGATGTAGCAGGCGAGGCCATAGCCCTGTTCCCGCTCCTCCAGGATCTCGATGCGATAGGCGTCGATCACGATGTCCTGGCTGGCCGAGAGGAAGGCGACGCCGACGGCGACGGCCGCCGTGAGCGCAGGCCCGCTGGCCGGGTCGGTCAGCCCCAGGCACAGGATGGCCCCGGCCAGCGGCAGCTGGATCGAGGCAAGCCACCCGCGCCGCCGCCCGAGATGCCGGAAGAACGGCGGCGGCAGATGGTCGATCGCCGGGGACCACAAGAACTTCAGCGCATAGGCCAGCCCGATCAGCGCCGTGAAGCCGATGGCGGCGAGCGACACGCCGCTCTCGCTCATCCACTGCCGCAGCGTGAAGGCGGTCAGCGGCAGCGGCAGCCCGGCCGAGAAGCCGAGGGCGAGCAGGATCAGGAATCGCCGGTCGGAGAGCAGCGCCATCGCCGCATCCAACACGGCGCGCGGCGGTCGCGGAATCCCCCTTGCGCGCCGCCGCCTTCGGGCGACAGATTGTTGCAGGGACGGTTGCGTCCCCGGCAGGCGAAGGGAGTGCTGCGGTGGACCCGAACCAGATGATCACCCGGGCCAAGGGCCTGATCCTGAGCCCCCGCGCGGAGTTCGAGGCGATCGCCGCCGAACCCGTCGCCAACCCGCTGGACCTGCTGGTGAGATGGGCGGTGCCCGTCTCCGCCGTGCCGGTGGTGGCGAGCTTCCTCGGCAGCCTTCTGTTCCTGCTCGGCTTCGGCTGGTTCGTGCCGCTGCTGGTCAGTTCCGTGGTGGGCTATCTGCTCGGCCTCGTCGGCGTCTTCGTGGTGGCGAAGATCGTCGAGATCCTGGCGCCGAAGTTCGGCGGCAGCGCCGACCCGGGCGGAGCGATGAAGCTCGCGGTCTATGCGCCGACGGCCGGGTGGCTCGCCGGGGTGTTCCTGCTGATCCCGCCGCTCGGCTTCCTCGCCATCCTCGGCCTCTACAGCCTCTATCTGTTCTGGATCGCCATCCCGATCCTGACGCGGGTGCCGGAGGAGAAGCGGCTTGTCTTCGTGCTGGCGGTGATCGGCTGCGCGGTGGTGGTGAACCTCGTCGTCAGCCTGGTGGCGCGGGCGTTCATCTGAGGGGACTGGGCGGAGCGGGTGCCGTTCGGGCTCGAAAGGCTGGTTCGGCTGTTCGCGGAAGGGATGGCCGCGGCAGACGCCCGCTCCCCAGTCGCGCTGAACCGACGAAGCAGCGTTGCCTTCCGTCCCGGGATCGGCCCGCACTCCGAAGACGAAACGGTCGCGCTCGTCGCCCGGGAATGGTCGCTCCGGACCACCGCCGGCATCGAGGCCGCGTTGCAGCAACCCTACCCTGCCGATCCTCGATCGAAGCTTCGATCTGCTCGTGACGCAGCAAGCCGACGATCGCTGGGCTATCGAGGTCAAGATGCTGCGCATGCTTGGCGACAACGGCCGCGAGAACGACAATATGCTCATGCACATCCTATCGCCATACCCGCAACACCGCAGCGCGCTGACCGACATCGCCAAGCCCAACTTGGACAGTGAAGAATGTGAAGTGTCTGTTTTGGTATGTAAAATCGGCGAAATCAGGCAGGCGTGGCACCACGCCGGGGGCGGCCCCGGCGGCGGGATGCGTGTGACAGGGACG
>Ga0272446_1003437_pt1 | contig 19947 bp, 22 predicted proteins | sample YNPCB0061_FD_194587 | JGI IMG/M metagenome (GOLD analysis project Ga0272446, IMG submission 194587) | Hot spring microbial mat communities from Yellowstone National Park, WY, United States - YNP-CB-006-1 | ecosystem: Environmental > Aquatic > Thermal springs > Hot (42-90C) > Sediment | place...
TCCGCAATCGACACAGATGTAATTTTGTTTACCTCTTCGATGACCATTCTTTCGAATATGCGTAGATTCGCACTCTGGGCATTGCATCACAACCAACCTCAATTCATCCCTCCATTATGCAACGCCGCATACTGCGCTCGGTTGTTGATGTAATAACGCCCTTCCAGATCACCGTTGCTGGATAAATATGCTTCAAACGATGCAAACCTTGGTGTTGCTTGCGTCATGGCAATCATCTGATTGCAGGACATCGCATGATTTTAACAGCCTGACAGTTGGGCGATTAAACCTGACTGTGCATCTAGCAATGCTTTCTAATACCCAACACCCGGCACCCAGCACCTACAGAGCACCTACAGATCAAGCACAACTTGTGCCGTTTTGGGTTGGGCAATGCAAATCAGCACAGAACCGGCAGCGATCGCTGCAGTCGGTGGTTCCTGATAGTCCACCTCTCCGGCTTGCAGTTTGCACATACAGGTGCCACAGATTCCCTGGCGACAACTGAAGGCCGGAGTCAGGCCATTGGCTTCGGCAAATTCTAAAATGCTGCCGTCACTGGACTTCCAGGTAAAAGTTTGCCCCGATTGAGCAAACACTACTTCAGACTCCATTGTTGCTGTGGCGGTTGATTGAGCCGCTGGCTGTTTGGACATCGCCTCACGCCGGGCCATAAACGATTCAAAGAAAACCTGCTGCTCCGGAACACCCACCTGTTGCAAGCCTTCTCGGAGGGATTGCATAAAGGCAGGCGAGCCACAGAGAAAATATTCCGCGTCCTGTCCCACCAGCGACTGAATCAGAGCGGTATCCACGTAGCCCAGGCTATGATACTGTCCCTTATCTTCTGGTTGGGGCCGACTATAGGCAAAGTGAACCCGCAAGTTGGGATTGGCTTGGGCCAGGGCCAAGATCTCATCCCGAAAGGCATGAAACCGACCATCCCTGGCTCCATGCACAAACCAGATCGGCCGCTGGGGATTCAGGCGGGTAGCAGCTTGTGCCATGCTGATCAGGGGGGTAATGCCTACTCCATTGCTGATCAGTACAGCCGGTATGGACTGCTGCACATCCAGAACAAATCTGCCGCTGGGGGGTCTGGCTGGAATGACCGCTCCCTCCTGAATGTGATCATGCATAAAATTAGAGGCAATCCCCGGTGGCACAGCCAATCCTTTAGGCGCAGGCTCCCGCTTAATGGACAGGCGATAATGATCCCAGGGATCTGGATAATCCGATAGGGAATAGGTGCGAATCACCGGCTGTGGTTGCCCAGGAATATCCAACTTGATGGTTAAGAATTGACCCGGTTGGAAACTGGGCAGTGTCTGGTTATCTTCTGGCCGTAAGTAAAAGGACGTAATTTCCTCACTTTCCTTTACTTTGCGGACTACCACAAAGTTCCGCCAGTCTTTCCAGTCGCCATCTTTTGTGGGTTGGCTGGATGCCTTACCTGGTATGGATTGGCGACGCTTTTTCTGATCTGGATACATCAGGCCCACCAGAGCACTGCCGCCAGCTCCCAGCAACGCCGAATAAACACCAGCCTGATAAGCGGAATCATTTTTCTGATGGGTCAGTCCCAGCACCACCGCAGACGCCATTGTGATGGCTGAACCTGCCACCGCAGCAGCCGTCAAACTTCTCAGTAAGGGATGTTGAATGGTTCCCAACTCTTCCAGCATGGTCAATGTCCTATCTGGTTTTGAACAAAGGGCAAATTTGTTACTAAGGCGGTGGTACTAAATAGCAGTATCGATTGGAACGCAGTTTCAATTCATACAACTCCTGATTCATATCTGGAGTCTGCAACGCCCTAAGGCAGGGGTAAGCGATCGCTCAATGGGTTTGCTCCATTCTCCAATCGCTCAGGGTGCAATCGATAACCACAGCGAAAAATACAACGCTTCTGGTTGTGATGATGCAATTTGGCGCAATGTACAGCCCGTATTCCTTTCCAGCGAATATAAACTTCTGCGGCCAGTAGCATGCCGGCAAGGGGAGCTGTGAAATAGACCCAAATTGCCGTCCAGTTGTGAGCTGGAATGGCGGATGCCAGGGTGCGGGCAGGATTCATACTCATGCCGGACAGGGGAGCTTCAACGGTAATGTAGATTGCCACCAATGCCCCGGCAAACAGTCCGGTAAATCGTGCCAGGCGAGTCGTGTTGGAGACGATTAGAATCAACAGCATCAGGCCGAAGGAGATGATCAATTCGGCGATGAACGCAACGCCTGCTCCTGGTTGGCCCGGAATGGTAACGATGTAACTCACATTGGGATGGGCAATTCCATCTCCCAAAATCCTGGCTGCTAACAGAACGCCCAGAAATCCCCCTATAAATTGGGCCAGGATATAACAGCCAGCATCCACGGGTTTTATTTTGCCTAGCCGGAAGAAGGTGAAAGTAACGACCGGGTTAATATGGGCGCCGGATTGCTTACCCCACGGGGAATAGATGATGGCGATGGCGGTTAATCCCATGGCCACACCAATGATGCAGCGACGCAGCAATGGATCGGCGATCGCCTGATGAATCGGAGAACTGGGATGTTCCAAGATTGCGGTGACGACAGCCGCTGCAACCATGAAAAGGCCCAGCCCTGCCGCCTCCATCAAGTATTCTGGATAGTGATAACGGGGTCTGTTCATCTGCTGACTGCTCCCTTTCCAGGTGGGTTGGCCGATGGAGGTGAGGAGTGACCGTCCCCCTACTGTTCGTGATAATTCCAGAGCAACCCACCATCGACGAAAAAGGTGCTGCCAGTGATGTAGTCGGCATCCGATGAAGCCAGGAATGCAACCAGAGCTGCCACATCTGCAGGCTGACCCAGACGGTTGAGTGGAATATTTTGTAATAACGCCCCCAGTTTGACCGGATCATTTAGCAATTGGGTATTGATCGGGGTTGCGATCGCCCCTGGAGCGACATTGTTAATCGTGATGCCCAGCGGCCCCAACTCCACTGCCAGATTGCGGGTCAGCATCTTCATGCCACCTTTGCTGACACAGTAAGCCGTGAAATTGGGAAAGGGCAAATCCTCATGGACCGAACTGATGTTAATAATCTTGCCAGGTCGTTTGGTCTCCAGTAGATGTTGAACAAAGGCCTGGGTGGCGAAGAATACTCCCTTCAAATTGACATTCAGCACCGCATCATAGTCTGCTTCAGTGACGTCCCAAAACGGTGCATGTTTTTCAATTCCAGCATTGTTCACCAGAATATCTAGTTTGCCAAAGTGTCCAATACTTTCAGCCATCAGGTCTCGCACCATGTCCACACTGCCCAGATCGGCCTGAACGGTGTGCCCTTGGACATGGGGACACCTGGCCATATAGCATTTGCCGCCTAATGCCTGCACCTTGGCCAGGGTTTCTTCAGCGCCCTCTGGGTGAGAGCGATAGTTAATCACCACATCAGCCCCCGCTTGAGCTAGACGCAGAACAATGCTCTGGCCAATGCCCTGACTACTACCGGTTACCAGTGCGACCTTACCTTCAAGTGTCATGGGGTATCTCCTTGGGAAAAAATAAAAGACCTTGATGCGTTATCAATCGCCTTGACTACTGGCTGATCAACTTGGCTGCACCAAACGTTGCATTAAATTTGCGGCACCAGATGGCAGCAGACCGATAGGCTGCTAAATTGACAGTCTTGGGAATGACATATCGTTGAGCCCCACTGAACTTTTGCAAAGGAGCCAGGATGATGTAATCCCCTTCTTTGAGTGGATAAGCCGGTGGCTTTGTTGAACTCAACACGTTTTCTGACCGATGTAAAATCACAACCAGATCAGGACCCATGTTGGATGTTCTAAATGCCTGTTCTAGTTCCAGAAATGATTGACCATTCTGAGTCACAATCTGAACTTTGCCTTGAGTTTTGTGTTCACCCGACACAAAGATGCCAGACTTGATGGTTGTCGCATGAGTAGAACTTGCCAGTTGGCCTGAAGCCTGCGACTCGGATGATGGCAGAGAAGCCTGGGGGCTGGCTGGAACGGTGTTTTCAGATGCCTGATTCCCCTGGGGCTTGCCGATACACCCAAGAATCACCAGAGGAATTAGACTAACCATCAACCACTGTCTCAATTTCATAAATGAAGTTTCCTCAATGCAACTGGATGTAATGCAACTGGCAGTGCAGATGAATCAAGCACCTACCGGTTGGACATGGGAGCTACGCTGGCAGAGTGGTAGTAACGGCAACGCTGTTCCTGTTGCTGCCCTTCCATCTGTCCCACCTGCAGCAGAGCCCTGAATGGGTTAAGTTGATTCTTGCTTGAGGAAATAACTAATGGATGATTGACGCCTAACAAATTCAGTCAATCAAGCTGATAGTTTGACGAGAAACCCTTCATCGATTTCTCAGCCGCCTTTAATCAATGACAGTTGTCAACTGTGACTCTGCCTGGGAGAAGGTTGCAATCAACGGTTCTCAGCACCACTCAGTCACACCAGGGGTTCTGCCGAACAAACATAAACCGCTGACCCGCGGGACTCCATTACCAAGACCCCAGTTTAAATTCGTTTGAATGTCATCCCTTTTGGCATGACTTGAGTGCAATAGTCGAAAAGGGCTTGTGCGTCTTGACTGTCTAAGTACAGGGGAATGGTGTAAACAAAATGATTGTTTAGGATTAAACTGAATTCTGAATGTTTGCTCTGATATTCGCTTTCCAGTAAAAGTCCTTGTAGTGAATCCCATGGAAAAGACTTCAATTTATGGGGTCTTTTTTGCCAGGTTATGCCCTGTTCATCTATCGTTAAGGTTGACGTAATCTTTTGGGGCTTAATCAATAAAATCACTGCTGCGGCGAACATTAGGCTGGCAACCAGATAAATCGAATTTCTGGTAATCATTTGGGCCATAGCGCCTAGAAAAATTCCAGCTACTGCGAGTTCCCAACGACGTGTGTCTGTAGATTGTTTTTGTATGATGTGCATCTGTTAATTGGTCTAACGTTGCCCATCACCCGCCGCAGATAGCCTCTGCACTATAACCGATTAACCTTTGGGGGTCGGTATGTATAGGCTTTATAGGGGGACGAGGTTGAAATTGCACAGTAGATCAATAGTACACTTTGTTTCAGACTCGGAGGAAGCGAGTGACATGGAATTTGGTGCCTAACCAGCAAAAGCTGTTGAAACGCCTGTTGCATCTAGATGCAGGATGCTGAAAGCCGACTCTGGTAACTGATTGAGCTGGATTCAGAAAGGCAGTTCAGGAGTCGGCTTTCATTACTCCATCTTCCTCACCGACTAGCGACCAGTTATTTGCCCCGCATGGGTGCCGCGATCGCGATGTCTAAACCTTCTTTCCAAGTTCTGACTGGTTTGACGGGGCTGAGCTTTGTGATGTTGCGGCTGTTTGTTTTTTTGTATGTAGTCATACCGCCCCTTTGATTCAGGAGTTGTGCTGTCATTGCGCCAGCAAAAACTAGCGTAGAGACAGCGCAATAATCGTCGGTCAAACAGAGCCCTTGCTTGCCGGACATCGGGTTCCCTGCTGCCGACCCCTCCCAGAGGCAATCTCCAAGCAAACTGCTTGCCAGGGTCAACGCCCCTCCCGTTGATCAGACAACTTGGTCGAATGGATCAACCAGTGCGACAACAATTCTCATGGCAACTTGCCAGGCTCCAATCGCAAAAGGATTGGTTTATCCCCTGCGGAACCGAGCCAGGGTGGTTGTCCCCAATGCATCTCCAGTGTAGATGTGGTCAGTGGTTGCAAGCGACTACTGACTGTTCTGGTTCGGCAGCCAACCAGTAGAGTAAGGCCAATGCCTTTTCAATTTGTAGGCTGAGACGATCCAGCAGTTTGGTGTGAAGTTTCAGCTCATTCTGCAGCAGCATGGACATCAGGCTAGGTTCAGCCCGATTGCTGGGAGCGGCCAGCAGTTCTACCCCCACCTGACCCGCAGGCTTAATTTCAGGATGAGGCTCTGACGCCTGAATCAGCGGATGGGGTTCGCTCAGCAGCCGATCCAATTCCAGCGGCGATGGAAAATGGGACTCCGATTCGCCGGTTTCCCACGGATCTGGAATTATGGGTTGGCTTTCAGGAACCGAAAAGTTAACGGAGTGTTTGTCCGGTTTGTTCAACATGATTGAGTCACCTCCAAGTCTCAATCGTCCAGCCAGATAATAACCCCTTTCCTGTGTCTCCCGTGGCCTTGAAACTCCTATAGCCTTGGAACTCCTATGGCCTTGTACCGAAGAAAGACATTCTTCCTCCTACTTTCATCCTAACAGTGGAGCCGGATCCCAACCATTACCGAATGTGTAGGCTGAGCAACGCAGCACGGGAAGGTTGAAGATTGGGAAATTCCTCTTTAACCTATCAGGATTTGGGTGATTGCACTTGCCTTTTGCCCTCGGCCCCTGTACTATCAGTCATGTGAAATTACGGTATTCCCGCAGGGATACTGAAGTTTTGAAAACGGAGATTGCATGGGCTTCTGGCAACCGACACTGAGGCAATTAGAAGATGTGGTTCAACTAATTGGCCGCCAACTCAAACTCAATTCGCTCAAAGGGTTGATCTCATTCTTCCTAGTGGGAGTCACCCTCAGTCTGGCGGTAGCCGCCTGTTCCTCAACCAGCCATACAACCACGGGTTCATCCAGTTCTGTTGGCAGCAAGCCAGAGGTGGAGTTGACGCTGGTGGGGTATGCCGTGCCCAGCGCGGCCTATAAGGCAATCATCCCCAAATTTCAGGAAAAGTGGCAGCGGGAGCAAGGCCAGCATGTCCGGTTCGCCCAGAGCTATGGTGGGTCAGGCGCCCAAACGCGGGCGGTAATTGATGGTCTGGAGGCGGATGTAGTTCATCTGGCGGTGGGTTCCGATGTGCTGAAACTGGTCAGTAAGGGGCTGGTTAGTCCGGACTGGGATCAGCGGGTGCCCAACCATGGCATTGTCGGGGAAACGGTGGCGGCTATTATTACCCGCCAGGGCAACCCGAAGAGTATTAAAACCTGGACTGATTTGACCCGCAATGATGTCAAATGGGTAACGCCCAATCCAAAAACTTCGGGTGGAGCTAAGTGGAATTTCCTGGTTCTGTGGGACTCGGTGCTCAAGACGGGTGGTAATGAGGCTAAGGCGCTGGAGTTTGTTACTAAGGCTTACCAAAATGTGGCAGTTTTGGCCAAGGATGCTCGGGAAGCAACCGATGCCTTTGCCAAGCAAGGGCAGGGAGATGCGCTGGTGAATTACGAAAACGAAGTGATCCTGGCCAAGGAAAAGGGGGAAAAGCTGGAGTATGTGGTCCCTGAAGTCAACATTTTCATCGACACACCGGCTACGGTGGTGGACAAATATGTCGATAAGCATGGCACTCGGGAAGTGGCAACGGCGTTTGCAGAGTTCCTGTTTACTCCGGAAGCCCAGAAAGAATTCGTCAAGGTTGGGTTTCGACCGTTTGGTGAATTAGCTAAAGACAAGGCGATCGCGGGCAAATTTCCACCCGTGAAGACCTTGGGATCTATCAAGGACTTTGGTGGTTGGGATGCGGCCCAGAAGAGATTCTTTGACGCTGGCGGCATTTTCGACCAGATGCAGGCTGCAATCAAACCATGAATTCCGTGGCAAAGGGTATCGGCAGTAGTGCCCTTGTTGCCGTTCCCAGCTTGGGGCGCGATCGCTGGACACCCGATTGATTTCTCCTCTCGATTTGACAGGTTACTATGACGTCTTCTTCCCTTACTCCTCGGGCCAATGCTTCTTCCACAGCCGGATGGAAACGCTATTTCCACTGGCTGACCCACATGCCCTGGACCTGGCGTATCATGCTGGGCTATCTGATCGTGATGCTGCTGGTGCCAACCCTGGCAATGTTTACCAAAGCGGTCACGGTTGGACCGGCTGAGTTTTGGCGACTGGCCACCAGCCCGATCGCCCTCTCGGCCTATGATGTCACCTTTACCACCTCCCTGATCGCGGCTCTGATCTGTGGTTTATTTGGCACCCTGATTGCCTGGGTCCTGGTGCGCTATGACTTTCCCCTGAAGCGCTTAATTGACGCCTCAATTGATTTGCCCTTTGCCCTGCCGACGGCTGTTGCCGGTCTGACACTGGCGACGGTCTACAGCGAGACGGGATGGATTGGCTCCTTGTTTGCTCCCTTTGGCATTAAGCTGGCCTTTAACCGCATCGGCGTTGGCATTGCCATGACGTTTATCTCGCTGCCCTTTGTGGTGCGAACAGTGCAGCCGGTGCTGATGCAAGCGGAAAAGGAGACGGAAGAAGCCGCCTGGTGTTTGGGGGCTTCTGCTTGGGAAACTTTCTGGCGAGTGCAATTGCCGCCCCTGATGCCAGCTATTTTGACGGGAGTGGCTCTGGGTTTTTCCCGCGCAGTCGGCGAATTTGGTTCGACGGTAATTATCTCGTCCAACACCCCCTTTAAAGACTTGATTGCGCCAGTTCTGATTTTCCAGCAGTTGGAGCAGTATGACTATGCCGGTGCAACCGTGATTGGTGTTGTGCTGTTAATAATTTCGTTATTTATGTTGTTCGTCATTAATTTCATTCAAGTCTGGGGTAAGAAATATGAGTAGAGCTGATTCTTCTCCGCCATCGTTGCCCCCAGCACCTGGCAAACTGGCGTCGGGCAAGAAACAGTCCTGGGTGCCGCCGGTTTTGATTGGCATTTCCCTGCTGTTTTTGGGGTTGTTTCTATATATCCCGGCTTTGAATGTCTTTGTCCAGGCGTTCAGGAAGGGGGTGGGTCCCTTTCTGGAAAATTTGACCGAGCCTGACTTTTTACATGCGGTTAAGTTAACGTTGCTGATCGCCGCGATCGCCGTTCCTTTGAATACCATCTTTGGATTGTGTACAGCCTGGGCCCTGGCCCGCAAGCGATTTCCCGGTCGCACCCTGCTGCTAAGCATCATGGATTTGCCCTTTGCCATTTCTCCAGTGGTGGCTGGTTTGATGATTGTCCTGCTGTACGGACGGCAAGGCTGGTTTGGGGAATGGCTGCAAGACCACAACGTGCGGATCATTTTTGCCTTTCCGGGTATGGTGCTAGCAACCATGTTTGTCAGTATGCCCTTTGTCGCCCGTGAGGTGATTCCGGTTCTGGAAGAAGAAGGGGTGGATCAGGAGGAAGCCGCCCATACCCTGGGGGCCAATCATTGGCAAACCTTCTGGCGGGTCACCATTCCCAATATTCGTTGGGGTCTGCTCTACGGCATTATTCTGACCAATGCCCGCTCCATGGGGGAATTCGGTGCTGTGTCAGTGGTGTCGGGCAACATCACTGGCAAAACCCAGACCTTACCGCTGTTTGTGGAGGAAGCCTACAAACAGTACGACACGGAAGCGGCGTACTCTGCGGCCGTGTTGCTGGCCCTACTGGCAGTGGTAACCCTGGTATTGAAGGAAATTTTGGAACGGAAAACCGGCGGGGTGAGGAAACGAGGGCATTAGTTGCAGGGGAAATAGAAAATGGCCCTAATGTCCCACTGGGGCTTGTTGTCCGGCGGCGCCTTTATTCGTGCTTCCTAGGGATGTCGCCATCAGAGACGGCCCCAATTTACTCAAAGGGTAGACAATTTCATGTTACAAGTGTAGTATTGTAGACGTCTTGATTTGTCGTGCAAATATTTCGGCTTGCTATGATACCCATCCGCCTCTCTCACCTATGCAGTTGCTTGCTGGGCCAAGTCCATCAGGATTTGGGCTGGGTACGGGTGCTGTTTGCGGGTGAGGCCACGAATCAGTTTGACGGCGGCAAATCCATTCGTGTAGCCATTGACAGCTTTTTTATTGGATGGATGAATCCCAATTATCTGATCGAGCGCGGGAAGTACAGGGTCCACCTGTCACCGACATAGGAAACGGCATACCCTCTTCCTAGCCCCCGCCTCTGATTGCCAGAAGCGGGGGTTGTTTTTTGAGGAGTTGAACTATGCAATCTCATTTACAGCATCAGCAGACACCCATCTTGCAAAACCAGGTGGTTGTGTTTTCAAAAAACTATCTGCCCCTGGCGCGGATCAATCTCAAGCGAGCGATCGTGCTGCTGATCAAAGGTCAGGCTGAATCCCTTGAGTTCACCAGTAGCCAGCAGTGGGAGGTGCGCTCTCCCAGTGTTGTCCTGCACATTCCAGAGCATATTCGCCTGACCACGGGTAATCCTGAAAGGCATTGGAAAGTTCCGCCCGTTAGTCGTCGGGAGGTCTTCCGCCGTGACAACCATACCTGTCAGTACTGCGGCAGCACCAAGTGCTTGACGATTGATCACGTCATTCCCCGTTCCAAGGGCGGAACCCATACCTGGGATAACGTTGTAACCGCCTGTGAGCCTTGCAATTCAGGAAAGGGCGATCGCCTGTTGCATGAGCTTGGACTCGTGCTCAAAACCAAGCCCAAGGCCCCTATTCACCCTGCAATTGCCTTTGCAGAACAGTTCTGGAAAGAACAACCAGACCGGACTGAGTCATAAATGCTGAGTGCAGAGAAAATGAAGGACAGGTTTCTCTGCCTCAGCACTCCTCTACCCCTTTGACTGAAGGAGGAATCGAGTGTGTTGAAGCTGAACTACACCGAAGTCGGACTCTATATGGAGCGGGTCATGACCTCGCTGGAATTGTTGGTTGCCCAACGAGTGGTGTTGGCCATGCGGTTGGGCCAATCGCTTTATGTCGAATCAGGGCGTGCCTCCTTTCTGTTGCCGGCTGATATCCCCGAACTGACCCAGTTAGAACTGGCACTGCGGCAAAGCTGCAGCGATCGTGTCACGATCTTTCCTGTGGACGATGAATTCGTGGAAGTTAGCCTAAGCGGCAGTTGGGTAGCTGAAAGTGCCGATGCAGAAGAGGGCATGTTCTTGACCGTGGTCAACGAACGGGCCGAGTTCTTTGTCTACAAACTGTGGCAAATGAGCCAGGTCCACAGTTCTTCCCTGGTTTAAATGAATGCTGGGTGCTGCGGTCCAGTCGGCGTCAGCGTAAACAGTACAGGAGTCAGAAAGAGGAGCCGGAATACAGCTTCTCACTGACTCCTGACTCCTATAGCAATCCTAAATGACTGGTGAACGACTGGATGGTGAAAGGGCTTTGTGAGAAAGATTTCCTGCGGAAACCTTTCACAATCCTGATCGGATCGCTATATGTTCCTTATTTGCCCCATTGGTCGGGTGAATCCTGAATGCTCTCTTTCAATAGGACGTAATTAATAGTTCCGAGATCTTGCCCCTGCGGTTGGCGTTGGAGTTGATTGCCCGAGCGGCCAAAATGGTGTGGATGTGATAGTCGCGATAGAGATCCCGAATAAAGGGACAGTCTGAGTTGGACAACATTACTTTTACGCCGCGACGCGCCAGTTCGGCAAAGGTATCGCGCAGTCGAATTTGGTCCTCCTGGGTGAAGGCGTAGCGGTTATAGGCTGTGAAACTACTGGTGCGGCTGATGGGGAAATAGGGCGGATCAAAGTAGATAAAATCCTGACTGCTGTGGGCATATTGCAGCACAGATTCAAAGGGTAAAACTTTGATCTTGGCAGATTGGAGAGACTGGGATGCCATCCGCAAGACATCGGGTTCAAAAATGCCGGGGTTTTTATAGCGGCCTATGGGCACATTAAATTGACCTTTGGAATTTTCGCGATAGAGACCATTGAAACAGGTCTTGTTCAGATAAATTAACCGGGCGGCTCGTTCGATGGAAGGCCGGAAGTCGCCTGTCAGAGGGGGAGTGGCGGCCCTCACCTGATAGTAATAAGCCTCACAATGGCGATCGCGATGCTCGCTTAAATGCCGGATCAACTCTTCGACGTGATCGCGCACGCAACAGTAAACATTGACCAATTCTGGATTGATATCCATCAACATGGAGCGTTGGGGCGACAGATGGAAAAAAATTGCCCCACCGCCCAGAAACGGTTCGTAGTAAGTCGAAAACCCTTTAGGAAAATACTGGGAATATTGTGGGATGAGTCGGCCTTTGCCACCGGCCCACTTTAAAAATGGCCGTGGATAAATCGTTGTAGGTGCCAGTTGAGCCTGCATTTCACCATAATAGAAGCGATTTTCGGAATGGAAAAAAAATGTCAGTTCTTGTCTACCAGTTCAGGTCGTTGTTTTCTAAAATGTTGATTGGGAACGGTTTACCCGTCTCTGATTTGTCAGTTGATCGCTGGTAAGGATTGAAGGAACCTCATGCAGAATCTTTGGACGACGCTGTCGAAATACCCACTTTTCATTGCGGGTACTGTTTTGGGCGTTTTGTTGAATGCGGTGAAGCCGCTGATTCCCTTACTCAAAAATCCGGTGACAGCGATCGCGCTGATTGGGGTCCTGGTGGGTGGGCTGGCCTTTGTTGGCTTTACCCTGCGGGCCATGCTGGGCCTCAACCCAGTCTGAGGGCCACTCCCATCCGGGAAAAGTTTTCCTCACCGTCCCAATAAGCTTGCTATAGTAAGCCAACGTATTCAGGGAGCGATGAAATGGCAACTAGCCGTCGGGTTTCTCGCGTAGCCGAACAAATTAGACGCGAAGTCAGCCAGATGTTACTCTCCGGCATTAAAGATGACCGGGTGGGCGCAGGGATGGTGAGTGTCACCAATGTGGATGTCTCCGGCGATCTGCAACATGCCAAGATTTTTGTCAGCATTTACGGTACCGAGGAGGCCAAGGCGACCACAATGGCCGGACTGCAGTCAGCCACCGGCTATGTGCGCAGCGAACTGGGGCAACGGATTCGTCTTCGGCGCACCCCGGAAGTGATTTTCCTGGAAGACTCGTCTCTGGAACAGGGCGATCGGGTGCTGGCTCTGCTAGACCAGTTACGCAAGGATCGCCATGACATGCCAGTGGATGCTGACCTGGATGACTCATTGGAGGCATTAGACGAAGACGAGCCAGCTTAAAGATATGGCTGGAACGGACAATCTGCGCCTGGGCGCAGTATTTGGCCGTCAATCTCTGAGTAGCTTGAACCATTATTGCCCATGTGTTCCCCTCTCCTCACTTTGGGAAAAGGGGATTCTGAGAGGAGGGGCGGCTTTCGACTGCTCAGACCCTCTCCTTAGCGCTCTTCCCAACGATGCATCAGGGTAGCGCCGGTATAGCCAGTCATGACCCACACAATTGCCCTGACCCCATCTCTCAGTCCTTTTGACAGTGGCTCTGGTGTCTTCTGAGAAGGAACGGTTACGGGTCGCAGCAGAATGCCCCGGCTGCCAAACACAATTTCGCCAATCAGGCGGGAGCGCCGCATGTGGTAGTCGGAGGTAATCAGGTAAACACTGTCAATGCCGCGATCGCGGAAGCCATCCACCAGCGTCGTGAAATTGGTCACGGTGTCTACCGCTGCCCGATCAATATGCACCCGGTGCAGATCAATGCCAGCATCGCTGAAAACGGCATCGGTATATTCGGGATTACTGCCACCGGAGACCCAGATGGGTAAACCCGGATGTTGCTGGGCAAAGTGGGCCGCAAAGTCCTCCCGCTCCGGAGAACCACCCAAGACCAGAATCGCTTCCGGTGGGGTCAACGCACTTTTCAACTCGCGATAGGCCAGCCAACCGAAGGGCAACAGGAACAAGCTGGCCCCAACCAACCAACCTCGGAATTTGCCCAGTTTCGTTGCTTTGGGAGGTTTGGTGGTACGTCGATACTGTTCGATGCAGGGGATGTCCCTTGAGCCCATGTTGAATGCAACAATGACGGTGTCGTGAGGAACGATAACACGCTTTCTGGGGGTTACCCAGTAGAGACCCTAACAATTTTCAGGATTGGCGGATGAATGAACGGCGGAATGAACCACCCTGCGTCAGGCAGTCTACTCAGATGGGGGCTGCTGGGGCTGGGTTGGCTGGCTTTGACTTTGGGCAATGGTTGCTTTGATGCGGGGAACGTCGAGAAATTTTTTCGTATCCCCCAGCAGGCGATCGCCCCACAGATTATCCTTCAGAAATTTCAGATCGCTATAGCGGTTATCCAGCCGGATGGCCGTTTCTCCCATTTTCAGCCCCTGTTCCCGATCTCCCTTGGTGTAAAGGGCCACCGCGATCGCCAGCCGGGGTTCAGCCGCTTTTTCATCAATCTTGGCCGCCGCTCGCCAATGCTTCAGTGCTTCGTCTGTCTTGCCTAACTCGTACTGAATCAGGCCAATATTGTTAATGGCTGGCCAGAAGGTTTTGTCCTGGGCCACTGCTTTTTCGTACTGGGCGATCGCCGTCGGATACTGGCGCAGCATGAAGTAGGCGTTGCCCAGATCAAACAGGGCTCCTGGCACATTCGGCTTCAGTTTTAAGCCTGCCTGCAAATAGTTCACCGCCGTTGTGTACTGAGCCTTCTGGAAATAGGCCGAGCCCAGAGCAAAGAGAACAGCGGTATTTTTGCTATCCAGGGACTGGGCGACCTTCAATGCTTCAATCGCCGGGTCTACCTTGTCGGTTTGCAGGTAGAGCCCTCCTAGCAGAGACCAGACCTCCGCCCGTTGGGGAGCCAGTTGAGTGGCCAACTGCGCCCTGGGCAGAGCCGCCTCATATTGTTGAAACTGGGCTAGCTGGGCCGCCTCCTGAGCCAGCCCTAGTCCCTGTTGTTCCAGGGTCTTAGAGTCCAGACGCAGTACATGGGGCACCAATGCCTGGGCGGTAGCGGGTTGGGTCACTCCCCACAGGCTGAGAAGCAGCAAAATAGCAGCAATAGAACGGCGTTTAGGCACGGTAAATCAATAAATGAGGTCTGATATGTAAAGAAGCGGGACCAATCTAGACTAGCCTAACTTAATCCATTTTTCATCAACGGAAAGATTCTCCCGATCGCCTGTTCGACCACAGGTAGTCCAACAGGCGATCTCCCGAGTCGGCCCGTACTAGCCCCACAGCAATGTCCGGCAGCATGGCCCGATTCAGAAAAACCAGATATCGGGGTTCCCAGCGGGGATGGAATTTTTCCTTGAACTGATGCAGCCCCTTGAAATTGTAAAACCGATTGAGATGTTCAAAGAAATAGTGCAGCCCCTTTTCAATTCTTCGCGCCTCCGGAGTGGTGCCCACCCCAGCTAGGGGCGATAGGCTCAGGCTAAAGGTGTCATAGCCTAGCTGCTGAAAGTGCTGAAACAGGGAAACAAACAGAAAGTCCATCGTTCCGTTTTCAACCATTGCCCGATGCCGCATTAGATCCACCGTGATTTCCTGGCGGTTGTACCCCGACAGCAGGTTGGCAAAAGCAACGATGCGGCCGCCAGCATTATAGACTACCCCAATATGACAGTCCTGGAGATAGCTGCGATCAAACCAGCCGATGGAAAACTGCTTTTCGCCCCCTGGTTTGTTCTGCAACCACTCATCGCTGACAGGTTTGAGTTGATTGATCAGGTCATCGCTAATGGGCGGTCTAAAAATTTGCACTGTATGGCCGCTTTTGGTCAGACGGTTACAGGCTGTGCGTAGGTTCTGGTTGGCCTTGCCCCTGAGGTTAAATGTCTTTAGATCGACGATCGCTTCTTCGCCAATCTGAACCCACTGAAACCCGTGGGTCGCATACAGCGGCAACTGGGTAGGGTCGGTTTCGTAAAACACCGGATACCAGTCGTTGCGATCGCAGAATTGGCGGAAGGTAAAGATGGTTTCACTGCGGTCATCCGCCGGTCCAATGGGATCACCCAGGGCCAGGGCCGCCCGTCCTTTTACCACATAAGCCACCACACTCTGGCCAGAGGGACTGAAAAAATAGGCTTTATCGCGCAGCAAGGCCAGCCGCGCCAGGGAGGATGCGCCATATTCGTCAATAATCTGTCGGGCCGACTGGCGATCGCTCAGGTTGGCTGGTTCACCCCGCAGTAAAACCGGCCGCAACAGCATGAAGCAGGCATATACCAGGGTCAACGTGCCAATCGTATAAATGGAATTAACAAAATACGCAGCAAAGCGGCCGTTGGGCTGTAGCCCCGCATCATCTTCGGTAAAAAACAGCGCCAGTGTTTGGAACACAGCCTGCCCAAAACCAAAATTTTGCGGCACCCCATTCACAACGAAATGGCCGTCCAGGATATAAAAACCAGCGGTTCCATAGGCCAGGGTAAACAACAGGGCGCCCAGTAACACCCAAACCCCTTGAGCAACAGAGGGCATATCGGAACGGGCGGTGAACACATGCCGCATCCAAATCAGTTGCAACAGCAAGATCGCCGCCAGGAGACACTCTTCATAGTCCAACCCTTTGATCAGATGGCTGATGATCGACAACACCAGCAGGGTCAGGGTGAGCCACCAGGCAACCCGTTTGCGTCGCAGTAAGTTGGCCGCCAGGGTCAGCAGAATAAAGCCAGCTAGGGCGGCAAAAATCCGGCTGCCGGACCGAATATAAAAGGGAAAAAAGGCTTCCAGCCAATCCCGCCGTTCGGGCAAAGAGGGGGTCACAGCGGAAAGAAGGTTCACCACTCCCATCACGCCGGTCAGCAATACTGCTGTCCACAGTCCCAGGCGGGTCCGGTGATTCAGGTTACCGTTGGGTTGGGTGAGGATGGGTAACCTCAGACTGGGCATGGGATTTCCTCTGCTGGTGAACCGGATCTAAGTGAGTCTTGGATGAATCAGCGGTTTCCTGTTGCCGGAGCGCCCGGGTAAACCGTTGGCCAACGAAACTGAGGGAGTCAGCCAGATGGCGATGCCAGTAGTTCCAGCCTACATCCTGCCCTACGATGCCGTGGCCGCCGGAAAAGACATGAAACTGGTTGGGAATTCCCAGGTGTGTCAGGATGGCATGGAATTGACGGGTGGCGGTCAGATAGCGGTGATCATTCTTGCCCGCATCCAGATAAATATACAGATGCCGCCGGTTGGCGGCTGGAATCTGCTGAATCAAGACCTGGGGACTATTTTCCGGCCCACTTGAATCTGTGAAATAGCCCGTGTGGCTAAATAAGGTTTGAAACTGGTTTAAGTTCCGCAACCCAATATTAAACGCTCCCCACCCGCCAGAGGAAAGCCCCCCGATCGCCCAAAACTGAGGCTGATTCAGGGTGCGATACCGGCTCCGGATCACCTGCGGCAGTTCTGTGCCAATCCAGGTTGCCAGGTTGCCATTAGGCCCATCGTAGTAATCCGGATCCCAGAAGGGACTGCTGCCCCGGCGATCGCTGCCATCTGGAGTGACCACCAAGCTCGGTGGCAGGCGCTGTTCTTGATAGAGGTCGTGCAACACCGAGGTAAGATGGGCTTTGTCCTCAAAGTCCCGTTCATTCCCATGTCCCCCATGCAGCAGCACAATCACCGGATAGCGCTGATCGGGATGGTGGCTATAGTCGGGGGGCAACACCACGCCATAACGGCGCTCTTCCCCCATGGCCTGACTGTTGACAGTCTCTACCTGAAAGGTCAAGCCGGTTTGCTGTTCCGCTGGCAGCGGGTCCAGTTGCGGTGCTCCGGCAATGAACACATACCAGTAACCCACCAGTCCTAAACAGGAAAGGGCGATCGCACCTGCCAGCAGCCCCTTTTTCGGTGACTTCAGGGGCGATCTCGGGGGTGATTTCAGCACAGGGGTACGGGCCAAGTTGAGTTTACCTTACAAACAATGAATTCACCTGACAAACACTATCGTCTGGTTTGATTGGTTTGGTATGGCGGCCTTTCAGAGTGGAATTTAGGTCGCTGCCTGACACTGGGATGCCGTGCACAAATTCCCTGCCCCATTTCATCGACGGTCCCCCTCCGGTTGAGCCGCAGCAGGTGCACCCAGACCGGCCGCAGTGCCCTGAGCCGCCTGAAATTGTTGGCCCACATAGGCCAGGGAATCGGCCAGGTGCTGACGCCAAAACGACCAGCTATGAGCACCGGGAAAAACCTGGAACAGGTTGGCAACATGCAATTGATCCAGGGCCCGGTGAAATTTCTTAGCCTGAGACAAATAACGCTGGTCCACGGTTCCCGTATCCAGGTAGATGCGCAACTGGTGGCGATCGCCCGCCGATAACTGCTGCACCACGTGCAACGGGCTGTTTTGCGGCCCAGAACGGTCAACAAAGTAACCGCTATGGCTAAACAGCACCGAAAAATGCTGCGGATAGTGCAAGCCAATATTGAGGGCGCCCCACCCACCGGAGGACAACCCACCGATCGCCCAAAAGGCCGGATCGGATAGCGCTCGGTAGCGGTGCTGAATCACCTGGACCAATTCATTCCCCAGCGCTGTGGCTAGTTTGCCATGAGGCCCATCAAAGTATTGGGGATCCCAATAGGGACTGGAGCCCCGTTTGTCATTGCCATCAGGAGTAATGACAATACTGGGCGGTAATTTGCCCGTCTGATAGAGTTGCTCTAGCGTCGTCAGGGCATTGCCTTTTTGGGGCAGGAGCCAATCTTGCCAGGTGCCGTGGCCGCCATGCAGCAACACAATCACCGGATATTTTTGATTGGGATGTTGGTGATAGCCCGGTGGTAAGACTACCCCATAGGTTCGCTGGCTGCCCAGAACCGAACTATCGTAGGCAACTGGTTGATAGGTCAGATGACCAGTGGGTGCCTGGGTAAATAGGACGTCTGACTGTTTATCAAGCCACTCGGTCAGCCGGAGAGGTGGCAGAAACTGGGCACCGGCCATTTGCCAGTAACCGCCCAGCAGAACTGCAACCATCAGCGCAATGGCATCGAGCCAGACTGGCTTTAATCGCATGTTTAGACAAGTGAACAATGAATGGGACTGCATCCAGGGGTTAGCTTGGTTGACCGGCGGCTGGTAACGATCCAGTCCGCACGGATAGCGTCATCGCCCGACCGTTGCGGTATAGGCTGATGTTCAACGCACTGCCCACCGAACTGCCTTCGACGAGCTGCTGTAGGGTACTGGCGTCTCGGATTGTCTGCCCATTAATCTGGTCAATTACATCGCCGCTGCGTAAACCAGCCTTGGCGGCTGGAGAGTCCGGTACTACCCGCACCACTAGTACACCCTGATCCCGCTCGACCGTAAAGTTGGCATTGGCATCATTGTTGATCTGCTGCTTCAACTCCGGCGAAAGGGGAACCATTTCAATGCCCAGATAGGGATGATCCACCTTGCCCTTGGCAATCAACTGCTCGGCAATGCGTCTGGCTGTGTTAATCGGAATGGCAAATCCAATGCCCTGAGCATTTTGAATAATGGCCGTATTCATGCCAATGACCTGGCCTTGGGCATCGAGCAACGGCCCACCGGAATTGCCCGGATTAATCGCAGCATCAGTTTGGATGAAGTTGACCCGTTCGTTGGGCACCCCCACGTTATCGCTGGAACGACCGGTGGCACTGATGATACCTGCCGTGACGGTGTTGTCCAGCCCCAGTGGGTTGCCAATGGCGATCGCCCATTCCCCCGGTTTCAACTGGTCGGAGTCGCCCAAATTCACGGTAGGCAGATCGGAGGCTTCGATCTTGACCACCGCCACATCGGTGACTGGATCGGCCCCGACCACTTTGCCGTTAAACGTGCGGCCATCCTTTAAGGTCACTTTGACCGTGTCTGCGCCCTGCACCACATGGGCATTGGTCAGAATTTCGCCGGTCTGATTCAGCAGGAAGCCAGACCCCACTCCCCGCTGCACTTCTCGGGAAGGCGGCGACTGGGAACCGAAAAACTGCTGCAGAAAGGGATCGTTGAACGCATCCGGCAAGGAATTGGTGACGACATGGGCTGAATCAATCCGCACCACCGCCGGACCCGTTTTGTCCACTGCTGCCTGAATGAAATTAGCCGGAGCCGATGCCACTGATTTGTCCACTGGAGCTTTGTCGCCGCTAACGGGCAGCCGGGGTTCGGAGCGGCTGATCGGAGCGGTAACGGGTTGCGAATTGAAGGGCGTCTGGGCCTGCAGTACCCGATCGCCCATCCAAGCTGCGCCAGCCCCCAGCGCTACTAGGCCAAGGGCGGGCAAGATTTTACCGATGGGCGATCGCTTACGGGTAGCTGACTTGGCGTCATTTACCAGTAAAGACTGGGAGGTATAGGTTGG
>Ga0272446_1003438_pt1 | contig 19944 bp, 17 predicted proteins | sample YNPCB0061_FD_194587 | JGI IMG/M metagenome (GOLD analysis project Ga0272446, IMG submission 194587) | Hot spring microbial mat communities from Yellowstone National Park, WY, United States - YNP-CB-006-1 | ecosystem: Environmental > Aquatic > Thermal springs > Hot (42-90C) > Sediment | place...
GCACCTTTGGCCCGTTGACATTATTTGGATGTCGCCCAACAACTCTGACATTGTACAAATCCCAAGGGCGCTATTCGACCGCCTGACGGATACGCTTGCTTTCGCTACATAAATGGATAAAGTCGAGGTAAGAGGTTATGGAAGGTATTTTCACATCAAGTGACTACGGCAGAACCGCACAAACGATTTTATCGATCTTAAGGTTCGATGATTGTCTCGGTTAATTTTCCGTTGCACCTGGATTCATTCATAAACCCTCCCTTCCAGTGCGTACCGCTGCAGCTTCGCATCCGTGCTATACTGCGAGGTATGAAGGACGCCCAATGCTCCCCCAGTATGCCCAACAACCGGCGCACGCACTGTGTGTTCTGCCTCTGGCTGGTCGGGGGCATCCTGCTGCTGGCGCTTGCTGCCTGCCAGCCTGCAGGCGACACGCGCGCCGAAGCGGCTGACGTCCCCTCATCGGTTGCGGCGGCGCCCATCGTCACGCCGTGGCGCCTGACTTCAGCCGCCTGTCCCTTTTCGCTGCCTGGGGAAACGGAGGGGGTGACGTATCGCTGCGGGATGCTGCGCGTGCCGCAATTTCGCAATGATCCCACAGGAACGCAACTTGGCATCTTCTACGCGCAGTTGCGCGCCGCGACGCCAGACAGCAAGCAGCTGCCCCTGCTCTTTCTGGCAGGCGGACCAGGCGCCTCTGGCGTCTACGATGCGCCCGTGTTGGCGCCAACGCTGGCGCCGCTGCGGCGGGCGCGTGACCTGATCTTCTTCGACGTGCGCGGCGCCGGTTTTTCGCAGCCGCGCCTGGATTGCGCTGCTGTAGGCGATGCCGCTGCTGGCCCCACGTGCATGGCGGCGCTGCGCGCACAGGGCATCGAACCGATGGCCTTCAACACCACGCAAAACGCCGCCGACGCCGCCGACCTGTTGAACGCGCTCGGCTATACGCAAGCCGACCTGCTGGGCGTCTCCTACGGTTCACGGTTGGCGCTGGAGATGGTGCGCAGTCAACCGCAGGCTGTGCGCGCCGTCGTGCTCGACTCGGTGGTGGCGCCGGAAACATTGAGCTACGAGTTGCAGGCGCTGGGCGACTACGAGGCGAAGCTGTGGCCCTTCGCTGACTGCGAGGCGACCCCGGCGTGCAGCGACCGCTTTGGCGCAATGGCCGGGCGCTTTCTGGCGCTGATCAACCGGCTGGACGAGCGCGACGGCGCCCTGGCGACGCTCGACCCTGCAGTGGACGCCGCCAGCGTCTACAACCTCACCACGCTGACACTGAATCGGCCCGACCTGTTGGCGCTGCTGCCCCTGATCGTCGATGAGCTGGATCGCGGCGTCGTCGCCACTTATCAGGCGCTGCGCACTGGCGCTTTCAACACCAGTACACCGCCGCCCGCCGCGCCAGTCTACGCCACCGAGGAATTCATCCCTGCATTCGACGCGTATCTGCGCACGCTGGACAAATCCGCCGCCGCCACCCTGCGCGCCGGACTGATCGCCCTCCCCTTCGATGACCCAGCCAACGCAGCGCTGCGGGCGTTCATCACCGCCAACCTGCCCCCTGCGCTGGCCGCCAACCTGGACGCCATCGCCGCGCGCATGACCCCGTATGAGCATAACCGGGTGCTGGCGGCCTTTGGCGCCGACCTGCCGCTCTACCTGCATGACGACTTCGGCGATGTCAAGGCGATCATCGACTGCCAGGAAGAGATCCCCTTTGTCAACCCCGACACCGTGCGCAAAAATCAGGCCGTGATCCCGGCGCCATCGTTGCTGCCGCCGTACGACTTTGCCGCCAGCGTGCGCAGCGAACAGCGCGCCTGCCTGGAGAAGGGCATCACCCCAGCGCCGGCGAGCTTCAAGGCCGCTGTCGTGAGCGACAAGCCGGTGCTGATGTTGTCGGGTGCGCAGGACACGGTTACACCAGCGCTGTGGGCCGATCTGGCCGCCGCCGCGTTGCCCAACGTCCGCCAGGTGCTCTTTCCGGCTTTCGGTCACGCCCTGCTCTACAACAATGGCGCGTGCGTGAGCCGGATCGTTGACAGCTTTCTGCACGACCCGACGCAGGCGCCCGACACGTCGTGCGTCCCCACCATAACCTATGTGACCGAACCGCCGCTGTTGACGACGTTAACAGGGCGGATGTGGCGGCTGCAGGGCTGGGCTGGCAGCACGGCCGCAGCTCCGCCTATCACAGCCTATTTTGCCAGTGGACAGGTGGGCGGGCTGGCTGGCTGTGGTGCGTATAGCGGTGAATTCAGCCTGGCAGGCGACCGTCTGACCATCTCACAGCTCACCGCCGCCAGGGCAGACTGCGCAGACGCAGCGCTTCAGGGCGCCTTTCTCCAGGCGCTGGGCGCGGCGCAAACGATCTACATTCGCGGCAGCCGCATGTTGCTGACCACCAGCACGGGCGAGCTGCTGGTCTTCATCGCTGAACGCGACCGCCCCCTGACAGAGACCATCTGGACGTTGATCGCAACCGCGCCCATCATCGGCGCAGACCCCATCCCGGTCTTACCCGAATCCACTGCGACCGCACGCTTTGACAATGGCGAGCTGCGCGGTGGGTTGGGCTGCAACCTCTACGAAGCGCGCTACACGCTCGAATCGGACCGCCTGAACGTTGCCAATCTGCGTCGCACCGGCGCCGACGTTTGCGCGCAGCCGCCCGGCATCATGGCGCAGGAGGACATGCTGCTGGCGCGGCTTGGCGCTGTACGTCGCTATCGCATCATCGGGCGCCAACTCCTCCTGTACGACGATTCAGAGCACCCGCTGTTGGTCTTCTACGCCGCTGCGGAGTAAGATGAAGCCGCGCGTTTGATTCAACGCCCGGTGAAGGCGACTCCTTCACCGGGCCTCCGCACCCATCATTCGCAAGGACTTTTGCATGTTTGATGTCTTTAGCATTACAGATTTCATCCTGATCGCGCTGGCTGCCGTGGCCGCCGGGTTCATCAACGCCATCGCCGGCGGTGGCACGTTGATCAGCTTCCCCGCCCTGATCGCGGTTGGCGTTGCGCCGGTGGCCGCCAATGTCACCAACACCGTTGCGCTGGTGCCGGGGTATCTCGGCGCCACCTTTGCGCAGCTCAAGGACCTGACCGGGCAGGGGCGGCGGCTGCGGCTGTTGCTGCCAACTGCGGCGGCAGGCGGATTGACGGGCGGGCTGCTGTTGCTCAACACCAGCGAAAAACTCTTCAGCGATCTGGTGCCTTATCTGATCTTGCTGGCCGCCGGGTTGCTGGCCAGCCAGGACTACGTGCGCAAGTGGGTGGTGCGGCGGATTGAGGCGTCGGGTGGTTCGGCGAGTCACGAGGCGTGGGCAATCGCGCCCGTCTTCCTGGCGGCGGTCTACGGTGGCTACTTTGGCGCTGGCCTGAGCGTAATCGTGCTGGCCGTACTGGGTCTGGTCATCGACGACACGCTGACGCGTCTCAATGGGCTGAAGCAGATCATCGCGTTCTCGGTCAACGTAGCGGCCGCGCTCTTTTTCATCTTTTCGGGGCAAGTGGTGTGGACGGCCGCCGCAGTCATGGCTGTCGGCGCCATCCTGGGCGGCGTGCTGGGCGGAAAGCTCGCCCGCTTCATCAAGCCACAGGCGCTGCGCGCCGTCGTGGTGACCATTGCCGTGATCGTAGCAGTGATCTACCTGGTGCGCTGAAACCCACCTTGCCCTGAAGTCCGCATGCCTCTTGTAGAGACAAGTGGTGGTACAATTGCGCCAATATGGCGAAGCATCTGGAAATGGATGAAGATGACCAGGCAGGCGGACAAGCCGTTTCCGTGGGCCGATCAGTGGCCTGAAATCAAAGATGCGCGGGTGCGGGCAGCCTTTGCTGTCGTGCCGCGGCGCGCCTTTCTCGACCCTGAGCTGGCGCGCTTTGCCGGGCAGGATGCACCGTTGCCGATCGGAGCCGGACAAACCACCAGTCAGCCCTTCGTCATTGCGCTGATGACGCAGGCGCTGAACGTGCAGCCTGGGGACAAAGTGCTGGAGATCGGCGCTGGCTCCGGCTATCAGACAGCAATTCTGTGCGAGCTGGCGGCGACCGACGCCGACGCACGCGGCGCAACGGTCTACGCCATCGAGCGCCATCCAGCGCTGGCGGAGCGCGCCGCCACCGTGCTTGCCAGCCTGGGCTACACACCCCACCTGCGCGTAGGCGATGGCGCGCTGGGTTGGCCCGAAGCAGCGCCCTTCGACGCCATCATCGTAGCAGCGGTGGCGTCACATGTGCCACGCGCCTTGTGGGATCAGCTTGCCGAGGGGGGGCGCCTGATCCTCCCCATCGGGGAGCAGGATGACGACCAGGAGTTGCACCTGGTGCGCAAGGTTGAGGGGAAGATGCGCGTCGAGCGGCTGGGCGGCGTGCGCTTTGTACCGCTGGTTTCCCCGGTATTGGATGATCCAGGACAGTGGGCGGAGGAGTAAGGAATGCATGTGCTATTGGTTGGCGACGGCCAACTGGGGAGCGCGCTGCGCACGACGCTGGCGACCACCCCACAACATGAGGTGACGATCTGGCGGCAGCCCACCTTCGACATCACGCTGCCTGCCACGGCAGACGCTGTGGCAGCGCTGGCGCCAGATGTCGTTATCAACGCCGCAGCATGGACAAACGTCGATAGCGCCGAGCGCAACCCCGACGCCGCTTACGCCGTCAACGCGCTGGGGCCAAAGTATCTGGCGGAAGGTTGCGCACGGTGCGGCGCGGCGCTGGTGCAGGTCAGCACCAACGAGGTCTTTCCAGGGCAACCTGGCGTCTTCTATAGGGAATATGATCGCACGACGGCAGGCAGCACCTACGCGCGCAGCAAGCTGGCCGGTGAGATTGCCGTCGCCCAAATGTTGCAACGGCTGTACATCGTGCGCGTGGCCTGGCTGTTTGCTCCGGGCGGCGTCAACTTCCCCGCCAAGATCAGCGAGGCCGCCAACCGCCTGGGCGCCCTGCGCGTGGTCAGCGACGAGTTCGGCAACCCGACGTATGCGCCAGACGCGGCGGCCGCCATCGTGCAGTTGATCGAGAGTGGACGCTACGGCATCTACCACCTGGTCAATGATGGCTGGTGCAGTCGTCACCAGTTCGCCCAACAGGTGCTCATGCACAGTGGGCGCGGACACATCGAGGTGACGCCGATTTCGCACCAGGAGTGGCAACGCGCGGCGCCGCCACCCTTGCACGCTGTGCTCGTCAACCAGGCGGCGGCGGCGTTGGGCATTCGCCTGCGCCCGTGGGAGGAAGCCGTCGAGGAATATTGTCGCCAGGAGTTTGCGCCGGTCGGGCAGCGCGCCGAGTCGGCTTGATGTGAAGATTGCGAGGGGCGAGACGCCACCGTCTCACGCAACACGCAACACGCAACACGTAACACCCAACACGCAACACGTAACACGCAACACGCATAAGGAGTCTGGATGTCTGAAGAATTGAAGCCACAACCTGATCCAGGTAAATCGGCGCAGCGCAAACCCGCCGAAAAACGCGCAGAACAGGTGCGACAGGCAAAGGAAAAACTCACTGCCGCGGATAGTGAGGGCGTCAACCGCAACCCAATTGTGTTGGATGAAACCTACAGCGAGCTGCGGGAAAACAACCGCGTGGTCATGCGCAACACGATTGCACTCAACCTGGACAACTTTCGCGCCGCGCCGGCAGGTTTCACACCCCGCCCTGTGCGTCCGCATCCTCCGTTGCGCGAGGTGAGCGCTCCCTTTGCTTCGGTGATTGTGCCCAACTACAATGGCGTGCGCCATTTGCCCGTCGTGCTTGCGGCGCTGCGGCAGCAGACTTTCTCCGACTTCGAGGTGATCGTCGTGGACGATGCCAGCGCCGATGATTCAGTGGCGCTGCTGACGAGTGATTACCCTGACGTGCGTCTGATCGAGAACCGCACCAACGTTGGCTTTGTGCGATCATGCAACACTGGCGCGGCCGCGGCGCGCGGACAGATGCTTGTGCTGCTCAACAGCGACACCGCCCCGGAGCCAACCTGGCTGGCAGAGCTGGTCAAAGCATTCGTCGCCAACCCACGGGCGGCGACAGTGACAAGCAAGTTGCTCCTCTTCGACCGCCGCGATACACTCCACACGACTGGCGACCTGTTAGGCGTGGACGGCATTCCGCGTAATCGCGGCGTCTGGGAGGTCGATCGGGGTCAATACGACGCTGCGCTCCAGGTCTTCAGCGGCTGCGGCGGCGCCACTGCCTACCGCCGCGAGGTGTGGCAGGCGCTCGGCGGCTTCGATGAAGATTTCTGGATGTATCTGGAGGATGTCGATTTTGGCTTCCGCGCGCGACTGGCCGGGTGGGATGCCGTCTTTGCGCCAGCGGCGCGGGTCTATCACCACCTGAGCGCCAGCGGCGGCGACGTGCTCGCCAGCTACTATGTCGGGCGCAACACGATCTGGCTGATTGCCAAGAATATGCCGCGTCAACTGCTGCTCCGCCACGCTGGCGCCATCATTCAGGGTCAACTTGCGGTGACGCTGGCGGCGCTGCGCGGCTGGCGTGGGGAAGCAGCGCGAGCGCGGCTGCGCGGCCAGCTTGCCGGGTTGTTTGGCCTGCCGCAGCAGTTGCAGAAACGTCGCATCATCCAGCCGCGGCGGCAGATCGAAGATGCTGAACTGGCAGAGATGCTTGTCAGATAACAGACCACGTTCAATTTCCGGCTGCACATCAAATGAGAGATCGCAATGCAAGCTCCACCTGAACAACTCGGTTCCTTCTATCTCGGCGCCGCTTACGATTTGGAGAACGGCAAGCGCACCGAAACCCCTATCACGTACGATGCACGCGACCTGGTGACGCACGCGGTCTGCGTCGGCATGACCGGCAGCGGCAAGACGGGTCTGTGCATTGGCCTGCTCGAGGAAGCGGCAATCGACAAGGTGCCAGCAATTTTGATCGACCCCAAAGGCGACATCACCAACCTGCTCTTGCAATTCCCCGAGCTGCGCCCGGAGGATTTCCAGCCGTGGGTCAACGCCGACGATGCTCGACGCAAAGACAAGACAGTCGAGGAATTCGCGGCGAGCATTGCTGAAACCTGGCGCAATGGGCTGGCGGATTGGGGCATTGACGGCAATCGGATGCGTCTGCTGGCGGAGCATACGCAGTACACCATCTTCACACCGGGTTCGGAGATGGGCGTCCCCCTCAACATCATGGGCAGCCTGGCCGCGCCCAAACTCGACTGGGAGACCGAGTCCGAAGCGATCCTGGAACGCATCAGCGGCACGGTGGCGGCGCTGCTGGGGCTGGCAGGCGTCGCTGCCGACCCAACGCGCAGTCGCGAAGGCATCCTGCTTGCCAACATCTTCGAATATGCCTGGCGCAGAGGCGAAGACCTCGACCTGGAAAAGCTGATCCACCAGATCACGACGCCACCGGTGAAAAAGTTGGGCGCATTCGAGGTGGACACCTTCTACCCGCCCAAAGAACGCTTCAATTTGGCGATGAGCTTCAACACGCTGTTGGCGTCACCCAAATTTCAGGTCTGGCTACAGGGCGAACCGCTCGACGTAGACAGGCTCTTCTTCACCGCCGACGGTGCACCGCGCCACAGCATCATTTACATCGCCCATCTCAGCGACAGCGAGCGCATGTTCATTGTGACGCTACTGCTGGAAAACCTGATCACCTGGATGCGCAAACAGAGCGGCACCACCAGCCTGCGCGCACTGCTCTACTTCGACGAGGTATTCGGTTATTTCCCGCCGACCGCCGAGCCATCCTCCAAGCGCCCGCTGCTGACGCTGCTCAAGCAAGCGCGCGCCTTTGGATTGGGCGTCGTGTTGGTGACGCAAAACCCGGTCGATATCGACTACAAGGGGCTCACCAACGCCGGGACATGGTTCATCGGCAAATTGCAGGCGGAGCGTGACAAGGAGCGCGTGCTGGCTGGGCTCAAAGGCGCCCTGTCTGAGGCGGGCAAGGGTGAAACGACCGATTACGGTGCGCTGATCACCAGGCTGGGCAACCGCGTCTTCCTGATGCACAACGTCAACGACGACGGGCCGGTCGTCTTTCACACGCGCTGGGCCATGAGCTATCTGCGCGGGCCGCTCACCTTGCCGCAGGTGCGCACACTCGTCGGCAAGACCGCAGCCAACGCATCCGCGGCCAGCGCGCCTGCAGCGTCTGCGTCCAGGCCAGCGCCCGCCGCAGTGACACCGCCTGCAGTCGCTACGGAACCAGCGGCGCCGACACAGCCGGGTGTGGCGGCGCCCCCAGGCTTCACACCGACGCAGCCCGCCGTGCCCCCCGAAGTGCGTCAAACCTATCTACCCTGCCTGATCGACGATCGTGAGGCGGCGCGCCTGGCCGCCCAAAACGCCGGCGTTCAGGTTTCCGTGAAGAATGTGCAATTGCTCTACGACGTGGGGCTGCTGGGAGCGGCTGAAGTGCGCTTTGTCGATCAGAAGCGCAGCATCGACGAACAGGTCGAGATGTTGTTGCTGGCGCAGGGCGGTCGCCAGGTGACGGGGATGGATTGGGGACGCGCGGAGCGGCTCCCCTTCTCGCCCAATGAGCTGGCGTCTGCACCTGAAGCCACGGGCGAGAAGCAGGGCCCATTTTTCGCCGAACTGCCCGAAGGGCTGGGCAACGCCAAAACCATCGCCAACGCAGCCAAAGACCTGGCGGATTGGCTTTATTACAATTCGCAGCTTGAGCTGACCGTCCACCCGGAGTTGGGCATTTTCCGGCGCCCAAACGAGGATGAGCGCGCCTTCACCATTCGGTTGCAACAGGCGGCACGCGAGCGCCGCGACGCCGAAGTTGACAGGCTGCGCGAGAAAGCCAGGAAGGAGATTCAGCGCGTGGCTGACAAGATCGCCAGGGAGCAGCAGGAACTGGCAGCGGATCAGGCGCGAGCGCAAGCCAGGCAGACCGAGCAGTGGGTCAATATCGGCGAAAGCGTGCTGAGTTTCTTTACAGGACGCAGCACGCGGCGCGCCGTCTCCAGCGCCACCAGCAAGATCAGCCAGGCGCAGCAGGCTGCGATGAGCGTCGAGGAGAGCAAGCAGACCATCGCCCGCCTGGAAGAGGAGAAGCGCGCGTTGGAGGCGCAGCTCCAAGAAGAGATCAACGCCATCACCGAACGCTGGGAGCAGGTCACCGCTGCGCTGACAACCGAAGCGCTCAAGCCGCGGCGCACCGATGTGAATGTGCGGGCGGCAGCGCTGGCGTGGGCGCCGGTCTGGCAGGTGCACTACGACGACGGGCGCGGCGAACGCGTCACTGCGATCCCGGCGTACACCGGGGCGGGGGCGCGCGCATGAATGTCACGGTATTGGGCGGGGGGCTGGTGGGCAGCGCCATCGTCAAAGACCTGGCGGCGACGCCTGCGTTTTCCGTCACCGTGGTCGACGCCAACCCGGCCACGCTGCAACGGCTTACGACGGCAGCGCCCGTGAGCAGGGTGACGGCTGACCTGAACGCGCTGGCTGACTTCAGTGAACTGCTGGCTGGCGCGGACCTGGTCGTCTGCGCTGTGCCCGGTTTCATGGGTTATGCCACATTGCAAAAGATCATCACGGCGGGCAAGCACGTTGTCGACATTTCCTTTTTTCCTGAAGACCCTTTTCAGCTCGATGCACTGGCGCAGCAGCAGGGCGTCACCGCCGTGGTCGATTGCGGTGTGGCGCCAGGGTTGAGCAATATCATCTTTGGCGACCTGGCGCGGCGACTCGACCATATCGACTGCTACGAGTGCTACGTTGGCGGGCTGCCGCAAACGCGCCGGTGGCCCTTCGAGTACAAGGCGGTCTTCTCGCCAGTGGATGTGCTGGAGGAGTACACACGTCCGGCGCGCTATGTGGAATATGGGCGCGAGGTCGTGCGGCCTGCCCTGTCCGACGTTGAGCTGCGCGATTTTCCGCAGATCGGCACGTTGGAGGCCTTCAACACCGATGGGCTGCGCACCCTGGCGCGCACGATGAGCGCACCCTTCATGAAGGAGAAGACGCTGCGCTACCCGGGCCACGCCAACTTGATGCGCGTCTTCCGCGAAAGCGGCTTTCTCGCCACGACGCCGATCGAGGTGGACGGCGTCAGCGTAACGCCGCTGCGGCTGACGGCAAAGCTGCTCTTCGACCAGTGGCGGCTGCAGCCAGGGGAGCACGACTTGACGGTGTTGCAGCTCGTGGTGACAGGTGCGGAGCACGGCCAGCATGTGCGCTACGTCTACGATCTGCTGGATCGCTTCGACGCCGCCACGGGCGTCACCTCCATGGCGCGCACGACCGGCTACACCTGCACTGCTGTCGCCCGATTGGTGGCGAGCGGCGCCTTTCGGCGGCCCGGCATCTGCCCGCCCGAATATGTGGGGCAAGCGCCTGGCTGCGCCGACGCAGTGCTGGCCGACCTGAGCGAGCGCGGTGTGCACTTCAGCATGACGATAGACGCTTGACGCATTGCGGCGCGCACGCTGCCTTCCTGCCCTTGAGGCCGGCCAGCGCGCACCGTATGCTCCGCTCGCCCACTCGACCGGAGCGCCAGCATGATCGCCAGCCGAGACGCAGCTCGACAGAGGAGCTGACACATTTCCTGTGGCGTAGAGCCTCTTGCTGGAACAGACTGGATGTGACCAAACACCGCGCCTGGCTTGCAACCGCGAACCCGGCTGCAACGAGCAGCAACGCCTGGCATCCACTATACACGCGCCTGGTTCCTCACCTTGGCGCACACAGGAATGCGGCTCAATGAGATGTTAGACCTGCGACTAAGTGACGGCTCAGGTGTCATAGCCAGGACTTACGCATTTAGCTCAGCAACCTTCCTGGAAGCTCTTAGCTTCCAGGAAGGTGACACGTTAGAAGCTGCGTAAGCCCCAATAGCAATCCTGACCGGAATCACTGCGCTTCCGGATCCTTCGTCTGTCTTCGCAAGAAATCCAGCAGTTCGTCCAGTGTGCTGAAGCTCCAGCGCCGGCCGCTCTGGATGTGTTCAACCTCGCCGCGCCACTCCTCTGGAAACGCACGCAGGTTGGCTTCGCACCACAGGCGAATGAGGAACGACTTGTATTCGATCGTTGGTATAGACATGGGCGCTCCATTTTTCCAACCTGATGCCTATCTCTGACTTCATTTATCAATAGATCCGTTCATCAGGCTCCAGGTCACCGAACCAGCGTTCAAAGGTGGTATTGTAAAAGGACAGAACAGCCAGGTTGCCTATACTCCAGTCGGCGGCAAAGGCATGCTGCGGGCAACCGGTCAGACAGCGATAGCACCGGATGCACTGGTTGCCCAGGACCGGGTAAGGCTGCAAAGTGATGTTGTGCATGGGACATTCGTAGACACACCACTGACACTGGTTGCAGCGCGTCTTGTTGAGTTTGGGTTCTGGCAGCACCCGGCGCAGAAAGCCGTCTGTGCTGAGCAAAGCCACCAGATCGTAGAATCCCCATCTGGGCCTGAGTACATCCGGGCAGCTTTCGGCCACAGGATCAGGGCCACCGGCTGATACGTGTTCAGCAACGGCTATGGCGAAGCGGCGCGCCCGGGCCAGGTCTTCGGCATTGGGGCGACCAGGCATCCGACCGATGAGGCAGGGCGCAGAGTGATGCAATTCCCCACGGGTTAAGAAGCCGCCGACCACCTCTGCCCCTTTGCCTTGCAACAAGCGAGCCAGGTCGTAGAGCACCCGGCCTGGCGCGCCGCCGGAAGTAGCGAAGACGAAGGCGCGCCGGTTCTCCAGGGACGGCAGAGTCTGTAGAAAGGCCTTGACAGGCGTCGGTGCCTGGCTAGAAAAACAAGGGCTTCCCACTCCCAGCAGGTCGCCTGTAACGGCATCCTGCGGGGTCGCTTTTTTCAGCGAGATGGTCCGGGTTGCATGGCCCGCCTGGCAAAAAGCCTCGGCCATCGCCTGCGCCACCCGCCGGGTAGCGCCAGTCTGGGAGAAGTAGATGAGGGTGATATTCACTGCGCACCTCCGTTGCAACAATCAGGTATATCGTGGCACCACCCGTGCTGAACGCCGTCTATTGTGCTCCAGGTCAGGTCGTAGCCCTCACCCGTCTGGGCCAGAGCAAGCGCCAGGAGCAGCCAAGCCAGGTGGCGAAATGGTTTGCGCATGGCTCTTTATTTGACAGTGAAGGCCCAGATAACTGTGTTGTTCACGTGATTCCCGTCCGTGAACAGGAAGGGCCGGAGCTCCACGTCCACCTGATAGCTACCCGGGTCGTTGACCAGCCGGTCGGTGGAGGTATAGGCTACCACGTTCTCCCCTGGCTGCAACCCACCTTGCCGGAATGTCCCCACCGGGTACGTGAAGCCACGGCCCACGTCCTTGATGGAGATTGCCAGGTCATACTGACCGGACGCGGCCTGACCCTGGTTCCGCACGTACACATTCAAGGCGAATTGCTGGCGGGCCGTCGGTTGGGCAGGGAATACCTCAATAGCCGAGATAGCCATGTCTGGACGAGCAACCGGCTGTGTGGGCGGCGCACCGCCATTCGGAGGCTGTGACTGGATTGTGGCTGGTTTAGAGTCAGCGCAGCCCAGCAATAGACCCAGCATGATTACGATCCATGAAGCGATAGCGAAGATAAATTTGATCTGCGTCATTTTTTCTCTCCTTGATCTTCATCACTCGCGCCTTCCCCTTTGCCGCAAGGCTCATATACCGCCGACCACCGCGCCAAGCACAGCGCCTACGGCGGCAAACACCAGATACAGAAGCAAGTTAGCCAGGCACCCCATGCCTTCAAATTGCCACCAACCCCCGCCCAAGTGCGTAGCTCTTGATCTACTGGCTGCAATGAGCCAGGCCAGAACGACCCCGACCACGGCGCCGATGATTGCTCCACCAGGCATCTACACACCTCCTTTATCGAGCGGGACAGGAGGAGCCGGACCACGGCCCGTCCCCCTGTCGTCGATCCTACACCGCGCCCTGCTCGCACAGCAGCTTCAAGTTCTCCAGCGTCTGCTCCAGGGAGTGCGCCTGTATGCGTTCGATGATCAGGCGGTCGGCGATGCGACCCAGGGCCGCGCCGGGCACGGTGTACTCGATATCCGCCGTCACCTCCGTGTCGCCGTTCTGGGGCGTGTAGGTCCAGGTCTGCCCGCCGTCCAGCGGCCCCTCGATCGTCCCTCTCCACACTCCCCGTTCTGGGCCGATGTGATCCTCCAGAACGCGACTGGTGACCGGGAAGTGTATGCCGGCCATCAGGTAGCTGTGCTTTACCACGGTGCCGACCTCGCCCGTGCCGCTTACCTCCTCCGGCTCGCTGAGCCCAACCCAAAAGGAAGCCCAATGATTGGGATCCCGGGCAAAGGCGAACACTTTCTCCACAGGCGCGTGGATCAGGATGCTTTTCTTGATGTGTGCCATCGTTTTGTCCCCTTTCTGGTACATTTACCTGTCAGACCATTTGCCATCGCTGACCGATACCTCAAGTTGCTCCCTACAACATGCCCAAGCTCTGCCTCTTTCTACCATTTGCCATCGCTGACCGATGCCTCAAGTTGCTCCTCTCTGGAGGCTGGAGACTTATCCGGGCGGGGTTTCAGTACTGCGACGGCGCACCGGCGTCTCTTCTACCGGTCCCCGCCCACAGGTCCGCCACAACGACGTTACGGCAACTTCTTGAGAGCCTCTGCGAGCTGCTGCACCGTGAAAGCCTTCAGGGTCGTCGTCCGGACGAAACCGGCCATGCCCAGGCCCAGCAACTGCGCCAGGGCCACTTCATCGCTCGGCGCTTCGACAGCGGCCACATAGTCGTAGGCGCCCATCACGGTGTAGAAGGACAGCAGTTTGCCCCCGGCTGCCTCAAGGTCCTTAACCGCATTCCCGATCCGCTCCGGGGCATCCTTGATCTCCTGGACGCCTTTGTCGGTGAGGTTCATCAAAAGCACGTAGGTTGACATAGGGTGTCTCCTTTCTTTTCTCACACAGCCGGTGCGCCGTCACACGGCTCGCTTTCAAACGTAAGGGTGGGAGCATCGTGCGCCATGACTGACGCAGCAATGCGCTGTCGCCTGTACGCCGACGCGGCTGACACATTGGCAGAGCACATTACTAACAGGAGCTTAACAAGGAGGTGGCTACAAGATGGCTACAAAACGAAGGGGTGAAGGGGTGAATTGGAGGTAACGTTGGCGTTGTTCACGATTGGGGATGCGGGCGGCTTTGGCCTCGAGGATGGCATCGGCTTGCCGGAGATGCTCGTCGGCCTCTTCGTTGCGATCCAGGGCTTGCAGGACCCGAGCATGGGCGCGCTGCACTTCCTCGGCGCCGATCCAGCCTTCGTGGGCCTGGGGCAAGAGGTCCACGGCCCGCCCGGTGTACGCCAGAGCGGCCGCCGGCTGGCCCTGAGCCAACAAGGCCAGGCCGACTTCCATCTCACCCCACATCTGGCAGACGGGGAGAGGTCCCTCCCCGGCCACCCGAACGGCTTCACCGGCGTGGGCGAGGGCGCTGGCCAGTTCGCCGTCCCCCCGTTCGGCGCGGGCCAGGGCAGCCAGCCCCGCCGCCAGACTCTCCCGGCACTCGCTCTGGCGGGCCACTTCCACCGCTTCAGCCAGGCGCCGCCGGGCCGCCAGCGGTTGGTTGTCTGCCAGCTCGACCAGACCCAGCCCGACCAGCGCCTCCACCATCCGCCGGCGGTGCCCAATGGAACGGGCTTGCTCAGCCGCGCGTTCCAGCCAGCGTCGGGCTTCGGCCAGGTCGCCCAGGTGGTACAGGGCAAGCCCGGTTCCCAAGCGGGCCGCCACTTGCCCGTGTTTGGTGCGCAACGCCTGCTGCGCAGCCAGGGCTTGCTGAAAGAGCTCCGCGGCAGCCACATAGTCGCCCTGGCCCAGCGCCCAGGAACCACATTGAATCAGGCCATAGGCCTCGGCAGGCCGCGCGCCGATGCGTCGGGCCAGGTTCAGATGTTCGGTCAGGTATTGCTCCGCCTCAGCCTTGCGTCCCATCTCCCCCAAAACGGCTCCAATGTCCAGACCGGCCCAGGCCACGCCGTTGTAGTCGCCAAGCGCTTGATGGTCGGCATAACACTGCTGCTGATAGGCAAGAGCACGCGCATAGTCTCCCCGATGAAAGTGCACATAGCCCAGAATGTGGATGATGTGCCGACGCGTCTCGCGGTCTGCCTCAGGGGTGAGAGCCAAAGCTGATTCGAGGGCGGTCAATGCTGCAGTCGGCTGCCCCAGGAAGTAGTGAGCAAAGCCGACTTGGCTCAGCAGGTAGCCGCGAGCTGCTGCATCCTGTAGATGGTCGGCCAGGGCCAGACCCTCTTCTGCCGCCGCAATGGCCTGCTCATACTGCGCATCCAGGTTCAAGTAGCGAACCCGGTGAACCAACGCCTGCAGGCGCAGGCCCTCGTCGCCGCTGGCCTCGGCCAGGGCGGCCAGCGTCGCCAGGTCGGCATCCCGCTCCGCCAGCCGGCCCTGCAGGTAGCGCTGATGGGCGCGGGCGGTCAACACCTGCGCCCGCTGCGCCCGACAGTGGGGCTGGCTGCATTGGGGGTCTATCCACTCCACGAGGGCCAGCATGCGGCCCTGGTGCTCCTCGGCTTCTCGCCAGGCAAAAAGCGACTCGGCCCGCTGCGCTGCCAGGCCGTGATAGCGCAAGGCCTTCTGCGCCTCACCGCCAGCATCGAAGTGCCGTGCCAGGGCAGACACCGCCTCCGGCGCCAGTCGCTCCAGCGTCCAGCCGGCGCGTCGGTGCAACAACTGGCGCCGCGCCGGACTCATGCCTTCCCTCACCACCCGCTGCACGATCTCATGGTGGAAACGGTAGGGGAGACGGGGCTGAACCGCGCCCCTGCTTTCCACCAGCAACTGGCGCGCGACCAGTTCATCCAGGCCATCCATGGTCTCCAGTTCCCGGCGACCTGCCACCAGGCGCACCAGGTCCGGGCCAAAGGCGGGGCCCACGATCGCCCCCGCCTCTAACACTTGCCGGGCCGCCGGGCTGAGGCGCCGCAGGCGCGCTTCCACCGCGTCCCGCAGGGTGTCCGGCAGAGGCAGGTCTTCCGTAAGGGCACTCCTCTGTAGCTGTCCTTCCCTCGGCAACCCGCCCGTCTCCACCAGCGCCCGGAGGATCTCCAGCATGAAGAAGGGGTTGCCGCCTGTGGCCGCCTGGAGCCGGTGAGCGAGGGTGACCTCACCCCTCGCCCCCTCTTCCCTCTCCTCAGAGGAGAGGGAAGAGGGGGCGAAGGGGGTGAGGTAATGCACCAGTTGGAGAACCGCTTCTGCATCCAGCCCCGCCAGTTTCACCTCAGAAAGGATGCCCAGGCGAGCCAGGCCGTAGCGCAGGCTGGCTACAGCGTCAGCCTCCTCGCTCCGATAGGTCGCGACGACCAGCAAGCGGTTGCCTGAGAGATGCCGCCCCAGGTAGGCCAGCCAATCCAGCGTGGCGCCGTCAGCCCAATGGAGATCATCCAGGCAAAGGAGGATAGGTCTCACCCTCCCCCCCACGGCCTCCCTCTCCCATTGGGAGAGAGGGGTGGGACAGGAAGGAATGGGTGAGGTAACCAGTCCCAAAACGATCTGGCTGAGAGCTTCGAACAGGTGGCCACGCGCTTCATCCGGCTCCGCTGGCAGCGGCGGCGGCAGGTCCGGATGCAGAGTGCGCAACTCGGGCAACAATCGCGATGCCTCTGCCAGCCAGATAGGTTGCAGGTTGCAGGTTGCAAGTTGAACGGTTAGCGCCGGTCGCAGAGCCTCGATCACTGGCTGGTAGGGGATCGTCTGTGTGTCCGGATAACCGGCGCCAGCCAGGACCAGCGTCCGGTCCGCGCAAGAGGCGGCAAACTCTTGCATCAGGCGCGACTTGCCGATGCCGGCCTCTCCCGAGATCAGTATTACCTGCCCTCGGCCCGCCTGGGTGCGCGCATAGGCCTGCTCCAGCTGATGCAGCGCTTGTTCCCGGCCGACCAGTGGCGCGTGCAGGCCGGGCAGGATCGCCCAAATCGACGGCGCTGCCTGGCAAGGCGCCGGTTGGTCGGCCAGGATGGACTGATAGACGGACCGCGTCTCCGGCAGCGGGCTGACGCCCAGTTCTCGTTCCAGAACCACTGCACAGCGTTCAAACTGGCGCAGGGCCGCCCGGCGGTCACCGACTGCGGCGTAGAGCTGGATGAGGCGACGATGCACGTCTTCGGCCAGATCGTCGGTTTCCAGATAGCGCCGGGCGCAGGCAATGGCCAGGTCGTACTCGCCGCTAGATGCCCACTTGTCTATCAGCGCCGTCAAGGCTTCCAAGTAGAGCTGTTCGGAGACAGATCGCTCCTGGTTGGCCCATGCTTCGAACTCAGGACTACCTGGGAGAGAGAAGCCCGCCAAAAAGGGGCCACCGTAGAGGTCTATAGCGCGCTGGAGAGCCTCACTCTCACCTTCCCACCGCTCCTCTCCCTCTCTCTCTCAACGCTTGCCTTGAGCCGCGCTGAAGGGTTGGGAAAGGGAAGGCGGGATGCAGAGAGTCGTAGATGAGGCCAGTGCACAGTTGCTTAAAGGACTCCGCATCCGACCAGACGCGGTGCGGGTCTAGCCCGATGCGATCCTCGGCGATGAGCAGTGCATCTGGCTCTGGTAGGACACGGCGCAAGTGGGTCAGCAGGTGGCTAAGCGCGCGGCGGGCGGCAGATTCTGGGATATCGGGCCAGAAGAGGAAACAGAGTTGCTCGCGGGGAACGGGCTCCAGCCTGGCAGCCAGGCGGTAGAGCAGGGCGCGGGTCTGACGGCGTGGAATTAGCAGGGGATAATCGTTCCACTCTGCTCTGGGTGGTCCGAGCATGTAGACCCGCAACACGGGAAGTTCAGAGCGATGTCTGCTCTCGATCTCGCCAGACATCCTGGAGACCCTTTCGGCATGTAAACGCGCCTCTGACACGGCACGCACAGACGGTCAAGCCGATCAGGCAAATATTGCCGTCATGCCTTGCATTTTCGGCAAACCGCCTGCGTGCTCTGCTTCGCATCCTGTCTGAACTATTTTGATCGTATAACAAAGGGCGCCTGTGGTCAATCCTGCTCCGAGGCTTGAACAAAACATAAGATTCGTGGCATCTGGGCAGGCAGTCGTGAATCTAGTACCAAACATAAGATCAGAGCCGTAACTGGGCAAGAAGGTAACGACAGTCTCCTTTTGGTAAGATCATAGTGACGAAACCATCCCCCGCCAGCAAGGAGACTGTCATCACCGTCTGTGCGGCCTGCAACCGTCAACGCCGCCACAGACCACCCACTCCACCGAGGCGCTGCCGCTCTCCCGTCCACCCCTCTTGCAGCTGGCTCGCTTGCCGGTGACGATGCTCCCGCAGCCGGTCCAGGATTGCCCTGAGGCAATGAAGTATCTCGCCCTGCTCGGCGACCTCGACTGGGAGCATTTCCCCGAACGGTGCACCAACCGCGCCTGGCCTGGCCCAACCCCGGCGCCACGTGCACCCTATGCCGCCGCCTATCTGGTCAAGCTCGAAGAGGGTCTCCGCACCTTCAAGAAGCTGCGCGAGTTCCTCGTCGAGCATCCGGCGCTGGTGTGGGTGCTTGGCTTTCCACTTGCCCCTGCCGAGCTTTCCCCGTGGGGCTTCGACCCCGAACGCTCCGTCCCCAGCCGCAAACAGCTTGGCCGCATCCTGCGCGAACTCGACAATGCGACGCTGCAGTTTCTGCTGGCGGCGTCGGTGCAGCGCATTGCCGCCCCGACATCGACTTTGGCGACATCATCGCTCTCGACACCAGGCACGTCATTGCCTGGGTGAAGGAGAATAACCTCAAGACCTTTGTGCGTGACCGCTATAATTATAATAAGGAGCGCCGTCCCAAAGGCGACCCCGATTGTCGCCTCGGCTGCAAACGCAAGGAGAACTCAGCGCCCGCCGGTCATGACAGCGACGCTTGCGCGCCTGCATCCACCGTATTGGGGCAGAGTGCTGCCGATTCAACAGTCAGGCGCTCGAGATCGGCATCGAGCGCTCTCACCTGCGCAATGGTCGTTCCATTGCCAACATCAACATGCTCACCTATGTGCTCATCAACCTGCGTGGATTGAAGCGCATCCGTGAGCGGCTGCCGCAACGAGAGGCGGCGCACACCCTGAACGGCTAAGCAGTCGCCGGGCGATGGCGCGCACCGTAACGATTCCGGGCGGGGGATGGTTTGTCACCGCGCCGTTTCGTTCATCGCCGGGCGGCTGCTCACTTCTTCAATAACCGATTGACCAGCGTTTCCGAAGTCAATTCTGCCTTTGGCTATGTCTGCGCGCCCTGCGTTTCCTTCATTCGCACGCACAACCGCCACAAAACTGCCTCTTGCCTGCCTGTCCGCCTCCCTTGACACACTCGACCGCCCTCTTGCCGAATTTGTGCCACTGTTTTTAATGACTTATGTTTTGTCTTTCCCTCTCACTGGCTATTCAGGATGGCAACTGTGACACGTAGGTTTCAGCATTCTCCCTGTCGAATCGTTCTCAGCTTCACGTAACTATCAATTACGTGCGTACTATTGTTGACAAGTTTCAGTATTCTCCCTGTCAAATCGTTCTCAGCTTCGAGTCTCCGTCGAGGCTCCGGGTTTCCTGTTTCTTGTTTCAGTATTCTCCCTGTCGAATCGTTCTCAGCTTCCAAGCCGGAGAATGTGCGGCTGGTGGAGAAACCGAGTTTCAGTATTCTCCCTGTCGAATCGTTCTCAGCTTCGCACGCCAGGTTCCCGGCTCTCTGGCGTGAAAGCGTTTCAGTATTCTCCCTGTCGAATCGTTCTCAGCTTCGCAAATAGCGCTGCGTCTTATACGCGACCCAGCGCGTTTCAGTATTCTCCCTGTCGAATCGTTCTCAGCTTCCCGGCGCTCCCGTCCGGTTAGACCCTCCGCCCAGGGTTTCAGTATTCTCCCTGTCGAATCGTTCTCAGCTTCTCACGAATTGGCACGATGTGATCGACCAACACGGCGTTTCAGTATTCTCCCTGTCGAATCGTTCTCAGCTTCGATCCAC
>Ga0272446_1003439_pt1 | contig 19935 bp, 15 predicted proteins | sample YNPCB0061_FD_194587 | JGI IMG/M metagenome (GOLD analysis project Ga0272446, IMG submission 194587) | Hot spring microbial mat communities from Yellowstone National Park, WY, United States - YNP-CB-006-1 | ecosystem: Environmental > Aquatic > Thermal springs > Hot (42-90C) > Sediment | place...
TCTAGCTCAAAGGACTTCAACAGCTATTTTCCCATCTGTTAATTATCATTGCAGTTCTGCAACTCAACCGATAGAATTAGCGTCTGTGTCTCTACGAAGCAAAGCAATTGGGAATCTGACGACTAGATCACAGCGTCAAGAAATTGCCCAAATGGACTCAGGAACGACACTGAAAAATTTAGCGAACTAATGCAGTGCAGTCTGTTACCTGTTTATTAGAGAGAACTAGTCTATACACTCTCTGGCTTTCATATTCCGCAATCATTTGCCCCAAATTAGTCTGCTAAAGTTTGGGAAGGTTCGTTCTCCGGTGGGGAAAAAGCGATAGAGCGCTGCTATTAAGGGAACGTACAGAAAACCTAAACTTTTGCTAAATCCAGAACTTAAGCTTTGCCAATGGAAAACGACAGGTTTTAAGTTGGCCTTGGTTTAGCAATCTCCATAGATTGATCCATGGGGGCAGAAGCCACCGCTTGACAAGTAAATGGTTTGGGCAAAGCGTAAGTAGTTCAAATGTGCTGTTTTTTGACTGAAATTGGATTGCGATCGTAAAGAGTTTTGATGTTGCGAATTTAAGCCAAGATCAAGCATTGCTACAGAACGGATGATTGCTTGCTTTTGGCTAAGAAGTCGAATTTCTTCGGGGTTCCTCCCTTTGGGCAAAACATCTGCCAAGGCGAGCGCATCCAAAGGCTGGGGGGAGACCCTGGCGAATAGCATTCGCAGCTATACAAACCAAGTCTGCCTACGCAGACTGAGGATCTTGAAACCCGCGAAGGTGGGTTTAGATTGTGTAGATGTGGTTTTAACCGCCGCTCCCCCAAACTTGCTTGAGTTAAGACAGCAGTCGGGTTGGGAATGCCAGCCCAGGGAACATCTCCCATGTCCTTTTTTGCAGGCGTCCTAACATGTCTGCGTAGTTTTATACCACTGGTTTTAGAGATTAAAAACTCAGATGAATTTCTTGGCGTTGCTGGTTGCGTTGTAAGGTTAACTGTAATGTTTTAGGACGGCGACGCAGCAGGTTGGTTAATTCTTTCAGGGAGCTTAAAGGTTGCTGATTGGCGGCAACCAGGCGATCTCCGACTAAAACGCCAGCGCGGGCCGCTACTGAATCTGGTTCAACCCATTGCACCACCAGCGTCTGATCATTAATCACTACCCCTAACCGACTGGTTGGCGGATCCGCCGGTTGCGCAGAGGGTGTGTCAGAAATGTGGGATGTTACCGGCGATGGTGAAGAAAGCGATCGCGGTTCGAGCGGAGGTAAATTCCTAGCCTTGGCCCGATTCATCTCAATAAATTGTTGTGTGACGGTCAAATTTGTTGCAAAACTCACGCCGCTGTTCTCGCCTTTTTCATTTTCCCAAATGGCTTTATTGACTCCCAGCATTTCTCCTTGAGGATTGAGCAAAGGGCCCCCAGAATTGCCAGGATGTAGCAAAATGGCTGCCTGTAAATCACCATTTTCTCGATAGCCTGTCAAAATCCCCCGTGATACAACTCCAGTTTGATTAAAGGGGCTACCAATTGCACAAACCGCTTCTCCGGCCCGGCGATCAGTCTTTGCCAGGGAGATAATTGGCTCAAATGTCTCAGTGGTATTAATCTGAACCAGGGCTAAATCGTGTTGGGGGTCACTTGCTACTACCTGCGCTAGATAGAACTGTTCGGTAGACTGTTTGAGCCGCTTCACCCGAATCGGTTGTCCTCCCAGATCTTGAATGACATGGTGATTCGTAATCACTAAGCCATCTGGACTGATAATGCTGCCAGAGCCAATTTCGGAACCTGCATACAGGGTGACCACTGCCGAACGTAGAGTTTGGCACACCTCAGCGCTGACATGACTGACCGTTCCCTCGGACTCAGACTGTTTCCAGCTAACCAACCGATCAACCCATTGCGGTAAGAGGTGTCCGCAGGCCAATAAGCCAATTGCAATGATCCAGGGTCGAAAACGCATGGTCGGGTCAGTGCTAACTCGTTCAAATCAGATTATAGGTTTGATCATAACGGTCATGGGTTTCTCCTAGTCTAGGAGACTAAATCTAATGAACCCAATCCGAGATGTTTAACCGATGCTTCCTCCGATTCCGACAGCACGGTCAAACCTGAGCATTTCCAGGCTGCGATCGCCGTAAACCGCTTCAATTTGCTGGCGGCAACAGTCAATAGCAAAGTCATTTAATTCTTCGACTTCAATGCCATACATAGCAGTGAACGTTTCTACAGTGACCCGACAAAAGGGAGGGCGATTTGCATAAATGCGACATTCTCGTGTGGCCTGGTCAAAGTGGAGGCACCAACCGTTTTCACCCACAAAACTCAAATAAAGCGCTAGCTCCTCAGGCGTTAGATACTCCGCCAAATCGGGGCGCTCACTAGGATCAAGATGGCAACACGCTCCACAATTTTTGACACATTGCCAACTTGCCATAGCATAGGTTCCTGAGATTCTTTTAATATGACCCAAAGGGATCTCCAGAGACGATTGTATCCTCTAGCATTGTCTTTCAACTCTGCTCAGGACAGCCGATGGCTGTGGTTTTGCTTAGCCAGTGGCTCGTTGATTTGCTGGAAAGCTCCTCAATCCAGAGATCAGCCGACAGCCTTCACTGATTATTACTGATTATTTAAGATTATTTAAGAGGATAACGACCACGCGGGGAGAACCGCTGAAGCATCACTTTTTGCTGCATCAGTGCCCGCAGTTGCTGTTTGAGTTGGGCAATATCGGGGGTTTCACCGCCATAGCGCCAACGCACATAAGCCTCTGAAATCCCCGCGACCAGATTTGCTGGAGTTGCTGGTTGAGTACCTTGAAGCGCTGCTGCGTATTCCAGAGGTGTTTGGGTTGGGCGTTTAGTCAGCCCCTGAGATGCCAGCCAGCGTAACATCTGCTGGTAGGTGCGCTCCATGGGGGGCAGCTTTGCCAACCAACGCTGATAGCGCCACTGTCGCCAACCCTGCCAACAGAGCCAGCCGAGCAACCCCAGGAGAGTACCCAGTAGTAAAGCCATAAATAAACCAACCCATCCCTGGGAGAAAAGGCCAACTACCCAGGTAACAAGGCGGGCTAGCGCCCCAAACAGCAGGGCAAAAAAGCGCCCCAGAGCATTGGAAACTGGCGAAGGTAACCACCCGGCAACCCAATTCCAAAATTGCCGCAATACCGGAAAGACACGATCTTCTTCGATGGAAGGTGGAATCAGGTCATGACCAGGAATCGCATCAAAGGCAAACCAACCATATTTCGGAAAGTAAACCTCAGTAACAGCATAGGCATCCGTATTCCGGACGATATACAGACCTGTAAAGGGATTGAATTCTCCGGGGGCAAAGCCAACAGCAATGCGAGCGGGAATGCCAATCGATCGCAGCATGATGGCTAGAGTCGTAGCGAAGTGGTCGGGATACCCTCCCTTAAACTTAAAGAGAAAGGCACTAGCCAGGTCTTCGTTTTTGCCGAGGTAGCCCATATCAGGCTGGATGGTGTAGTTTTGCTTGAGCACCTGCGCTAAGTACAGGGCTTTTTCGTAAGGTTCTACCAGTGGTTTTTCTGATTTAGCGAGCCAGGTTTCGGTCTGCTGGCGAATCGTCTCTCGCACGTCAGAGGGAACTTCTAAGTAGTGCTTGCGGATGTTTTCGGGATAAGTCACTGGAGCACCGCGCAGACGGGTGCGATCGCGATAGGGTACTTCAGAAATCACCGTGTAAGTTAAACCCTCGCGCAAACCCAAGGGCGATCGCAGGTTACCCTCAGGGTCAATACCCACCCGCACCGTAGGAAAGTACAACTCTTTCGGTTGGGGCAGCGCCGGAATAATGTTTGGTAACTCAGCGGTAATCGTGTAAGTCTGCACCACCTCCCGAGTGCGGTTGGCAAACACCGGACGCGGCAAAAAGAACTGATAAGACAAAGGCAGCCGGTTAACGGTTTGCGCATCCTGGTTGCGAGAAATCTCCCATCCCTGCCCGAGATAGCGGTCAAAGGCCATAACACGCCAGTAGCCCTCTGCCTGCGATCGCACCCGCATCACCACCTTGGGCTGCATTATGCCGCGCAGGTTTTGGTTGATTCGCGTATTAAACCCATAGTAAAACTCTGAGTCTAGTTCCCCTGCGCCAAACCCCTGTTCTCCCAGACCCGCACCACGCCCACCATTTCCCGTTGGGTTGCCGTCGCGCACATAGCCAGGGTTGATCAGCTGACTGCCATCAAAATCCGGGGGAGTGTCAAGCTGAGAACTGACTGGAAACGTCCGCAATTGGTAACCAGGCAATCGCGGCATTAAGGCGAAGAGGCTAAGTCCTAAAGCCAGGATGATGATCAAAAAAGTCCCTAATCGTTTGGGGGAAAGCCCACTCGGGCGGAGGGCAGTGCGAAAGGAGAGTTGGCCTAGCCCCAAACGAGAACGATAATCGAGCACCAGCACTGGCAGGGCGATCGCCACAAAAGCCAGCAAAAATAGACCAAACACCATGGTTTGACTGAGGGTAGAGGCGACCCCAATTAAAATCAAGCCAATTACAATCGAGTAGCCCAGATCCTTGCGTCGCGGCAAATCAAAGGTGTGTAACACCTGCAACTGGACTAATAACTCAGCCAGCACCAGACGGGTATCATTCGAAGCGGTGCGTAGACCTGCAAAGAACCCAAACAAAGCCAGCAACATCAGAATGGCCAGCCCAAACTTGACTCCAATGTTGCGTTTGCGCCGCCGAGCATAGCTAAACGTAGCCCCAGCAATACTCAGAGGGATGGCCCAAAAACCGAGTTTGTCCTCATTGCCTGCCACGATATCTAGGGCAAGAATACCAACCGTCACCATCGCCTGGGCCAACACCCGCAACAACACCGAGTCTTCTGGTGTTTCTCTTGGAGCCGCCTCCAATCTCTGCATCGCTTGGTGCACCCATGGTAGCTTCCAGCTCTGTTGTTTTGTCTCAGTCACCATAGGAAAATTCAGCCTGTTGCTTACCGGATCAGCATACCCATTCCTCATCCTAGACATGCGCTGAGGGGTGCCGGCAGATCGGATGGCAAGTCCGATGGCCGTTAGGAAGGAGTATCAATGGATGGTAAAGGTACGTTCAGCCAGTTGCACCTTGACTGTAGTCGAAGGGCAGCATCTTACAGGGTAGGCTTTGACTAAAAATCACCTGAGAGACCTACCCCAAAAGGTGCGAGGAATACAGCGACATTCCTTTATACCTCTGGGCCGCTGGAATCAAAAGTTATAGAGGCACAGAGCAGGTTTTGCGTTACATTTGGCCTTTTGAGTTCCGCTTAGCGGGATTAGTAATCATCGTAGTTGCGCGGGGCGGTCGGGTTAGGGGCAAAGGCCAGCCACAGGGGAAACTGCAAAAGCGAAAGGCTGATCATCTCTTCGGTTTCATCCACAATAATCAAAGGCATCAAGCCATCGGTCATGGTTCGCTCAGCACTCATGGCTAATGCTTCTGACGCTTCAAATAAAACGACCCCCCGATCGGGGCCAAAATCGGCCCGGTTAATGCCCAGACAATCCTGCAAGCCCCGGCGCCATTCTCCCAGGCGTTCAGGAGACTGGGCTAAAACCATTGCCCGCAGGCGATCGCCGTAAATTTCTGACAAGATCGAAATCACTGCTGCAGATACCAAAATATTTTGAAGACGGCTACCCAGGGTGCGCACCGCTCCTCGTCCCCCCTGGGTAAAGAACCAGTTTGATACGCGATCAGCATGGATTGGCTCAAAGGTGCGTCGCAGTTGCCAGGCTGGGCCATAGTAATCGGGCTGATTGCGATATTGATCAATCAGTTCACGAATCAACTGCGCCTGAGACTGAAAGGCGATCGCCCCAAACTCTTGCTTCGTTGGCATCGATTCGCCTCGCGGGGGAGACACCTTTGCTGCGGCTACTGGCTCCAATGGCTCAACGACCATCGGTAGGTTTAACTCTTCCGCACTGGCCGCTAGTTCTTGCAGACTACCGACCAGGTAATCTTTAAAACTCTGCACTCGAATGGCAACATCCTGCGAAACTCCAGCAAAGGTGGTTTGCATTTCTTTGCGAATCCTTTCCTGGCGGCGTTCCAGTTGCTCTACCGTCATTTGCAGGGCTTTGCGGCGTTGCTCCAGTTCCTTCAAACCTTCTTGAATCAATCGCCCAAGGGAATTTTGAGCATCTAGGAGTTGATCTTGCAGTCGCGATCGCGCGGCTCGCAACTGGTCAATATCCGCCCGTAAAGTCGCTTCCTCCTTTCTCAACAGCGCAACTTGTTGCTCTAGGTCGAGCACCTCCGGAGATTTTGAAACGTCGGGTGAGGGTGGTGTCAACCCTTTGAGATCGGGTAACTCAACCCGGTTATCTGCTTGTTCTGAGGCGACGGTTTGGAGAGGCACTCCCTGGGTTTCTTCCGTATCCCAGGGGGATGGAACGGCCGCATAGGGAACCGATTGAGAGGGGTGATTGGGGCTGGGAGAAGCAGATCCCCGTTGATCAGAATGCAGGTCATCAGATGTCATTGGCGGCCAACAGATGGGAATGTCTCAGGATTTTTGAGGAATGCGGCTTTCTAAGCAAACTTGCAGCATTTTAGGATCAAATAGAATCGGCAAAAAGTGAATGCTCTTTACCTCTCGAAAGTAAAACAAGATTGGCACTGCTTGCCAAAAGATTCGCCAATTCGACCAATCACTATAGGGAAAGCGCCGGAGCAAGGTGTCCCCACGATAAATATCTAGTTCCGTAGGCGTAAAGTATACCTGTAAAGACACGGTTTGGTAGAGCAGAAATAACCCAAATAGGGCGATCGCCAACCCGACCCAGGGCAGGAAAAATACCGTTGGAATGGCCAGGCCCACCAGGGCAAGGGGCAAATTGTAGCTGGGAGCGAGTTTAACAACGGGAGTCGAGAGAGACGTTGGAGATGGTGCCACGGCTGTGCCTAGAGTAAAGGGGTGTTTTTTCTATTCTAGGTTGCTCTGCCTCTGAGTAAAGCCATGCTGCAAAGAGCAGTGTAAACCCAGCAGAAGGTGTAGGGTGAAGATAACAGGTAAAAAATGGTGTTGCCTATGGAGTGCTATTGCGATCGCGTTGATGCTGGTGAGCAACTGGCAGTCTCCATTGCTGAGCGGCTACAGCAGATCCCTTCAGTAAAAGGAATTCCCCATCTGCTACTTGCCTTACCGCGAGGAGGGGTCGCGGTTGCTGTACCGATTGCGAAACGGTTGCACGCTCCTTTAGGGGTGATTGTGGCAAAGAAAATTACCCTGGAACCTAACCCAGAACTGGCCGTGGGTGCGGTAACGGCAGATGGCCATGTGGTTTGGGGTGGAGGGCGATTTCAAACGGTAGACAAGGCCATTACCTGGAGTCGCTACTCTGAAGCCTTACAACAGGCCCGGAGTCATGCCGAAATTCAGTGGCAGGCGTTTGCGCCCTATTGTCCCAAATTAAATCTAGAGGGGGCCATTGTGTTGCTGGTGGATGATGGCATTGCAACAGGAATGACCATTGCCGCAGCCGTGAAATCGGTGCGATCGCATCATCCCGCTCAGGTCTGGATTTGTGCACCCGTCGCCCCCTTAGAGCTAATTCCCTTTCTAGAGCGCTTATGTGACCAGTTGGTTATCCTCAAAACTCCCAGCCCCTTCCATAGCGTTAGTCGGTTTTATCGGGAGTTTGATCAGGTGGCAACCGAAGTCGTGATTGCACAACTTCAGCAGGTAAACGGCAATTTCAAGGTGTAAATTATCGCTTTGGTCAGACAGCCTACCCATCAAAACTGGTAGATGACATTAAAATAAACTGCCTGATCCTGGGCATCGTTGCCGCGATCGCGGAGGTTAATAAGCGGTGCGGCATAATCTACCCTCAGGTTAAGTTTCGGTAGAGGTTGCCAGAGCAACCCAACCCCAACCCCGGCCAAGAATTTCTGACTCGGTAAGGGGTTAGGATTATCTGATTTATTCCAGACCATCCCCAAATCGGCAAAGGGAATGACTTGCAGTGTGGGCATGCCCGCCTCATCTCGAATCAGGGCAATGCGATCCTCGATCGAAAAGCGGAAACCGTTATCACCAGAACGGGCATTCTGGCGAAAGCCCCGGAGCGATTGCCCGCCCCCAATCACAAACTGCTGAGAAGGCAGCAATCCATTGGGGGTAAGCTGGACATCAAACCCAGCAATCAGCAAATGATTTGTGCCCAACCGCTGCACCCGCTGAACTTGGCCCAACCAGGCGAAGAAACGACCATCGGGAATGGGATCGGCATTCTCAGTGGCGTTCAAAATGCCCAGGCCAAAACTGAACTGCGATCGCAACGCCCAGGCTCCATTCGGATCCCGTTTAACATAATCCTGCCCAAACTTCAGCACCCGCGTACGGCTATTCCCATCGGTATCAGGACCAAACCCAAAGGGAAAACCCAAGTCATTAAACAAAAAGGTTTGCCCATTTTGCAGGGTAAACCCCGCAGACAAGGCAAACTCTTCCCGGGGAGTACGCACTAGGGGTTGGCGATAGCTGATTTCATAAACCTCAGACGTTCCTCGGATATCCAGATCCCTAAACTCACTGGCAATAATACGGTTGCGGCTAGGGGCAACCCGGAGTTGCACTGTGCCATTCTTCGGGTTAATAGGAATGCGATAGCTAAAGTCAAACACATCCGCTCCACTGGGGGTGGTGTGGTAGTAGGAAGCGAAAATTTCATCCCCGTTGCCCGTCAAGTTGCGATAACCCAACCCCAGCCCTAACCGAACTGAACCCACGCTGGGAGGCGAGTAGTTATCGACGGAGGTAAAGCCAATAAAGGCGGGAGCCTCTGTTACCCGGACAACGAGAATGCTTTTGCCCAACTCGGTACCCGGGCGCAAACTGGCTTCTACATTGCTGAGCAGGGGATCAGCCTTGAGCAAACGCAGTTGGTCTTCTAACTTCTCACGGTTAAGGGGGGGGCGGGTGCCTAGCTCAATGCGACGGCGAATATAGCTGGCCTTGAGACGTTGATTGCCCTCAATTTCAATCTGCTCAATGGCTCCTTCCACAATCTGGATAGTCACAACCCCCTCTACAATCGTCTGATCCGTCAAGATAGCCCGCGAGGTAATAAACCCCCGGTTTAGATAAAGTTGGGTAATTGCATCGGCTGCCTGCCGCAATTCCTCCAGAGTTACATTCCGTCCTTCTAGAGGGCGGGTAATGGGTTCAATATCGCTGGGTTTAAGAATTGTGCTGCCGACTACTTCAATCTTGCGTACAGGGATAGGCGTTGTATCCGATGGGGCCGGACTGCTAGTTGGCGGAGTGGCAGGAGCCAAGGGTTCACCGGTTTCTGGAGGCAAAGGAGCGGGAGGGGAGGCCGGTTGAATCAAGCGATCGCGATTGGGATCGGCTTGCTGAGCAACCAGACTGGCAAAAGAAAATGGCTCAACCCTTTCTGGGGGCAAAACATTAGGAGTGAGGCTCGACTGGGGCAAGGGCAACTGGCGCTGCTCCATGCTTTCGAGGTTGGGATTGGCCTGCTGCGCCACCATTATTGCGATCGCTAATTGCTCCGTCGCAGCGGAACCTGACCCTTCGGCTAACGTCGATTGTCCTATGAGGCTCCATTCCACCAGACTGGCGATGCACACTCCACACCCGATAACTATTGGTTTGCGCTGCATTCCTTTCAACCTGCTCAGTTGCAATAGTTTGAATCACTGTAAAAATTAGCCGCCTCCATTATTGATGAAAGAGGCGCGATCGCAACCAAAATAGGTTAAGCAATCCTTTGAACAAACCCAATGACACCCGAATGATGCTATTTCTGTACAACAGCAGTGGGGTAGAAATCCGGAAAAGCAACAGATCTTGATGGAGTGATCGATCCAGATAAGTCTCGTGGTCATTCTCACCGAACATAGGGTAATGGCGCTTCAGAAAGCCTACCAAGGATTCATATTCCAGCAATGAGCGCCACCTTCAGCTTTCTAACCAAAACAATACCTTGCAAATAGAGAGTTTGATACAAATGTCTAATGGTTTGATTCCTTTAACAAGGCTGAGACAACCGGGAGGCGCAAGCCCCAAAGCAATGATTTGTTGGGGGTGTACGCTCTTGTCTCTGGCGATCGTGATGGCTCCCTTAGCCGCGATGGCAAGCTTTAAACCGCCCAAGCGGGGGGTACCCGGTCGGCGTGAGGGGGGTGGTAGCCGTAACCCCTGCATTGTGGCGGGTCGGCCCCAGCTTAGCTACCCGATCACGCTTTTGCCCGATCTAAAAGAAGCCAATCAAGTGGCGGTAGGGCAAACCCTTGATCCCTATCCCCGTTTCTTCTGGTATCTTCCGGCAACTCGCGCTGGAGAAGTGGAGTTTACCCTCTACACCGATGCAGCTCCTGATTCCCAAAAAGTGCTCTACCAGACCCGGTTTCAACCCAATCGGCAGCAAGGAAAGCCCAGCCCTGCGGGAATTTATAGTCTGGCTTTGCCAACCGAAATCAATCTGCCCCCGCTAGAAGTCGGGAAAACCTATCGTTGGTCGGTGGAGTTGATTTGCCCCAATGTGCGGAAGGGCAGCATCATGGCTGATGGCGGCGTTGAGCGTGTCGCGGTGGATAGTGCCCTGCAAGCCAGTCTGCAGAAGGCAAATTGGGAACAGCAAGCAACCGTTTATGTGACCAATGGGTTGTGGTTCAATGCCCTGAATGTGCTGGCGCATGGACGCTCTTTTAAGAATGATGCCTATCGCAATAAATGGAAAGCGCTATTGAGCGACCCGAATGTTAACCTGGCTCAACTGGCGGATATTCCCTTTGTGCAGGACGATCGTGGCAAAGATTAGCGGCTTGGGAAGTTTTTTTCGCAGGAGTAAAATTCAACGGTGTAGGGTGATAGGGATAGGTTCCTTGCTTGCTATTTCCTATGCCTATGCGATCGCTCCCTGCGGCGGCTCCTCCTTCCCGCCACCGCCCTAAAAATCTCTGGTTTGAGCGCATCATGGCTCTGCTCGCGCTAGCCAATCTGATGCTGGTTTTATTCGACCTAAGCTACATTCCCTGGCGAGATTTCTGGCTACGGGGTCGGTTTCAGATCCCACTGCTCAACACCCCAGTGCAGTTGCCTGTGCCCCCCCAACTGACCCAGTGGTATGACCCAGTTAAAGGAATTGAACCGAATCGCGAGACGCAAGAGTATCTCACGACCGTTGAAGAATTGAAGCAAGTGGTAAACCAAAAGGGGTTGCGCTCTGCTGAAGCTGAAAAAGCATTGGCAACCCTGCGCCAGCTCAGTAATGAGATGATTGCAACGAATCCCTTTGCCCTGGCAAACAAAAGCGGCACTCTGGAAAAAATTAAGAATCGGATGCGCGATCGCATTTACCCGAAGCAGCGTGCTAAAGCCTCAGCACGAGAAGCCTTCAATCAATTTTGGAGTGTGGAATATCTCAACGAAAACTACCAGGAAAAAATTAACTGGTTTGACCAACAAGTTGGAGATTTGATCCGTACCAACTATTTCCGCAGCATTAGCGAGTCGGGCGACTTTACCAACAACTTTGGGGCAATGGATGCCCCCTTCGTTTTGCTCTTTACCGTGGAATTTCTTGCCCGCACCTTTTATCTGGGTCGCCGCTACACCGGGGTATCTTGGCTGGATGCCATGGTCTGGCGCTGGTATGATGTGTTGTTGTTTTTTCCCTTTGGAGTTGTCTTTTCTGGCTGGGCCTGGCTGCGCCTGATTCCAACTACCATTCGTCTGCATCAAGCCAAATTGGTTAACCTGAAACGACTACGGGATGATGTGGTCGAATCTTTTGTGGGCAGTATTGCCAATGAGTTGACCGAAGTTGTGCTCATTCAACTGGTAGATCAGGTGCAGGCTGCTATTCAACGAGGCGACCTGGTGCGGGTGCTAGCAGCAACCGGGTCGAGCCGGATGGATATTAACGATGTCGATGAATTGGCAGAGTTGACCGATCTATTTCTAAAAATGACGGTTCAAAAGGTTTTACCAGAGATTCAACCCGAGCTACAGGCATTTGTCAGCCAAAGTGTGGATGTTACCCTTTCCCAATCCACCGTCTATCGCCGCCTCAAGAACCTGCCAGGAATTGGAAATTTGCCAGGACAAGTGGGCGATCGCCTCTCCCATGATTTGCTGAATGGCATTAACCAAACTCTGGCAGTTGTTTTAGATGACCCTAGGGTGCGCGAGCGACTCAGGGATCTAATCCAGAATATTGGGCAAGCCTACAGCATTGGGCTAAAGGAAAAAGCCATTTCCCAAGATGTGCAAACGCTATTGGTCGATTTGTTAGAAGAAATTAAGCTGAGTTATGTGCAACAATCAGCGACAATTCCCCCAGAGGTACTGCTCGAAGAAGCTCGCCAGCTCCGTCAAGCCCGCTCTTAAACGGTAGACTTACAGAGCAAGGAAGCAGTTAAAATTTTCTTGCTTGAAAAATTCAAGCAACCCGATTCTGCCTAAATTCAACGCAACACTCTCGCAGGAAAGGGCCTACCGAATAGGCTCATGGACTGTTACCAACTTGGTGCCATCGGGAAAGGTCGCCTCAACCTGGACTTCGTGAATCATTTCAGGCACCCCCTCCATAACGTCGTCACGGGTCAGGATGGTGGCACCATAGCTCATAAGCTCCGAGACCGTCCGCCCATCCCGTGCTCCCTCTAGCACGGCTGCGGTGATATAGGCGATCGCTTCTGGGTGGTTTAACTTTAGCCCTCTCTGCTTACGGCGTTCTGCTACCAGGGCTGCTGTAAAAATCAGAAGTTTGTCTTTTTCCTGAGGTGATAGCTGCATTACTTCATATGATCCTGCTTTCGTCCGATGCCATAATCGCTGCAAGTGAGCGATTATGCAAGGGTATGCCCGATTCGATAAACCCAAACCAGATCTGAACCGATTGTTTTTCCGCCGATAAAACTTGCCGTCTGCACTTGAATAGGTATGGCTTCGGTCAGCAAGCTGAGGACAAAACTAGGCACTCAAACGCCGATGCTGGTTAGGCCGCCTGACTCGCGGTTGCGATGTTGCTCATAGCGACCGCGATAGAAAGCATACGGTTGAAATAATAAAGAGCTGCCGCTGTAGCCTTCCCTGGGGGAAGGACATGACAGCAACAGCTCTGAAAGTAAAAGACTAAAATAGGAACGATTACATTAAGCCCCAGAAATGCAGGACGCCTTGACCAGCAAACAGTTCGGTCAACACAGCTGCAATAAACCCGATCATTGCCAAACGGCCATTCCACAGTTCGGCTTGGGGAGTAAAGCCAAACTTCCAGGCGTTGCGATCTTCAGTAACAGTAGCGACTTTGGTTGCATCTGACATGGTATTTACTCCTAGTGGGTTAGTTGAACAGCTTTCCCAGAAGAAGATTCTTCAGAGGTAAAGCTTTGTTAAGCTATGTAAAACAATATAACAACTATTTTCCAGGATGGCTATCTGTCGGAGTGGGTGGTTACCCGAACATTTCTGGTCTGCCTATTGATAGAAATCTATGGTCTCGTCATTGCCCTGGCTCGGATCAGCGTGATGGAATTGTTGTGATGGGGTGGTAAAGGTTTGTTACAGTCGATGCAGATGCGATCGCGAGGGAGATTTTTGCATGCTGCGCCTGGAACATATCAGCAAGATTTATCCAACCGGAGAAGTGCTGAAAGATATCAATTGGGAAGTTAAGCCGGGAGATCGCATCGGGTTAGTAGGAGTGAACGGGGCGGGTAAATCTACCCAGCTCAAAATCATCATGGGTGAAACTGAGCCAACCGATGGCGAAATTATTCGCCCTGCCAGTCTGAATATTGCTTACCTGAATCAGGAATTTGATATTGACCCAACGCGCACGGTACGAGAAGAATTTTGGCGAGCCTTTAAGGAAGCTAATCAAGTTCATGAAGCGCTGACCCAGGTGCATCACGCCATGGAAACAGCGGATCCCGCAACCCTAGATCGGCTGCTCCATGAGATGGATCGGCTACAGCGCCAATTTGAGGCGATGGATGGCTATGGTCTAGATGCCCGGATTGAAAAGATCCTGCCAGAGATGGGCTTTACGCCTGAAGAGGGCGATCGCCTAGTTAGCTCTTACAGTGGCGGCTGGCAAATGCGCATGAACCTGGGCAAGATTTTGCTGCAAGCGCCGGATCTTTTACTCCTAGACGAACCGACGAACCATCTGGATTTAGAAACGATTGAATGGCTGGAAAGTTACCTGAAAGATTTAACCACACCGATGGTAATTGTCTCCCATGATAGAGAATTTCTGGATCGGCTCTGTACTCAGATCGTCGAGACAGAGCGAGGGGTTTCCACCACTTATCTGGGCAATTATTCAATGTATCTGCAACAAAAAGCAGAGCTGCGCGATGCCCAACTGAGTGCCTATGAACGCCAACAAAAAGAGCTAGAAAAGCAACAAGCATTTGTGGATCGCTTCCGGGCCAGCGCCACCCGTAGTACCCAAGCGAAAAGCCGGGAGAAGCAACTGGAAAAAATTGAGCGGATTGAGGCTCCTGAAGGCAGCGTCCGAACCTTGCATTTTCGCTTTCCCCCTGCTCCTCGCAGTGGACGGGAGGTGGTGCAAATTAAGGATCTGACTCATACCTATGGCGACAAAATTCTCTTTCTTGGGGCCAACCTGTTGATTGAGCGGGGCGATCGCATTGCCTTTTTAGGGCCAAACGGTGCGGGTAAGTCCACCCTGCTGCGGATGATTATGGGGATGGAGTCACCCACAGACGGCACGATTAAGTTGGGGGATCACAATGTCATTCCTGGCTATTTTGAGCAAAACCAGGCAGAGGCGTTGGATCTACAGAAGACGGTGATGCAAACCATTCACGACGAGGTACCCGACTGGAAAAATGAAGAAGTGCGTACCCTGCTGGGACGCTTTTTATTTAGTGGAGATACCGTGTTTAAGAAGGTAGAAGCCCTCAGCGGTGGCGAAAAAGCGCGACTGGCTTTAGCCAAAATGTTGCTGCAGCCAGTTAACCTGCTGATTTTAGATGAGCCTACCAACCACCTCGATATTCCCGCTAAGGAAATGCTGGAAGAGGCACTCCAAAACTATGACGGCACGGTGATTATCGTCTCCCACGATCGCTATTTCATCTCAAAAGCGGCTAATAAAATTGTCGAAATTCGAGATGGCGAATTGTTGCTCTATCGCGGCGATTACCACTACTATCTAGACAAAGTTGCTGAAGAAAAAGAAAAAGCGGCCCTGCTCACTGCGGAAGCTGAGCGGGAGCGTAAGGCTGCTGAAAAGCGGATGAAGCAAAAAGAGAAGGAAAAGGCTCGCAAGGCAAGTAAGGCTTAGGGCAGAGAGTGTCTGACGTCTCAAACTGATAGTTCTGGAGCGGCCAGATTGTTTGCTCGCACCAGTGCTGGCAGTCGCGATGGTAAAGCGTTTCACCTGTAGTTGGTGGCTCCTTTTGGGAGTTACTCAATAATTTCATTGACGGGGAAGCGGTCTAAAAGGGCGATCGCGGCTCGAGCAGTTGACTTAATCTGGGGCGAGAGATGGGGAGCGTGGGGTACTTGGGATAAAAAGTCCAGAGTGCGGCGCAGAATCCGCACAATATCGCCCTCATCCAGACTGACATGGCTACATAGATCGAGCCAGTCAATCCCCTTTGCCCACTGCTCCACAATCCCGACTAGATCGTACTCCAGCCACACCGGAAACATAATTTCGTATCGCCGCTGCAATTGAAACAGGCGGCGGCGGATACCTCTCAATTTGCCCAGGGCATCTTCTACTTCCGGGGCTGGGTCAAAATGAGTCCAGCTATCCGGGCGTGAGACTTCTGTGACCAAAGCCGCACAGGCGGAGGCAAAGGCAGCGGGTTCTAATTCATCCAGTGCTCCTGACATTAAGGCTAGCCCTAGCCACAATTCATTATCTCCCCGAATCGCGGCAGTGGCTTGCCCCAAAGGAGTGGGCACGAGGTTATCAAGGCAGCCAAAATCCTTCAGAATTTCAATCAAGCTAAGAAATTCTTGCCAGTGGCGATGGGTTTGCCGCTCGAGTTTGGCCCGGCGATCGCGAATGTCTGCGGTCAGAACATCTAAGCGCTTGCGCTGCTTATGCAAAGCCCCCCGATTTCCCCAGCGGTGCACAGGATGAAGTTGAATTTGTTCTTCAACTAAGTTAAGTCGTTGCAATTGCTCATGCACTTCTGGAGCGGCTTCTTCTAGAAGTGGAGGCTGGGGAATTTGACGAGCGATCGCCGCAGTTTGATCATTTCCCGGAAAGTGTTCTCCCAACTTCAGGGCCAACCCTGGGGGTAGAGTGAGCTGATCGACTTCCGCCAATCGGGGAATTTCGCCTCTTAGACCCACTACATCCTTGACCGTTAAAACATACCAGTGGTTGTCTTTGCCTAAGCAGACTAGATAAGGAAACTGCCCCGATCCGGGAACCTTGGTTACCAACACCGCCGGTAACGGCTCTGAAACGGGCAGATGCTTACCTTTTAGACTCAGCACCGTGCCTGCGATCGCAAAAGTCAAGGCCACGGGTAAATCTCCCTGCCGTACCTCTACTGCCTGCTCTTGCAGATATTTCAACAGGCGTTTCTCTTCGCGCAGCCGCTCCTGAAGTTTTTCGTACTGGGCAAACAGATCCCAATCTACCTCTGCCAGTGCAGCATGAAGTTGGGTGACCTCTGCCTCTAGAGCCGCGATCGCCTCCTGCTGAGGGCGCAGGTAAAGAGTCGCTAAATATTGCCCAAAGCTGCGTTCCACCAGAGCTTTCGCTTCATCCAACGTATGGAGTTGCAGCAGATTTAACACCATGCCGTAGCTGGGGGTAAACTGGCTCACCAGTGGATCCGCCCCTGATGTGGCTAGATAAGCGGCCTCCCGCGCTCCCTCAAAGGCTGACTGCATGGTGACAACGTGCCCCCGCACATCCATACCCCGCCTACCGGCCCGCCCTGCCATTTGCAAAAATTCTGAACCATTTAACAGGCGATGCCCCGAGTCAGTGCGTTTCGATAAGCTAGAAATTACCGTTGTCCGAGCAGGCATATTAATCCCAGCGGCCAAAGTCTCGGTGGCAAATACGACCTTAATCAGCCCCTGCTGAAATAATTCTTCAACTAACCCTTTCCAGGCAGGCAGTACCCCCGCATGGTGAGCGGCAATCCCTTGATAGAGTGGCTCTACAACTTCTGCGCGAGCCAGATCCGGGTTCCAGGCTAAAAATTGATCAATCTCAGTTTTTAAGCGCTCCGCTTCCTCAGCCGTCAAGAGATTGAGGGGAAGTCGCCCGGCTTCTCGCATCGCCTGGTCACACCCGCGCCGACTAAAAATAAAATAAATTGCGGGCAGCATATCCCCCTGCTTGAGCCAACTTAAGACCGCCGCCAAATTGGGTGTTTCCTGGCGCGGTACCCGCCCCCGGTCACCTCTTGCCCCCTTTCCACCTCTAGGCTTCAGTTGTGGATTCAGTTTCTTACCCTGATCATCCAGGAGGGAAACCATCCCCTTTGGGTGGCAAAAGTGAAAGGTCAACGGCACAGGCCGAAAGTCAGAGTAAATCAAATCCGTTGGCCCATGTACTTGAGCGATCCAATCAGTCAACTGATCACTGTTAGCCACCGTTGCCGAAAGGGCCACCAGTTGAATCTCTGTTGGACAGTAAATAATAGATTCTTCCCAAACCGTTCCTCGTTGCTGGTCATTCATGTAGTGGCATTCATCTAAAACCACTGCTTCCACATTGACCAAAGACGTTCCCACCTGCCCAATCGCTGTGCCGTAGAGCATATTCCGAAAAATTTCTGTGGTCATTACCACCACTGCTGCATCTCGGTTAATCGAGATGTCTCCCGTCAGCAAACCGACATTTTCTACCCCAAACTGCTCGCGAAAATCGCGAAATTTTTGATTGGATAATGCCTTTAAAGGCGTTGTATAGAAAACTCGCTTATTCCGGGCAACAGCCCGATGAATAGCATACTCTCCTACCAGAGTTTTTCCAGAACCAGTCGGCGCACAGACAACCACTGACCGTCCGGCTTCTAATGCCGCGATCGCCTGTTGCTGAAAGTCATCCAGCGGAAAGGGAAACAACTGGTCAAGTTGAAGATCGGAAGCGGCCTGCGAAACACTCACGCTTGATGAATCCAATGGTTGATAAATGAGATAGGAATTTCTCTTTATCTCTTTATACTGATATAGCAATCCTAATTGATTTAGGAGCAATGCAGTGGAAAAGTCTCGCTCATGCACGAGCGAGATGTTGATGTAAAGCCTAGGTAGCGCGAACGCACGGAGTTGCTGGATGAAATGAACTTGGGTTGCTATCGAGAGTGCATCCCAGTTTTGTGATGAGCAAAAATGCTCAGTTGATATTTGAGTAACAGCGTTAAACTTTGAGCAGATCCTCTGAGGCACAGACACCGATGGACGCTGACAAAAAAGCTCAAATCCAAGCCTACGCTCACGCGATTGCCGCTCTGCTCTACGAAGAAACGGACCCCGAACAAGTGAAAACCTTAGCGGGAATTGAACAGGCCGTTCGAGGGCATGTGCTAGAGCACGTCAGTCCAGAAATCGGAAATTTTTTATTCCAACAAGTAGCGGCACAACCAGCGGACGAAAACGGAGCATTGACAGTCTCATCGGACGATTGAGCGTGAGTGAAAACCAAGCTCAGTTTCTGGGTGTCAAAGCTTATACCCAATGAAGTCCTTGTTTGGAGCAGTGCTGTTTGTTATTGAGTGCCAACGAGTCGTATGAACGAGCCTCTGAAGATATTGCGATATTGACTGGGAGGACGGTTTCGCACAGCACGCAACAGCGATTAGTGCATCGCTAAACCTTTAAGTTACCCGATCTGAGCCAACCGGTTGAGGAGATCAGTCTAGACGGGGGGAAGGTGCGACTGCGAACCCCCAAAGGACAACCGAGCGAATGGCGCGATTATAAAGGGGTGAATCTGCATGACCAGTGTGTTGGAGCCTTCTTTCAGGACAATGCGGGGCTCATCAACTGGGTCAATGGGCAACCGTTGGCCAAGCCATTCATGGCCCTAGGTGATGGGCATGATGGGATTTGGAATATCTATGATGCCGTTGGCCACCCTTCCCCTAGACGAGAGATTTTGGACTGGTATCACCTGGTCGAAAATTTAGGCAAGGTTGGGGGCAGTCAGCAACGCTTGGATGCTGTAGCGTTTTGGTTATGGCAAGGAGAGGTGGATCGCGCGATTGAGCAGTTCAGGGATTGGGCGCATGAGCGAGTCAGCACCTTTATTGCCTATCTCAACAAGCATCGACACCGCATTGTCAACTATGGGTATTACCAGGCCGAAGGCATCTCCATTGGTTCAGGGGCGGTGGAATCAACGATTAAACAAATTGGCCGACGAATGAAACTTTCAGGGGCACAATGGGAAAAGAGCAATGGGGATTGTAAATTAAATTGTGTCAAAGGTTCAAATTAAATCGGGAAGCGATCCTCATAAGCGATCGCGAACTGATTTAACGCAGGTCTCCACTCTCGAATGGGCATTGTCCACTTTTTGGAAATGTTTTGGACTGCCAGGTACACGACCTTGAGAGCAGACTCATCAGTGGGAAAGGCTCGATGATTTTTTAACACCTTGCGGAGGGTCATATTGAGTGACTCAATCGCGTTAGTGGTGTAAATCGCTTTGCGGATCTCAGGTGGGAACGCAAAGAAGGGAGTCATCCGCTTCCAATGGGTCAGCCAGGACTTGCTGATGGTGGGGTACTGCTTGTCCCACTTTTCAGCAAACGCTACCAGGTGCTCTTCCGCCTCGGTTTCAGTGCTGGCAGTATAAACCAGACGGAGGTCAGCCGCAACCGCTTTCCGGTCTTTGTAGGAGACATAGCTCAAGGCATTGCGAACCATATGAACGATGCACCACTGCACAGTGGTTTGAGGAAACAAAG
>Ga0272446_1003440_pt1 | contig 19921 bp, 17 predicted proteins | sample YNPCB0061_FD_194587 | JGI IMG/M metagenome (GOLD analysis project Ga0272446, IMG submission 194587) | Hot spring microbial mat communities from Yellowstone National Park, WY, United States - YNP-CB-006-1 | ecosystem: Environmental > Aquatic > Thermal springs > Hot (42-90C) > Sediment | place...
GATCATCGACCTCGGGGTCATGGTGCCGACGGCGACGATCCTCGACACCGCGGTCGAGCGGGACGCCGACCTGATCGGCCTCTCGGGCCTCATCACGCCGTCGCTGGACGAGATGGTCGGCGTGGCGCGGGAGATGGAGCGCCGCGGGCTGGACCTCCCCCTCCTCATCGGCGGCGCGACGACCAGCCGGCAGCACACCGCAGTCAAGATCGCGCCCGAGTACTCGGGCATCGTCGTCCACGTGCTCGACGCTTCGCGGGCCGTCGGCGTCGTGTCGACCCTGCTCGACCCGGAACGGCGGGCGGCCTACGCGGAGGAGGTGCAGGCCGACCAGGAGCGCCTCCGCGCCCTGCACGCGGAGCGGCGGGAGCGACCCCTACGCTCCTACGAGGAGGCCCGGCGGCGGCGCCTGGCGCTCGAATGGCGCGCCGAGGACATCCCCGTGCCGGAGCGGATCGGACGGCAGGTGCTGGACGACGTGCCCCTGGAGGAGATCGTCCCCTTCATCGACTGGACGTTCTTCTTCACCGCCTGGGGTCTCAAGGGCCGGTACCCGGACGTCCTCGAGCACCGCGTCCACGGGGCCGCGGCGCGCGATCTCTTCGCCGCCGCCCAGCGGCTTCTCGCCGAGATCGTGGAGCATCGGCTGCTGCGCGCGCGAGGCGTCTACGGGCTGTGGCCTGCGGCGAGCGACGGCGACGACATCGTCCTCTTCCCCGACGAGGAGCGGCGCCGGGAGCTCGTCCGGTTCCCGATGCTGCGCCAGCAGCGCGTCCGCGCCGACGACAAGCCCCAGCTCTGCCTGGCCGACTTCGTCGCCCCGGCCGAGAGCGGCCTCGCCGACCACGTGGGGGCGTTCGCCGTGACCGCGGGAATCGGCGCCGACGAGCTGGCGGCACGGTTCGAGCGCGAGCACGACGACTATGCCGCGATCATGGTCAAGGCCCTGGCCGACCGGCTCGCCGAGGCGTTCGCCGAGATGCTCCACGCCCGCGTCCGGCGCGAATGGGGCTACGGGCGGGACGAGCACCTCGCCGTCGAGGACCTGATCGCCGAGCGCTACCGCGGCATCCGCCCCGCCTTCGGCTATCCGGCCTGCCCGGACCACACCCGTAAGGCGACCCTGTTCGCGCTGCTCGACGCGCCGTCGGTCGGCATTACCCTGAGCGAGAGCTTCGCCATGCTGCCGCCCGCCTCGGTGAGCGGGATCTACCTCGCGCACCCCCGAGCACAGTACTTCGCCGTGGGCCCGATCGGCCGCGACCAGGTCGCGTCCTACGCGCAGCGATGCGGGATGACGCTCGAGGAGGCCGAGCGCTGGCTGGCGCCCAACCTGGCCTACGATCCGGCTCCGCCTGCGCCCGTGGCGTGAGCCCCGGCTAGTCGAACTGCTGCTTCGCGAGGAGCAGTCGCGCCCGGCGCGTGCCCTCGACGAGCGCCGCCAGCTTCGCCTCCACGACCTGTAGGGGGAGGCGCTCGAGGCCAGGCCCCGCAGCGACCCACAGCTCCGCCGGCGCGACGTCGGCCGTCGCCGCCAGGACGCGCTCCGCGACGGCGTCCGGGTCCTCCGCCCCCCCCGCTGCGTCGACGGCGGCGACCACCGGCTCGGCGGGACCCAGCAGGTAGGCACCCGGCGGGGCGGCCACGTCGCCCTCGATCAGCACGCATCCGGCCGCGGCGAGGGCCGCGGCGTCGCCCGCGACCGCCTTCACCGGACGGAGCCGGGCCGCGCGGCGCGCCGCATCCCAGGTCGCGGGCGTGTCCGGCAGCGCCCCACTCGCCAGGACGTCGAACCCGAGGCGCTCGAGGCGGGGCGCCCAGCCGGACCCGCCCGGAAGCCCGCCGAGCACGATGGTCGGCAGCACCGGGAGCTGGACACCGAGCCGGGCAAGGTGGTCGCGGCGCACCCGCGCACGCTACCGCGCGTACGATCCCCCCGTGCGATCCGACGGATGGCTGCGCCGGCTCGGCCCCTGGGCCGGCATCGGCACGAGCCCCGCGGCGCTGATGCTGGGCGGTGGCATCGCCGAGGGCGTCGAGGGAGGCGCGCTGCTCGCCGCGGTCCTGCTCGGCGCGGTGCTCCTCGGTGCGCTCGCTGCGGTCCAGGGCATCCTGGGGCAGCGGAGCGGGCGCACCCTGCTCCAGCTGACGGCCGGAGCCCTCGGGAGGGCGGGGAGCCGCGCCACGGCCTCGCCGGCGATGCTCGCGATGATGCTCGGGTGGTTCGCGCTCAACGTGAGCGCGGCGGGCGAGGCGCTCGCCCATCTCGTGAGCGTCCCGGATCGCGCCGGGATGGCGCTTTTCGCCGCGCTGATGCTGGCGGTCTCGTGGCGCGGCATCGACGTGCTGTCGTGGTCTGCGCTCGCCGCGGGCGTCGCGACCGCGCTCCTCGCCGCCTACGGCGTGGCCGAGGTGCTCGCGCAGCGGGACCTGAGCCTGACCGGGAGCGGCGGGGCCGCCGAGCCGGCGGGCATCCTCCAGGGAATCGCGCTCGTCGTGGGCTACGGGGCTGCCTTCTCGCTGCGGACGCCGGACTTCACGCGCGACCTCGCGCGGCCCCGCCAGGTGGTCTGGTGCAGCCTGGTCGGGATGGTCCTCCCGGTGGCGGTCTTCGCGCTGGTCGGAGCGATGCTGCTCGTGTCCACCGGCACCTGGAACCTCGCCGAGGTGCTCCAAGCGCTCGGGAGCCCGACCGCCGCGTACCTCTTCGTCGCGGTCGGCTTCACGGGCTCGGTGCTGACCAACCTCTACTCGGGGTCCCTCTCCCTCGCGGACGCCCTCCCCCGCGTGCCGCACCACGCCGCCCTCGCTGCGGTCGCCGTCGCGGGAACGGCTCTGGCCGCGCTGCGCTTCTCCCAGTGGATGGTCCCGTACCTCTCCGTCATGGCCCTCTCCGCCCCGGCGCTCGTCGGAGTCTGCGTGGTCGACGCCGCGCTCGGCGGAAGCCCCCGCCCGGGCTGGCACGCGCCGGGGCTGCTCGCCTGGGCGGCCGGCTGCGGCATCGGCGTGGGCCTCTACGCCGCCGGCTCGTCCCTCGCGCTGCCCGTCTCGCTCGCCGTCGGCCCCCTCGTCTATGCGATCCTCACCCCCGTCAGGCGCGAGGCCGCCGAGCGCGCGTAACGACCATGGGAGGCTTATGACCGACGAAACCGGCCGCCGCGGGCCCGTGGGGCTCGACGTCCACCGGCTCGACAACGTGGGCCGCATCCACTGGAACCCGTCGGTGCCCGAGCTCTACGAGCTCGTCGCCCGCCGCGGCGAGGGCCGCCTCGCAGAGGGCGGATCCCTGGTCGTCGAGACCGTGCCGCACACCGGCCGCTCGCCGCGCGACAGGTACGTGGTCCACGAGCCGCGCACGCAGGAGCGCGTCTGGTGGGGCCCCGTCAACCGCCCGCTGCCCGAGGAGCACTACGTGGTCCTCCGGCGCCGCCTGACGGCCTACCTCCAGGGGCGCGACCTGCTCGTGATCGATGCCTTCGCCGGCTCCCACCCCGACCACCGCCTCCCGATCCGGATCGTGACCGAGAGCGCGTGGCATGCCCTCTTCGCACGGAGCCTCTTCGTCCCGGCAGAGGACGAGGAGATCGCCGTTCACCGGCCGGAGGCCCTCGTGCTCCACGCGCCCGGATTCCACGCAGACCCCGTCGCCGACGGCACGCGCTCCTCCACCTGCGTCGCGATCCACCTCGGCGCCCGCGAGATCCTGATCATGGGCACGCGCTACGCCGGGGAGATCAAGAAGGCGGTCTTCACGCTGATGAACGACGTCCTGCCCGACGACGGCGTGCTGCCGCTGCACTGCGCGGCCAACGCCGGGCGCGACGGGCGCGTGGCGATCTTCTTCGGGCTCTCGGGAACGGGGAAGACCACGCTCTCGACCGACTCCGACCGCCTGCTGATCGGCGACGACGAGCACGGCTGGGCCGCCGACGGGATCTTCAACCTCGAGGGCGGCTGCTACGCGAAGGTGATCGAACTCTCCCCGGTGGCCGAGCCCGAGATCTTCGCTGCCACGCGAATGTTCGGTTCCGTGCTGGAAAATGTGGTCGTCGACCCCGTCACGCGCCGCCTCGACCTGGCCGACGCTTCCATCACGGAGAACACGCGTTGCGCCTATCCCCTCGCCGCGATCCCGAGGTCGCTTCCGGAGAAGCGGGCCGGGCACCCAGCCACACTGGTGATGCTCTCGGCCGATGCCTTCGGCGTCCTGCCTCCGATTGCACGCCTCACGCGGGACCAGGCCCTGTTCCACTTCCTCGCCGGCTACACGGCCAAGGTGGCGGGCACGGAGGTCGGGCTCACGGAGCCGCAGGCCACCTTCAGTCCCTGCTTCGGCGCGCCGTTCCTGCCGCGCCCGCCGGCCATCTACGCGCGCATGCTCGGCGAGCGCCTCGAGCGGCACCGGGTGGCCGTGTGGCTCGTCAACACCGGGTGGACCGGGGGGCCGTACGGCGTCGGCCGCCGGATGCCCATCGCGGCGACGCGCGCCATCGTCCGCGCCGCCCTCTCTGGCGCGCTCGACGCGGCCCCGACCCGGGTCGACCCGGTCTTCGGCGTCCAGGTGCCCCTCGCCGTGCCGGGCGTCGAGCCCGCGCTGCTCGATCCGCGCTCGACCTGGGCCGACGCCGACGCCTACGATCGCACGGCGGCCGAGCTGGCCGCCGCCTTCCGGGAGCACTTCGCCCCCTTCGCCGGGGAGGTCGCGCCGGCCGTCGCAGCGGCCGGGCCTCCCGGCTGATCCCGCCGCCCGCAGGCCGCGGCCCGTCCGCGATCGGCGCCGCGCCCGTCAGGCGCCGGTGAAGCGCGGCGCCCGGCGCTCGCGGAAGGCCGCAAGCCCCTCGGCGAGATCGGTGGAGGCGTACGCGCGGGCCCGCCACTGCTCGGCCGACTCCTGGGTGCCGTCGGGGACGGCAGCCTCGCCCAGCGCCCGGATGAGCGCGACGGTCCCCTGGACGGCGATGGGCGCCGCGGCGGCCACCCGCCGGGCGGCCTCGCGCGCCCGAGGCAGGAGTTCGTCCGGCGCGTAGAGGGCGTTCACGAGCCCGAATGCCAGCGCCCGCTCGGCGTCCACGGGGGCTCCCGTGAGGAAGAGCTCGGCGGTGCGGGCGGGACCGATCGTTGCGGCGAAGAGCCGGAGCCCGCGCAGCGAGTAGACGACCCCGAGCCGGCCCGGAGGCATCGCGAGCTCGATGCCCGTCGCGGCAACCCTCCAGTCGCAGGCCAGCGCGACCTCGAGCGCGCCCCCGTACGCCGATCCGTTCAGCACCGCGATCACCGGGACGGGGCTGTCGCGCAGCGCCTCCACCGTGCTCCCCAGGCGCCGCTCGCTCTCGCGCAGGCGCGCCGGGGTCGGGTCACCCCCCAGGTCCACCCCCGAGGAGAAGTGGCGCGACCCGCTCCCGCGAAGGAGGATCGCGCGGGTCCCGGGAGGGGGCGCGGCGACGGCGGCGGCAAGCTCCTCGAGCATGCCGTCGGTCAGCGCGTTGGCCCGCGACGGATTCTCCAGCGTCAGCGTGAGGACCGCGCCCTCGAGCTCGGAGCCCACGCGTGCGATGCTCGTGCCCACAGCGCGCGCACCCTACACGCGCAGCCACGACGGGGAGGCGGAGCATGGGATACCGGCTACTGGCGGCGGCCGACGCCTACTGGCGGCCGTCCAACCAGATGCGGGTGATGAACACCGACCTCGCGCACCAGCTCGGTGCGACGACCCTTGGCGCGCGGCTCTGGCGGCTGGCCCCCGGGCAGGCGTCGACGCGCCACCGGCACCGCCGGACGGTCGAGCTCTACCTCGTACTCGAAGGAACGGGCCGCATGCGCGTGGACGGGGAGCTCCTGACCCTGGACCCCCTCTCCGCCGTGCTCGTGGAGCCGGACAGCGTCCGCCAACCCTTCAACGACACCGGCGCCGACCAGCTGTGGCTCGTGGTCGGGGCGCCTCCCGAGCCGGCGAGCACGCTCGAGATGACCGCGGAGGACCTGCGCCTCCTCTATCCGGACGGGCCCACCGCGCTGCCGCCGGAGCTCGGCGGACCCGGCCGTCCTACGGCACCCCGGGACCGGTAGGTGGCCTCGATGGAGCCCGGCGTCTCCTACGCGGCCCTCGACCCGCAGACCGACGAGCGCATCCTTCCGCTGCGCCGCCTCCTCGGCGTGTCGAGCTTCGGCCTGAACCAGCTCGTGCTCCAGCCCGGCCAGCGCGGCCGGATCCACCGCCACGAGCGCCAGGAGGAGGTGTACCTGGTCCTCGAGGGAACGCTGACGCTCCTCCTCGAGGGGGGCGAGCGGGACCTCCGGGCCGGGGAGCTCGCGCGGGTGGCCCCCGAGGTCCGGCGGCAGCTCTGCAACCGGGGCCCGGGGCGCTGCGTCCTGGTCGCCATCGGAGGCGCACGCCCGCACGCCGGGCGCGACGGGATCGCCTACGACTCGTGGGACGCGCCCGCCGGGCGGCCCCCGCAGGAGGTCCCCCTACCGGACGACCTCACGGCGGCGGAGCGGCGCGGGCACTCGACCCGGCGGCACCCTTCAGAGCCCGAGGGCGGCCAGGTCCAGGATGCGGGCGACGAGCTCGTCGAATCCGATCCCCGCCGCCTCGGCGGCCCGAGGCAGCAGGCTGGTGTCGGTCATGCCGGGGATCGTGTTGAGCTCGAGCACCCAGAGCCGGCTCTCGGCGTCCAGGATCATGTCCACGCGGCCGAAGCCCCGGCAGCCGAGGGAGCGGTAACAGGTGAGGGCGACGCGCGCAGCCTCCTGCGCAACCTCGGCGGGGAGGTCGGCCGGGGCGTGCAGTCGCGTGATCCCGGGCGTGTAGCGGGCCTCGAAGTCGTAGAACTCGCGTCCCTCCGGCACGGCCTCCACGACGGGCAGCGCCCACGGATCCTCGGTACCCAGTACGGAGACGGCGAGCTCGCGGCCGGGCACGAACCGCTCGAGCAGCACGCGGTCGTCGTACGCGAGAGCTGCCATCAGCGCCGCCGGGACCTCGCCCGGGTCGTGGGCCACCGCGACCCCGAGCGCGGAGCCCTGCTTCGCCGGCTTCACGACGAGCGGGAGCCCCAGCCGCGCCTCGATGTCGGGGAGGGCCTCGGCCGCCCCGAGCTCGCGGAACGCGGCCTGGCTGAAGGCGTAGGCCGGTGGCGTGAGGACCCCCGCGGCCTGGAACTCGGCCTTCGCGGCGACCTTGTCCATCGCGCGTTCGGAGGCGATCACCCCGGAGCCGGTGTACGGGATGCCCAGGATCTCGAGCAGCTCCTGGACCGTACCGTCCTCTCCGCCCTTCCCGTGCATCGCGATGAAGACGACGTCCGGGCGCTCCGCCCGCAGGGTCCGGACCAGGTGCTGGTCGACGTCGAGCGCGAGCACCTCGTGCCCCAGCCGGCGGAGGGCCGCCTCCACGTTGGCGCCCGACCTCAGGCTCACCTCGCGCTCCAGCGACCGCCCCCCCTTGAGGACGGCGACCCGGCGGGCGCTCACGGCGACCCCGGACTCAGCGCGCGGTAGGTCTCGATCATGTCGTTCACGACCTGGCCGAGGCGCCGGACCGCCTCGCTGATCTCGGCCTCCGACACGTAGGAGAAGTTGAGCCGCATCGAATGGCGCCCGCGCCCGTCGCGAAACGCGGCCTCGCCGGGGACGAACGCCACCTCGCGCTCGATCGCGCGGGCGATGAGGTCGGTGGTGTCGATGAAGGACGGCAGGGTCGCCCACACGAAGAGACCGCCGCGCGGCCGCGTCCACGTCGCCTCCGGCGGGAACTCCTCCTCGAGCGCGGTCAGCATCGCGTCGCGACGCGAGCGATAGATGTCGTTGAGCCGCGCGACGTGCTCGCGCCAGTCGTGGCGGCGCAGGTACTCGAGGATGAACCGCTGCGTGAGCGTGGAGGTGCAGAGGTCCGCCCCCTGCTTGCCGAGGTTCATCTTCCGGAGCACCGGCGGAGGGGCGACCACCCAGCCCACGCGGACGCCGGGAGCGAGGATCTTCGAGAAGGTCGAGCAGTAGATGACCCAGCCGGCACCATCGTCGAGCTGGTAGAGGGTGGGCAGCGGTTCCCCCTCGAAGCGAATCTGGCCGTAGGGGTTGTCCTCGACGAGCAGGAGCTCGCGCTCGTGGGCGACGCGCACGAGCCTCTCGCGGCGCTCCAGCGACATGGTCACCCCGGCGGGGTTGTGGAAGTTGGGGATCGTGTAGAGGAGCTTGACCCGGCGCCCCTCCGCGGCCAGGCGGTCGAGCGTCTCCTCCAGTAGATCGACCCGGAGCCCGTCGTCGTCCATTGGCACGTGCACAACCTGGGCCTCGTACGTGGTCAGCGACGGGACGGCCCCCGGATAGGTGGGCCCCTCGGCGATCACGATGTCTCCGGGGTCGACGAACGTGCGGATGGACAGGTCGATCGCCTGCTGCCCCCCGCTTGTGATCATCACGTCCTCCACGCGGGCCTGCGTCCCCTCGTGGGCCATGATCTCGACGACCCGCTCGCGCAACTCCAGCAGCCCCTCGGTGGGCCCGTACTGGAGCGCGCCGGCGACGTGACCGCGCTCGATCACGGACATCACCTCGGCGAAGATCTCGCGCGGGAAGCTGTCGGTGTCGGGGAAGCCGCCCGCCAGGGAGATGATCTCGGGGCGCTCCGCCAGCGCCATGAGGTCGCGCATGGCCGAGGACACGATGCTCGACGCGCGGCTGGCGAAGCGCACGTCGTAGCGCGCCGCGTCGCGGGGGGTGATCTGTGCGGGGCGGCTCTCGATAGCGGTCGGAATGGGCTCGGGGAACAGAGCCATCAGTGTAGTCCCCCCTCGGGTGACCCCCTCCCGGCCGCCGTCCGGCACGGCCGCCGGCGGCCACCGGAGGCCGGGAGGCGAGTGGTAGCATCGCCCGGAGTGGTCGAGGAGGCCGTCCACCCCGGCACCACAGGCGCCGAGCGCATCTTCCGGCTGCCCGATCCCCGGCGCGCGACCCGCGCCGACTGGGTCCAGCTGGTGAGGTTCTGCGCGGTGGGCACGTCGGGGTACTTCGTCAACCTGGTGGTGTTCACCTTGCTGGTCTCCGTCCTCGACGCGCACTACGCGCCGGCGGCGGTCGGCGCGTTCTGCGTCGCCTGGCTCAACAACTTCGCCTTGAACAAGTTCTGGACCTTCCGGCGCCACGGCGTCTCGGCGGCGGAGCAAGCGGTCCGCTACCTGGTCGTGAGCCTGCTCGGCCTCGGGCTGAACGTCGGCATCCTCCACCTGCTCGTCCAGGGCGGCCTGCCGGAGGTACCCGCCCAGGCGGCCGCCATCGTGCTGGTCACACCCGCCTCGTTCCTGCTGACGCGCCGCTGGGCCTTCCGGTGAGCGTCCGCGGGGAGCGGGCGGACCCGGGACGGTAGGCAACCGGCGCGACCCGGCGGCGCGGGACGACCGATGAGCCACGCCCCACGATCGGTCCGCCCCCACGCACGCGCAACTCCCGGGATGGTGCTCCTCGCCGCGCTCGCCGCCCTGCTCCCCGCGCTGCTTGCGCCCCCCGCCGCCGCTGCCGCCCCGACGCAGCGCGCCGTTCCGGCCACGAGCCCGCAGGCCGCGAGCCGTGCCGTCGAGGGACTCGTCGAGGCCTTCGCCCGGGGCGTCGCCGACCTGCAGGAGGCGGCGGGCCGGCCGCAGACGGCGGCTCCGTCGCTCACGCGCGAGGAAGCCATCGACCTGGCGCGCACCTCCGAGCGCCTGAACGACTGGATCGAGGACCACCCGGTCGCGCGCGTGGACGCGCGCCTCGACGCCGGCGACCTGTGGAAGGTGTCCTTCGTCGGCCGGGACGAGGACGGGAACGAGAGGGTCGAGGCCGAGGTGTTCGTGTCCGACGACCGAGCGGAGATCACGGAGGTGCGCACGGGTCCCCAGGTCGCGTGGCTGATGGCGCGCGGCTACGAGGGCGCGTTCGGGCGGGCGGTCAACCGCCCGGCCATCTGGACGGCGCTCTCGGTCGCGTTCCTGCTGCCGCTGCTGCGCTTCCGGCGCCTGCTGTCGCTGCGGACGCTCGACCTGCTCGCGCTGCTCTCCTTCACCGTCTCCTGGATCTGGTTCAACCGGGGTGAGATCTTCACCTCGGTCCCGCTCCAGTATCCGCCGCTGGTCTACCTGGCGCTCAGGCTGACCTGGATCGGGGTGCGGCGGGCGCGATTCCTGCACGCCGAGCCGCTCGACGCCCCGCCGGCCGGCGAGCCGCGCCGGCCGGGACTGCTCAACTGGTGCCCGACCTGGCTGCTCGTCAGCATCCTGGCCGCCACGCTGGCGCTTCGCTACGGGCTGAACGCCTTCGACAGCAACGTCATCGACGTGGGCTACGCCGGGGTGATCGGTGCCGACCTCATCGCCCACGGCCAGACGCCCTACGGCAACTTCCCCTCCGACTGCGGGCGGTGCGACACGTACGGCCCGCTGACCTACCTGCTCTACGTCCCCTTCGAGACCGCGCTGGGCTGGAGCGGACGGTGGGACAGCCTCCCCGCCGCCCACGGCGCGGCCGTCTGCTTCGATCTCCTCGCGATCGCCGGGATGCTCGTGCTGGGGTGGCGGCTCGGGGGCTGGCGCCTCGGCGCGGTGCTCGCGCTCGCCTGGGCCGCGATCCCCTGGACCGCCTACACCCTCGAGAGCAACGCGAACGACGCCCTCGTCGGAGCGTGCCTGGCCTGGGGCCTCGCCGCGGCGGCGCGCCCGTTCGGGCGAGGGCTCTCGCTCGCCCTCGCCGTCGCCGCCAAGTTCACGCCCGCGCTGCTCCTCCCGCTCTGGGCGCGCCATCCCTTCCCCCGCGCCCCCCGTGCCGGCGCGCGGCGGCGGGGGCTCCTCTACGCCGCGGGCATCCTCGCCGGAGTGGCGCTCACCGGCTGGGTGGTCCTCCTCGACGGGCTCGACGGAGCCGCCGCGATCTGGTCGCGGACCCTCGGCTACCAGGCCGAGCGCGAGTCGCCCTTCTCGATCTGGGGCCAGTACCCCGGCCTCCGCCCGCTCCAGATCGCCATCGGCGTCCTCGTGATCGCGGCCGCGCTCGCGCTGGCGCGCTGGCCGCGCCGGCTCGACCTGCTCGCGGCGGCCGCCTTCTCGGGCGCGCTCATCATCGGGGCGCAGCTCGTGCTCCAGCACTGGTTCTACCTCTACATCCCTTGGTTCCTCCCCTTCGCGCTCCTGGCCGTCGTCCCCGAATGGCCGCCGCGGCCGGCACCGCGCGAGGAGCGGAGTCCGGCGACGGCGCGCCGGCCGGTGGCGGTGCCCTCGTGACGCTGCGACGCGCGCTGCCGTGGCTGCTCGTTGCCCTCGCGATCGCCGTGTGGGCGGGCCCGCTCCAGCACGGCTGGTACGCGGACGCAGTCATCACGGACATTCCCGTCTACCGGCAGGCCGCCGACCGGATGATGGACGGAGAGATCCCGTACCGGGACTTCGCGCTGGAGTACCCGCCGCTGGCGGCCGGACTCTTCCTGCTCGTCGGGCTCGTCCCCGGGGATTTCGCGATCGCCTTCCAGATCGCGATGGCAGCCTGCCTGTGCGCGACCGTGCTCGGGGTCGTGGCGACGGCCCGGGCGCTCGGCCTCTCTCTCACCCGCCAGGCCGCGGCGGGCACCCTGGTCGCCGTGAGCCCTCTCCTCCTCGGTAACCTCGTGGAGAGCCGCTTCGACCTCGCCCTGACGGCGCTTCTGTCCTGGACGCTGTACGCGGCCGCGGCCGGGCGCCGCCGCCTCATGTGGGGCCTCTTCGCCGCCGCGACGCTCACCAAGCTGATCCCGCTGGCGCTGGCGCCGATCCTCGTGCTCTACGACCGCCGCCGGGCCGGCGGGCGGGCGGCCTGGAGCGGGCTCGCGGCCGCCCTCGGCGCCGTCGCGCTGGCCACCGCGCCCTTCGTTGCCCTCTCCGCCTCTGGAACCTGGGGCCTGGTCGAGTACCACCTCGACCGCCCGCTCCAGATCGAGTCGCTTGGGGCCGCCTACCTGCTCGGCCTCGACGTGCTGGCCGACATCCCCATCCGCGTGGTCAACGCCTTCGGCAGCCAGGGCCTCGACGGCAGGGGGCCCGACGTGATCGCGGGGCTGACCTCGCTCGCGGTGCTGGCCGCGGTGGTCGCGATCGCCGTGGGCGCGCGGTCCCTGCTCAGCCGGGCGCACCCGCCGGCAGATGCACGCCTGCTGACCGCCGCCTGGACGGCGACGATCGCCGCCGTGCTGGCCGGCGGGAAGGTGCTCTCCCCCCAGTTCCTGCTGTGGCTGCTGCCGGCGGCGTTCCTCGTCGGCGGCCGGTACGGCCTCGCGACGGCCGGCATCACGATCCTCGCGCTGCTCCTGACTCAGGCCTACTTCCCGCATCGGTACTGGGATCTCGTCGCCCTCGGCCGCCCGGAGATCGGCCTCCTGGTGCTGCGCGACCTCACCCTGGTCGGCCTGGTCGCCGCGGCCTGGCCCCGGAGCTCGGTTGCGGCGCGGACGCGCGGCGTGCCGCCGCAGGCGGCAGACGCGCCCACCCCCGAGAGCGCCGTCGCGGCCCGCTTCCTGGCGGACTGACCCGACCCGGCGGGCGCCCGCGGCGGCGCCTCTGGCAGTGGTCGCCGCCGCTCCGTTCCGGCAGCCGGGAAGCGGCGCTAGCCCGGGACGCTGAAGGTGACGATCCCGGTCGCCCGGCCGTCGGCGGCGGCATCGATGACGGCGCCCTGCACGAGCACGCCGTCCTCGGCGGGGTCGAAGGGTCCCGGCATCCCGGTGAGGAAGCGGCGCAGGACCTGGTCGGCCCTCACCCCGATCACGGAGTCGTGCGGTCCGGTCATGCCGATGTCGGTCACGTAAGCCGTGCCCTTCGGCAGCACCCGGGCGTCGGCGGTCTGCACGTGGGTGTGAGTGCCGACGACCGCGGTCACGCGGCCGTCGAGATGGTGGGCGAGGGCGAGCTTCTCGCTGGTCGCCTCCGCGTGGATGTCGACGATCACGACGGCGGCCTCGCGCCGGGCGGCCTCCACCAGCCCATCGACCACCGCGAACGGGCTCGACGCGGCGGACATGAACACCGCCCCCACGAGGTTGACCACGGCGACCGGGTCCCCGGCGGCTGTGCGCACCGTGACGCTCCCGCGCCCGGGTCCCCGCACACTGAGGTTGGCGGGCCGCAGCACGCGGGGCTCCGTCTCGAGCAGGGGGTAGATGTCCTTCTGGCGGAACGTGTGGTTGCCGCCCGTGACGACGTCGACCCCGGCTCCCAGCAGGTCGCGGGCCTGGCGGGCGCTGGTTCCCGCCCCGGCGGCTGCGTTCTCGGCGTTCACGACGACGATGTCGGGGCGATGCTCCTCGCGGAGGGCCGGGAGCCGCGCAAGGAGCGCCCGCAGCCCGACGCCTCCGAAGACGTCCCCCACGACGAGGGCGCGCATCACGTCAGGGGGTGAGCTCGAGGCCGGCGCGCAGCACCTCGATGTGGACGTGGTTCCCGCTGTCGTTGGTGAACTGAGCGATCTCCTGCTCGGCGACGTCGGAGAAGTCCGCGACCTCCCCCACCACCGTGCGGCCCGCGCGGACCGCCTGGCCCACCCGCGGGCGCTCGACGCCGCCCGGGGCGGCGAGGTGCGTCATGCGGACGACGAGCCCAGATACGCTGGTGGGCGCGATCGCCATCTCGTAGCCGCGCGTCGTCCCGAAGACGGTGTACGGGGCCACGCTCACCACGACTCCGCTCACGGGGGCGTAGACGGGCGTCCCCGCCGGCGCGCCCACGTCGACGGCAGCGGTCTCGGGACCCGGCCGGTCGCGGCGCGGGGCGATCTCGTAGTCCTCGCCGCCCTCGGGGTGGAGCGCGAGCGCGGCCGGAGTGTCGACCGGGTGGAAGGCGATCGCCGTGATCGCCTCGCGGGGCACGGGGAGCTTAAGCTCGACCCCCTCCGCCGTCGCGATGCTCGCGTCGGGCGGCCGCCGCGCGGCCACAAGCGCCGAGGAGGCGACGGGGTCGGCCAGAGCCGAGGGCGGCGGGGTCGCGATGGGGGACCTCCCGCCGGAGGACCCGGAGAGCCCCACCGCGAGCGCCACCACGGCGGCGATCGGCAGCGCCACCAGCACCGCCAGAGCGGCCCGCCGGCGCCGCTCGCGCCTCCTGCGGGCGGCCCGGCGGGCATCGAGCTCTTCGCGCGTCAGGCCGGGCATGACCGCAGGAGGCTACCCCACGCCGCTCGCGGCGGGGAGCCGGCGCGGCGCGTCCGACCCCGAGGCGCGCCCGGGACAGGCGAGCCCTCCCACTAAGATCGGTGCACGATGAGCGGGCGCGCAGCCCCGATCCCGCGCCGGTCGTTGGTCCCGGCAGCTCCGGCACCGCGCGCAGGCGCGCGCGCGGCCCCCGCGCCGTGGCGGGAGCGGCGCCGGTGACCGGCGGCGATCGTGCCGCCCCCGTCCGGACCACCGCCGGGCCCATCATGGTTGCGTCGGGGATCTCCAAGCGCTTCCGCCGCACGCTCGCGCTGGACCGCGTGGACATCTCGATCGGAGAGGGGGAGTGCCTCGCGCTCCTCGGTCCCAACGGGTCGGGCAAGACCACGCTCCTCTCGATCCTCGCCGGGATCAGCCGGCCCACGGCGGGCTTCATCTCCTGGCGGCCGGACGCCGTCGCCCGGCTCGGCTGGGTGCCCCATGAGCCGGCGCTCTACGCGCGGCTGACCGTGCGCGAGAACCTGCGTCTCTTCGCCGCGCTCGAGGGGCGACGCGACCCGCACGCGGTCGCGGAGGAACTCCTCGACCGGGCCGACCTGCGCGCGTTCGCCGACCGGCTGGCCGCCCGTCTGTCCACCGGAACGCGGCAGCGACTCAACATCGCCGTGGCGCTGGCCGGGGAACCGTCGGTGCTCCTGCTGGACGAGCCGACGGCGGCGCTGTCCCCGGACCAGCGCTACCGGCTCTGGCGCTGGCTCGACGAGCTGCGGAGGGTCGACCGCCTGGCGGTCCTCTTCTCCACCCAGTCCGTCGAGGAGGCCGTCGCCCACGGCGACCGCCTCCAGATTCTCGCCAACGGCCGCTGCGTCTTCGCGGGCGGCGCGGCGGAGCTGGTATCCCGGCACGGGGCCGGGGGGGGACCGCAGGCGGCGGAGATCGCGTTCCTCCGCCTCGTCGGAGCGGAGGCGCCGTGAACGCCGTGCGCGTGCTCGGGAAGGACCTCCGGCTCCTCGCGCGCACGCCGGCGCTGCTCGCCGTCCTGATCGGCTATCCGATCCTCGTCGCCCTTCTCGTCGCGCTGTCGCTGCAGGGCGAGGAGCGCAAGCCCGAGGTCGCGTTCGTCAACCTGGACCGCTCCGGCCGCACGATCGTGGTCGGAGGCGAGCGCCTCTCGGTCGAGGACTACGTGGCACGGATCTCGGAGGAAGTGAAGCTCAAGGAGCTCGACCCCGAGGCTGCGCGCACGGCGTTGGAGGACGGCCGCGTCGCGGCGATCCTCACCATCCCGGCGGGCTTCGTCGAGAACCTCGTCTTCGGGGCGACGCCGCCGACGGTGGAGCTGGTGACGAGTCTCCGGGCCGCCATCCAGAGCGAGGCCATCACCCGGCGGCTGGAGTCGGCGATCTTCCGCCTCAACCAGCAGCTCGCCTCGGACTACATCGCCCAGCTCCTGATGCTCGCCGAGCGCGTCGTCGCGGGCGGGAGGATCACGGTCTTCGGCATGACCGGGGAGATCTTCGGCATCGAGCGGAGCAGGAAGCTCCTCGACGAGGTGCGCCGGGAGCTCGTGGCGCGCGGCTCCGCCGACCTCGCCCGGAGGCTCAAGCCGCTGGAGGACTTCGTCGCGGAGACCGCCGCGAACCTCCGGCTGGCCGGCGACGCGGCGGCCGCGATCCGGAGCCCCATTCGCCTGCGCGTCGTGGCGACCGCCCCCGGCCGCGAGCCGCTGTCGGCGTTCGGCGTCGCGGCCGCGCTCCTGGTCAGCCTGGGCCTCGTGGGCGTCCTGCTTGCGGCGGCCGCGATCTCGAGCGAGCGCGAGGACAACACCCTGGTTCGCCTGGCGCGGGGCCTGGTGTCCCCGGGCGCGCTAATCGGGGAGAAGGTCGCGTTCTCCGCGCTCGCCAGCCTCGTGGTCGGCATGCTGCTCCTCGGGCTGATCGCCCTGACCACCTCGCTCGCCGTCGGGCGCTGGGGGTACTGGCTCGTAACGCTGATCCTGGCCGGTCTCGGCTTCGGCGCGTTCGGCGCGCTGGTTGGGTCGCTCGCGCGGGAGACGCGCACGGCGCTCCTGGCCGGGCTCATGCTGACGCTGCCGCTCCTGTTCCTCGGCCTCGTCCCCGAGAATCCCACGGCCGCCGGGATCTCCCAGGCCTTCGCCTTCGGCCCGGCGTTCCGCGCCTTCCAGGCGCTCCTGGTCGAGCCGGAGATCCCCGGCGACCTCGGGCTCACGCTCGCGCACCTCGCGGCGCTCGCCGCGGCCTTCGGCGCCGCCGCGGCCGTCGTCCTGGCTCGCCGGGAGCGCGCCTGAGGGGCGGCCTCGTGCGTCCCACCTACTAGGCGAAGCTACGCGACAGGCGCAGGGCCGTCTCGAGCAGCGCCAGGTAGCGCGCCGCCGGAATCTCGACGGCGCCGAAGCGGGCGAGGTGGGGGCTCCAGGTCTGCACGTCCCAGAGGACGAATCCGCGCGCGCGCAGGCGCTCCGCGGTCGCGACGAGCGCGATGCTGCCTGCGTCGCTCAGGCGGTGGAACATGCTCTCGCTCGTGAAAAGCCCGCCGAGGGCGACGCCGAAGAGGCCGCCGGCGAGACGCCCCGCCTGCCACACCTCGACGCTGTGCGCGAACCCCGCCCGGTGGAGCCGCTCGTATGCGGCCACAAGTCGCGGCGTCAGCCAGACGCCGGAGCGGCCCTCCGCGCACGCCCGCGCGACCTCGCCGAAGGCGGTGTCCACCCGGACCTCCGCGCCGCCGCGCCGCAGGGCCCGCCGCACCGAGCGGGGGACCCGGAACCCCTCGAGGGGGATCACCGCACGGGGATCGGCGGCGTAGAGGCCGACGCGCCCCCGCGCTCCCGGCTCGTCCATGGGGAACCACCCGCGCGCATAGGCGGCGACGAGCGCCTCCACCCCGAGCGAGGGGTGTAGCTCGTGCGCCGGCGCGCTCACCCGAGCGGCGCCGGCTCCCCGCGCCGGCCGCCCCGGCGGTCGCTCACGGCACCCACGCCTCGCCCGCCGGCGTGATGGTCAGCTCGTGCGTCCAGCCGCGCGGCGACTGGGCCGCGAGGTAGGCGACGGCGCGCGCGACGTCGTCCGGGTGGACCGACTCCTCGGGCGGTCGGGAGGCCAGCGGCGCGCGGTCGGTCTGGATCGTCCCGTCGACCACGAGCAGCGCGACGTGGACCCCGCGCGGGCGCATCTCCTGTGCCAGCGCCTGGACCAGCCCCCGCACGGCGAACTGCGCCGCCGCCCAGGCGCCCCGCCCGGGGATGCCGCGGCGGGCCGAGCCGCCCGTGAGCTGCACGAGCGTACCGCCGCCCCGGCGGGCGAGCGCCCGCGCGCCGAGGCGCAGGATGCGGTCGGCCGCCGGCACGAATCCGGAGAGCCACTGCTCGAGGCGGCCGTCTGGCGCCTCGGCCAGCGGCCCGCCGCCGAACGGCTGGTCGCGCGGCACCGCACTCGTCGCGTTCACGATCAGGTCCAGCCCGCCCAGCACACGCTCCGCGCGGTCGATGGCCGCCTGCACGTCGCCGGGCGCACCCGCATCGGCGCGCATGGTCTCGACGTTCGGGAGCCGGGCACGGAGCCGCTCCAGCGTCTCCTCCCCGCGCGCGACGGCCAGGACGCGCCAGCCGGCGGCGAGCCGGTCGGCCGCGATCGCCGCCCCGCTGTTGCGGGCGCCGAAGACGAGGGCGACGGGCGGGGCAGGCATGGAGGGCATGATGCCACCGGCCGCGGGCCCGCCTCGGGAGTACACTCAGCGCGGCATGATCGACCGGGTCGACGTCGGCGCCGCGCCGGGCGCGCGCTTCCCCCAGGTCCGGCCGCGGCGGCTACGCGCCTCGGAGACCATCCGCAGGATGGTCCGGGAGACGCGCCTCTCGCCCGACCGGCTCGTCCTGCCCCTGTTCGTGGTGGAGGGAACCGAGGTCCGCCAGCCGATCGCGGCCCTGCCGGGCCACTCGCGCCTGTCTCCGGACCTGGCGGCGGACGCCGCGCGCCGCGCCTTCGACGCCGGCGTGCCGGCCGTGCTCCTCTTCGGCGTGCCGGCCCGCAAGGACGAGGCCGGGAGCGCCGCCTACGACCCGGCGGGCCCCGTCCAGACCGCCGTCGCCGCCGTCAAGGACGCAGTCCCCGAGATGGTGGTGATCACCGACGTCTGCCTGTGTGCCTACACCGACCACGGCCACTGCGGAGTGGTCGTCGACGGGCGAGTCGCGAACGACGTCACGCTCGAGCTGCTCGCCCGGACGGCGCTCAGCCACGCGGACGCCGGCGCCGACGTCGTCGCGCCGAGCGACATGATGGACGGGCGCGTGGCCGCGATCCGCGCCGCGCTGGACGCCGAAGATCACGAGGGGGTCGCAATCCTCTCCTACGCGGTCAAGTACGCGTCGGCCTTCTACGGCCCCTTCCGCGACGCGGCCGGCTCCGTGCCCGGTTTCGGCGATCGCCGCGACTACCAGATGGACCCCGCCAACGTACGCGAGGCACTGCGCGAGGCGCGCCTCGACGTCGAGGAGGGGGCCGACATGGTCATGGTCAAGCCGGCGGCGGCATACCTCGACGTGGTCGCCCGCGTCCGCGAGGCGACCCCGCTTCCGCTGGTCGCCTATCACGTCAGCGGCGAGTACGCGATGCTGGTGGCCGCCGCCGAGCGCGGCTGGCTCGACGAGCGGGCGGCGGCTCTGGAGACACTCACCGCGATCCGCCGGGCGGGAGCGGACGTGATCATCACCTACCATGCCGAGCGGGCCGCCCGCTGGCTCGCGGAGGAGAGCTGATGGCAACGACGACACCGCGCCCGCTGCGCTACCGGCCCGATCGCGAGGACGGACGCCTGCTCAACCTCCTGCAGGCCGGGCTCCCCCTCGACCGCCGCCCCTTCGCCCGCGTCGGCGCGGAGCTCGGGCTGAGCGAGGCGGAGGTCGTCGAGCGGACGCGGCGGCTCAAGTCGGCGGCGATCATCCGCCAGATCTCGGCGATCTTCGACACCCGCGCCCTGGGTTACCGCAGCAGCCTCGTCGCCGCGCGCTACCCCGACGAGCGGCTCTTCGAGGCCGCCAAGCTGATCGACGGCCACCCGGGCGTGAGCCACAACTACCGGCGGACGCACGCGTTCAACCTGTGGTTCACCATCGCCGTGGAGCCCGACTCCCGGCTCGGCCTGGAGGGGACCGTCGAGGCGCTCGCCGCCGCGACGCAGGCCGAGTCGATGCGCCTGCTCCCGACGCTCAAGCTCTACAAGATCGCCGTCCAGCTGGACATGACCGGCGAGGCCAAGGCGGCCGACCGCACTGCACCGCGCGAGGCCCCCCGGCGCGGAGACGGGGTGCTCCCGACCGAGGACGACAAGCGCTTCGTGCGGATCCTGCAGCGCGACCTCCCGCTGGTGGCGGCGCCCTTCGACCTCTGGGCGTCCGAGGCGGGTGTCGATCCGGACGAGTTGCTCGAGCGGGCGGCGGTGTTCGAGCAGCGGAGCTACATGCGGCGCTTCGCCGCGCTGCTGAACCACCGCAAGGCGGGGTTCGGCGCCAACGGGATGGCCGTCTGGAGGGTGCCGGAGGACCGCATCGACGAGATCGGGCCGCGCATGGCGGCGTTCCGCTCGGTGTCGCACTGCTACCGGCGCCCGACGTACCCCGACTGGCCGTACAACCTCTTCGCCATGGTGCACAGCCGGAGCAAGGATGCCTGCGAGGAGACGATCGCAGCGATGGCCGAGGACACCGGCCTCACGGACCCCGCCGACCGCGCGGTCCTCTACTCGACCTACGAGTTCAAGAAG
>Ga0272446_1003441_pt1 | contig 19915 bp, 17 predicted proteins | sample YNPCB0061_FD_194587 | JGI IMG/M metagenome (GOLD analysis project Ga0272446, IMG submission 194587) | Hot spring microbial mat communities from Yellowstone National Park, WY, United States - YNP-CB-006-1 | ecosystem: Environmental > Aquatic > Thermal springs > Hot (42-90C) > Sediment | place...
GTCTTCCTCGAGAAGGTGACGCTGGAGCAGCGCTCGCTCGAGGCGATGCAGAGCGAGCTGGACGAGCTGCGCGCGCAGCTGTTGGGCGAGCGGAACAACGCCGACAAGGCCGTGTCGGGCGAGGTGGCGTTGAAGGCCGAGTACTCGAAGCTGCTCGAGCAGATCCAGCAGGTGTACGCGGGCGCCCGCGGCGGGCTGCCGCAGAACGCCCAGCAGGTGCTCCTGCGCGCCGACGTGGTGCGGGCCGACGCCCAGGCCGTGCGCGAGCGCGTGCAGCGCTCGAAGGACATCATTCACCAGCGCGTGGCGCGCAAGGCCCAGCAGCTGCGCGAGCAGGTGATGCTCGAGCAGAAGCTGATCGACGACTACACGAAGGAGACCGAGTCGGTGACGGGCGAGACGCGCAACCTCGTCGGCCGCATCGCCTTTGACAGCTTCAAGCGCGTGCGCCAGAGCTTCTACGACCTGGTCTTGAAGGCCGACGTCGGCGTCGTCGACGTGGCGTTCCAGCGCAAGCAGGACAAGACGAGCTCGATCCAGAAGCTGGCCGGCCAGAAGGACCGGGAGCTCAAGGCGCTCGACGAGGAGTTCAAGGAAGTCTTGAAGGACGTGGAGTGATGATGCGGGCTCGGCTGACAGGGGTGGTGCTGCTCGGCGCGCTGGCCGCGGCGACGGTGTTCGCCCAGCCGAAGGCCCCCGCCCCGAAGGCCCCCGCCCCGAAGGCCCCCTCCGGGAAGAAGGGCGCGGCGACGCCCGACGCCGGCACGCCGGGACCCATCGTCCCGCAGATGCCCTCGGCGCCCCCCACCCTGCCCGACGGCGGCGTGACCAGCGACAAGGCCGACGTCGGGCCCGCGACGGCCCCGAAGACGCGCTACTTCGAGGGCATGGGCAAGACGCCCCAGGAGCAGGCGTTGCTGGAGGAGCTGTCGCGGGCCATCGAGGCCTACGAGGCGGACGCGCGGGACTTCCGCCGCGAGGTGCAGCTGCTCGTCGAGAAGAAGTACGAGGAGAAGCGGAACACGCTGGCCAACAGCTACGAGAAGGCCATTCGCGACCTCGAGGTGCTCGAGCGCCGCGAGCGCCTCGACGCCATCGCCGCCTTCGAGGAGTTCCTCCAGCGGTACCCGAACGATCCCCGCTACACGCCCGACGTGATGTTCCGGCTCGCCGAGCTCTATTACGAGAAGTCGTCGGACGAGAACGCGCTGGCGATGCGCGAGTACGAAGAGATGTTGAAGAAGCTCGACCCGGAGAAGAACCCCACTCCGCCGCCTGAGCCGAAGGTGGACTTCTCGAAGTCCATCGCGCTGTACCAGCGCCTCATCACTGACTTCCCCAACTACAAGCTGAACGACGCGGCCTACTACCTGCTCGGCTACTGCCAGGAGAAGCAGGAGGACTTCGAGAAGGCCCGCGGCGCCTACGAGACGCTCATCGCGAAGTACCCGAAGTCGAAGTTCACCACCGAGGCGTGGGTGCGCATCGGCGAGTACTACTTCGACGCCTTCGACGTGCCTGACGCGCTGCCGAAAGCGGCGGACGCGTACGAGCACGCGATCCAGGACACGAAGCACCCGCTGTACGACAAGGCGCTCTACAAGCTGGGCTGGGTGTACTACCGCATGGACCGCTTCGACGACGCGGTCTCGCGCTTCATCGCGCTGGTCGACTTCTACGAGGCCGAGGCCAGGCGCAAGGGCGAGGAGATCGTCGGCGGCGACCTGCGCAACGAGGCGCTCCAGTACACGGCGATCAGCTTCGTCGACGAGAAGTGGGGCAGCCTCGCGAAGGCGCAGGAGACGTTCGGCAAGCTGGGCGGCCGCCGCTACGAGGCCGAGATCTACCGCCGCATGGGCGACGTCTACTTCGACCAGACGAAGCACCCCGAGGCGATCGAGGCCTACCGGCTGACGCTGCAGAAGGATCCGCTCAACAAGGAGGCGCCGCAGATCCAGCAGCGCATCGTCCAGGCGTACGAGCGCGACCGCCGCCTCGAGGAGGCCTTCGCCGAGTCGTCGAAGCTGTCGAACATGTTCGTCCAGGGCACGCCCTGGTACGAGAAGTGGAAGCACGACCCCGACGTCGTGCTGGCCGCCGGCGAGCTCGCCGAGAAGAGCCTGTACTCGACGGCCGTGTACCACCACCAGCAGGCGCTCGTGTACAAGCAGGAGGGCAAGTTCGACCAGGCGAAGCTGGCGTTCGAGACCGCCGCCAGGGCCTACGTCAGCTACCTGCAGCGCTTCCCGCGCTCGAAGAACGCCTACGAGATGGAGTTCTACCTGGCCGAGTGCCAGTACAACTCGTTCCAGTTCGCCGAGGCCGCGAAGCACTACGCCGCGGTGCGCGACTCGAGCCAGGACGTGAAGTACCTCAACGACGCGGCCTACGCCGCGGTGCTGGCCAACCAGAAGCAGCTCGAGCTCGAGTGGAAGAGCGGCACGGCGAAGCAGTACCCCGTGCTCAAGTCCACCGACCGCCCCGAAGGCGAGAAGGTCACCGCCGTCGAGCTGTCGGCCACCGAGAAGGGCCTGGTCGAGGCGTCCGACAAGTTCCTCGCCAAGGTGAAGACCCAGGACGAGAAGGCCCCGGGCATCGCCTACAAGGCGGCCGAGCTGTTCTACACGCACAACCAGTTCGACGAGGCGCGCCGCCGCTTCGAGGACATCGTGAAGATGTACCCGAAGAGCGAGGTGGCGAAGTACGCCACCAACCTGATCATCGAGTCGTACCTCATCGACAAGAACTGGGCGGCGGTCGAAGCGGTGTCGGCGCGGCTCGCGTCGAACAAGGACGTCATCGATCCCAAGTCGGACCTCTACAAGGAGCTGACCAAGTTCAAGCTGGGCGGCCGCTTCAAGCTGGCCGAGGAGCTGATGGCCAAGGGCCAGTACGACGAGGCCGCGAAGAAGTACCTCGAGCTGGTGGCCGAGGAGCCCAGGCACGAGTTCGCCGACAAGGCGCTCAACAACGCCGCCGTCTGCTACGAGAACGTGCAGCGCTTCGACTCGGCGCTGAAGATCTACGAGCGCATCTTCAGCGAGTACCCGCAGTCGAAGCTGGCCGACTCGGCGCTGTTCCGCGTCGCGGTGAACGCCGAGAAGTCCTACGACTTCGACAAGGCCATCGACAAGTACCAGAAGCTGGTGAAGGACTACCCGCAGGCGAAGGACCGGCAGAACGCGCTGTTCAACACCGCGCGCCTGCTCGAGGGCCTGCAGCGCTACCCCGAGGCCGCCGCGGCCTTCCTGCGCTACGCCGACCTCTACCCCGCCAGCGAGGACGCGCCGAAGAACCAGTTCCGCGCCGCGCTCATCTACGAGAAGCAGGGCGACGCGACGAAGGAGATCGGCGCGCTCAAGGAGTTCGTCGCGAAGTTCTCGAACAAGCCGGCGCAGGCCGAGCTGGTCATCGACGCCAAGAAGCGCATCGGCGACGCGTATACCAAGCTGAAGAAAGAGACCGAGGCCAGGCGCTCGTACAAGGACGCCGCGGACGACTTCGATCGCCGGGGCCTCAAGCCCGACGCCGCGCCCATCGGGGCCGACGCCGCCGCCTACAGCCGCTTCCAGCTGGCGGAGTACGTCTTCGAGGAGTTCGACCGCCTGAAGATCGGCGGCACCGGGAAGAATCTGGCCAACAGCTTCACCAGGAAGAAGGAAGCGGTGAAGAAGGTGAACGCCGCCTTCGACGAGGTGGTGAAGTACAAGCGCGTCGAGTGGATCCTCGCGGCCTTCTACCGCAAGGGCTACACGCTCGAGCGCTTCGCCCAGACGATCCTCGAGACGCCGGTGCCCGCGGAGATCAAGCGGCTGGGCGAGGAGGCGGTCATCACGTACCAGGACCAGCTCGCCGCGCAGACGGTCGCGCTGGAAGACAAGGCCGTCGAGACGTACGCCGCCGCGTGGAACGAAGCAAAGAAGTACCGCGTCTCCAACGAGTGGACCAAGAAGACGCTGGAGTCGCTCAACCGCTTCCGCCCGAAGGAGTACCCGATGCTGAAGGAGCCGCGGGCGGCGTTGTCCAGCGAGCTCACGTACCCGGACGGCGCGATCAACTCCATCACCGGCAACGAGCACGCCACCCAGGCCCCGCAGAAGCTGGGAGGGGACGACAAGTGAGCGCGCTCCGCGTCACGCTGGCCGCCGCCCTGCTCGCCTTCGCCGGCGCGTGCGCCACCACGCCGGAGACGAAGCCCACGGAGCCGGAGACGTCCACTGCCGAGACGCCCGAGGTGCCGTACCAGCCCGCGCCGCAGCCCATGGCGGGCACCACCGTCCCGCCGGGCGCCCAGCCCGAGGCCACCGCGCCCGCCGCCGGAGGCCCCGCGCCCGTCGCCGCCCCGCCCCCCTCGTCGGCGTTCGATCCCTCCACCCAGGCCCGCTTCAAGGAAGGCGTCGCGCTCCAGGCGAAGGGCGACTTGAACGGCGCCGAGTCGGCCTTCCGGGACGTCATCGGCCGCAACGACCGCGCCGCCTACGCGTGGACCAACCTGGGCCTCATCGAGGAGCGCCGAGGGAACCTGGGCGACGCCGAGTCGAACTACCGCAAGGCCTTGAGCATCGACCCGGCGCAGGACGCCGCGTGGGACTACCTGTCGCGCCTGTCGTGCCGGAGGAATCGCTGCGCCGACATGGAGAACGAGCTGCGCGCGGCGATCCAGAAGGATCCGGCGGCCATCGGCCCGCGCAACGCGCTGGTCTTCACGCTCGTCCAGCAGAACAAGCTGGGGCCCGCCGCCACCGAAGCCAAGAAGGTGCTCAAGGCCGACGAGCGCGACACGCGCGCGATGCAGCTGCTGGCGCAGGTGTACTTCCGCGAGCAGAAGTACGAGCTCGCCCGCCTGGTGCTGGAGAACGCGCGCACCATCGACGCGAACGACGCGCTCACGCACAACTTCATGGGGCTGGTGGCGCTGAAGCTGAAGAACCGGCCGCTGGCCGTCGAGTCCTTCCGCCAGGCCACGCTGCTCAAGCCCGACTACGCCGAGGCGCGGAACAACTACGGCACGCTGCTCAACGAGGCGAGCGACTACGAGTCCGCCGCGAAGGAGCTCGAGGCCGCGGTGGCCGCCGCGCCCGACTTCCTCCTCGCCCACCTGAACCTCGGCAACGCGTACCGGGGGCTGCAGCAGGTCGACAAGGCGCTCGCCGAGTACCAGCTGGTGATGAAGGCCCGGCCTGAGCTGACCGACACGTACTTCAACATCGCCCTCACCTACCTCGACCTCGACGTGCCCAACGTCGACACCATCGACCGCTACAAGACGGCCATCTCGTACTTCACCCAGTTCCAGACGAAGGGCGGCAAGGACGAGCGCGTCGAGCAATACGTGAAGGACGCGAACAAGGGCATCGAGAAGGAAGAGCGCCGCCGCGAGCGCGAGAAGAAGGACCAGCTGAAGAAGGCCGAGCAGGCGAAGAAGGCCGAAGAGGACGCGAAGAAGAAGGCCGCCGAAGAGGCCCAGGCGAAGGCCGCCGCCGAGGCGAAGGCGAAGGCCGACGCGGAAGCGAAGGCGAAGCTGGACGCCGAGGCCGCGAAGAAGGCCGAAGCGGAAGCGGCGAAGAAGGCCGAGGCCGAAGCGAAGAAGAAGGCCGCCGAAGATGCGAAGGCCGCCGCCGCCGAAGCGAAGAAGAAGGCCGCCGAGGAAGCCGCCGCGAAGAAGGCCGCCGAGGCCGAGGCGAAGAAGAAGGCGGCGGAGGAAGCGAAGGCCGCCAAGACGAAGCCGGCCGCGAAGCTGGGCGACGACGAACCGCCCCCCGCCCCTGCCCCGAAGGCCCCGCCGGCGGGTAAAGTGTCGGAGGACGACAAATGATGCGACTCCTCGTACTCGCCTGCGTGCTGTTCGGCGGCGCCGCCTGGGCCCAGGCCACGCAGGGCGGCAGCACCACCGCCGCCACCGGCACCGCGCCGGCCAAGAAGAAGAAAGTCATCCGCCTCGACGCGATCACGGTCGAAGGGCGCATCCAGAAGCCGCAGGCCTTCTACATCCTGCAGCGGTCCACCTTGAACTTCGACGAGCTCAACCGCGAGGAGTCCTTCATCCCCAAGGTGGAGAAGTCCGTCGACCGCGAGGCCTTCTGATCCGGATCCTTGAGACGCCCCGCAAACGGGGCTAAGTCTTCGGCATTCCTTCGTCTTTCGGCCTGCGGAACCCGCCGCTGCCCCGGTTGTCGTAACTGCACACCATGCCCACCGCGCCTTCCGTGAAGCACCTCCGCGTCGCGCTGATCCAGGGCGCGAAGATCACCGAAGACCGCACGCTGAAGCGCCGCGTGTCGGTGTCGGTCGGCCAGAACGCCACCAACACCATCGTCGTGCCGGTGTCGAACCTGCCGTCGTCCTTCACCCTCTTCGAGCTGGTCAACAACCAGTACGCGCTGGTCTTCACGGCGAACATGGAGGGGAAGGTCTCGATCAACGGGGCCGACCTCACGCTGCAGCAGGCCCGCGAGCAGGGCCTCGCCAGGCCGCGCCGGGACGTCTTCGTGCTGCCGCTCAACGACGGCTCGAAGGGCCGGGTGGCGCTGGGCGAAGTGTCGCTGCTCTTCCAGTTCGTCACCCCGCCGCCCGAGCCGCCGCGCGCCGAGCTGCCGGCCAACGTCCGCGGCAGCGTGCTGTCGCAGATCGACCAGTTCTTCTTCATCATCCTCGCCGTGTCGCTGGCGGTGCACTTCTCGGGCGCCACCTTCATCGCCTGTCAGCCGATGCCGGAAGAGAGGGAGCTGTCGCTGGACGAGCTGCCCGATCGCTTCGTGAAGGCGATGATGCCAGTCGAGGTGAAGCCGCCTCCGCCCACGCAGGTGGCCGACTCGGGCCCGAAGAAGGAAGAGAAGAAGGACGAGCCCAAGGCGGACCGCGAAGGCGAGAAGGCGACCAGCAACGCGCAGAAGAAGGCCGCGCTGGAGCAGAAGGTGGCGCGGTCGGGCCTGCTCAAGGTGATCGGCTCGGCCAGCGGCGGCGGCGGCGCCTTCGAAGACGTGCTGGGTGGCTCGAGCGGCGTCGGCGACGTGGCCAGCGCGCTGTCGGGCGCGAGCGGCGTCGGCGTGGCGACGAGCGAGGCGCTGGCGGCGGGTGGCCCCAAGGGCGGCACCGCGGGCTCGGCGGCGGGCATCGGCGACCTTGGAACGTCGGGCGGCGGCAACGTGAACCTGGGCGAGAAGGCCGCGGCGACGGTGCGCGGCGGCGTGCAGATGCAGGCGCCCGAGGTGGAGTCGAAGGACGTCGATCGCGAGAAGCTGGCGGGCTTCGTGCGGGCGCGCAAGTCAGCCATCCAGGCGTGCTACGAGCGTGAGCTGAAGCGCAACCCGTCGCTGAAGGGCCGCGTGGTGGTGCGCTTCACCATCACCACCCAGGGCAGCACGACGGACATCGAGATCGAAGAGAACTCGCTGGGCAACGACGCGGTGGCCTCGTGCATCCGCACCGTCATCCGCGGGTGGCGCTTCCCCTTCAAGCCGGACAGCGAAGTGCCGGTGGCGTACCCGTTCGTCTTCGCGCCGGCGTCGTAACGCGCTGCCGCGGCCGCAAAGCAGCGTGCGCCCCCGGGCCGTGGCACACTCTCGGCTCGGAACATGCGCGCCCGCCGCCTCGACGAAGTCCGCGAGCTGGTCGCCTCACCCGACTTCCAGTCGTGGTGGCAGGCGCTGGTCGCCGCGCGCATCGCGCTGGCCGACGCCGAGGCCCACCGCGAGGAGCTGCTCGCCCAGCTGACGTCGATGGAGTTCCGCGCGGAGCTGTCGCAGAAGCACGCCATCGACACGCTGTACCGCGCGGGAGAGAACGAAGACTCGGCCGCGCACCTCCTGGCCGAGGCGGAGACGCTGGAGAACCGCAGCTTCCCCGGCGTGGCCGCGTTCGAGGAGCAGCGCTACCGCGTGTCCGAGCTCTGGTACCGCCTGGGCGCGCTCGAGTCGCAGCTGGAGCAGGCGAAGGAGGCGCGGCTGCCGGCCCCGCAGCTGCTGACGCTGGAGCGGCAACGCCAGGCGGCGGCCGACGAGTACGAGCGCGAGACGGCCCGGAAGAACCGCCTATGGGACGAGGTGGAGCGCCTGTGGGCCCGCAGCGCCGAGGTGAGCCTGTTGCGCAGCGAGCAGCAGCTGCAGGCGCGGAAGGTGCGCCGCGACGCGGAGGCGCTGTTCGCCCAGGCCGAGGAGCGGAAGAAGCGCGCCCACGCCTTGAAGAGCGAGGGCGAGGCGGCGGCCACCGCCGTGGAGGCCGCGAAGGCGAAGCTGGAGGCCACCCGGCAGGCCGCGGTGGAGCGCTTCGGGGCGTTGGTGGGGACGGACTTCCTCTTCTTCCGCCACCCGCACGACTCGCGGCACGCGTACGCCGTGGCGCTGGTGGAAGACACCGAGCACTACAACGTCGAGGTGCGCCCGCTGGCCGTGTTCTCGGTCGAGCACCGCCGCGGCGTCGGCTTCCTCGAGCCCGCGCGCACCGCGTCACCGGCGGCGGACGAGAGCGATCGCCGCTTCGAGACCTGGTTCCTCCAGGGGCGCAAGGGCACCCCGCCCCGTTCGCCCACCTGACGAAAAAGGACGACGCCTGCCATGGACAAAGTCGCGCTGCTGTCCGGTTCCCCGCTGTTCGAGATGCTGTCCAACCAGGAGCTGGAGTACGTGGCGGATCTCTCCCGGCCGCGGCACTTCCGGGCGGGCGCCACCATCTTCGAGGAAGGGGAGCTGGGCGACAGCGTCTACGTCATCGCGTCGGGGGAGGTGGAGATCCTGCGGCGGGACGCGACCGGCGCGCCCCACCGCCTGGCCGTGCTGGGCCCCCGCGAGTTCTTCGGCGAGATGAGCCTCATCGACAAGGAGTACCGGTCCGCCACCGTGCGCGCGAAGACGGACTGCGAGCTGTTGCACCTCACCGCGGAGAACCTCACCGCGTTTCGCAAGCAGCACCGCGACGGCTTCACCTTCGTCATCATCAACATCGCCCGCATGCTGTCGGCCCGGCTGCGCGAGGCAAACACCCGGCTCGCCGCGCGATCATGAATCCCGAAAAGCACCACGGGAACCAAGGGGTTGAACGCACGTCGCGCTCATTGACTTACACCGCCGCTCTCCATTAGTTTTCGCGGCCTTAGCTCCTTCTTGGGGGTTCCCGTGTCGACTCGACAGGTCCTCGTTTCCGCCCTGGTGGTGGCGTCCCTGGCGATCGCCCAGGCGCCGACGCCCCCGGAGGCCAGCGACGCCTCGAAGGTGCCGGATCCGGAGAAGGTGCGCATCTCGGCGGACTCGGTCACCAAGATGCGCGGCTCGCTGAAGGAAGTGCTGCAGAAGCTGGAAGAGGCGCGGGCGACGAAGGACGTGGTCAAGCTGAACTGCGTCAACGAGAAGCTCACGCAGATCAAGGGCCTGCTGCGCATCTCCGAGACGAGCGACGTGCAGCTGCAGGAGGCCGTGGCGAAGCGCGAGACGGCCACCGCCGAGCACGAGTTCACCAAGGTGACGATCGCGCGCAGCAAGGTGGATCAGCTGCGCGCGGAGGCCGAGGAGTGCATCGGGCAGCTTGCCTTCCGCACCGATGAGAACCTGGCCGTCGAGGTGGAGACGCCCGAGTACCTGCCGCCGGGTGATCTCTCGGTGATCCCTCAGGCGTTCCCGCCCATCGACGTGCGGCCGCCGCCGGCGAGCCCGACCACGTAACCAAATCAAGGGACTTGGCCGGAACGTCTCGTGTGCTAAGGCCCGCGCTACCGCGATGACAAGGGAGAGGGGAGCAAGCGACGTGGGGGCTCGCTGGGGACGCGCAGTGGCGGCGCTCGCGCTGCTCAGCGTGGTGTGCTCCGCCCTGCCCGCAGCCGCGCAGCAGTGGCCCACCGCCCCGGGCGTGAAGCTCGGCGAAGGCCGGCTGCACCCGTTCCTCGCCATCGACGGTCGCTACGACTCGCTGGTGGGCTACTTCAACGTGGTGAACGGCGTGCCCCAGCCGTCGCCTGAGATCATCCTGCACTTCAGGCCGGGCCTGAGGTTCGATCTCAGCAACGACTCGACCCTGGTCGCCTTCGACGGCAACGCGGAGTACCTCTGGTACACGGGCCTGCTCTCACCGACCTCCACCCAGCTGTCGCGCTTCCAGGCGCAGGTGGGGCTCGACGCGCACTTCAACAAGAACGGCGCGGCCGAGGTGCAGATCAGCGATCGGCTCTCGCGGTCCGATCGCACGTACAACCCGGCCGCTGGCGTCGGCGTGATCTCGCTGTACAACAACGCGCGCCTCGCGGTGCCGATCCACCCGGGCGGCCGCGCCCTGGAGATCACCCCCGCGGTCGGGTTCGGCGTCGAGTTCTTCGATCCGTTGCTGACCGGCACCATCACCGGCTGCACGGCTGGAGACCCGACCTGCGATCCCGCCGCCGTGTCGCAGATGAACTACGGCAACCTGAACTTCGGGCTGAGCGGCCGCTGGAAGTTCCTCCCGAAGACGGCCGTCGTCCTGGACGCGAACTTCGACTACCGCCTGTACTTCAACGCGGCAGCGGCCAATCTCCCGGGCATGGTCCTGCGCGTACAGACGGGGCTCGTTGGCCTCATCTCGCCGCGGATCTCCGTGACGCTGCTCGCGGGCTATGGCGGCAACCTGGCCTACAACGCGACGACGATGTCGAGCGGGCCGCACACGCCCATCGGCCAGTTGGAGGTCGCGTACCTGCCGACGGAGCAGACCCGCGTCGCGCTGGGCTACACCCGCACCATCCAGCCGGTGTCCACGTTGGGCAGCTTCATCGACGATCGCGGCTACCTCCAGGGCCGCATCGCGCTGATGGGCGGCCGGTTCATGATCAACGCCGACGTGTCGGCGGACTACTTCTGGTACTTCAACCCGAGCCGGAACGACCTCATCCTCGGCGCGGGCGTGAATCCCTCCTTCGCGATCTTCTCGTGGTGGGACGTCGGCGCCGCGTACCGACTGAGCTTGCGCACATCGACGACCAACGTCACGAGCGTGAACTACCTGCGCCACGAAGTGACGCTGAACCTCAACTTCCACTACTGATGCGCGCGGTGGCGGTCAGCGGTCTGGTGCTGGGCCTCGTCGCGCTCGGCGCGTGCGTCGGCCCGAAGAACGCCGGTACGCAGCTGCGGCCTGACCAGCTCGGCGCCCCGGACGCGGGCGTCAACGCCAACACCCTCGCGGCGAACGACCTGCTCGAGGTGCGGGTGTACCAGGAGGCGGATCTCTCCGGCGTGTACCGGGTTTCTCCCGACGGGGCGATCAACTTCCCGCTGTGCGGCAAGGTGCAGGTGGGGGGGTTCACTGCCGCCGAGGCGGGCGACGCCATCACCGCCTGCCTCAAGAAGGACTACCTGCGGCGCCCGCAGGTGTCGGTGCTGGTGAAGGAGTTCAACTCGAAGAAGGTGTTCGTCTTCGGCGAGGTCTCCAAGCCCGGCGCGTATGCCTTCGAAGAAGGGATGACCATCATCCACGCCGTGTCGCAGGCCGGCGGCTTCGTGAAGACGGCGTCAAAGAACTCCGTGAACGTGACGCGCGTGGTGAACGGGCAGGAGATCAAGGTGCCCGTGAAGGTCGAGGACATCGTCATCGGCCGCGAGAAGAACTTCGCGCTGCAGCCCGGCGACATCATCTTCGTGCCCGAGAGCTTCCTCTAGCGTCACCGCTCGTCGAAGCGCCGCGCCCGCCAGCCGAAGCTGTGGAGGAAGGCCGCGCACTCGCTCGTGAGCGCCGCCGCGAGGTCGGGCCCCGAGGCCAATACGTCACCGTACGCGGGCTCAAACGGCGCCCCGTCGATGCGTCGCATCACCCCGCCCGCCTCCTCGATCAGCAGCGCGCCGGCCGCGGTGTCCCATGGCTTGAGGCCGAACTCGAAGAAGCCGTCGAACCGGCCCGCGGCGAGCCACGCCAGGTCCAGCGCGGCGCTGCCCATGCGGCGAATGCCCTGCGCCTTCTGGACGATGCGGTTGAACAGGCCCAGCGGCGCCTCGGGCTTCTCGTGGAGATCGTACGGGAAGCCGGTGCACATCAGCGCCCGCCCGAGCGTGTCCACGCGGCTCGCTTCCAGGCGCCGCCCGTTGAGGAACGCGCCTTGTCCGCGCGCGGCCGTGAAGAACTCGTCGCGCAGCGGGTCGAACACCACGCCCGCCAGCAACGCCGTGCCTCCGTCCACCGGGCCCTGCACAGCGAGCGTGACGCAGAAGTGCGGCAGCCCGTGCGCGTAGTTGGTGGTGCCGTCCAGCGGGTCGACGAACCAGGTGTACCGCCCCTGCCCCGACTCGCCGCTCTCTTCGGCCAGCACGGCGTGATCCGGAAAGCGCGTACGGAGCTCGGACAGGATGAGCGCTTCGCTCGCCGTGTCCGCGTCGGTAACGAGGTTGACGCGCCCTTCGCCCTTGAAGTCGACGGTGCGGTGCTGTTCGCGCTTCTCGACGAGCAGCTTCCCCGCGCGCCGGGCGATGTCGGTGGCGGCGTCGAGCAGCGGCGTCACGGCGCGGGCTCGGCCAGGAGCGCCTCGATGTCCTTCACCCAGGTGCCCAGCATGTCTTCGTCGAAGCCCTCGTGGGTGACGCGCAGGACGCCCCGGCGGTCGACGAGGAAGGCGGTGGGCATCACCTTCACCTGCAGCTTCGACTCCACGAAGGCCGCGCCGGGGTCGAGCAGCACCGGCAGGTTCACCTTCGTCTCGGCGAGGAAGGCGGCGATCATCTTCACGTCGGTCTCGACGTTGATGGCGTACACCTTGAGGCCCCGCGCGCCGTATTCCTTCTGCAGGTCCTGGTAGAGCGGCATGGCGTCGCGGCAGGGCTCGCACCAGCTGGCCCACACGTCGATGAGCACCACGGAGCCGCGGTCGGACGACAGCGTGTACGGCTGGCCGCCGAGCCGCGGCAACGTGAAGTCGAGCGCTCCGCCCTTCTGAGACGCGGGCCCGTCGGCGATCAACGCCGGCCCCTGGATCTTGCACCCTGCCAGCACCAGCGCGGCCGCCAGCACCGCGCACCACCGAGTCATTCCCGAAGCGCTCACGGCCGGCTTCTACCGCGAAGCGAGCCGCGCGAGCACCTGCTCGATGAAGCCGCCGAAGGCCCCGTTGGACATGACCAGCAGCACGTCGCCGGGCTGCGCCTCTCGCACCACCTCGTCGAGCAGCTCCGACACCGACGGGGCCGCGAACGTGGGCAGGCCGCCGGCGGAGAGCTCCCGCGCGAGCCGCGGCACGTCGAGCTCCTCGCCCGCGGGGATCTTGTCGTGCTTCTCGGGCACCTTGATGGACGCACGCGCCGCGCCGACGAAGCTGTGCGCGTATTCCTGCTGGTGAATGTTCCGCCGGCTGGTGTTGGACCGCGGCTCGAAGATGGCCCACAGCCGCCGCCCCGGGTAGCGGCTGGCGACGGCGGCGATGGTCTCCTTCACCGCGGTCGGGTGGTGCGCGAAGTCGTCGATCACCAGCACGCCGTTGGGCTCGCCGCGCTCCTCCTGTCGACGCTTCACGCCTCGGAACGACGCGAAGCCGCGGGCGATCTCCGCCGCCGACAGCCCGAGCGACTGCGCCGCGGCGAAGACGCCCAGCGCGTTCTCCACGTTGTGCGCGCCGGCCATCGGCAGCAGCACCTCGCCCAGCGACTCGCCTCGCGCCTGCACGACGAAGCGCGCGCCCTCGGGTCCGAGCCGAAGGTTCGACGGCCGCACGTCCGCGCCCGAGGCCTCGTCGGACGAATACGTCACCACCTTCGCCTTCGCCGCCCTCGCCATGCGCACGGCGTTCGGCCAGCGCTCGCTCACCACGATGGTGCCGTCAGCGGGCACCAGCGCGACCACCTTCTCGAAGCTGGACTCGTAGTGCGGCAGGTCGCGGTAGATGTCGGCGTGGTCGAACTCCACGCTGGTGAGGATGAGCGTCTTCGGCCGGTAGTGGAGGAACTTGGGGCCCTTGTCGAAGTACGCGGTGTCGTACTCGTCACCCTCGACGACGAAGTGCGGGCCTCGACCGAGCCGGTAGTTTCCGCCCGCGTTGAGCGCCACCCCGCCGACGAGGAACGACGGGTCCCGGCCCGCGTCCGCCAGCACGTGGCCCATCATCGCGGACGTCGTCGTCTTGCCGTGCGTCCCGGCCACCACCACGGAGTGCCGCTGCGCGAGGAACAGCGAGCCCAGCGCCGCGGGGAAGCTCATCTGGGGGATCCGCCGCTCGCGCACCGCGGTGGCCTCGGAGTTCACCCGGCGAATGACGTTGCCGATGATGACGAGGTCCGGCTTCGCGACGTCGAGGTTGCCGGGCGCGTACGGCGTCAGCGCCTGGATGCCCCACGCCTTCAGCATGTCGCTCATCGGCGGGTAGACGTTCTCATCGCTGCCGGTCACCTCGTAGCCGGCGGCCTTCAGCATGCCGGCGAAGCTGCCCATGCCGGTGCCGGCGACGCCGACCAGGTGGATGCGTCTCGGGAACGAAGGATCGACCGTGTCGAGGATGAGGCCGTTGTCGTCGGACATCGCGGTGGACTTCTCCTTCAGGCGAGGCTCAAGGCGTCGAGGACGGCCTCGTGGAAGCGGGGGCGGAACTCTCGGATGCGCACGTTCGCGCGGCCCAGCGCAACGCGGTTGGTGAGCAGCGCGACCACCAGCCGGCGATCGAAGTCGATCCACAGGCTGGTCCCGGTGAAGCCGAGGTGGCCGATGGCGCCGCGCGGGCCCTTCGTGCCGAAGCGAGGGCCGCACGAGGGCGCGTCGTCTCCGGGCGTGTCGAAGCCCAGCGCGCGGGTGCTGCCCGGTGTCGTCACGTCACGCGCCCAGGGCGCCGGTGGCACCAGCTGACCGTCCAGCACGGCCTGGCCGAAGGTGGCGACGTCGCGGGCGGTCGCGAACAGTCCCGCGTGGCCCGAGACCCCGTCGAGGCACCAGGCGTTGTCGTCGTCCACCTCGCCGCGACGGCCGGGCCGCGTGTCCGTCGACCACAGCCCTTCCTGACCTGGCGCGGGCTCGCGGGGACGCGTGGCGCCGGTGTCGGCCAGCAGCGGGGGCAGCGGCAGCGAACGCGACAAGCGGCGGAAGCCCGCGGAGAGCCCCAGCGGCGCGGCGAGGCGCTCGGCGAAGAGCTCGTCCAGCGCGCGCCCGCTCGCCGCCTCCAGCGCCGCGCCAAGGAGGATGAAGCCGAGATCGCTGTAGACGGCCTTCGCGCCGACGGCGGCATCGGGCTTCGTCGCCAGCACGCGCGACAACACCGAGAAGCGCACGGCCTCGCGCACGCGCGCGGGGCAGGCCTCGTCGAAGAGCTCCGGGTGTGCGCCCAGCTCCCGCTCGAAGTAGGGCAAGAAGGCCGGCAGCCCGCTGCGGTGGAAGAGCAGGTCCGTCGTGTCCACGTCGGCCGCGCAGTCGGGTAGCCAGCGGCGCACCGGGCCGAACAGGTGCAGCTCGAGGCACAGCGCCGTCGTGCACATCACCTTGGTGACGGAGGCGACGTCGAACACCGTCTCGGCGGCCACCGTCCCACCAGAGAACTCGCGGCGGCCCTCGTAGAAGACCTCGGCGCGCGCGGCCGGGAAGACCTGGTCGCGGACGCCCTGCGCCAGCAGCTCGTCGAGGCGCTTCACGCGACGAGGCCCTCGAGGAAGACGAGCGACCGGCGATCGGCGTCGAGGCGCACCCGCGCGCCGAGCGGCACGGGGAAGTTCGTGTCACCGTGGCCGATGTCGAAGCCCGCCGCGCACGGCACGCCGAGCGCCTGGGCGAGCTCATCCATCACCTGGGCGCTGGAGTACGCCACGTCCTTCTCCTCGCAGCCGGTGAACTCGCCGAAGACGACGCCCGCGACGCGCCCGAGGAGGCCCGCGAGCGCCAGGTGCAGCCACATGCGATCGAGGCGGTACGGGCGCTCGCCGACGTCCTCGATCAGCAGGACGCAGCCGTCGAGCGACGGCAGGTACGGCGTGCCGATGAGCCGCGTCAGCACGGACAGGTTTCCTCCCACCAACGGGCCTTCGGCGATCCCCGGCACCACCGTGCGCGTGCCGGCCAGCGGGACCACGGGGCGACCTTCGAGGAGATCGAACAGGCGCGCCACGACGTCCGCGGGCTGCCTGCCGAGCTGGGTCAACACCGGGCCGTGCAGCGAGCGCACGCCCCTCGCCTGCGTCGCGCAGTGGAGCGCCGTGGTGTCGGAGAACCCGACGAGCGCCTTGGACGCGCCGAGGCGGAGGGACGGCAACAGCCGCATCGCCCCGTAGCCGCCGCGCGCCATGAAGACGGCAGACACCAGCCCATCGTCGAGCGCGGCCTGGAGCTCGCCGGCGCGGGCCTCGTCGCGACCGGCGAGGTAGCGGTACGTCTCGTACACGCGCTCGCTGAACACCGGGCGATAGCGCGAGGACAGCACCTCGACGCCCTTGTCGAAGGACGCGCGGTCGAAGGGGCCGGAGGGCGCCACGACGGCGACGGTGTCTTGCGGGCGCAGGGCGCGCACGGGAGCGAAGGCCACGAGCGCCTTCTAGCCAAAGGCAGGCCCCGGAGGGACTAGAGTTCCCACCCGTGGCACCTCTGCCGTCGAAGCCCCCTGCCCCGCCGAAGTCGCGCCCGCGCTTCCCGGTGCCCTACGGCCTCTTCATCGCGCTGGCCGTCTACGCGCTGGCAGTGCTGGCGTACGTGAAGTTCCAGTACTGGGACTCGCCGGAGTACCAGGCGGCGGAGCATTACGCGCGGGCGCTGTACCTGCTGGGCGTCGACGACGGCCGCAAGTGCAGCGAGAAGCAGCTCACCGAGGCGATGGAGCACGTGCTGGAGGCGGCGCGGCTGGTGCCCGACGAGAAGTCCCTGGCCGAGCACGCCGAGCGCCTGCGGTGGCGGTACGACGAGCGGAAGTTCAAGATCCCGAAGGACCTCGAGCGCCGCGCGGAGCTGGTGTCGGCGTCGGCGCAGCGCAAGGAGCGCGAGAAGGATCCCTGGCTGGTGGTGGGCGTGCGCGATCGCGGCTGGGGTCCGGAGCAGCTGCTCGGCGGGCCGAAGCGCGCGGTGCTGTGGTCGCTGCCCGGCGGCGTGCTGATCATCCTCTTCTGGGCGTATGGCCGCTTCAGCGCGCGCGCGGTGCGGGAGCGGGAGCACGAGGAAGAATTGAAGCAGCGCGAGGCCGAGGTGAAGGCGCTCGGGAAGTTCCGAGAGGGACTGCCGGCGGCGCCGTCGAAGTACGAGGCGACGGACGACGACGACGAGAGCGGGGAGACGCTCGCCGACCCACCGAAGCCGAAGCGCGTGCCGACCAGCCCGGGCGCCAGGGCGGTGAGCCGGCCTCCGACGAGCAGTGGCGCGAAGGCGGTGTCGCGGCCGCCGTCGTCAGGTGGGCGCCCGGCGGTGAGTCGCCCCCCGACGGGCAGCCGGCCCGCGGTGAAAAAGCGCCCTCCCGGGGAGTAGCCGCACGGGTCGCGCGGAGCGCGCGCGCAACACGCGAGCATCCCGAGATGGAACGACCGACGCCGCCAGGCTGGGCGGAGGTGCGCCATGACGCGTGCGATCCGTCTGTCGTGGCTCGCGGTGCTGTTGGCGGGCTGTGTTCCGGGCGTCGTCGGGAGCGGCCACGTCGTCGAGCAATCCAGGTCCGTCCCAGCGTGGACGCGCATCGAGTGCAGAACGGCATGGCGGTGACGATGACGGTGGGGGCGCCGTCGGTGACCGTGCGCGCCGACAGCAACCTGCTGCAGTACGTGGAGACGTACGTGAGCGGCGACACGCTGGTGGTGCGCCACTCGCCGGGCGTCGTGCTGTACGACGCGCACATCGACGCGGTCGTCAGCAACGACGTGTTGGCGGGGCTCGACGCCTCAGGCGGCAGCCACGTCACAGCGGTCGCGACACCGACGACGGGCTTCCCGATGACGGTGTCCGGCGGGAGCCACGCGACGCTGTCGGGCGTGTCGACCCACTCGATGCGCCTCGATGCGTCGGGGGGGAGCCACGCGACGGTGTCTGGAGCGGTCGCCACGCTGACGCTCTCTGACTCGGGGGGGAGCCACGTGTACGGCGCGGGCCTCAGCGCAACGACCGCGGACGTGGGCCTGAGCGGCGGCTCGCAGCTCGAGCTCTCGGTGACGACGACGCTGCGCGGCTCCGCGTCGGGCGGGAGCCAGCTGACCATCTACGGACGGCCGACCGCGTCCGTCTCCATGTCGGGCGGATCGCAGATCACGTACGTCGACAACTGAGGTCAGGCAGCGCGCTGGAGCACCGCGGCGTAGAAACCGTCGGTGCCGTGGCGGTGCGGGTACAAGCGGAGATCGCCGCGCGCGTCGAGGAGCTCCGCGGGCAACTCGGGGCGAACGCGGGTAGCGGCGGGGACGTCGGCGAGGACGGCGTCGACGACGGCCTGGTTCTCCTCCGCGCGCAGCGTGCAGGTCGCGTAGACGAGGCGGCCCCCGGGGGCGAGGTAGTCGAGGCCGGTGCGGAGGAGCTGCGCCTGGAGCGCCGGCAGCGTGGCGAAGGTCGCCGGATCGATGAGCCACCGCAGGTCTGGTCCGCGCCGGAGCGCGCCGAGCTCGGAGCACGGGGCATCGACGAGAACGAAGGGCACGCGGAGCTTCTGTGGGGGCTTCGCGCCGTGGATGGAGATGGACACGCCGGCCTTCGACGCACGGTGGCGGAGGCGCTCGAGGCGTGCGAGGTCGATGTCGGTGGCGTGGACGCGGCCGGAGGGGCCGACGAGCGCGGCGAGCTGGAGCGACTTGCCGCCGGCGCCGGCGCAGAGATCGAGCACCTGGTCGCCCTCCCCGACGCCGACCAGGGCGCCGAGGAGCTGGCTGCCTTCGTCCTGGACCTCGAAGTGGCCGGGGAGCTCGCCGACGAGGTGGAGGATGTTGGGGCGCGGCGTGGTGAGGACGAGGCCGTCGGCGGCGTAGCGGGCGGGCGTGGAGTCGACGCCATGGGCGAGGAGCGCGGCGGCGAGCTCGTGGCGGGACGTGCGGCGGCGGTTGACGCGCAGGCAGACGGGGCCCGGGAGGTTGAAGGCGGCGGCGAGCGCGGGGGCGTCGTCGCCCACTTCGCGCACGAGGAGGTCGGCGAGCCAATCGGGGACGGAGAAGCGATCGCGCCAGTCGGCGGGCGGTGGCAGTGGCGGCGTGGCGCGGCCGCCGAGGTCCTGAACGAGCGCGTGGAGGCAGCGCATTCCGTCGCCCAGGGGCGACGCGGGGAACAGCCTCAAGCGCCGCCGCCACAGCCCGACACCGAAGATCGCCTCGGCGACGACTCGGCGTTGGATGTCGGAGAAGTCGCGGTGCTTGCGGAGAAAGCGGTCGAGGACGTTCTCGGCGCGGGCGCCGGCGAGGACGCGTTCCACTTCGGCGACGACGAGCTCGCGCAGGTCGTCGAGGGCCTCCCAGGGCACGTCACGGACGCGGCGCTCGGCGGGCGTCATGCAGCGAGCGCGCGGCGGAGGTTTTCGCGCGCGCGGGCGTCGAGGCGCTGGTGGAAGAAATCGGAGAGGAAGATGCGGGGCGCGTCGAGGAGGCGCTTCAAGAAGCGCTTGCGGTTGAAGCGGAAGACGAAGCCGGGCACGGCGCCCTGGTATTCCTGAGCGATGGCGGCGTCGTAGGCGCCGAAGCGCGCGGCGTCGGCGCCGAGGATGGCCATGTCGCAGTCGAGGAAGTGCGCGGCGTCGGGGTCGAGCTCGGAGTTGGACAGCTTGCCGTGCCGCGCGGTGAGGAGGATGAGCGCGGCGACGCGATCGGCGTCGAGGCCCTTTCCTGGGAGGAAGGTGTCGATGGCCCGGCGGGCGAGCTCGGCGGACTTCGCTTCGTTGTCGGAGCGGCCGGCGACGTACACGGCGTCGTGGAAGAGCGCGGCGAGGAAGACCTCCCGCGGCTGGCGCCAGCCGGGGCCCACGGTGACCTCGCCGACATGGCCGAGGACCTCCTGCACGTGCGCGAACGAGTGGTACGCCTGGGGCGGCTGGTCGTAGGCCGCCTGGACCGCGCGG
>Ga0272446_1003442_pt1 | contig 19909 bp, 16 predicted proteins | sample YNPCB0061_FD_194587 | JGI IMG/M metagenome (GOLD analysis project Ga0272446, IMG submission 194587) | Hot spring microbial mat communities from Yellowstone National Park, WY, United States - YNP-CB-006-1 | ecosystem: Environmental > Aquatic > Thermal springs > Hot (42-90C) > Sediment | place...
ATAGTTCCTTCTATTGTTAGAGATAAGGATGGTGTGCAATGGCAATACAATGGTATCCGGAAACACAGGAATTTCATCTGCAAAATACCTCTATAAGCTATGTGATATCCCTTCTGCCCGATCGCAGTCCAGGGCTAGCCTATTTTGGACGTCCCCTCGCACTAGAGGGGCGTTACAGCCGGATCGTCCGTTTCGAAGACCGGGCCCTTTCAACTCATCAATCTGATCTCCCTGCTTCCTTTTGCCTCGATTATGCACCCCGTGAATGTCCCACCTATGGCCGGGGCGATTACCGCTTCCCTGCTCTGGAGCTTGAAACCGAGGCCGGCTCTCCGGTCATTCTCGATCTACAGTATTTGGAACACCGAATATACCAGGGAAAGCCCCCGCTAAAAAAACTTCCCGCAACCTACATTGAGTCTTTAGATGAGGCGGAAAGTCTCACCCTTACCCTGGAAGATGGAGCATCCCACCTGCAGGTACAACTGCACTATACCCTTTTTAAGGACCATCCTATTCTTGCCAGGCGGATTACCGTTCACAATGAGGGCGGACAGGTCCTGCGGATCAGGCGCGCCTATTCTGCGGTTTTGGATCTGGATACTTCCAATTGGGATTTTATCTATTTTTCCGGTGCATGGGCCCGGGAACGGCATACAAACCGCAACCCTATAGGGCCGGGATTACAGAGTATCGGCAGCAATCGGGGCAGTTCCAGTGCCCAGCATAACCCTTCGGCAATCCTCGCCCGGCCAGAAACTACGGAGACCGCGGGGGAAGCCCTGGGGGTTCTCCTGGTCTATTCGGGTAACTTCAGCATCGATGTGGAGCTTGGGTCCCACGGAGATACCCGGCTTGGACTTGGTATCAATCCCTTTGGTTTTTCCTGGCGTCTGGCACCGGGCGAATCCTTTGAAACACCGGAGGCCCTTATCGCCTATACCGATCGAGGTTTCAGCGACCTATCTCTGCATTTCCACCGCCTCTTAGGACGCCGTCTTGCCCGGGGTCAGTGGCGGGACCGGGAGCGGCCCATCCTCATCAATAATTGGGAGGCTACCTATTTTCATTTTGATGAACAGAAGCTTCTGGATATCGCCCAATCGGCTAAAGATTTGGGCATTGAGCTTTTTGTGTTGGACGATGGCTGGTTTGGACAGCGGAATGATGATACCAGTTCTCTCGGGGACTGGGAGGCGAACCGGGAAAAATTGCCCCATGGTATCGAGGGTTTAGCCCGTCGGGTTGCCGACCTGGGCCTTGCCTTCGGATTGTGGTTCGAGCCGGAAATGGTAAGCCCCAATAGCAGGCTCTACCGCGAGCATCCGGACTGGGCAGTGGGATCACCGCTGAGCAAACAAACCCTGGGCCGGAACCAATTAGTTCTGGATATGGGCCGGAGCGAGGTGGTGGACTACCTTTTTGAATCTATCAGCAGACTTTTATCTGCGGCCCCCATCTCCTATATAAAATGGGATATGAACCGGCAGATGACAGAGCCCCTGTCTTCGGCCTTGCCTCCGGACCGGCAGGGGGAGTTTTTTCATCGATACATCATCGGGGTCTATGAGCTCTATCGCCGGCTTACGGAAGCCTTTCCCCAGGTGCTGTTTGAATCCTGCTCAGCCGGAGGTAATCGTTTTGATGCGGGCATGCTCGCCTTTGCGCCTCAGGCATGGACCAGCGATGACTCCGATGCCATTGAACGGCTTGCTATTCAATGGGGAACCAGCTACTTTTATCCGCCCAGCTCTATGGGGGCCCATGTATCGGCGGTGCCAAACCATCAGGTTGGCCGAATTACCCCCCTGTGGACCCGGGCGGGAGTGGCCTTTTTCGGTGCCTTTGGCTATGAGCTCGATCCGGGTAAGCTTTCTGAGTCAGAAAAGGTAGAAATAAGAGCCCAGGTTGATTTTTACAAGGCCTGGCGCCGGGTCTTCCAGTTTGGTGATTTTTACCGTCTTGCAGGAGGACCCGCCGGGGACGCAAATTTCGTCGCCTGGATGTCCGTTTCGGAGGATCAAAGCAGGGCCGTTGTTTTAGCCGTCCAGACCCTTGCCCGGCCCAATCCCGGTTTTCGCCGCCTGCCCCTTCGTGGCCTTAAGGCTGACCTGCAATACCGGGTGCAGGTGCGGCCCGCGGTCCCGGTAAAGGACGAAGCCTCCGTCCGGTACAATGAGGGCCTGCGGCGGGGGGATGAACTCTTGCAGGTGGGTCTTCTTTTGGGCGGCGATGGTTGGAACGGTGTATCCCGTGGAGACTTTGCCTCCTGGCTCTTCACCCTGGAAGCCTGAGCCAGAACATAGGGCAGGATGTTCAGAACTTGAACATCCTGCCCGTAAAGTTAAGCATATTCATTCACTCTGTACTATGGGTATTGATTGTCAAAGCCCGCCTGCTCATGTAAAATAAATTCAATGTTTGCCTCTTTAGCATTCCGGAATTTATCCCGCAGAAGCAAGCGCTATATTTTTATTTTCTCTGCCATGGCCCTTTCTTTTGCGGTTATCACCATGATTACTGGTATTTCTTCTGGAGCCCTTCTTGCTTTGCAGGATAAGGCCGCCCGCTATTTTGCCGGTCATGTGAGTATTACCGGATTTTTACCAGGTCAAGTACAGGAAATCGAGGATTCTGATGGCCTGATGAAGACCCTTACCATGGGAGGCTTACCCTTTCGGACTATTGCGAAAAGAACTGTCTATTATAGGGGTGATGCACAACTATTTTTCGAAGGTGAGCGGGTCATACAACGAAAATTAATCGGGGTCGATGCAGTCTCAGAGGCTCAAGAATTTAACAACCTGGATATGCTTTCCGGGTCTTTTTCGTTTACCGATGCAAGAGGCAAACCTGGAATTGTGATAAGTAAGTATGCGGCCAACATACTGCGCTGTAATGTAGGCGATGAGATTACTCTTTTTCTAACCACCGATACTGGTCAGCCGAACTCGGCTCAGCTTATAGTGCAAGGCATATTTAATGAAACAAGTCTTTTTGGATTTGCGGCATATATGGACCGAAGCTTTTTAAACCAACTGATTCAGAAAAGTCCCGAGTTCTGTACCGATATAGCCCTGTATCTAAAGCAAGGTGCAAACAGTACAAAAGTAGTCCGGGACCTGGCGGCTTATTTACAGCCCCATAGAGCCGTGGCACCCCTCTTTGCAAGCCGTGAAGAACGGGATGCACAATTACCAAAGTTGGTAAACCAGGGTTCGGTTTTGGTTATCCTAACTCAAGATGCCCAGCTTGCCCAAATTCAACAATTTATCACCGCATTTTTAGGAATAACCTATTTTATTTTAATTCTTTTTTTGCTTATTACCATGACGGGGGTAATCAATACCTACCGGGTTTTAGTTCATGAACGAAAAAAAGAAATTGGCGTAATGCGAGCCCTGGGAACTCAAAAAGGAGGGGTTATGGCCCTCTTCCTCTGGGAAGGGATAGAATTATCCTTTTTTGCCTCTGTAGGGGGCTTTATTATCGGTTCCATTGGCCTCCTTATTATGTCCCGTTTTAATTTTTCCTTTATTCCCGGTTCAGGGCTTATACTGGAACGGGGGCACCTGCGCATTGCCCTTTCTTTTTCATCCATATTGATGAATATGCTGCTTATTATGGGGGCTACCCTCCTTGCGGTATGGCGCCCCGCCCGAGAAGGAAGCCGGGTTCAGCCAGTACTGGCTATGCGGGGTGGTGCGTAATGAAGATTCTGCAATTAGCCTTTCGAAATTTGTGGCGTCATCCTCAACGGACCCTTTTTATCAGTTCCCTGGTTGTTATTGGTTCCCTTTTTATTACCATGGCCACCGCTATTCTGGATGGGGCTACGAAGGGTCTAGAGACTTCTCTCGTCGGGAGTCTTACGGGGCATCTTACCCTGGCGGCTCCCACCGAGGAAGCCTATGGCCTTTTTGGCAGTGAAATCCCTATTGTAAGTGATTATGAAGGAATCCCCGCGATAGATGAGGGGAAACGGATATTCCCTTTACTTGGAGAAATTCCTGGAGTCTCAGCCTATACCAGCATTGTATCCTGTATTGCTAGTGTATCCCTTTCAGGTTTTACTCAGAAATCTGTAGTCTTTGGGATTGATCCAGCCACTTATTTTTCTGTTTTATCGGATATTGAAATACTTTGGGGGGATCCGGGTGAGCTAAATCGGGGCGGAATCTTTTTAAATGAACGGTGGGCAAAGCAGGCCGAAACGCAACTAAAACGGCCCCCTGCCAAGGGAGACTCGGTTGTGGCCGCAGTTGCATCCCGGGGAACCTTTAGACTGCGAACCTTTTATGTTGCTGGGGTGTACCGGTATAAAGCCCCATCGGACACTTTGGACCGGGTCGTTTTGGCTGACCCTACTCTGGTACGCAGTCTTGTAAATTATACCCTGGGAAATGGGAGTTTAGCCACCGAAGCAGGCTTGGATAATCGAGCAGATACATCTTCTGGTTCCATAGATGACCTGTTTGCGGTTAATCAGGATATAGAAAGTTCCAGCACACCAGGAATAAGTCTCCAGTCTGTGGAGTCTACCCTTCAGGATACCAAACAGCGGGATAGCCTTGTCGCAGTTGATCATGCGGCATGGAGTTTTATCCTTATTCGCAAGGATGAACATGCTTCAATACATAAGGTTAAGTCTGCTCTAGAAAAGGTTCTGAAAAAAAACAATGTACAGATCCGGATCCTTGACTGGTATACCGCCGCTGGTTCCAATGCCCTCATGCTTTTTGCCCTGAAAGCAGCCTTTAATGTGGGGGTGCTTTTTCTGGTCCTTGGCTCTTTAATGATGCTCATCAATTCTCTAGTTATAAGTGTCCTAGAGCGGACCGGCGAAATTGGCACCCTTCGTGCCCTGGGGGCCAAACGGTTTTTTATCATTCGGCTCATTGTAATGGAAATTCTCGTCATGTCATTGGGTTCTGCGGGTATAGGTATTATTATAACGAAAGTGCTGTTGCATACTATATCTTCCGTTGGTATTGTATTAAAAAATCCCCTCTTGATTGGCCTTTTTGGTGGTGCTTTATTGCGTCCCCAGCTTGAACTTTCCTTTGTATGTATGTTTTTTATTGGAATACTGTTAGCTTCTCTAGTGGCAAGTATATATCCTATATATCTCGCCTTAAGCATAAGCCCCCGGGAAGCAATACATGAGGGCGAAGGATAAGATGAACTATATGAAACGAATACTGCTCATAGGTATCATAGCAGGCTTATGTTCTGCGGTTCTTTTTGCTGAAAATGCTGCCAGTTTTAATGCATCAACTTATAAGAACCTATTGTTACAGGTAGACCAGGCTCTTGCTGTTTTAGATACCGATGTATCAGCGGAATACCTGATTCAGAAGCGGGACCCCGGCGGGGCAACGTCTACTACAAAGTCTACTGTTTTCAGGCGGGATGCTAAAAACCAGTTTTTAGTGCTCATTCTCGAACCGGTTATCGACAAAGGAAAGGGATACCTTAAAATTGGGGATAATCTTTGGCTCTATGACCCGGTGGGCAAGACCTTTACCTTTACCAGTGCTAAAGAACGGTTTCAGAATTCCAGTTTCAGGAATTCCGACTTTGAACCATCTCATCTGGCAAGGGATTACGAGCCCCTTTCTGCAGAACGGGTAAAATTGGGAACCTATGATTGTACCTTGTTAGAACTTCAGGCTGTTACTAAGGATGCGGCCTATCCAAAAATGAAAATATGGGTGTCCGATGATACTCTGGTGCGCAAACGGGAAGAATACAGCCTTTCCGGGGCTATTATGCGAACCATAGCGATCCCGAGCTATCAAAAAATAGGAAATCGGTGGTTACCTGCTTCTATGGTTATTATTGATCATCTGCAGTCGAAAAAGATTGGTGATAAAGTTGAATATGAGCGAACTACGGTGACCATATCAAAACCATCATTAAAAGCACTCCCTGATACGGTATATACAAAAGAATATCTGGAACGGGTGGCCCGATGAAATATAAATTCGTATTGGTACTCCTGTGTCTGGTTTCATCTTTCGCTTTTACCCAGGAATCAGATGTGGATAATCTGTTCTCTGATTCGAAGGATATAGTGACCCAAGAGAATGCGAATAATAATCATTCTGACTTAACTACCGCCTTTACAAACGCTCCCAAGTTGCAATTCTCTGGCTCCTTTTCTGCAACCGGAGGCCTGGGAATTGGGTATACCCAGTGGCCGGATCTTTCATCGCCTTTAAAATACTATGATGGATCTGCCGGTGCTACGGCGACCACCACCTTAGTTATGAAGGCCCAGCCGTCATCAGCCCTTTCTGTCTATGGGGACATATCAACCTCATTGGATACCATGAGCAGTACCCCTACGTATTCCTGGTCAGACTTACATATTGGTTCTCTCTATTTTGATTATTACGGTATACCAAATATGGGGATTCGAGGCGGTCAATTTGCTACAGCCTGGGGGCATGGCCGCATATTTACTGCAACAAACCTCATGCAAGACAGCGCTTCCTCTATAAATTTGCGGGTCTCCCTGCCCCTGGTTCTTCAGGGGCTTTCTCTGTTTGTTTTAGCCAATAAGGATTATTTTACAAGCACACCTACGGTGTATGAATATGCCTATGCGGGCATGGTCGATCACATTATTGGCCCCCTCCGGATAACCGGAGCCATGAGGTATCAAAAAAAGGAAGGCCTTGGAACCCTTTTTTCTGTGCAAGGAACTCTCCTTGGTGTTGATGTATTTGCCGATACGGTTATTCGATACATAGATACGTTCCAACAGCCAATTATTGTTGGCGGATTTTTTAAAGAATTTTCACACACCAGGCTCTACGGTGAATATCAATATGATGGTTCTAATCTGAATGCACAGGATCACAGCATAGGCCTCGTCTTTTTGCAAAAAAGATTAGTAAGCCAGCCTCTTGATGCAGGCATTAAATGGGAACATACATTCTACGATAATTCTGGTCAGCTTATTCCGGGCTTTACCTGGTCGGGCCTACCCAATATTACGCTCCAGGTGGCTTTACCGATTACCTATGGGCCAGAAAACTCCCGTTATGTTATAAATAACAGCGATCCTGGCAAACGACGAATTGTGCTTGCCATAGCAGCAAAAATAGAAGGTTCATTTTGATATATAAGGAGTTTTTATATGGAACAGCAGGATGATGAAATATCTTTAATCGACCTACTGGTAGTTTTATTAAAACATTGGAAGCTGGTTGTGTTTATTCCTCTGATTGTGGCAATTTTCGCAGGGGCGTTTTATTGGTATAAGTCGTCAATAACTAAACCAGTTCTAAGAACAGAAACTTCAATAAGCTTTTCTGTAAATCCTTTAGTTAAACAATTTGTTGGCTCAGTCAGACTGGAAGATTCTATAGTTAATATTTATCTGAAAGATACGACACTTTTTTATGATATTTTGAGCCAACTTAAAATGAATAAGCTGGGACAATATGCGATTCCATCTGATCAGGATGAGGCCTTTGCATTAATAAAGTATTTGCTTATTGAGGGGAAAACACCATCACAGAATAAGCTCAGTGACACTGAATGTCCATTATTAGTAACTACAACCAATGATCTAATTACGATAACTGTTCGTTTTAATAATAAAGAAATTGAACAACAGTTTATAGCACTTCTTGTTCAAGCATTAAACAAAAAGATCAATGATTTAATAATTCCCATAGCTAAGAAAGAAGCTCAAGATTATGAGCAACTTCTTGTCGAAGGTAGTAAAACTGCCTCTAATTTATTACAGAATACTTTGGCCGTTCGTTATACTGCATATTCTTCAGCCCTTCGTTACCTTAAGGGAGAGCAGGAACCCTTTGTTCTTACAAATCCTGTAACAATAACAATATCTTCGTTACCTTCAAAAACCATCATCCTTGTTTCAATTATCGCTGCCCTCTTTTTTGCCATATTCCTTGCCTTTGTTCTCGAGGCAATCGAGAATATAAAGAAAGACCCGGACGCTATGGCTAAAATCCGGTCAGCCTTACAGGGGAATAAAAAATAAGGCTACTGTTAGCAGTCCCCATGACCGTTAAGCCCGGCATACCCGCTGGGCTTAACAACATTACAAGGAGGTTCCGATGAAACGGACCCTTTTCTATATTTGGTATATTGTATGGCCCCTAATTCCCCTTTATTTTTATCTGAATAGCCTAGGGTTCGAGTTTAACCAGTATACTGTGTCTGTAGCCCTTGGGGTCTTTGCCTTTGTGTGGCTCAGTAATCAATTTTTGCTCGCCGCAAAACCTGCTCTACTGACCAGTATTCTGGGTACAAAGGGTCTATTAAGTCTCCACTCCACCATGCCTGTCATCATTCTTGTAATGGCTGGCCTGCATCGGATCCTTAAAGTTGCCTATGGATTTAATCCCGATTCTTTCCAGGCTGTTTTCGGCGGCTTTGCATGGTGGCTCTATGCAATCGTAATTGTATGTACCCTGCTCTTAATGGCCAATACTAAATTGATGAAAGTGCCTTTCATTAAGGCATTTAAGGACCTGGTGTACGCGAAAACCTTTCTTAACTATAAGCGGGCCCGGCTGCTCCATAACATCACCGTTCTTGGCGCCTTTGCCCTCTTGGTCCACATGGCGCTGGCTTCTTCTTCCCAGTTTTCTCAAAATCCCTGGGGACTTAGCTTCCTCATCCTCTGGATGCTCTTTTCTCTCGCCCTTTACCTGCGTTACCGCCTGCGGGGAAGAACTGCATAAAGGGACTTCTAAAAACTTAAGTTTTTAGAAGTCTCCTTCAATTTTCAGAAACGCTTTAGAATCTCATGTAAACAGCCTTGACTCGTGGCATCCTTTTCGCTATCTTAATAGTTAAGTATACTTAATAAATAAGCGGTTTTATATACTATGGCTGAATCTACCGAGCCGGAACGGACCGATCCTCTTTTTACTGAACTCCAGCAATGGAGCGAAGGTTCCATGAGGCTGTATTTTTCTACCCTGAAAGCCTTTCTTCGGCCGCGGGGCCTCAATTTCCCCCGCATGATGATCCTTTTCCGGCTCGCCCATAAAGGTCAATGTTCTGTGTCTGACATCAGTCACCATATGGAAGTTTCTGCACCGGCGGCGAGCCAGCTTTTGGACAAGCTTGTAGAGGCGGGCTATGTTTCCCGGGCAGAAAATAACGATGATCGCAGAATAAGGAACATCGAAATTACCCCCCAGGGACTTGCGCTTGTTCAGGACATTAAAAAGGAACATCAGCGCAAACTTACAACCCTCATGGAAGCAGTCCCGCCACAGGATCGGGAACCGCTCCGTAAAAGCCTCGAGACCCTCAATGAAATACTAAGGAGTATGCAATAGTATGTTTAAATTGATGAAGTACCTAAAGCCCTATGGGCTTTCGATTGCCGCGGTGGTGATACTACTCTTTGTGCAGGCCAATTTCGATCTTGCCTTGCCGGATTACATGTCCCGGATTGTTAATTACGGCATTCAGCAGGGAGGTATCGATAGCCCCCTGCCAAAAATTCTTGGAGAAACTACCCTTAGTCAGATGAGGTTTTTCCTGAATGAAGAAGAGTCGGCCCTCATTGCAAAGTTTTATTACCCTGTTACTGCAGAAGCGGTGACCAGTGTCCCCCTTAAAAAGGATAGCCAGAGCTCTGCCAGTCAAAAGCTCTATGCACTGGGGCCTCTTACAAAAGAAGAACAGGGCCAACTGGAACGAATTATGGCCCGGGCCCTTTCTGCGGCTACCATGATGCAGAAGATGCCCGCTGGCATGAAGGCTCAAGGCCAAGCATCGGCCGACAAAGGTCCAGCCCTGCAGCAGCTCAGCAAAGCCCTGAATGCCCTGGGGGAAAAGGCCCTTGAGCAGATGGCTATTGCCCGGATCCATCAGGAATACGAACAGCTTGGAGTAAATCTGGAACAGCTCCAAATGTCCTACATTGTCCGGTATGGCATCATTATGATACTGATGACCTTGGGCTCCATGCTGAGTGTTATCCTTGTCGGGTTCCTTGCTGCCAGAACCGCGGCCGGCGCGGCTAAACAGCTCAGGCACGATGTGTTCAGTAAGGTCATCAATTTTACGAATGCAGAATTCGATACCTTCTCTACGGCGTCCCTCATCACGAGGACAACGAACGATATCACCCAGATGCAAATGGTAACCTTTATTTCCCTAAGAATGCTCCTGTTCGCGCCGATTATGGGCGGGGGCGGGGTTATTCGGGCCTTAGGAAAGGCCCCCTCCATGGCATGGATTATCGGCCTGGCGGTACTGGTTCTTATCGGGGGCATCACCCTTGTATTTTCCATCGCCCTGCCCCGGTTCCAGCTTATGCAGAAGCTCGTGGATCGGCTTAATTTGGTTGCCCGGGAAAACCTGAGCGGCCTCATGGTCGTCCGGGCCTTTAATCGGGAATCCTTTGAAGAAGAGCGTTTTAATCGGGCTAACCGGGACCTGACGGATGTGAGCCTTTTTGTAAACCGGGTCATGGTTATCATGATGCCCTTCATGATGATTTTAATGAACGTCCTCAGTATCGGTATCATCTGGGTCGGTTCCCACCGGGTCGCCCAGGCTGCCATGCAAGTCGGGGACATGATGGCCTTCATGCAATATGCCATGCAAATTGTCATGTCCTTTATGATGCTTTCCATGATGTTCATCATGCTTCCCCGGGCCGCGATTTCAGCTAACCGGATCGCGGAAGTGCTGGCCGCAAAAGAAACCATTAAGGATCCCCAGAATCCGATGCCCTATAAACCAAAGGCGAAAGAGCGGGGGACCGTTGAATTTCGGGATGTCTGTTTCCGGTATCCCAAGGCAGATACGGATGTACTCTGCCATATTTCCTTTACCGCCCCAGCAGGCAAAACCACGGGAATTATCGGCCCCACCGGTGCAGGCAAGAGTACCCTCATCAATCTGATACCCCGATTCTATGATGTCACCGCCGGTTCCATATTGATTGATGGAATTGACATCCGGACCATGACCCAGAAGGAATTACGAAACCTTATCGGTTATGTGCCCCAGCGGAGTCTCCTTTTTTCAGGCACCATAGAAGAAAATCTGCGTTTTGCCGACGAAGGGGCTTCCCGCGAAGGGCTTCTCGAGGCTCTTAAGGTTGCCCAGGCGGACTTTGTATTGGAAAATCCTGAGGGGCTTTCAGCGCCGGTGTCCCAGGGTGGGGTAAACTTTTCCGGCGGCCAGAAACAGCGGCTCGCCATTGCCCGTACACTGGTTAAGAACTGCCCCATCTACCTTTTTGATGAGAGTTTTTCCGCCCTCGATTACCGTACCGATGCACGGCTCCGCAAAGCCTTAGCAGAGCGGACCGGCACCAGCACCCGCATTATAGTGGCCCAAAGGGTGGCTACCATCATGCATGCGGACCATATCATTGTGCTCGATCAAGGCAAGATTGTAGGCCAGGGAACACACCAGGAGCTTTTGGAAACCTGTTCAGCCTACCGGGAAATTGTAGAGTCCCAATTTAAGGGAGAGAAAATAGCATGAGCGATCAACAGAACAGAACTATGAATACCATGCGCCCCGGTCAGATGATGGGACGGGGCGGCCCTAGGGCGATGATGAAGGGTGAAAAGGCTAAAAATTTTAAGGGAACCATGCTTCGCCTGCTTACATCTTTGGCTCCCTATAAGATTCGTCTCGGAATAGTCCTTCTTTTTGCCATAGTCTCGACCGTATTCAGTATCATCGGGCCGAAAATTATGGGGCAGGCCACCACGGTTCTGCTCGAAGGTGTGCTGGCCCAGTTCCGCGGAACCGGCGCTATAGACTTTACAAAAATTGCCACCATACTCCTTACGGTATTAGTCCTCTATGTTCTTTCAGCCCTTGCTTCTTTTATCATGGGTTGGATTATGACAAAGGTCTCAACAGACCTGACGTACCGGTTCCGCCAGCAGATCCAGGCAAAGATGAACCGGATACCCTTCCGCTATTTTGACAATACCACCTACGGCGAAACCCTGTCACGGATTACCAACGATGTGGATACAATCAACCAGACCTTAAATCAGAGCCTCACCCAGATTATCACATCCCTCGTAACCGTGGTTGGGGTCCTGGTGATGATGTTCTCCATCGACTGGCGCATGACCCTGGTGGCCCTCCTTATGATACCCCTTTCTTTCGGCATCATCGGCTTTATTATCGGGAAGAGCCAAGGGTTTTATAAAAAACAGCAGGAGTATTTGGGCCATATCAATGGACAGGTGGAGGAAATGTACGGCGGCCACATTGTCATGAAGGCCTTTAACCGGGAAGAAAAGACCCTGACCACCTTTGATGCGACGAATGAAACCCTCTACGAATCGGCCTGGAAAAGTCAATTTTTAACGGGGATCATGATGCCCCTCATGAATTTTGTAGGTAACCTGGGCTATGTGGGTGTGGCGGTTCTCGGCGGCTGGTTGGCTATAAAAAAGGCCATCACCGTGGGGGATATCCAGGCCTTTATTCAGTATGTGCGCAACTTCACCCAGCCGATTCAGCAAATTGCCAACATCAGCAACGTGCTTCAGCAGACCGCCGCCGCCGCAGAACGGGTCTATGAATTCATCGATGAATCGGAAGAAATCGCCGAATCGAAGACTCCGGTAGAACTTACTCAGGTCCGCGGCGAAGTGGAATTCCGGAATGTCCATTTTGGCTATAATAAAGATAGGCCCATCATTAAAAATTTCTCTGCCCTGGCTCAGCCGGGACAGAAGATCGCCATAGTGGGCCCCACCGGTGCAGGCAAAACCACGTTGGTGAAACTGCTCATGCGGTTTTACGATGTGGATGATGGGGCGATCCTGCTGGACGGCCAGGATATACGGTTATTCCGGCGCTCCGATCTCCGTAAAAACTTTGGGATGGTTCTGCAGGATACCTGGCTCTACAATGACACTATTATGGAAAACATCCGTTACGGACGGCTTACTGCCACCGACGATGAGGTGATTGCGGCGGCAAAGGCCGCCTATGTGGACCATTTCGTCCATACCCTGCCCGAAGGCTACCATATGGTATTAAACGAAGAGACAAGCAACATTTCCCAGGGACAGAAACAGCTCTTAACCATAGCCCGGGCCATATTGGCCGATCCGCCCATCATGATTCTGGACGAGGCGACAAGCTCCGTAGATACCCGTACCGAAGTGCTCATCCAAAAGGCCATGGACCGACTCATGCACGGCAGAACCAGCTTTGTTATCGCCCACCGGCTTTCCACCATACAAAATGCGGACCTCATTCTCGTGCTTCGGGACGGAGACATTGTCGAGCAGGGCACCCATAGGGAACTGCTTGACCGCAAGGGCTTTTATGCAGAACTCTATAACAGTCAGTTCGAAGTCCCCGCCATCGCTGAGGAGGCTTAAGGGCCTCATATGCTTACCATACAGGTCCTGATTGAAAACAACCTTTCCCCAATAGCGTGCCAGTCTGAGGAAGCCCAGCAAAAAGGTCCACAGCCAGAGAGGCCCCGGGCCCTTATCGCTGAACACGGTCTTTCCTTCTGGATCGAAAAAAATGGCCATGGGCTGATTTTTGATACAGGAAAAAGCGGAGCCTTTGTAGGAAACGCGAAACAGCTTGGCATAGACCTCGCAGCCGCAGAAACCCTGGTAGTAAGCCATGGCCACTATGACCATGGGGGCGGCCTGCGTACTCTGGTGGAGACTGCCCACTATCGGGGGCAGCTTTGGACCGGCCCGGGATTTTTTAATCCTAAGTGGTCCAACGAAAGCCCCCGTCCCCGCTATCTTGGCCTCGATGTGGACAAAACCTATCTTGAAAGCCGGGGTATCCAATGCAGGGAACTGGAAACCCCTACGCCTGGAAGCATACATGAAATCCTGCCGGGCATTTTTATGTTAGGCAATTTTATCAGAACCCATATTGATGAAACCATCGCACCCCGTTTTACCGTAGAACGTCCCCGCCGCGGCCTGCCAGTGGCTGATGATTATCGTCAGTTTGCTGACGATTTTGCCGACGAAATCTGTATTGTGCTGGATATGCCCCAGGGCTTGGTGGTGCTTCTCGGCTGTGCCCATCCTGGGCTGATGAACATGCTCGACACGGCCCAGCAGGTCTTTCATAAAAACCTCTTTGCCATTTTTGGGGGCTCCCACCTGGTAGAAGCCGATGAAAACCGCATTCTGGCCACAAGAACCTATCTGAAACAAAGCTCGGCGAGCCTCATAGCCCTGGGCCATTGTACAGGTCCCAACGCTTTCGCCGTGCTCCGTCAGGACCTGCCGGCCCTGGAACCCCTCTACACGGGAGCCCAGTTTCACCTTGAATAAAAGGCCCTGCCGAACATGATGAACTATAAGGCCCTGTGCAGATTTTCTTCTACCTGCTTCCAGTTCACCACATTCCAGAAGGATGCGATGTAATCGGCGCGACGATTTTGGTATTTAAGATAATAGGCATGCTCCCAGACATCGAGCCCAAAGATTGGTACAAGCCCATTCGTCAGGGGATTATCCTGATTCGGTAGGGCTACCAGCTGAAGCTTCTTTTCAGGACTTACCGTAAGCCACTCCCAGCCGCTGCCAAAGAGGTTGGTGGCCCCAAGGGTGAACTGTTCCTTAAAGGCATCAAAGGAACCAAAGTCCCGTGCAATAAGTTTTCCCAGTTCACCTCCGGGCTGTCCGCCCCCGTGAGGTCCTAAAATGTTCCAAAAAAGTTGATGATTATAGGTACCGCCGCCATGGTTCCGTACGGCCTGACGGACCGACTCGGGCACCTGGGATAAATTCCTGAGCAGGTCTTCCAGGCTCCAGCTTTGAATCTGCGGAGCCTGTTCGAGGGCCGCATTCAGTTTAGCTACATACGTACCATGGTGCTTATCATGATGAATTTCCATGGTCTTCGCATCTATATAGGGCTCCAGTGCCTCGAAGGGATAGGGTAAAGGATCAAGGGTAAACGACATAATGATTGCCTCCTGTGTATATATTACTAAAAAAGTAATAATAAGGCAAATCCTTTAGCAATCATATATTCAAATTGATGAACCTTACCAGGTGCCCCGGGTCATGCCGCCGTCGATACTGATAAGCTGGCCCGTGATGTATGACGCCGCCGGGGAGAGGAGCCAGCAAGCGGTGCGGCCGAATTCTTCTGTGGTTCCGTAGCGGCCCAGGGGTATCGCCGCCTCTGCCTTGCGCCGGGCCTCTTCCGCCGTACAGTGCATAAGTTCTGCCGTCGCCGCATCGATCCGCTCTACCCGGCCTGTAGCAAAACGCCCCGGCGCAAGGCAGTTGATGCGGATGCGCTGGGGAGCCAATTCCCGGGACAGGGTTTTGGCCATGGCAACCGTGGCGGAACGCAATGCATTGGAAAGTATGAGGCCCTCAATCGGTTCGGTGACTGAAGTAGAGGATACAATGAGTATGGACCCTCCGCGTACTGTGAGGCCTGCTAGGCATGCGCGGACCAGGCGGACCGCCGACAGCACGAGCAGTTCAAAGGCACTCTGCCAGGCCTGGTCGTCAAAATCGGAAAATAACCCTGGCGGCGGTCCGCCTGTGTTGACCACCAGGCCGTCAATGGCTTTACCATAGGAGGATTGGGCCGCGGCTACCCAGGCTTCGATACTGTGAGCCTCGGTAACATCCAGCGGAGATCCATCAATCTGACCGATTCCGCTTTGTACCTGCGGCGACCTTTCCTGGAGCGTTTTCAGAGCTTTCTGAACTTTCTCACCGTTCCGGCTTCCGATCCATGTTTTTGCCCCTTCGCTAAGCACCGCCTGGGCCGTGGCGAATCCCAGGCCTTCGCTCGAGGCTGCAACCAGGATGGTTTTCCCTTGTAATTTGAGGTTCATGGAATAAAGTATAGAACAGGGTAGACCATAAGACAAATTACTTCAGAGCATACAGCAGGTAACGAAATTTATAAAATACAGTTGCGCTTAAGCTGCGCTGCCCTTAGAATAGGAGTATCGTTAATGGAGGGCTTTATGAAACGAACAATGCTATCTGTGCTGATTGGTCTCATGGTCCTGGGCGGAACCGCATTTGCCCAGCAGAAATTTATTGCCATTGGAACCGGTGGTGCCGCAGGAACCTACTATCCCCTGGGCGGAGCCATGGCAGAAATCTGGAATAAAAATATTAAGGGGATGAACGCCACCGCTCAGACTACGGGCGCCTCTGTTGCAAACATCAATCTGCTTCGGGAAAACAAGGTAGATATTATTTTTGTACAGAATGATGTGGCTTTTTATGCACTGAACGGCACTGAACTCCTGAAAGATAAGGCTTTTAAGGATCTCCGCGGTATGGCCTGCTTATACGATGAAACGGTACAGCTTGTTGCTCTGGCCGATTCGGGAATTAAAACCGTGGCAGACCTGAAGGGCAAGCGGGTTTCTGTTGGCGCTGCCGGTTCCGGCGTAGAAGCCAATGCCCGCCAAATTCTGGAAGCTGCTGGCCTCACCTATGATGACATTAAAGTCCAGTACCTGTCCTTTGCCGAATCGGCCAGCAACCTCAAGGATGGCAATATTGATGCGGCCTTTACCACCGCTGGTTACCCCACTGCAGCTATCCAGGATCTGGGGGCTTCCCGAAAGATTACCATCGTTCCGGTGGATGGTGCTGTGGCAGATAAATTGATGAAAAAGTGGTCCTTCTATACGGTCACCACCATTCCTGCGAATACCTACCAGGGTGTTACGACGGATGTAAAGACCGTTTCAGTTAAATCTATGCTGGCCGTAAGTTCAAAACTGCCTGCCGATACGGTTTATGAATTGCTTAAAACCATGTATGCCAATACGGATCGGCTTGTCGCAGCCCATAAGCAGGGAGCGAATATTAAGATAGAAACCGCCAAGGCCGGTATGTCCATTCCGCTCCATCCAGGGGCTGAAAAATTCTTCGCTGAAATGAAAAAGTAATATTGAATTCCCAGGGATATAAAGCACCGCCCCGGCTTTTCTTATGGAGAGCCCTGGGGCGGTATTTCATTGTATTGGTTGTTCTGCTTTCTTCTCTTAATCCTGTTGCTGCGCAGGAGGAAAAGCCTGTTGTTTATAGTCTCTGTATAAAACAGGGGGAACACACAGTAGCCGAATTACCCCTCCCATTGCAGGGGAATTTTATTGTAACCTATGTTCATTCCATACATAAACGTCCCGTATATGAATACTACCGGGCCAATAAGGGAATGCTCCAGCTCTATGAATTGCGCTACGACACTACCTCTACGGGGATGCCCTCCGATGCAGAAGGCGGTTTTCGCCTGGAAGATGGTTTTTTTGTTCTCACCATGGACCGGAAGTTCCCAGCTCTGCCGCTTTTTGTTTCCCCAATTCCCGGACATGGTGTTATAATCGAAGGGCACTTGTATCTCTTTACAGAATGGGTTAGAGAAGAAACAGCTCTGGAGCTTTCAGTGACAGAACGGACACAAGCTAAGATTGCAACTTCACCTTAAGGATGGATATTGATGGAAGCAGGTATAGATAGTCAGGAGATCTTAAAAAAATTTGATAAAGAAGCGGATTATCGCAGTTTAAAGGGATTCGGGGCTAAATTGATTTCAGCCCTGGCGATAAGCTTTGCGGTTTTTCAGTTGTACACCGCCGTTTTTGGTGTGCTGGATGCCATGATTCAGCGTTCTATCCACCTTTCATTTGGGCTTTGTCTCATATTTCTCCTGTATCCGACAAAAAAAAGCTGGCCCCGGGACCGGCTCCATCCTTTTGATGCAGTGCTGGCTGTTCTGGGGGCCATTTCTCCCCTCTACATTGTGGCCTTTTATAAGGAACTGGTACAGCGGGCGGGGATGACCACCACCTTTGATATTGTAGCCGGAATTATTGGGCTGATCCTCGTATTAGAAGCGGCCCGCCGTGTGGTCGGGATCCCGATGGTTGTTATTGCTTTGGTGTTTATTGTGTATGCCCTGGTAGGTCCCTATATTCCAGGGCGGCTTGCCCATCGGGGGGCCGATTTTTCTACCCTGGTAGGTCACCTCTTTTTTACAACCGAAGGGATTTTTGGCATCCCCATTGGAGTGTCGAGCACCTTCATATTCCTTTTTATTTTGTTTGGAGCCTATCTTGAGCGGACTGGTTTAGGCCAGTTTTTTATAGATTTAGCCAATGCTGTGGCCGGTTGGACCGCCGGCGGGCCTGCAAAGGTTGCGGTGCTCTCGAGCGGCCTCATGGGGACCGTATCGGGCTCTTCGGTGGCCAATGTGGTCGGTACGGGAAGCTTTACCATCCCGATGATGAAAAAGCTGGGTTACAAACCGGAATTTGCCGGTGCTGTAGAAGCCACCGCATCCACCGGGGGCCAGCTCATGCCGCCCATTATGGGAGCTGCAGCCTTTCTTATGGCAGAATTTACCAGTATACCCTATTCGCGGATTATCGCCGCCGCGGCGATTCCCGCATTGCTCTATTATCTTGGGGTTTGGGCTGGGGTGCATTTCGAAGCCCGGCGGCTGGGCCTTCGGGGGCTTTCACGGGAAGAACTGCCTAAGTTAAAGACCATTATGCTTGAACGGGGCCATCTCATGATCCCCCTGATTGTTATCGTATATCTTCTTGTCTCCGGGTATACACCTATGAAAGCCGCACTGTGGGCTATCATTTTATCCATTGCTGCGTCCTGGCTGCGAAAGTCTACGAGGATGAAGCCCATTGAAATTATCCGGGGCCTCGAAGCCGGTTCCCGCTCAGCCCTGGGAATTATTGCCGCTACGGCCTGCGCCGGTGTTATTATCGGTGTGGTAACCCTGACCGGTCTTGGATTAAAACTTGGGTCCCTGCTTGTTGATCTGGCCCATGGTCAGTTGCTGCCAACCCTCTTCTTTACGATGATTACCTCGCTTATTTTAGGCATGGGGGTTCCCACTACGGCCAATTATGTGATTACCTCCACCATCACCGCCCCTGCTATCGTAATTATTTTAAGCAAGATTGCCGGTCTGGATGCGAGTGTGGCTGCTCCTGCAGCGATTATTCTGCCGTCCCACATGTTTGCCTTTTATTTTGGTATCATCGCCGATGTTACGCCACCGGTTGCCCTGGCGGCCTTTGCCGGTGCAGGCATTGCGAAGGCTAATCCCTTAAAAACCGGGCTCAATGCATCGAAACTTGCGATTGCCGCCTTTTTGGTCCCCTACATTTTTGTTCTTAATCCCCAGATGCTTCTCTTTAATGTTACAGTCCTGGGATTACTGTGGATGCTGATAACAAGTATAGTAGGAATTGTAGCCCTTGCTTCCGGTGTGAATGGGTTCTTTAAAACCAATATGTCCTGGTATGAGCGGATTGGAGCCGCTACCGGTGGCATACTCTTGGTATACCCCGGCTTAACTACTGACCTTATTGGTGCGGCCATCATCTTTATTATATTCCTGTACCAGGAATATAAGGCTCATCGTAAAAGTTAGTGCAATGAGGGGCTCCTAAAACGTAACAGTTTTAGGGCCCCTTATTTTTTAAAGGGCAGGGTGAGCTTATAGCTTAAACTCCCGTTAGGACAGCTGGAAACACAGAGGAGACAACGAGAGCAGGAGAATGCCTCCCCAGGTTTTTCAAGTCCCGATTTATACAGACTGAATCGCTTTTGTTCCAGTACTGGCATATAGCAAGACGTATCACACTTTCCGCAGGAAAGGCAGGTTTCTTTATTCAAGGTGATTCTGAAGAAGGAAAAACGATTTAGTGCGCCGGATATCCACGCGATGGGACAACCCAATTTGTGATATTGATACATTTGAATAAAGCTATTATTTTTGCCCCCCATGCCCATCATCAATTCCATAAAGAATCCAATCGGGCACGCCCAGCGGCAGAACACCTTACCAAAAAGAATGCCACTGACAAGGCCAATCCCCAGAATAACCCAAATATTCAGGCCTAACAAGGAAAGGGCTG
>Ga0272446_1003443_pt1 | contig 19906 bp, 15 predicted proteins | sample YNPCB0061_FD_194587 | JGI IMG/M metagenome (GOLD analysis project Ga0272446, IMG submission 194587) | Hot spring microbial mat communities from Yellowstone National Park, WY, United States - YNP-CB-006-1 | ecosystem: Environmental > Aquatic > Thermal springs > Hot (42-90C) > Sediment | place...
AATGAAGAATTTGTATTGATTATCGGCTTTTGGAAGCAGAGTGGTTCGGCGAAAAATTTTGTCACGGTCGAGGCAACGAAAATTTCCGTCCAGACATGGCGCAAACTTTGGAATCCGCTATCGCTTGAAAACCTACTCGAACTTGATGCACTCATCAAAGGTTATCAGATGCACTACAAAACTGTACGCGAACAAGCAAAAGCGATGAAATCAAGTTCGCCATTCAATTCGGCGATGATGGTGTTGAATCCGAAAGTTGATTCCAAAAACCAGCGTCGCTTGCAGTGCAGTTTGCCGTTTAGGACGTTTTGGAGAGAGATTGCAGAGAAAGAGCCGTCGGAGACAAAAAAGCCTACGCTCTTTGGAAAATCTGTGCCGAATCCGTTTTTCGCGCCGCCCCGAACATTTAAGCGTCTTTAAAGAGCGGCGAATCTTGTCGTTGTCTCAACGCCTCCAAGCGCGCGTTGGCAATATCGATGTACTCTTTATTTGTCTCGATGCCAATCCATTTCCGACCGAACTGTTCGGCGACGAGCACAGTCGTTCCCGACCCTGAAAACAAATCCAACACCACATCGTTGGGGCGGCTTGATGAAAGAATCAACTCTCAATGAGTTTAATCGGCTTTTGCGACGGATGTCCGGCTTTTTCTTTCGATGAACCTTTCAGGCTTGGGACGCGCAAAATGTTCGTCGCATATTTTCCTTTTTCCAAGTGCGCGAGCCGCGCCGCTTTGTCTTTGTAGCGTTTGTCGCGCAAGTAGGTCTGAATTTTATCGTCGTTGTAAGGCAGGCGAACCGCGTCTTTGTTGAAATACGGTTTGGCATCGTCGGATTTCCGCAACGCTAAAATCATTTCATAGCATGGCGTAAAACTGTCGTAACGCTCGTTGTAACCGACCGCTCTGTCCCAAATAATCATATCGTGAAATTGCAATTCTTTTGTGGCGAGCGAGCAGAAGTGAAGCCAAATATGTTCGCGCTTGCCAAGCTGTCCGAAGATGTAGAGCAGTCCGTCGTCCTTCATCACGCGCTTGCATTCACGAATCCATCGGAGCGACCAGTCCAAATAATCCGCGTCGTTCCTCCATTGATTGTCCCAGCCTTCTTCCAACAGCACCTGAAAATACGGCGGGTCTGCAATAACAAGTTGGAATGTGTTTGCGTCAAATTGTTCAAGCGTCTCGATGCAGTCGCCGTGAATGATGTTGTTTATATTCATTGAGAGACAAAATTAAATTATCTTTCAAGCCAAAAAGTACCCGATTTTCAGCAGACAAACAAATAAAAAACGCCGTTTCCAAAAAACATTAGCCATGAAACTTCTCGTCGTGGTTCAAGCCCGCGCGGGTTCGTCAAGACTACCGAACAAGATTTTGATGCCGCTCGCCGGAAAACCTCTGTTGCAACGACAGGTCGAGCGCATCCAAGCCGCAACCGCGCCGTTTGAACTCATCGTTGCCACGACGACCGACCAGAGCGACGACCCTGTGCGCGACCTCTGCAAAACCATCGGCGTCAAGTGCTTTTCGGGACACCCGACCGATTTGCTCGACCGACACTACCAAGCCGCAGTGCAGGAAAAAGCCGACGCGGTTGTGAAAATCCCGTCCGATTGTCCGCTCATCGACCCCGACGTCATCGACCGCGTGCTGAATATGTTTTTGCTTGTGCATCAGCATATCGATTTCGTTAGCAATCTTCACCCGCCGACATATCCCGACGGCAACGATGTAGAAGTAATGCCAATGAACATCTTGGAAACCGCATGGCGTGAGGCGAAAAAAGATTTCGAGCGCGAGCATACGACGCCGTTTATTTGGGAACAGCCAGAGCGGTTTCGATTGATGAATGTTGCATGGGAGACAGGATTGAATTACTCAATGTCGCACCGCTTCACGATTGACTACCAAGAGGATTACGAATTTGTCAAAAAGGTCTACGACGAACTTTGGACGCCAGCCAAGCCGTTATTTACCTTGAACGACATTTTAAAGTTGCTGGAAGCAAAGCCAGAGATTTTCGCACTCAACCAAAAGTATGCGGGGGTTAATTGGTATCGAAACTATCTAAGCGACTTGAAAACGGTCAGTGACAAAGACACACGGGTGATTTAATCAAGAACGGTGATGAAAACTGAAAAAGAAAAAGTGCGGCGCGATGTCGTGCGTGAATACGGCGATGCATACTACGCATTTGGGCTGAACAAAGTGATGGGGCATATCATCGGATTATTGCTTTCTGCAGATGAACCCATATCGCTTGCCGATATTTGCAAGCAGTTGGGACGCAGCAAAGGACCTGTCAGTCAAATCATGCGCCGTCTCGTCGAGCGTAATTTGGTGCGCAAAGTCTGGGCGCCGAGTTCGCGGCAAGATTATTACGAACTTCAACCAAGCGTGTTTGAAAACGCCTTTCGCAATCACTACGAGATGATTCAAAATAACATTCGCATTGCGCGCCAATTGAGAGCAGAAGCAGCGCTGGTCAAAGACCGAGACTTGGACATGCTCCGTCGTCGGCTTTCTGAGATGGAAGAATTTTTCTCGTTGATGGAAAAGCATCATCAAGCGTTTTTATCCGAATGGGCGAAAGTGCAGGCAAAACATGTGCTTGAAAACGGGGTAGCTCAAACAGCGCAAAGAAAAAAAGTTCCCCGATAAATTTTTTTTATCATTGTCGTTTTATATTTTTCAAACGCGCAAAACATCAAAAAGTCTGACCAAAGAACTTTAACCAATTAAGGATGAGCCGGCTGAAAAATAAAGTCGCCGTCATAACAGGCGGAGCACAAGGCATTGGAAAAGCAACAGCAGAGAAATTTGCTGATGAAGGCGCAAGCGTGGCGTTGTGGGATCTCAGCCGTGAAAAAGCAGAAGTTGTGGTCAAAGACCTTATCGCAAAAAACGTCACTGCTGCATTTTTCGACACAAATGTCGCCGACTACGCCTCCGTCGAGACTGCTGCTAAAAAGACGATTGAACGCTTCGGGCGCATTGATATTCTCATCAACAATGCGGGCATCACGCGCGATGCGACGCTGATGAAAATGTCGCCAGAACAGTGGAAACAAGTTATTGATGTAAACCTAACGGGCGTATTTAATTGCACGAAAATCGTTGCGGCGTTCATGGCAGAAAAGGGATACGGGCGAATCATCAATGCGGCGTCGGTTGTAGGGATTTACGGAAATTTCGGTCAAACAAATTATGTCGCAACAAAGGCAGGCGTGATTGGCATGACAAGGGTCTGGGCGCGAGAGTTGGGCAAAAAAGGGATTACGGTCAATGTCGTTGCGCCCGGTTTTATCGAAACAGAGATGATTCAAAGCGTGCCTGAAAAAGTGCTAAACAGCGTTACAGAACGCACGCCGCTCGGTCGATTAGGTAAAACGGAAGACATTGCCAACGCATATTGTTTTCTGGCGTCCGACGATGCATCGTTCATCACTGGTGCCGTGTTGAGCGTTGACGGCGGATACATTTCATAACGCAGCGTCGCTGTTCCAAGTGCGACGTCTAAGACAATGAGAACCAATGCCAAATGCAGTGATTGCCGCGTCCGGCGTTTATGTGCCGGAGCGCGTCGTGCCAAACTCATATTTTAACGACCTGCTCGGCGAAGATGTCGACACATGGTTGGTGCAAAACCTTACCATTCGCGAACGGCGCTGGTGCAGCGAAACTGAATCGACCGCTGATCTCTGCGAAAAAGCTGCACGACTTACCTTGACCAATGCAGCCATTTCTCCCGAAGAGATTGATTTGCTGATAATTGCTACCGACACACCCGAATATATCTCGCCATCAACGGCGTCCGTTGTGCAACATCGGCTTGGCGCAAAACACGCCGGAACATTTGACATCAATACGGCGTGCGCTGGATTTGTAACTGCGCTCGACATCGCCGCCAAATACATTCGTTCCGATGAACAATACGAAAACGTGCTTGTCGTCGGCGCATATGCGATGAGTAAATACCTCGACCTGCACGATAAAAAAACAGCTACACTTTTTGCTGATGGCGCTGGCGCCGCGCTGCTTCAAGCGGGAAAAACGACAGAGCGCGGATTTCTCGCCAGCGAACTTCTAACCGAAGGTCAGTATCACGATTGGATGGGGATTTACGCGGGCGGAACACATGAGCCGATTACGGAAAAAGTCATCTTGCAGAAAGACCATCTCTTGAAGTTCGTCCGAAAATTTCCAAAAGAACTTAATGCGGAAATGTGGACCAAAATGATTCGCTCGCTATGCGCGCGAGTGAACGCCGACCCCAACGATGTCGCGCAATACTTTTTCACACAAATCAACATCAACAGCATTTGGCAAACCCTCGATAATCTGGGCGTAGCCAGAGATAGAGCGCATACGGTTATGGACAGATTCGGCTACACAGGGTCAGCGTGTATTCCAATGGCATTTCACGATGCGCTTGAACAGGGAAAAATTAAGCGCGGCGACTTAATCGTGTTCATCGGTTCAGGCGGCGGCTTGGCGTTTGCAAGCGCAGCATTTCGATACTGAAACAACAATAACGATGATGGCTCAAGCGAACATAGCAGAAGCACCAGAGCAAAAGACGACGCTCTATGCGTGGTATGTGCTTCTGTTGCTCTTCACGGTGTATGTGTTGAACTTCGCCGACCGCATTTTGCTCGTCAGTCTTTTTACTTCGGTCAAAAAAGAATTTGCGCTCTCGAACTTTGAAACAGCGCTGCTTGGAACAACTGCGTTTGTGCTGTTCTATACCATCTTAGGCTTGCCGTTTGGAAAACTCGCCGACAGCGTCTCTCGCACCAAACTAATTGCAGCAGGGCTAACGGTATGGAGTTTTTTTTCCGGCGTCTCGGGTATGACGGAAAACTTCTGGCAACTTTTTTTATGCCGCGTGATGGTGGGTGTGGGTGAAGCAACATTAGGACCAGCCGCGCTGTCTTTACTGAGCGATTACTTTCCGCCGAAAATGCGAGCAACCGTTCAAGCGATTTATTCTTCGGCAATTGCAGGTGGCACGGCGTTATCGTTCTTTGCAGGAACAGCAATTGACGCCACGCTCGGTTGGCGATGGGCGTTCTATCTCATCGGATTTTCAGGCATTCCAGTTGCCGTATTAGTTCTGCTGCTGCGAGAACCAACGCGCGGCGTTCTGGAACAGCATAACCCGATGAGCGCAGCGCAATGGACGGCACTCTTCAAGTTGCCGACGCTCTGGCTGCACCACATGGGCTACGCTGGGTTAGCCGTTGCCGCAAACAGTCTGACGATTTGGCTACCGACGTATTTCGTCACTGCCTTCGGCATGGCAAAAACTGATGTGGGATTTATGGTTGCGTTGTATGTGATTCTCGGCGGACTTGGCGGAACAATTCTCGGCGGCGCCGGTGCAGATGAACTTCGAAAACGGCAAAATGGCGGTCGCTTGCTGCTGATGTCCGTCATCGCGTTGGCGTCGGCGGCATTGTGGGCACTGTTTCTCTTGACGGAAAATCTGCTTGCGGCTCAACTGCTGTATTTTGCGTTGATGAGCGCCTCGCTGGCATGGCTGGGACCGGCAGCAGCAGATGTGCATGACATTGTTGGCACGTCGCTGCGCGGCATCGGAATTGCCCTGTATTTTTTTGTGGTGAACATCATCGGCTATGGCGTTGCGCCACCAATCGTCGGCGCGCTGAGCGATGCACTCTCGCCGCAGGGCGCAGTCGCCGCGCTAAGAACTGCCTTGTTCGTTTGCCCGATTGTGTTGTGCATTTCCGCCTTAACGCTTTGGCTTGCGTCAAAACGACTTGATGAACAAAAACCCTGACGACGATGATACAACTGAATTGGCTTGAAAAACTCTGCGTGTATTCGCCCGACAAAATCGCGCTGAAGGAATATGAAACAGGACGTACGCTGACGTATCGACAGCTCGATTCTATATCAAACCGATTGGCACGGCTCTTCATCAATGACTATGGATTAAAGCGTGGCGAGCGATTGGCGCTCTTTGCCGAAAATGCGCTTGAGCATTTTCTGCTTTTCTTCGCGGCTCAAAAAACTGGATTGATGTTTGTCCCGCTCAATTTTCGTCTGGCGGCTCGCGAAGTCAATGGGGTCTTAAACGATTGCTCGCCGAAGCTGTTAATCACGGAGGAAAAATATCAAGCCGTCATTGAGCAATGCGACGCAGTAAGAACGATTTCGCATCAATGGACGCTCAACGCGCTTGAGTCGTTTTGTTATCCGCATCGAGATGCGACGGAGAGTTTTACCGCGAAAGAATCGCCGAAGGAAAACGACCCAGTCTTGATTCTCTACACAAGCGGCACAACAGGTCTGCCCAAGGGCGTGCTTTACACCCACAAAATGCTCTTCTGGAACAGCATCAATACTACCATACGGCTCGACCTGACATCCGACGACAAAACCGTATGCTGTATGCCGCTTTTCCATACGGGCGGGTTGAATGTCCTATCCACACCGTTTCTGCATCGAGGCGCCTACACGTGTTTGATGAAAAAATTTGACGCCAATTCGGCTTTAAACGCGCTTGCCGATGAAAAAGCCACGATGTTTATGGCTGTGCCGACGATTCTCAAACTGCTGTTCGCCTCACCGCTATTCCAAACGGTCAATTTAAGCGCGATGCGCTTTTTCATTGTCGGCGGCGAGGCGCTTCCATTGTCCGTCATTGACGCGTGGCAAAAACGCGGCATTCCGATTCGGCAAGGCTTTGGAATGACGGAAGCCGGACCAAATCTCTTTTCGCTCCATCAAGACGACGCGGTGCGGAAAATTGGCTCCATCGGTGTTCCGAATTTTTACGTCAATGTGCGCCTGGTCGATGAGAGCGGTAACGATGTGCCAAGTGGCAATGTGGGAGAACTCATCTTCGGCGGCGATGTGGTAACCCCCGGCTATTGGAACAATCCGACTGAAACTGCAAAGGCAATTAAAGATGGCTGGCTGTATTCAGGCGACTTAGCGCGGGAAGATGAGGACGGATACTTCTATGTCGTCGACCGTAAAAAGAACATGTATATCTCTGGCGGTGAAAATGTCTATCCCGCCGAAGTCGAGCGGCTGTTGCAAGCGCATCCGTGCGTTTCGGAAGTCGCGGTCTTGGGCGTGCCTGATGAAAAATGGGGCGAAGCAGGCAAAGCATTTATCGTCTTGAAACCAAACGCAGTCGTTAATGAAACGGAACTGATAGAGTTTTGCAAAACGAATTTGGCGAAATATAAAGTGCCGAAGTCGCTTGTCTTTTTGAACGAACTGCCGAAAAACGACGCCGGAAAAATTGACCGAAAATCTTTGCTGAACACCTGACGATTTTTTAGCGCAGCATGATGCTGTATTTCCAACAAACAATTAAACCACAGAGGTGAATTATGAAACGCAGTGTGATTCTTTTGGTGCTGGTTGCCACAGCAACGCTCTCCGCCTGTCGCGGCACATCAACATCGAGCGACGACACCAGCAATCAAGACCCAATCGTCGGGTCATGGCTGTCGGAAGGCGCGAACGTGGCGCCGCTTCTCTTCAACCCGCCATTTAGAGTGCGTCGTATTCAAGCCACATTCAACCGCGACGGCTCTTATACCGTTGTGCAACGCGACTCGGCGGGCGTAGAGACAACGCTACGTGGTACCTACACAACCTCGGCAGGCACTGGAACTGGCGCAAACGCGAACATTCGCAACATCATTGCCAATCAAAGCACGCCCACCGCACTGACCGCAACAGGCATCTACGAAGTAAGCGGAACGCAACTGCGTTATGAAGTCGTTCAAACGCAGCCGCCAATCGCTGGCGTAACGCCGCCGACCGCAACCGCAGGGTTCGGCAGTTCAGCAGGCGGACTATTGGGTCAAACCAACGTGCAGCGCTATGTGAAGCAATAATCTCGCTATCAGTTCCGGCTTAGGCGAAAGCGGCGGAGCGCCAAGTAGATGCGGCGCTTCGCTGCGCCTGAGCTTCTCTCTGCATTAGAGGCGAAACTTGGAGGCAACTATGAAACAAATTTTACTCTTCACGATTCTTCTCTCTGCGGCGCCGCCTATATGGGCGCAATTGCCGAACTATCCTGTCGATGATGACCGTCGACTCGGCACACCTGAAAAGCCGCCGCAGGAATTACAGTTCATTGGATTTTTCTTCACGCGCTTGACGGCAAGTAACATCGCACCCGAAAATGAATTTCTGCGTGGGCAAATTATCGGAAGGCTCTTCGGACCAAACAGCACCACAACCGTGCCACAAACCGCCTTCTACGGCGAAGGGCGTTTCGTACCGCTCTTTGTCTACCGTCCATCTCTCTTGGACGGCATCGCCATTTTCCGGGGGCTGTTCAAAGTTGATGTAACATGGGGCGATGTGAACTACGGCGTCGGTAACAACGTGGGCGGCGCCATCAATGCAGGCACGGTCAACATTCAAACCCTCATGGCAAATCTCGAACTAAGATTCAATCAAAGTTGGAACGTGGTAATTGGCGTGCAGCGCATTTTCGATAATCCACGAGACCCAAATGTCAATACGCTGCAAACCAACCAGACAAGCGCGAACCGCTTGATGTTTTGGGGAACACAGGGCGTTGGCATCAGCAGTTATTTTAATCTCTCGCCCGTAACCACCGGACGGCTGGGCTACTATCAACTCTACGAAAATTTTATTCAAATCGATGACGATGTCGTGCTGCTAATGGCAGATGCAGAAACGCGCATCGGCGGGCTGTGGGAGTTGGGCGGAAGCGCATGGTATCTTTACGACAGAGGACAGGGCGAAGGCGGCGTCTCAATTCTTGGTCAAGGATTTAACTCGCTCCTTGTCGACTACAACGGCGGCGCGCGATTTCAATTGGGACAAAATCGATACAAAGGTGATGTCATCTGGGCAGGTGCGAATGTGTCATACAACCGCGAGTTCATCGGCGGAAGGGTTTGGGCGAGCGCCATGACGATGTTCAATGTCGGAAACCTGAATGTCTTTACGCCGCAGGGCGCAGACGCAGGCAACGTGGGCATTTTCGGTGTAACAGCGCATGCGTCTTTCAACTACAAATATGGACAGACCAATAACGACCGCGTCAGCATCGAGGCGCTCTATACATCGGGCGATGCAAATAATGTCAGTGATGGTCAATACACGGGCGTCGTTACTGGGAACACATGGGGGTCGCCGGTGGGTATTTTTAGTTCGCATCGTGCCTTTTTGCTGTTTCCCGACGTGCAAGTGGTCAACCGCTACTACTCCGCCGTGCATGATATTTCCAACATGGGATTCGGCACGACGGCCGTGTTCTTTAATTACTTCAACAACATTGTGCCGAATAAAGTCCTGATAAAACTCGGCGCGGCGGCGGCTTTAGCGAATCAACCGCCGAGCGGGGCTGGACAATTTATCGGCGCCGAAGTCAACGCCGAACTCAAATACTCGCTTGCGCTTTTTCTCGATCTGGGCGTCAGCGCAGCGTATATGATAAATGGTGATTTTTACGACAGCCCGCTTACTCGTCCCGCCGATTTAGGCGCGCGCCCGAAAAATCCTTGGGCGGTATTCAGCACGATTAGCTGGTTGATGTTCTAAGCAAAGGAGGCAACCCATGAAGTCGATTTTTTCAAGCGCTGTGTGCGCACTTCTTCTCATGATGGGAGTTGGCTGTGGCAGCGCAAAGCTCTATCACGGCGAACCGACCATGCAATTCAAGGATATTCCATATCCGTTCTCAACCGACAGCGCTACGGTGAACGGCGCGCAAGTGAGCTACTACGATTCCAAAGGGGATGGAAAACCGCTTGTGCTTATTCACGGGCTTGCCAGCAACGCAGGATTTTGGCGATACAACATCAACGACCTGCAGCACCAAGGCTTTCGCGTTATCGCCATCGACTTGCCCGGCTACGGCAAATCCGGCAAAGCCTTCTCGACACCGTATTCAATGTCGTTCTACGCTGAAACGGTTCGTGCGCTGTTGAAATATCTTGGCATAACAAAAGCCGTTTGGGTTGGACACTCCATGGGCGGACAGATTACCTTGATGGCCGCATTGCTCTTTCCTGACGCGGTCGAGAAAATGGTCTTGCTTGCGCCAGCGGGTTTTGAAGCCTTCAAAGAAGGTGAAGGCAATTGGCTGCGCAACGCTGTTACGCCTGACTTCATCAAGAAAACGCCGCAAGACCGCATTCGCGCCAACATTGCCGCCAATTTTTACAATTGGAGCGACAAGTGGGAATGGATGATTGAAGAGCGCACGCGGCTGGTGCCGTCGGAAGAATTCGACCGATTTGCTTACGCCGTTTGGAAATCTGTCGGCGCCATGCTCGATGGCTACGTATGGGATAAACTCAATACGATTGCAACGCCAGCACTCATCATCGCGGGAGAAAACGACAACTTAATTCCGAATCCGTTCTTACACGGCGGACGCACCCGCGACGTAATGCAGCAAGGACAAGCTGCTTTGAGAAATGCCAAACTCATCATGCTCCCCGACTGCGGGCATATGATTCAAATGGAAAAAAGTGAGGACGTTAATCAGGCAATCACTTTATTTGCCAAAGCTATGTCAACGGAAAAATAAATCCGCTACGTTTTTGTCATCGCTGCAACTTTGGACTTGCCGCGCAGAACAAACTCGATGGCTTTGCTGAAATCATCAAATCGAACGACCTGCTCCGCCTTCTGGCGCATTGAGGCGTAGGACGCTGCCAGCAGCACGGCATTCTTGATGTCGCCGCCTGACGCCCCCTCTGAAAGCTCCGCGAGTTGGTCGATATTCAAATGTGCTTCAACGGGAAGTTGCGGCGGCAAATGTGCCTTCCAAATTTTTGCGCGCTCGGCAGCTTTCGGCAAGTGAAACTCAATGTGCGCAATCATTCGCCTCAAAAACGCAGCATCGTAATTTCCAACCAGATTCGATGCGAAAATCACAAGTCCGTTGAATCGGTCGAGTTCAATCAGCGTCGTGCTGCGGGTGAGATTGACGCTGTGGTCGGCAGACTGCGTTACGCTGGTCAGGCGCTTGCCAAGGATTGAGTCGGCTTCGTCAAAAAACAGCACTGCATTCGCCTCTCGGGCTTTGGCAAATGCAGCTCTGATGTTCTTTGGCGTCTCTCCCACGTATTTTGACTCGAGTTCCGCGTAGCTGACGAGTAAAATCTCGCGCCCTAAAAAGTTTGCAACGGCGTCGGCAGCAAGCGTTTTTCCGGTGCCCGGAAGCCCGTAAAAATTCAACGCCACTTTGCGTCCAGTGCGGTCAATTGATTTCAAATTCCATGTGTCGTAGATAAGCTGCTGTTGCTCGACGAGGTTTAAGGCTTCTCGGATAGCGGTATGGGTCGCCTCGTCAAGGATGAGCCGGTCAAGCGAGTAAAGTGGTCGTTGCGGAGTGAAATTTTCCAAACGGGTTTTTATGTCGTCGTGCGCACCACTTGAATGCGCCGCGCTGGCGTGGCGTTGAGCAAGACCGTCTTTTTCGAGCAGCGATTTATGTGGATTGAAATTCAGCGCAATGGTCGGCTTATGCAGGTGTTCTGTAAAGGTCGATTTATCGAGCAGTTTTCGAAGCGCGGCGATGAAGGTGTTGAGCGTTGTTGCGTCGAGTTCGCGGGCAGAATCTTTGCCTTCGGCAAGACACTGTGGGCAGTAGAGCATCGGCAATCCCTCGAGCGAGACGGTCGGCAAATCAGAAATGCGCTTCGTGCCGCGATAGGACAGTTCCAAGGGACATCGGTGAATCGGACAGAGTTCTGCGGGCATGCGCGCGGTCAAAGAGTAATGAAAATGAGCGATAACAATACAATACCAAGTATGTCGTAAATATAACGCCATAAAGTTCAAGCCAATACAACAACTGCGGCTCGTAAAAAAGCGTTGACAATTTGAAAATAAAAATGTAATATCAACCTCATATACCAAGTATGTAAAAAACAAAAACATTTCCAATTCTATCAACAAATGGGAATCAACATGCAAGAGCCGACGCCGCTCTACAAGCAGATTGCAGATGACCTCAAAGCGAAAATTGCGCGGGGGGAATTGAACGTCGGCGACCAAGTTGGTTCTCACAGCGAACTCTCCAAAAGTTACAATGTCAGCGTCATCACCGTTAAAAAAGCATTATCGGATTTAATCGCCGAAGGCTATCTCTACGGGCGTGTCGGCAAAGGCACGTTTGTTGCCCGAAAATCCGCCGTTGTCGATCTAAGTAAGCATAAAACCGTCGGGCTGGTGTTGCGCGACTTGAAAAACCCGTTCTTCTCGCTCATCGCGCACGGCGCAGCGAAAGCGGCCGATGAAAAAGGCTATAACCTCTTGCTCGCCAGCTCTGTTGGCAGAATGGACAAAGAGGAAAATCAAATCGCGCACTTTCAAAAAATTGGTGCTGATGCGCTCATTATTGCATCCATGAGCCGAACCTATCGCGCCTCCAAAGAAATTCGCAAACTCCATGACCTGGGCTTTCCATACATCATGGTTTCTTATGTCCATGATGAGGATATCTGGTATGTCGGCGTCGACCACGAACGTGGCGCATACATGGCGACAAAACATTTGATTGACTTAGGCTACAGCTACATCGGCTACATCGGTGGCGGCGTATCTAACCTGCTCTCAGATGTTCGGAAATCGGGCTATGAGCAAGCAATGGACGACGTTGAACAATCTAACCGATTCGTGATGCAAATCGACGGCGATAAAGACCGCTACGAGGCGGGATACGACACTGGTCGAAAATTTGCTAAGCTCGCCAAACGACCCGACGCGGTGTTTGTGTATAGCGACATTGTGGCACTCGGCTTCATTCGTGCGCTGAACGACGCAAATTTGTCTGTTCCAAACGACGTGGCGGTCGTCGGTTACGACGACATTGAGCAGGCACAGTATGCAACATCACCACTGACCACCGTGCATCAGCCGACGGAGGAAATCGGGAGGATTGCGCTTCAAACTATCATCAAGCGTATCGAGAACAAACCTGCTGCTGCGCGAACTATTTTGAACTCAATGCTCGTTGTGCGCGACTCGTGCGGCGCAAAAGCAAGACGCCTAAAAAAGGCCGCCTCAGAAATCAAGGGGCTGAAAGCGAGCACAAAAAAAGCGGCTGAACGTGCAGCCACCTAACAGGAAAACCTGCTGCTCGTTGAAGTTCCAACGACGGCAATGCCGCAAAGCCTTAACAACAGGAAGGAAGCCTGACTTGGCGTAACTGTTAGTTTGACTTCGTTTGACCTAAAAGAAACTGCTCTTAGGCAGAAATGCCGCCAAAGAAGTTGTAAAAAACTTAGTATACCTAATATACAATTTTAACATGCTAAAGCCACAACAAACCATATCGCGCCTAAGGCTGAGTTGCGACGGGCTGTGGAATATCAAAATTGACCGAGAGAACGTCGGAGATGTGAATGGGTGGTCAGCAGGATTTGCGCCCGACGCTGATGTGGCTGTGCCGGGCAGTTGGAATGAACAACTGGCGGAAATTGGCGTGATGAACTACATCGGCGTCGCATGGTATCAAACGCGCGTATTCGTGCCGACGGCGTTTGAGGGAAAGCGCATCGTGTTGCGAATTGGCTCGGCGGATTTCTCCGCGCGCGTTTGGATAAACGGCAAATTTCTCGGCTCGCACGAGTTCGGATTTCTTCCGTTTGAATTTGAGGTTACAAACCACGTCGCTGTGGGGAAATCAGCGCTGGTCGTCGTGCGCGTATCAAATGAACTGACGGACGACACAGTGCCGCAAGGCGTAACGGCGGAACACTACATTGCTGAGAATCGGGTACGCGATGAAACATTTCCACCTGCTCGATTCGATTTTTTCCCTTACGGTGGCATTCACCGCTCGGTCGAGCTTTACGCGACACCAAAAGAATACATTGACGATATTGACGTCCAAACGAACATATTAAGTGCAAGCGACGGACTTGTCCGCGCGAAAATTCAGTTGACCTGTTTGGACGGCGCAACCGTCGGGTTCAGGTTGGAAGGCGACGAACAGAACTGGACGCAGGAGGCAAATGTAGAAAACGGTGTCGCGGAAGCGTCAATCGCCGTAAACCCTTGTCAATTCTGGTCATGCGAGCATCCGCAGTTATACCTGCTGACGATTCAGCTCCGACGCGACGGCGAACTCATCGACGAGTATCAACTGAACGTCGGTATTCGTGAAGTAAAAGTCGAGGGTGCAAAACTGTTGCTCAATGGCAAGCCCGTGTTTCTGAAAGGCTTCGGCAAGCACGAAGATTTTCCCGTGTTGGGTAAAGCCCTATCGCTTCCGCTGCTCGTGAAAGATTTTGGATTGCTTAGGTGGATAAACGCCAATTCATTTCGCACGTCGCACTATCCGTATGCCGAAGAGGTCTTGGACTATGCCGACCGCAAGGGAATTTTAATTATTGATGAAGTTGCCGACATCAGCCGCGATTTCAGATACACTTCGCCGAAGTCGCTGGAAAATCACAAAGCATATTTGCGCGAACTGATTGCTCGCGACAAAAACCACCCCTGTGTGATTGCGTGGTCGCTGAGCAACGAACCAAACTACTTAGCCGAGCAGGAATACCACGACGGCAGAGGTGATGCCTATTGGAAAGAGCTTGCGCAACACGCCCGCGCGCTCGATGAGACAAGGCCCATCACAATTCCAAATTTGCAGCGCGCTACCATCAATGACCCAGCGTTCAACTACTGCGACTTTATTTCTATCAATCGCTATTACGGCTGGTATGAAAATCCCGGACAAATGGACGTGGCGGGCAAGCGACTCTCCGAAGAGCTTGATGCGATTTACGAAAAATATCAAAAGCCGATTCTCGTCTCCGAGTTCGGCGCAGACACAGTGGCGGGATTGCACTCGACCACCGACCAACTTTTCACAGAAGAATATCAGGTAAAATTTTTGGAGACGTATTGCGCGGTAATTGCCTCAAAGCCTTACACGATTGGCGAGCATGTGTGGAACTTCGCCGATTTCAGAACGCCGCAGCATCATCGGCGTGTGGTGATGAACCTGAAAGGCGTTTTTACAAGAACGCGAGAACCAAAGCGCGCTGCGTTTTTCCTAAAAGAACATTGGGCGAAATCGCCTGTAAAATCAAGCGTCAACGGCGAAGCGACGATGCTGGCGGGCGCATTTGAAAAATGACGTCGTCCAAATCGTCTCGTAAGTAAAAACAACATTACCGCGTCGGCATGGGAAGCAGCGCGGAGAAGACAAGGCAACAAAGACGTATCAACAAAACTTGTTCAACTTTTTCCAAGAAAACTATGCGTTCTGTATTTCAATCGAGCTTTTGGGTTTGCATCCTCGGACTGATGTTGGTGACGGTGTCGCCCAAAGTTGCACTCGCGCAGCAAGCCGGTGTCCTTAGCGGCGTCGTCAGCGAAGGGTTAACAAAAGACCCACTCATTGGTGCAACAGTTCGACTCCAAAACACGTCATATGGCGCAGTAACAGACCTGCGCGGACGCTATCGACTGGCAGGCGTGCCAGCAGGAACTTACACAGCGACCTTTGCTTACATCGGCTACAAAAGCGAAACGCGAACTGTTACAATTGTCGACGGACAAACAGTGGAGCTAAATGTGGCGCTCGATGTGGTAGCCGTAACGACGGAGGAAATCGTTGTGATGGGACAACTGCAAGGGCAGTCAAGAGCGTTGAACAATCAAGCAGCTTCGAACAAAATTGTCAACATCGTCGATGCGGAGCGCATCGGTGAATTTCCCGACCAAAATGCGGCGGAAGCTGTAGCGCGTATTCCGGGCGTAGCGCTGCGACGCGACGGCGGCGAAGGGCAAAAGCTCATCATTCGCGGCTTAGACCCAAACCTGAGTTCGGCAACCATCAACGGCGAGCGCATTCCGGCAACAGCAGGCGGCGTTGACGGTAATCGACTGCAAGATGTCGGACGTTCGGCGTCGCTGAGTTTCATTCCGCCCGATATGATCAAGACGATTGAGGTCTTCAAGGCGCTCACGCCCGACCAAGACGCAGACGCCATCGGCGGCACTGTAAATTTTATTACACGCAATGCCAAAGAGGGTTTGCAGTTCAACGCCAACGGTCGCTGGGGCTATCACTTTTTGGACAGAGACCCGACGATGTATCAGTTCAATGCGTTTGGCAGTAATCGGTTTTTGGACGGCAAATTGGGTGCAGTTTTTACGGCAAGCTATCAACGGGCGAACCGCAGCGCGGAATCTTACGACGCAGGGTATATTCAAACCGTCGATTCGCTGCCGCTCAACGACTTGCGCATCGTCGATCGCGTTGAGTATCGCAGCCGCTTAGGCCTCTCAGGCGCAATTGATGTTGATTTGGGCGGCGGCTCCGAACTCGTGTTTCGCGGCAACTATGGTAGCACTAACCGCGACGCGATTGAACGACGGACGCGATATTTTACAGCCGTTGCTGGCAATTCATCACGCGCCCTGAACCGCGACATCAGAGACCAGCGCATCACAACCGACCTCATCAATTTATCGGTGAGCGGAAAGCACATCTTTGGCGCGCCTGAACTTGACTATCAGTTCTCATTTTCACGAAGCGGGTCCGACCAGCCGACCAGCACGTCGGTGGCGTTTCAACTCAGCAACGCGCTTGCACCGCAAATCAGAACGGCAGGCAATATCGGCATCGCTGATGTGCAACAATTCGCCTACGACACCACGCGCTTCGGCTCAGCCAGAGCCAACGGCGCAAACGGATTTCTTTACACGTTTCCTGTGCTATCGGGCAATGTGTTTCAAACATTCAATTCAGCCGACCGCGATTTTGCAGGACGCGCTAATTTCAAACTACCACTCACGCTCTCAAACAACGCAACGGGCTACATCAAGCTCGGCGGCATGTTCCGCACCAAAGTGCGCGACAGTTTCGTCAATGAAATTAGCCTGAGTGCGCCTCGCACTGACAGCCTCGCAAGGGCGTTTGGTTTGGTCGGTCCGACGGAGAACGTGCGCTTTTCAACATTCATTGACAGTTCATTTGCTGACAGCGATTTTCTCAATGGGCGATTCTTTTTAGACCGCAGTTTCAACTTATCGCGGGTAAACGATTTCTTTTTGAACCAAGTGCCGCGCTCGCTCTACAATACGATTGAGGTTCGTGATGTGCTGAACTATGTCGCCCGCGAAAACGTCGGCGGCGGCTACATGATGGGCGAATTTAACATCGGCGACAACCTGATGGTATTGGGCGGGTTGCGCTACGAATTTACGGCGGTCGACGCACAAGGCGTGTATGGCATTATCTCGCAGGTCAATTCGCAACGCTTTGGCTCACGGGTTGATTCAACGGTGCAAACCAACTACGGCGCACTGTTTCCGATGTTCCATCTGCGCTACCGATTTCAACCGCAAACCGAGTTGCGGCTTGCCGTCACACGCACACTTTCACGACCGAACTACTACGATGTCGTGCCTTACGAAGAAGTGCTGTTCGGTGAATCGACGATTCGACGCGGCAACCCGAACCTTCAACCGACGCTCTCGTGGAACTTCGATGCAATGTTCTCGCAATACTTGGGCAACATCGGCATCTTATCCTTCGGCGCCTTTCATAAACGCATAGACAATTACATCTATCAGGTCAGCACCATTGAACTGCGCTTCAATGAAGACGGCGATGAAGTGCCGTTCATTATTCGCACCCCTACGAATGCGTCGTTCTCCCGCATTTGGGGAGTAATGCGCACTAACGGCATTGATGAACGCTACTGCACTGGTAACGCAAGCGATTGGGAAAAATTCGAGGTATGGGCGAAGACTGTTCCGAAAACGCTGCGCAATCCGCTCTACCATTGGACACATCTTGAATTGGCGCGCTATTTCGGCATTACCGACCGACTGCTCAACGCCGACACCGCCGCGTCAATTTGGAGCGACTGCAACGCACAACTGCCCACGCTCACCACACAAGCCATCTTGAAAAAAATGAATGTGCGCGTCGTTTGCACCACCGACGACCCAACCGATACGCTCGAGCATCACGCCGCGCTCGCTAAGCAAACCGAGTTCCCCGTCAAAGTCCTGCCGACATTTCGCCCTGATAAAATTCTTTTCATTGAGAACACAGCAACTTGGAACGCCTACGTTGACAAACTTTCTGCCACATCAAACCTTCACATTGCCTCGTTTCAAGACGCACTTGCCGCGCTACGCCGCCGCCACGACTTTTTCGCCGCACATGGTTGTCGCCTTTCAGATAGCGGCATCGACACGATGTTCGCCGAGGATTTCACCGAGCGCGAAGTCAGCGCGCTTTTTGAGCAAGCCCGTTCAGGCAAAGCCGTTTCACCGCACGATGCCTTGAAGTATAAATCTGCTGTGATGCTCGAACTTGGCTTAATGAATCACGAAAAAAATTGGACGCAACAATTTCACATCGGCGCAATGCGCAACAACAACTCACGCATGATGCGCACGCTCGGCGCAGATTCAGGCTTCGACTCCATCGGCGATTTGCCCATCGCTTATTCACTTGCCAAGTATCTCAACACGCTCGATGACCAAAACAAACTCGCCAAAACGATTCTCTACAACCTTAATCCGCGCGACAATGAAGTCTTCGCAACGATGATTGGAAATTTTCAAGACGGAACGATTGCAGGCAAACTTCAATACGGAAGCGCGTGGTGGTTCTTAGACCAAAAAGACGGCATGGAAAAACAAATGAACGCGCTTTCAAATATGGGTTTGCTGTCGCGCTTCGTTGGCATGGTTACAGATTCGCGCAGTTTTCTTTCTTATCCGCGCCATGAATACTTCCGCCGAACCTTGTGCAACTTGCTTGGTGCAGACATGGAGGCGGGACTTCTGCCAAACGACTTTTCGCTCGTCGGCGACATGGTGCGCGACATCTGCTATCGCAATGCAGAACGCTACTTCGGATTTCTAACCGATTGAACCAAGATGAGAGAACAGACGCTTCAAAAAATTTTTTCTGACAAGGCGATTGCGGTTATTCGTTTGAACGACGCGGAAAAAGTAATGCCCGTTGTTGATGCGATTGCGGAAGGCGGCATTCACATTATTGAGCTCACCTTTACAACTCCAAACGCGACACGCCTTATCCAACAACTTTCTTCACGTCAGGAAATTCTTGTTGGCGCAGGCACGGTCTTGAATGAAGCCGACGCGCTTGCGGCGATTGAGAATGGCGCACGCTTTCTGGTTACGCCCGTCTTAAAACTTGACCTTATTGAACTTGCACATCGCCACCATGTTCCCGTGATGATTGGCGCAATGACACCGACGGAAATTTATACGGCTTGGACGCACGGCGCAGATGTGGTGAAAGTTTTTCCTGCCGAAGTGGTTGGAACGGCATTCTTCAAATCCGTTAAAGCACCGTTACCACACATCAAGATGATGCCGACGGGCGGGGTTACGCTGACCAACGCGGGCGAGTGGCTCGCCGCAGGGGCTTGTGCAGTGGGCATTGGCGGCGCACTGCTCGATTCGAAGGCAATCGCCGACCACGATTTTGAACAACTCACCGAAAACGCGAGAATTTTCCGCAAGAGCATTGAGAACTTCAAAAAGTAATGTCCGCAATGAAAGTCGTTACCTTCGGCGAAGCGTTAATGCGCCTTGCCTCGCCTGCCTACGAGCGGTTGAACCAAGCAAAACAGTTTGACATCTTCATCGGTGGTGCGGAATTGAACGTCGCTGTCTCGCTTGCCAACTTCGGCATTGAGAGCGTCTTTGTAACGAAACTGCCAGCGCATCACATCGGTCAAAACATCATTCAATTTCTACGCGGATTTAATGTCGAGACGACGTTTATCGTGCGCGGCGGCGAGCGCGTCGGGCTGTGGTTTTATGAACATGGCGTCTTGCAGCGTCCGCCCGACGTCATTTACGACCGCAAAAATTCTTCAATCACCGAACTCCAAAAAGGCGACATCAATTGGAGTGCCG